>Ga0209502_10000187_pt1 | contig 69894 bp, 40 predicted proteins | sample ArcticOcean_MG_C_10_FD_187442 | JGI IMG/M metagenome (GOLD analysis project Ga0209502, IMG submission 187442) | Marine microbial communities from western Arctic Ocean - ArcticOcean_MG_CB11_90 (SPAdes) (version 2) | ecosystem: Environmental > Aquatic > Marine > Oceanic | place: Arctic Ocean... | reverse complement strand
CGCCCACTGCAGCATCTCGAGGTGCCCGCCCTCCGCCGCATTTTGGCACGTCCACCTGCCCCACGGGCATCCGTTCGCGTGCAACCACTGAAGCACCTCGAGCTGCCCGCCCAACGCCGTTCGCGCGCGCCCACTGCATCACCTCGAGGTTTCCGCCCCTTGCCGCCGCAAAACACGTGTTCCTGTCCCACGGTGTGTCGTCCGCTCGCAACGCCTTCAACTCTTCGAGCTGTCCGCTCCCCGCCGCTGCCTCACAAAGGTGTTCGTGATGCCGCAGACGACCTCCCCGTTGCAGGCGCCGCAGCGCGTTTAAACATCCGAGTTCCACGGCGTCATCCTCATCAAGCTACTCAAACCGAAGCCCCGTCGCCGCCACCGCGTCGCGCATCGCACGGCTCACCGCTGGGAGCCGTGCGAGATCGGCGGGGTCGTCGAAATATTCAGACCTGAGAACGTGCGCGACGACGATGTCGTTGAGAAGGCGGGGGATGGCATCGCCCCCGTTAGCCGTGTTAGCATCGCGGCACACGCGCTTTCTCTTACGTGCGCGATATTCCACACCGAGCGTCGCGGCGAAAGACATCGTGGAGGGTGTCGTGTGCGTCGTTGTGCGTCGAGGCTTCCGAGAAGGGCCACAGATGAAACCAGAAACGAAACCTCATCACAACCCTACTTTCACTCCGACACTGCAATCGTACTACACTTGGCACGACGCGGCGACGATGTCCGCCGCACACGTTCAAATCGTCCCGGGCCTCGACCGCGATGCTCGCCTCCCCTCCCGCGGGCGGTGCTCTTTGAAACGCCGCCAAGTGTGTGTCCGCGCGGTGCCTGTGACGGTGCCCAAACCCAGCCAGCATCTCGAAACCTTCGTCACGGTTACGAATGTCGGTGCCGCATCCCGTGACGACGCCGTGCCCAGTCGTTCCGCCAAAAACATCCCACTTCTGGATTTGAACCAAACCGACCAGGAATGCGCGGCCGTGGTTACCCACGCGCTGTTCCACGGCGTGGGATTTTTCCACGTCGTGAACCACGGCATCGCCCCGGCGCTTTTCGATGCGCTGGTTGCATCGGCCGGAGAGTTTTTCGACAACCCGTTCCACGAAAAAATGAACCTAAAAGTAGGCGACATGAAACTCTCGCGAGGGTACGAAGTGTCCCCCGAACACCTTGCTGTGATTTCGGTGGAAGATGGCGGCGGCGTAGAGGTCGTCACGGCAACAGGCGGAAATGGCGTACGGACAGTTAGTCCGGCGGATGAAACACGGGACGTGGAACCAAGCGCCGAACAAAGAATCGTGGGCGAGCGCTTTTCAATGGGCCCTTTTTCGAAAAATGAGATGAATGACGCGAGCGATAATTACCACACCGGCGAGGACGGGTCCCTATTTTTCGCACCTAACGTCTGGCCAACTTCTAACGCCGATTCCGAGGGCACGGCACACTCTAATAAGGTGCTCAAGTCTTCCATGGAGAGTTATTATCTCGAGATGGAGGTTTTGTCGATTCGTTTACTCGCGATAATCGCCACCGCCGCTGGCGCGCCGCGCGATTTCTTCCACAAAAAATCGGACAAGCACGTCTCAAACTTGCAAGTCGCGAACTACCCCACCCTGCGGTCCAGGGTTTGGGGTGATGACGCTGCTACTCAAATCCCGCCCCGGAAAAAAGCACACGCCGACAGCGGCACGATAACCGTGCTCGCCAGGGGGGTTGGACTTAAACCGGTGACTGGAGCGGAATCGGGCGTTGATACCTCAAGCGACGATGATGATCATGTGTCGTGTTCCAAAACAAGAAACACGAAAGCAGGCGGGTTACAAGTGTTGGACGGTTCCACCAACGAGTGGGTTGACGTTCCCGTGCTTCCGGGCGGTACGGAGGACGGGATCGGTGGGCAGGCTTTGTTAGTGAACATCGGAAACCAGCTCCAGCGATGGAGCGACGACCACTGGGTGAGTACGAAACACCGGGTGTTGAATCCTCCGGTGAGTGATTCTGATTCAACAACGCGACGCACGTCGATTGCGTTTTTCCACAAGGCCAACTATGACGCGCTGATTGATCCTCGCGAGTTTTTGCGTTTTGGGGGATTTGCCACGACCGCCGTGTCGGGCAACAACCCGGCGGTCGCGGCGGGGGATTTATCCCGCGTAGGTTTGTTACGGAAGTTCGCAAAGGAAGGCATGACGAACGAGGAGTGTTCGGCGATGTATCACACGCAAATGATGGGGATAACGGCGGCGAAAGAGGCGAGTGGCGGGTTTACCGCGAAGTCGTCGGACGCTTTTTGGAAAAAATCAAAAAGTCGAACGACATCAAGCGTCGAGTGTTTTTGTTTGCCCAACGACGACTTAGGGCTCGACCGCGGTAGCTCTGATGACGGCGCCGGGCTGGGCAACGAGTCTCCGCAAACCTCTTGTCCGGTGTGCAGAGGCACGGGGTGGAAACCGTGCGGGCAGTGCGACGGGACGGGGAAAAACCAGGAGGATCTTTACGGGGGGAAGTTTTTGAAAGGCGACCGGTGTTGGCTGTGCGACGGCAAAGCGAAAACCATGTGCGGCAACTGCATAGACATGACGGATACGTTTTGATTAGGGTTAGGGTTACTGTTAGTGATTACTAGGTATTACTTTTCAGTTTTGACTGCTATCCATGACGGGTGTGTGTCTATGACGGGCGCCCGGGCCATGACGGGTGTACTGTGACAGATGTAAATCTACGACTAAATATTCACGAGCTCCTCGACGATATCCCCACCGCGGTGTGCCACCGACCGCAGGCGACGCTTTGTACGGTTCCACTCGCGGTAACTTTCGTCGGCACAGTCCTTCGCTCAAGATCCCCAACCCCAAGCTGGCCGTAGCCGTTCCATCCCCAGACGCACAGCTCTGATTCCGTGGTGACAACCGCGGTGTGACGCGCGCCGCAGGAGATTTGTGCGACGAAAGTATTTTTGTCACCGTCGTTTTCGTCGTCCCACGGGAACTCCACCAGCGCCGGCGTTCCCGTCGCGGCGCCCAAGGCACAATTGTCAAACGGCACACCTAGCTGCCCATCGTGGTTGCCCCCGAACGCGTACACCGACCCGTTGGAGGTTAGACAAACCGTGTGAGCGTACCCCGCGGCGGCGGCGACGAACTTCCCAACGCCGCGGAGCGACTCGATTCGCGTCGGTTCCGTCGCGTCTTCGCACCCGTCGCGCCCGAGTTGCCCGTACAAGCCCCACCCAAAACTCCACACCTCGCCAAGAGTGGACACAAGCACGCAGTGCTTGCTCCCCGCTGCTACGTAGCTGAAGTGGACACACCCGTTTTCGTCCGTCACGGGTATGGGTTCCGAGTCAAAGGGTTCCGTAAACGCGGTAGGCGCGGTTCCGCACTCGCCGCACACGGAAAACGCGTGCCCGTTTTCTGTCAGCGCCACGCAGAACTCGTCCCCCGCGGCGAGTTGTTTCACTGATATCTTAATAAATGGCAGGTCATTTGCACCGACTTTCCATGCGGCGCCCCAGCCGATTCGCGTTAGTTCGCCGGGTCGGTTTGTCGTGGTCGTCGCGCTGGTAAGCGCGAAAACCGTCGCGAAGCCCGCCGCGGCGGGGGCGACGCCTCGCACCATCCGCTTCGCCCCGCCGTCATCCTCCGTCTCGCTATCGTCTTCCGGAAACAGGTAATCACGCACCGCACCCCAGCTCCACAACGTCCCGTCTTTTTCGCAACCCAGCGCGAAGCCCCACCCGCCGGGAAACACGGTGGTCAGGGAAGGCCGCGACTTGCCAATGTCGTCGTCGTCGTCGTTGTCGCCATCTCGCGGAAAACACGGTGTTAACGTCGCGCGCGTATCGTCCCCCCCTGATGAGTCCCACCGCCGGGGCAGGTACCCACACTGGAACCATTCAAGGTCACCCATGCATGGTGTGGGACCGCACACCACGGCCGTGGCGGGGTGGCGCACTGACTGTGACCTCGACTCCGCGGCGAGTTCGCGAGTGTGCTTACCAGATTTCGACGAAAAAAAAGCAGTCGTCTTTTGAGGAGGGTTTTTTTGACATGGCCAAAGCACATTTCGGCGCACGATCGGCCGCGCTCCCCAGTATCCGATGGAGATCCCGGCCACCGAAAAGGAGCGCAAGGCCCTGAAAGTTGGCGATATCCGCGTTCTTCTGGAAGGCGCGGGGATCGACGCGAAGGGAACCAAGCCCACGCTTCTGGAACGTTTGGAAGAGGTGCGACTTGACCGAATCTCAATTCTACCGCTCGATCTGAACACCTCAGTCGCCGCATCGCCGCGTCGCATCGCGCCATCCGGACGTGTTTTACAAAATCTCTGACCGCGTGACCCCCGTTTCACTCCCAACCACAGCTGGTGGAAACTCGCGCCTCCGCGAAGGCACCCGACGCCGTCGCCGCCTCTGGCCAATCCACGGATGCGGCGGTTTCGCCAATCATTGAGGTGCCTTCAGTTGAGACGGAAAATGTTTCGCCACGCACCGAAGCGCCGACTTCCGCGAGCGCCGACGTTTCGCCAGCCGCCGAGGTGCCTGCTGTTGAAACGGAGACGCCTACCTTTCCCGCTGTGACCACGATAACGGAAACGGAGACGCCTGCCCTTCCCGCCGTGACCACGGAAACGGAAACGGAGACGCCTGCCCTTGCCGCGACCAAGGAAACGGAGACGGGCACGCCTGGCCTTCCTGCGACGGAAATCACGGTTGAAACCGTCGAGGTCCCTCCCCCCCCCGCGCCGACCACAGTGGTGACCACCGAGGTACCCCCTCCCCCCCCGTTAGCCACGGAGACGAAAAACCCGGAGGAGAAGGACGAAGTCCAAACGGAAACCACGGATACGGACGGCGGCGAACACGACGTTTTGGTAACGCCGGCGGACGCGCCGCTCGTCGCGCAGTTGTTGCACAAACACTTGTTGCAGAAAAACCACCCCATCCACACCACACAGTTGACCGGAGGTTCCACACCGGCCGCGGTGCTCACGTTTCGCACCGAAACCGCCGCGGCCGCCGCGGTCGCGAAGATGCGGGACGACGCTACCGCGCGAAAAGACGCGACCACCGTCGAGCTGGTAAGGGCCTTTCCCACCCACCACATTCCGCCTCCCTGATTCCCCATACTCGTACCAGAAGGGACTATTACCTCTGACTGTTTGTCCATACATCGCGATATACAAGACTGACATTTATTTCCACAATCTCAGCGCCGCAAAACCCTGTGGCCGGACGAGCGCGTGTTGTTCGACCCCAAGAAAACCTCCGTGCTCGTGAAAAACGTCCCTCCCGGAATCAACCAGGACGCGATGCGACACGTGTTCGGCACGTACGGGTTGGTACACCACGTGGAGATGCCCGCGGTGTACGCGGACGGAACCTGGGCGACCGAAACGTGCGTCGTGACCATGTCTAATCGCGAGGGCGCGGAAACCGCGAGCGCGGCGCTTTCGGGGGTGTACCGGTTCGAAGAAACGCAACTGCTTCCCGTGGCGCTGGCGTGGTGCGGACAGGACCCTGACGTCGACGCGGAACACCAAAGCGGGATTGGCGAGAAACGGAAGCGCGAGGACGAGGACGTAATCGAAGCAGTCACGCGACACAAAGGCGTCGTTTCCGGACACCAACTCGCCGTCGTCGGCGTTCCAATGGGGGCCACGGAAACAGACATCGCCGCGTACTTCGGCCACGAGTGCCAGCTCGACAAAGACGTGTTCGTGCTTATGTTCCACGACACACGAACCGCGTTTGTGAGTTTCGCGGACGCGAACAAAGCGCAGCACGCGATGGAGACGTTTGGCAAACACGGAACGCTCCGGCCAAACGGCAGCGCGATTCCCGTTACGCTGCGGTGGTTAGTCGTGAGTTTGCAGGAAAGGAAAGCGCCCGCGAAGCGCGCCGCACCCCCACCAGCCGGGGTGTGGCCGCCCGTCCCGCGACCGGGCCCGCAGTACGGTAAGGGCCTTTCCCACCCAACACAAAACGAAGTACTGATTGCCCATACGAGACGTTAACCACTTTCTTTTTTACAATCAGGCGAGCCTTCGCCCAAGTTATACGTCGGCTCGATTCCCGCGCAGTACGGCGACGACGAGATACGCGCGGTTTTTTCCACCGTCGGGGTGATAAAGGATGTCAAGATCTTGCGACGAAACGACGGGTCACACAAAGGCAGCGGGTTCGTGCAGTTCCACGACGTCCCTAGCGCGGAACGCGCGATTCACTTCATCGACGGCAAGTACGTCTTGAACGCCCCCGGGTTCCCGCAACAGAGGCCGGTGTACATGAAGTTTGCGTCCGTGGGAGGGGGGGGGCTTGGGTCGGTACACGGCGGGGGCAACCAGGGCGCGCGGGCACACGCGGCGCACGGAAGGCACGGCGGGCAACAGACGTTCGGCGGGGGAGGCATGGGCGGGATGGGCGGGCAGCACGGACAAGTGTACGGGCAGTACGCGCAGCAACAGTACGCGCAGACGCAGCAGGCGTACGGGCAGACGCAGACGCAGGCGTACGGGCAGCAGGCCGCGCCGTACCACGGTTTAGGAGCGCCGTACCAGCAGCACGCCGCGGCGTACCAGGCGTACTACGCGGGCGGCGGGTACGCTGTTCCGGGCGCGGCGCAACCGCAACAGGGTGCTCCGTACGGAGCTCAGCCCGGCGTGGCACCTGCGTACGGGACGCAGTCCCAGACGCAACCGCCGGGGGGGTACGCGCAGTGGCCGCCGCAACAGTGAGTATCCGTAATGTGTGGTGATATGGACAGATTTGTTTTATTAAAAAGCTTTTTTCTCACTTCGCGCGCGACGTACGCTGTACGTTGATGGATCGGGTTACTCCCGGATATCTCCCCCTTTGATATCCGAAAAAACCTCAGAGACCAGACACATTTAGTACGGCGCGTGTCTCCCCGCTCCATCACCTCTGCCTCTGCCGCCGCGGCCGCCGCCTCTGCCTCTGCCTCTGCCACCCCCTCGGCCGCCCATCATAAACGGGTTCATCATCATCATCATCGGGTTCATGTACGGGTTGAACCCTCTGCCGCCTCCTCCTCTGCCGCCCCTCCCGCCTCCGCCGCGGCCGCCGCCGGCTTTCATGCCAGGCACGTTCGTGCGTTTCGCGTTGACCTTGAGTTTCCGTCCGTGTATTTCGGAATCCGTCAGCGCGATGGCGTTGGTCACCGCGTCGGTTTCCAGAAACTCCACGTACGCAAACCCTTTTGGGTTTTCGTACCGGTCGGTGAGAATCGTGACTCGGTTCACCGTGCCGCACCCTTGGAAGTGCTGCTGCAGCTCTTCAGGCGTGGTGGCGTAGTCCACGCCGCCGACGTGCACGGACCGCGCGTCCGCTTCTTCGCGCGCCTCCTGGCCAGCCTCGGAGTCGCCGCCGCCGCCGCCGCCGCCGCCGTTCATCTCAAGCTCCACCCGCGTTTGCATCTCCTTCAGCTTGTTCGCCTCGTCCTCCATTTCCTGAAGACGGGCCTTCATGGCGAGGAGTTCCTGTTTTTAAAAAAAAGAAAGAAAAAGAGGGGGGAAGGGAATGGTTTGTTCGCGCGCTTTTGTTTATACTCGTGGCTTAAGTTCGGGGGTTTTCGTTTATGTTTTTTTTTTCCCTTTCTTTTTGCCTTTTTTGTAGAGTAAGGCCGATTGTGCTTTTTTCAATCTTCGTGGTGATGAGTCATGTCATGCTCTTTGTTGAGTCATGTCCATGCTCTGAGTCATGCCACGCTCTTTGTCGAGTCATGTCCACGCTTTTTCAGGCCTCTTTTCGTGCGTGAGCGCTTTTAGAGCGAGCTCACGTGGCTGACGCAGCGCGCGCGCTTAGGGTTCGAGAGCGAAAATGCACATCATGACGAGTGGAGGCTAATTAATTGGCTGGGGATGACACGGGCCACCCCCACGATCGCGCGTGCACGCAATCAACGCACCTCCGATTCCTCCTCGCCGCCTTCCTCGTCGTCGGGAAGCTCGCCCGCGTACGCCTGTGTTGCGGAGATGGGGGGCGGGGCGAAGGTCAGAAAGGTTGGTGTGGGTGTCGAGGCGACGACGATTAATTGGCGAGTAGGCGGGATTGTGGGGGTTCTTCCGGAAGGATCTGCGAGTACGCACATCGTCATCCGCCATCATCGCATCGTCGTGCTCGGCATCAGCCTTTCCTCGAGCGGCTTTGGGCATCTTGACGGTGGGTGAAGCGAAGTGCGTGGAAGCGCGCCGCGTGACGAGATGTGTGTGCACGGTGAGGAGCAGAGGAGAGGGCGATTCATACCCCAAAAATGTTTTTTTTTTTCGTGTCAAAAAGTGACAGCCTGGCGGTTAGAAAAAACAAAAAGGGTGAAGACGACGTGAAGAGCACCATGCAAAGCGTGACATGTGTTGGTACAAGCACTTCCTTTATGACAAAAAACCCCAAAACTAACCTCCCCACTACACGTCAATCACGTCATCCGCGTCGATATCGATGGTCGCCCCAGGGTCGCTATATCCTCTGTCGCTTCGTCCGCTGGCGCCGCCGTAGACGCTCGCATCCGCCATCACCGCATCCGCCCCTCCTGCGCAATCCTTGATCACGAACTGCTCGCCCCCGTCCGTGGCTACCGTGGCGTCCACCGTGGTCACGCCATTCGTCGTGGTGCTCATTGCTTGCACCTGCGCTCTGCGTCCCGTAGTGCTTTGCAGAAGGAATGAAATGGACGTCTGTTGCGACGATACGCCGTTTATGTTTGCGCTCGAACTCATCTGGCTCATCGGCGGCGTCGCGCTGAAATCGTTGCCCAGCGCGTTCCGGACCCGTGAATCAATTCGCGTAGCACGCACCGCGGCGTCGTACGTCACCTCACTCGCCTCCGCGGCGCTTCGCATCTGTTCCTGTGCACCGCTCGCGGCTTTGTTGATCAAGCCGCTCACCGCCCTGCCAAGAAGCCCGTCCCCGAATAACTGTTTCCGCGTGTCGTCGTTGATAAGCGCGGTCGCGTTTTTGTCGTCACTTGCCCGTTTCACAAGCTCCGCGGACTTCTTCTTGAACGGGTTGATCTTGTCCAGGAAACTCTCCTCGCCCGCGGCGGCGCGGGGGGGGACGTGATGAGTACGCTTGTGGCGAACAGAAGAGGGTGGCATCACGACACGACCCCGGAAGAAACTCTTTCGTGAAATTCTTCTCGTCCGGGTCACGTCGCCGCGGACTCCGGACGCGAGAGCCTGGACGTGCATCGAAGCCATCATCGTGCCGGCCGCGTGTCCTTGTGTGCGGTGGTGCCTGGAGTGCGAACCTAGGGGAAACCTTGGCGTGGTGGCGCGCCGCGTTTTGTGAGGGTGGTAACGTGACAGCAATTGCAAATCTGACGAGGCAGAACGACCTGCAAAGATTTCATCGACGAGGTTTTTCAAGTTTCTAACGCAAGCATCCCGCGCCTCCCCGCATACCACGACCGCGCAGATCCTTCCCTGATCTAGGCGTCTCCGCAGTAGTTGTGAAGTGCACCAATTCGCAAAGGCCGCGCATGGACGTTTGGTTAAAGTGTTAGTACTGACCCGCGCGAAACTGGCCTGAGCCCGCACCACCCCGCGGCTCCGATTCGAAGAATCCCCTTGTGTGCGCATTGCACAAGGAAAGGTGCCTGATCTGTTCGTGTGTCTCGTGATGGCTGCGGACGACTCTGGAGTCAGTGATGACCGCGCGGCTACGCAAAACTGGGGCGCGGACGGGAACGGCGACGATTTGCCTCACTTGAACAACACGGAATGGGCGGACGATACCGACGACGAGCTCCCGCCAATAGATCCGTCCTGGGCGAACGCCCCCGTCCCCACGTCCCCGGAGAAGAAAGCCGCGGCGTTTCGGTCCAAGGATGACAGGGCAGGCGGCGCGGACGGAAGGGGCGGCTCCGTGTTCTCCAGGCTGGGCGAGGGTGGAGGCAACGCGTGGAGACGACCGGGGGACGGGCCACCCGATCGCGGGGCCCCACCCGACCGCCACCAAGCGGTGGATCGGCAACCCCCGCCGATGCGCCGAGATCCACCGCAACGAGAAAACGACGCCGGCGACGGCGACGCCGGACGCGCGGCGCGGGAAAGAGAGAACCCTCACGATTGGCACCGGGAACAGATGCGACAGCAGGACGAGCAGCGCAGACAGGCTGGGGCGCCGCCGGTTCGACGGAACCCGGTCCGGGAAACACGCGGCGCCAACAACAACGCCCCGCCCGTGCTCGGCGCCGAGGTCGTGTACCTCGGCAGGGAGGAGCAAAAAGCGGCGGCGACCAAGCGAGAGGAAGACGCAGCGTGGCGTTTAGCGGTCGTGCCGGTCACGGCGTTCCACACTTCTCTGACCCAAAAGGATACCCCGTACGCCCCTTCCGCGTGCCGAGAGCTCCTGAACGTCCTGAGTGAACCCCCGTTCGCGGATGGAAAGCTAGCGCCCCCCGCGCTCGCCGCGTTTACAACAGTCGCGAGCGTTTCTAAATGCGGCTTGGTGAAAAGCGACCTCGAAATCGCCGCCGTGGTGGCCGGCGTCATTGGACCGCTGCACCACCTGCTCACGCACGGCGTCGCCACGCCACCTGGCACCACCACAGGCTCGCAACGGGCGTTCATCGCGGAGCAGATGCTCAGCGGCTCCACGAAACTGCTCGCCGCGGCGCTCGAGGTTTTGGCGCACGGCGACGTTACCAAAACCGCGGTGGCCGACGCAAAAGGCGTGGAGCTGGTGCGTGCGCTTTTGCGAGAGCAAACGACGAAAGACGTGGGGAAAGGAGGAAAGGCTTCTGAAAAGCATGGCGCGGTACGGGTTTCTGAAAGGCCGGCGTCTGAGTCCCATAAAAGGGGTGTCGAAACTACGAAAAACACGACGCCGGCGCCCGTCACGCGCCGCGCCGCGCCCGTCACCGCGTCCGACCAACCCCACGTAGGCGCGGACAGGGACCGGTGGGAAAAGAAACCCGTTCCGCCGTCCTCGATGGGACACGGCACCCCCCCTTCTATGTCGGTGTCGAGCGACGCTGCGGGAAGAGTGGCCAACACGGACGAGCCTCGAGGAGCACGGGGCTCCGGACGCGCCTCGCTGGACCAGGACGGACAAAGGCGGGGCGGCGTCGGCGAGAAACGTTCCCCCGTGATGACCGGCGACTCCGCCGAACCGGTTCGCCCACGGGTCGTCCCCAAGGTCGTGATTCGCCCCGCACTGAACACCACTCAATCCGGGTCCCGGGAAGCCCCCACGCCCCCTGTGCCGAAGGTTTCGGACAGGAAACCGGTACCGCCGAGTTCGAACCGGTCGCGCGGCGGCGGCGGGTCCGCGTTTTCGCGTTTGGAGGGGTCGCCGTCGCCGTCGCCAAACGTTGTCGTCGCGACCGGCCCCAAGCCGCCGCCTGGGAAACCACCGGGCGCGACGAACCGGACGGTTTCGGCGGTATCCCCCATCCCTGCTGTGATTGCCACGCCCCCCAAGCCGCACTCCTCCAGGGCCTCCGCTGTGCCGTATCCCAAGGGTACCGCCGCGCACGAGCCGCCGCACCCCAAGCAAGCTTCAGCGCCGCGACCGCCGCCGGGAAGGGAGTTGGGTGGGAAACCGTCTGGGAAGAGTGTGACTCAGCCTGACCCGACGACCCGGGGAACGAAAAACTTTCGCGACAAAAAAAACCACGGAAAAGACGAGTGGCACGCCCTGGACGAGGAGCTGGAGAAGGTTTCGATTTCCAGGTCTTCCAAGGGTGCGAGGGGCGGGAAACCGAGGGACGACGCCAACTCCTCGGGGGACGCTTCTAAAAAAAAGGACCCCCCCCCCGCGGAGCTTCCGCATCCGAAACCGGTTTCGGATGCGGACAAGAAAAGCGACAAACCGGGTGACAAGCCATCTCCCGTCCCGGCGCCCAAGCCCGCGCCTTCTGTTGTGCCGGTAAAAGCGGCCTTGTCAGTGAGCAAACAGGCTGAAAGTGCGGCGAAGGATGACCTGGACACCGTGCTGGACGACGAACTCGCCAAGGCGAAGAAAAGTCGCCGCGGGGGCGGGCGAGGAGGAAGGGGCGGGAAGGTTTGAGGGAACAAGTTTTTGTGATACCAACCAGAAAGATTGTACGTCACTGGAAGTAATACATACTCGTTACGAAGTGACTCGTTAGCTACATACATCGGGTAATTTACAGGTTAAGACGGGTGCTATATCGCGACCGCCTCGTGTTTCTCCCGTTTGCTTGCGCGTCTCGTACTTTTACACAAGGTAGCTGCGTCGTCGTCGCCGGCTTTGAAAAACGGTTTCGCCTCCTTACTTGGAGGTCGCGGCGAGTATCTGGGCGAGCGTTTCGTTTTGAACCCGCGCCAGTTTTTCCAGCGCGGCGATTCGGTTCCCGAGCGCCGCGGTTTCGCTTCCCGAGTCCATCAGTTCGAAAGTGGCCTCATCCTCATCGACCTTTCGTTTCCGAAGAAACGCAGCTTCCGCGGAGTCGATGAGTCGCGTGATGAAGGACATACCGGCCACCACGCCTATTATGGTACCCGCGACCGCTAATGCCCAGATGGCGATGATGATGTCCATGATCTTGCCCTCATCCGTATCCGGTTCCACGGTAGTCAGGGGCGTGGGAAGCCCGCACAACATCGAGGTGACGTAGTAAAAACCGTCCATTATCGACCACCCTTCCAAAGTTGACGCCAAAAGTGTCAGTTTGTAGGGCAAACAGTTTTTGGATTTGGGAAATACGTACCTTCAACCTCTGCTAACAACACGCCGAAGATGAACGCGATGGCGATGACCGCGACGGGCACGACGAAGAACACGAACGTCATGAACGCGGCGAGCTGACGAAGAAGTTCCCACTTCGCGTGGTCCGCGACGGCGGCGACCGCGGACTCATCCGCGGCGGCCGGGGCGTCCGCTTCGGAGTGTGGGGCGACCTGTTTGGTACACACAAGTGACCGTTGCGAGGAAGGACGGTCAGCCAGAAGTCGGGAAAACAGAATTCGCGGCTACAACATGACGTCCGAAAACGACTCGGCGGACTCCCGAGACGCCACGGGGAGATGACGGTACGATGAACGCACCATCGCGGAGTTCTCGGCTTTCTTGACAGGCCTAAATGCGGCACGCGCGGGTGACGGCTGCGCGGAGTGTTGTGGCAAAAGAAAAACTACATTTGGTTTGTTCAGCGAAAAATATGCGTTTTCGCGAGACGCGTTTTCGCTTGAAAGTTTTAAGGTCGCGTCTCTTGAGTTTGATCGAATCGAGTAGGTCACCTGGTCACGTGACCACCTTTTAATTTGCGCACGCTCCTGTCAAAGCTTGCAATGAAACGAAAACAATGACAGTTGAGTTGGAGTTGCTTCTTTCTTCACAAGTCTAAAAATCAATTCGAACCTGTTTCTCACAGTCACTCCCACAGCCGTCGTTTCGCGCCGTCCGCGTGTCTGCTTGCCACGTTTCCTTCTTTTACGTACGCGTCCCGGACCTCCCTGCTGGTGGTGGGGTAGAATCGGGGTTCGCGTCTTGTTTCACCCGACCAGTACTTCACGCCCGCGGTTCGCGGCGTCGCCGGGGCTGACGAATTGTGTCGGGTCCCGGTCAAAGAAGGCAGCCGTTCCCGTTCCCTCCCCCCCCCAAGACCAAGAAGCTTCCCCACCTCCGTTTTTCGTGCCTTCCGGTGCTCACGAAGCGTGTCCCGAAAATCCCTAACCAGGTGGTACATCCCCGGCCCTCTCAGTGTGTCTTCTAAAGACACTTTTTCCAAAACGCGGCTATCCCGAGCCGAGCGGCCCCACGAATACCCAATCGCGTTTTTCTTGGTGCTCAACTTTTGAGGTCCGATGGACGACACCACCACCGCAGTTTTCGTACACGCCGGTGCGTCTTGACCACGCGCGCACTCTTCCAGCGCGCCGCCTTGATGCAGTTTCCGGTCCGTCGCGTCTCTTCTTGTTCGTGATAACATGGTTCCGTAGTTGACGTCGGTGATTACTCTTTTCCGCGCTACGTGGTCGCCAAAACTAGATACGTCGCCGCTCGAGAAGCGCGGAACGTCCTCGCCGAAGCCGGTGGAGTCACTGGAAAACGAGGCACCCGTTTGCCCGACCACCCCACTCTCCCGCCCCACGGACTTGCCGAACCCGTGCGCGTGGCGCTTCGGGTACTGGGATTGGGAAGGCTGGACGAGCGACGATTGCGATTCACGCGAGCTTCGCCTTAAACTGCCTCCCATTCCCGACGTGACCCGCGTTCCCATGGTGTTCCACATCGCCTCCGGTTCGTATGCCCCGGGCGACGGTTTCGAATCTTTGCGTCTCCCATCAGCCTCCATCGCCATCAAAGAATCGGCGACGTGTGCGTCGTCGAAGTTGTGCGACCGCGCTCGGTCGGAGCGCGACGTGCGGCTGAACATGAACAAAGGCTGGTTTTTCGTTAGGCTCGACGATTGTTTCCCGAAACTCGAAAAAGGCCCGCAGTCGTCGGGAAGGTGCGAGGTGTGCGAGGCAGCCGAGAACCGCTGCTTGCCCGTGTCGTACATATCGACATCAAATCCGGAGGAGTCACTGTGGCCGGCAACGCCGGAAGCGCCGAAGGGACGGGACGTGGTCCCGAACGACGCGGAAGCCACCATCGCGGTGAGAAGTCGAACACGCAAATGTTCGACACCTGGGGCGCGGCCTTTCAGAGTCGCGACCACGCGGTCACGACGGACGCGCGGATCAACGGTCGTGTGTTGTGTTGGACGACGACACCGTGGACGTGGAGCAGACGTTGAGGTGTACTGACACTAACACACACGATCCCGCGCCCTCGACGTGTGTTTGCCAATCGCACCCGCGCCCTCGATTGTCACATGTGCCCGATGCGGCCGAGTCGGTCGGCTGCCCACTCAGCTTCAAACATCGAAAGGTCAATTTTAATCGAAGGGCTGTAAACCCCTCAAATCGCCCGACCCCACACCCTACGCGTCTTGAAACGCTTTTTACGTGACTGCTCGCCTGTGAGCGTTACGGGGAGGGCGGTAGTGAGCACTTTCTGTTCAAGTCGCGTATGTGGGACTGGTGCTCTTCTTTCTGCTGAGGTGTTTTGAACTTCTTTGTCGTCAAATCCGAGAGAGTGTTTCACTTCGAGCGCGCTCCCCACACAACGCCGATGTCCCGATAGAGGGCCCTCTATCAACACCACACACACGCCTATGTCATTCCACGCCGGCGACGTCGCGTCCGCGATTTCGACCGCGCGCGCGTTGGCGCGCCCGCTTCTCATCGCGCTGCACCTGGTGGCCGACCCGACTTGTCCGAACCCAGCCTTTACCGAAATCGACGACGCGCGAAGTGCCGACCTGGACGAGGTTTGGCGACGTTCCGAGATTCAAAACGAGCTCTCTTCGCACTGGGTAGCGCTGCGTCTTGATGCGCCGACTTTGGTGCGTGGGGATCCAACGGCACCACCACCCGGAAGCGGTCACGGGGTGGACAAACACGCCGGGTTCATAGCCTTCGCGCAGATCTACCCCAACCACGCGGCGGTTTTGCCAAACGCGGTGGGCCTGAACCCAAACGACGGGTCCGTTTTGTTTGGACTGGCGGTCGGTCTTGGCGAAGGCACCAAAGGGACCTCTGGTCTGGACACGGACTGGGAAAGAACGCTCGCGAAGCTGGTGGAAAGCAGGCAGGCGTTCCATACGAAAATGGCCGCCGCGAATGGTACCGCCGCGAACGGCGACACCGCCGACGCCGACGCGGCGGACGCAAGCGGCGAACCGCCGGCGCCGGCGCCTCGCGGAACCCCGGAAACGCGTTTACCCACTGCCGCAGGCCACCTGTCCCACGACGGGTCGCGCCGGGTCACGGCCGGGGCAGGCACGTCCAAAAACACTCCTGAGAAAGAAAAAGAGTCTGTTTCCAAACCCGAATCAAAAACAAAAAACACCGTCGTCGCGAAGCCGGTGCCGATTGTCGCGCACCGCATCGCGGTTCGCGTTCGTTTGCCAAACGGCTCCACGGTGCTTGGGTCGTTGGCATTGGATGCGACAGTAGGGGACGTGCGTGCTTTTGTACGAAAAGAAACACCCGCTGGGGTGTTACTCGACGGGAACTTCGAGCTGTGGCAGACGTGGCCGAAGAGGGAACGCGTGGATTGCGACGGCGACGAAAAAACGCTCAGCGCGCTGGGGCTGAGGGACAGGCCCGCGCTGGAAGTCGTGCTGCCTTCGTCCAACCGTGCTTTAGGGTTTTCCGGAACGAGAGGTTTAGGGTTTGAGGGACACGTCAGCCCTAACGCCAACGCGCGCGACACCCCGGGCACACCAGCTCGCCGTTCAAGCACGTCAACCAACGCGGGTTTGTTAAATTACCTCGCGCAAGTGCTGCAGCGAGCGTGGGCGTTGCTGGGCGCGTTTCTGGGGCTCGGCGACGCGCCTCCGCTCTTGGGAGGCGAGACGGACGCACGGGACCGGCGGGTGGGTGAGGAAGCGCACACCGCCAACCTGGGGACGCAAAACGACGCCTGGGCGGCGGCGACACGAGGGGTGGGCGCGTCGCGAGGGAGAGGTGGTAACGCGGAGGCCTCCAGTTCGAAACCGGGCGGCGCGCGAACGGAAGAGAAAAAAGCCAAGCCCGCCGGCGCCGGGAACGTGCATACGTTGGGATCTACACAGACGGAGTCGGAGTCGGACCGGCGCACAACTTTCGATAACGGGAACTCTACCGTGTGGGGGGGGGACGGGAGTGATGGGGACGACGATGCGGGTGGTCCCGGGGGCGGGACGATGGACGTTTTTTGAATCGACGGCGGACGTGAGCGCGGGTAAATAGTAGGACGATTTTCGTCATTGTTTTACGCAAGAAGCCCCGTCATCACCTGCGTAAAGCCTTACCATCTACTCCCGCGCGATATCCCGCGCGCTTGCTTGGGATGTGGGGTACACCAGCACGTCGCATATCTGCACCCTCCCGGGCCTTGTCAACGCGTAGACGATGTTGTCCGCGATGTCCTCCGCAACCAGCGGGCCTCCGTACTTCATCCCGTGGTAAACGCCGTCCGCTTTTTGCGCATCGCCTTTAAACCGAACCGTCGCGAACTCGGTGTTCACGAACCCGGGGCTGATGCTTGTGACTTTGACCGGTGTGTCGAAAAGGTCCTTGCGCGCGCTTGTCGTGAACGCGTTAATCGCGGCTTTCGTGGCGCAATACACGCTGCCGCCGCCGTACCACTCGATTCCCGCGATGGACGAGATGTTCACGATGTGGCCTTGCGATTGGTAAAACAAAGCGTCAGTCTTCGTGATGTGTGTGAGTGTGAGTAATTAGCCAGAGTAATGTCACGAATACGTATAGTACACGTGGTGTCTCTCGTCTCGGAGACCGGTGTCCAAGCGATTGCTTTGGCACTCGCCGAACCGTCGGCGGGATTTTTTGGGAAAACCCAACGCGCGTACCTTCCCCGCGAGACACCATCCCTGGTGAAAACGCCCTCGTCGTGGCGACCACGCCCTTAATGTTCGCATCCAGCATCGTCGTGACGTCGTTCATGTCGTTTTCAGTCACCTTCGCGGTACCCAGCGCCCCCCCCGCGTTGTTGACCAAGATGGACACGTCCGCGAATGCCTTGGGGAGCGATTTCGGAAGCGCGAGCACGGCATCGGTGTCCGTCACATCCAACACGACGCAGTGCACCGTGGCGCCGTACCGCAAACGTAAGTCGCTCGCCAGTTCCTCCAGCCGCTCCTCTCGTCTCGCGGCGACCACCAAGCGACACCCCAGCTCAGCAAGCCTCTCCGCAGTGGCCTTGCCGATCCCAGACGAAGCGCCGGTGATCAACGCGCACCGGCCAAGCACGGGGACGGGGGCGTACAGCTCGCTGACCATGGGCGCGGGCACCGCGCGTGTGGTGGGGGCGGACATCGCGCGCGTGGTGTGTCGCGAAAGACGACGGACGTGGGGCGCAGAGAATCGAGTCGAACTCGAGAGGACGGCGCGCATGTACGTTTGACGAACGACCAAGGCGCGCGTGACGGCACCTCACGAGATTCGGCCAAGTGGCAAAGAACTCGGAAGAGGCATAAATTCCTTTCGTTTGACTTTGATCGCCAGTCTTGATCGTTCCCTCGGCACAAGGCGCCGCGCGTCAAGAGCCTCGCTACGGTCGCGGGCGAAGCTTGACGCGTACCTCACGGGACGATGCCGCCTCGCAAGGCGGCCGCGGCGGCCAAAACCCCGGCCAACGGTGGCGTCTCGGGTTTCGCGGCATCACCCGAGGCGCTTGAAGTCGCGGCCAAAGCCGCTTCCACGATGTGGTGGTGGGACCGCGGGAGCGGCGGTTGGCGCACGCGGGACGCGTTCGTCGCGCCAAGCAGTGGCACCAAGACTGCTGTGAAGGACGAAACGTGGACGCCGTGGGAAACGCTGGTTGATACCGGGGAGGCGCCGTATTTCCGGTGGTTCGCGGGCGGTTGGACGAACGCGTGTTTCAACGCGGTTGATCGGCACGTGCTTGACGGCCGCGGCGACGAAGTCGCGATGACATCGCTGCCCGAGGAGATCACAGTAAGTACACCGCGATGCGACGTGACACGACGTGAGCTGTTAGGCGCGGTCGCCACGGTTGCCGCCGTGTTACGCGAAACGCACGACGTGCAGCAATTCGACCGCGTGTTGTTTCACGCCCCCACGGACCTCACCCTGTGCGTGTACATGCTCGCGTGTCAAAGGCTGGGCGCGGTGTACAGCGCCACCGCCGTGGACGCGGCGATTGACGTTTTGGGTGACCGGATAGAAGACCTATCCCCGAAGCTGGTGATTTGCGCGCCGAATGGAAGTACGCAGCACGCGGGGGTTTCCATCGACTGCGCCGCGAAAAGCGGCGCCGCGATTGGCGCGAACGCGGCGAGCGGTGCGCCGCGACCTGAAAAACCAGCTCTGGTACAAATAGAACCGACCTGGGGTGCGTTTCACAAGAAATACGGACTGGAACGGTGGGGGGCGATGTCCGACGCTGAGGCGTTCGTGGAAGCCAACCCGGAGCAGGAGGCGGACGCGTCGTCGAAACCGCGAAAGAAGCAGAAGAAAGGCGTGAAGCTCGCCACCTGTTCGGCGCGACCGGTCGAAGCGGACCACCCGCTGTTCGTGAGCTACACCAGCGGCAGCACCGGGTCGCCCAAGGGCGTGGTGCACGGCCACGGCGGGTACGTCAGTGGGGTTTGCGAGAGCATGACTTGTGTGTTTCTAACCAAACCGGGCGAGGGGTGCGGGGTCACGACCAAAGGCGGCGGCATCCTCACCGTGGGCAGCGCCGGCTGGATCACCGGGCAGTCGTACCAGCTGATGGGTCCTCTTTTGGCGGCCGTGCGGAGCGTGTTGATGGTGGGGTCACCGGTGTTCCCGTCGCCGTTGAGGGCGTTTGAGACGATCGAACGAGAGAAGATCACGATTCTCAAAACGGGAAGCGCGGTGGTGCGGCAGCTCATGACCGATCCGTCTAACGCGGGAAAGCTGGATGGCATCGACACGTCGTCCCTGCGAGTGGCCACGTTCTGCGCCGAGCCGGTGAGCATCGAGGTGCACCAGTATGCCGCAGCGCACGTCACGAAAAACTTCATCAACAGCTACTGGGCCACCGAACATGGCAGCATGGTGTTTTCGCGGAACGTGTCGGTTCCCATCGCAACGAACGCTCCGGATACGAAAACCTGGCCGCTTCCCTGGGTTTCGGTGTCGATTTTACCCGAAACAAGCGACGTCATTATTACCGGGCCGTACCCGTCCCTGGCGCTCACGGTGTTCGGCGACGTGAGGCGGCTTGATTTGGCGAGTCTCGACGCAAGAAACTCGGGAAGTCGCGACTATGGAAACTTGCAGAGTAGTCGCGACGGAAACGTCTCGCGTGGTCGCGATGGAGGGAGATTTGTCTCGAGCTCGAAACCGTGGCGCGGTGACTTGGCGCGGTACGAAAGCTCGTACTGGCTAGTCGGGGCGAATGGGTTCGTCCAGGGGGACGTGGCAAGGGCGCACACCTCCGCAGGGAGTGGATCGAACGACGCTCGCTCCGGTTCCGGGACGAGAAAAACCCCCCCCGCGAAATCAAAAACCGCCACCGCAACCGCAACCGCAACCGCAAACAAAACCGCCTACACCTTCCACGGCCGGTCCGACGAGGTCATAAACGTGAATGGCAACCGGGTCGGTACGGAACAGATCGAGGCGTGTTTGTGGAATGTCGAGACTAACGGGTGGCACGTCGAGGGTACGTATTGAATTTCCCAAATCCCAACACTGTTTGCCCATACAAGACTGACACTTTATTTTATTTATCGTAAGACGTCTGCGTGGTCGGCGCGCCCGACTTCGTCAAGGGCGACTCGCCCGTGGCGTTTGTTAAGTTTCAGAAAAAAGGAGGGAACAACGGGACGGGACGTAAAATAGGTTCGAAACAGACCTCGAAAGAGTCTCAAACACTCACTAACAGCACTAACAGCAGCCACTCCATCGACTCCATCGACCTGGTTTCCTTCAAAGCGGATTGCGCGAAAGCGATTGCGAAACACGTAGGCGCGTACGCGAGTTTGGACCACGTGTTCGTGGTTGCGGATTTGCCCAAAACGGTGACGAACAAAACGTCGCGGAAAACGCTTCAAGTGCTGTTGCGGGGCGACACCGCGAGCGACACGAGCCTTGCAAGAAGGCACGTCCTTGTCCCCATCGCGAAGGCGGTTACGGAGTGGCGCAAACTAAACCTGGTGTCGTCACACTCGCTTGACTTGCGAAAGTACTGGGCGAAATACACCGTCGACGAACACTCGGTGCAAGGCCGGCCGATCGTGCCGGGCGCCGGGTGGCTGTGCCTTTTGAGTTGCGAAACTCAGTCCCTGAAACTGCAGGACGTGGCGTTTATGCGCGGGGTTTTTTCGCCATCGCAAACCGTGGTGCTCACGAAACGGCGCAAAGCGCTGCAAGCCACCGTTGGAACCGAGGTTGTGTTAAGGGCGAGCGTGGGTGGCGGCGCGGCTGCGCCGGAGACGATCGGGCCGCGTTTGGGTTGGGGGCCGTCAATAGACGGAACGGGAGACGGGACGCGTCACGCGAACAACTCAAAAAACAATCGCAACAGTGGCGGCACGAAACGGAAACCGACCGACCAACCACCACCGGGGGATGTTCCTTCACCTAAACGAGCGAAGAAACAGCCACACCCCGAACCAATACCCGCGGACCGCGTGCTGGTCACCGAGGAAGCCACGCGTGACCAGCACTACCGGCGGTGCGCGGCGTTGCGTTTGGAGTACGCCGGGTCGTACCGCGCGGTTCAAAACGTGGTGTGGAGTGGGCACGTTTTCAAGGCGCAATGCACGGGCACGCACCTCGCCGCGGTGTTGGACGCGGGTCTGCAGGTGGTTTGCGCGTCCATACGAGGCGCGACTTTCATTCCAGTCGCGGTGAAGGAGTTCCACCTGACGCGGTTACCGGACGAGTTCGCGTTTGCGTTTTCAGGGTTGGGTTCTGGAAGCGGTTCTGGCAGCGGTTCAAACGAGTCAACTATATACGTGCATGGAGAGATAATCGAACAACACCCGGAGTACTTGATCGCGGATTTGCGGTACGAGATGGACGGTACCTTCGCCGCGATGGGCCGCGTGCGTTTCGCGCGGGTGGAAGGCGTCAAGCCGCGGGAGCAGCCGGAGAACCGTCGGTCGGAACGGGACGCATTGGGAGCGAGGGCGCAGACGCTTGACCCGAAAACTTCACTAGCGCGTCTGCGCCAGCTCACGGGCGAGCAAAGGGTTGAAGCCGTCAGGAGCGTGATTCGGTTCACCGTGTCTGATTTGACGGACACGGATGTTGATTTCGACAAAACGGTTTTCGACAACGGCATGCACTCCCTGAACGCGGTGGAGTTGCTGTCGCGGGTGAACGACGCCCTCGGTACGGGCGTGACCACGAAGTTGGTCGTCGCGGACGCGCCCATGAGCGCGTTCGCGGAAACCGTCGCGGAACACGCGATGACGTACGAATCACCCGACGTGGACGACCCGAGCTCGAAGCCGTTTCCCAACGTGGATTACGACACCCTGAACGAGCTCGTGCGGTTACGACTCGCGGGCAAAACCGTCGGGGTCACCCCCTACGTGTTCCTCGCGAAGTACTTTGCGTGTACGTATTGGGGCTTTCCCAAATCCAGGCACTGGTTGATGCTCTGTATGGAGTGCAGTTACGCAAGTCTTACCACTACAATAAGTGCACCAGAGTACAAGACTGTTTGCCCACCGTATATAAATCGCCCATCACGAGAATCAAGACTGACCTTTTTCTTTTTCACAAACAGACAACTGGTTCAAAAAGGCGTTTCAGTTTTTCCGAATCGGCGGCCCCGCGTTCGTGCTGAATCCGCCGAAATCTATTGACCTCGGTGTGGAGGTATCCATGAACCGCCGAGTCGAGTTCCGTGACATCGACATGAACCAGCACTACACCGTGGAGATGATCGTGGCCCGATCAGTTGACGGAGTAGAGCAGCTCATGGCGAAAACCGGGTTGTCCCACGTCGAGCTTTATTACAAGTACGTATGCGCGTTTCCCAAACTCGCCACACTGTTTTACCTCTAACGCTGGTGACTGTTTGTCCATACATCGCCCAATACACGACGTTAACCACTTTTCTGTATCAATCACAGACGCAACCTCTTCGCGGCGAAGATTCAAAGCACGTTTCACAAAGAACTCGCGCTTGGGGACAAATACTTCATCAAAACCAAAATCACCAAAGTCGCCGGGGCGCTGATGGACATTCGCGTCGCGTTTCTGGACAAAAACAACGTGTTGTGTTTCGAGATTCTGTGGACCATCTTGATCGTCCTAGATTCCAGAAAAAGAGTGCTGCTGGATTGGGAAAACGTGGATTTGATGGAGGGGAAACGGTTGTTGGCGGGGCCGGGGAAGGACCGGATCGAAGCCCCAGCCACGCCCAAGAAGAGGAAAATTTTGGAGACTGAAGACGGAGACGAGGAGTAGGGGCGGGGTCGATACTTGCAGAAACGAGTGCGTGGGGGTGTGGGTATTTTTACCATTACGAGATAATACTTGACTTGAACAATACAACGCCTTCGGAGATACTACTTGCTTCCTCCCTTTCTCCCTCTACTCACGTAATAATACTTCCCATCACTCCGCCGCTTCACTTTCCTTTGGAAACCTCCGTCCTCTGAGGAAGCTCCAGTACTCGGCGTTGAGTAACGCCGCGCCCCACGCGCCGCGCGCCACGTTGTTGACGACTACACAGAAGGTCACGTCGAAAAGGTCGTCGGTGGTGTCGATGTTCCCCACCACGATTGACATGCCGTTTTCGAACTCGCAGTCATCTTTCGGCCGCGGCGTGCCTAGCCGGGGCGGGCGGTCGATTGCGTCGGCGGATCGATCGTCGTCAACGGCGACGTCCAACGGCTTTACCCGAATCAACCGCGTGGGCTTGCTCGGCAACGGCGCGTCACGCAGCGGGTCGAACTCCACGAACGCGTCGTGGATCTGTTGAGACGTTGGTTTTTCCACTCCAGGCTCGCGTTTTTTAAACGAAACCCGGATATCCACCAGGTGTCCTTTCTGCACCGGCACGCGGTAGGCGGCTATCGAGATCTTACCAATGGAGGGCATGATCCGCCGCAACTCCGCTTTCTGGTACTCCCCCGTGCGCTCCACGGTTCCTTTCAGCGGGTACACGTTACCCATGACCAACTCTTTGGGGTACTTCGCGTCTCCTCGGCCTGAAAGGGACTGAAACGTGGTGATGCTCACGTCACAAACTCCACCGAACTTCGCGTCAAGCGCCCGCAGCGCAATCGCCACGCCGCAGGTCACGCAGTTTGGCGACTTGACCAGCGACGTCGAGTCCCACTCCGGGTTTTCAAACGAGTTCGCAACCGCCAACCGCAACACCTCGGGGTTGGCTTCCGGTACCGACAGCGGATTGCGGAACTCGAACCGCGCGTGCGGCGAAATGGAAAACACCTTGATACCGCGGGCGCCCAGTTCGTCTTACGACGGGTAAAACAAGATGTCAGTCTCGAGCCTTGCCGTACGGCGTACAGTACGGGCAAACAGTCTACCTGTGATGCATGCAGTACACTTCCTTTTAACGACGGCCGTGTAGTCACGTAGGAGCAGTAAACGCCGTGCCTGGATTTGGGAAAGGCCCAACACAATACGTACCTTCGACGGCGCCGTGTTCCGGCGCGATGAAGGAAAGCGCGATTTTGCACTTGTTTTCCAAAAGCACCTCCGCCAAGGATTGCACCCGCACGGCCATGAACTCTTCAGGGAAGTTTTGCGGTTTCCAAAGATCGCTCCCGTAGTGCTCCACCAGTGCGGCTTCTTTCTTTTCGAACACCACTGAGAAAGGTTTCCCTATAGTGGCGCTGCTGCCCACCACCGCGCCTAGCTTGAAAGTCGGGTGGTGTAACAGGTGCAACGCGACGCTTCGCCCGACGTACCCGGTGCCGCCTATTATACACACCGGCTCTCTGGTGTCGATTTCTTGGTTTGATGACCCGTCCCCGGCAGTCGCTTTCGCGCTTTCGCGGTACACCGATTTCTCCAACTCGGGATGCACGTACGCGCTTCCGCAGGCGTGGCACACCGTGCCGCACTGGAACCGGCCTTGGCTCCGCGCTTCCGTGATCCACCGCTCCAAGCACGTAAGATGGACGTTTGATCTTTCGTCCCGGCACGCGCAGGGCGTTGGTTTCAAGAAATCGTCAAGCCCGTTCGCCTCGCACGTGGTTTCCCAGCAAATCCGGCACACCGCGGTTGAGGTGACGCACGACGGACCGAGGACCTGCATGACGGACGAATGCGTGTTTTGCGACCCGCGACACACACCAACCGAAACTCGGGTCACGAGGCGCGTTAGCGTTCACGGCCGTGGGCCTTGGTCACGCCAGCCCTCGACTCTTCGTCAACCGCGGACCACGGGCCGGGTCGAACACCGTTCCGCGCGACCGTCCGCGCGCAGCCGCTCGGTTCCCGCGTTCGCCGCTCGCGTGCGCACGCTCCAACGTCTGACCGAGCGCACCGAGCCTCCCAGGATTTTAATGCAAAATTCCAAAATATTCATAGTGACTACCCCAATCAAGCCGTGAATTAACGTGATTTAGCGTGAGGATTGATAGGAACAACCTCCGGTCGTTTTTCACCTATCAACGCTCGCTATATGTCGTAAATTGACGGCTTGATTGGGGTAGTCCATCTCAAAACCTATCAAGGATGCTTTTGAAAGGCAAAAATGCCTTCGTGTGTCGTCAACGGGGTATGGTTGGTTGGAAGTGTGACGGCGAGATGTATTCCTCCTCGCCGGCACGTTGTTGACAGTTTGACAGTTTTATCTATTGTTTCAATATAGAGTATCTTGTAATTCTGAACTCCGAGACTTCAAGAACCCCCTGAATGAAACTCGAGAATAAAGTGTCAAAGTGTCAAAGAAGCACTGTCCTCCTCGCCGGCACGTTGTTGACAGTCTGGCCGTTTTATCTATTGTTTCAAAATAGAGCGTCGGAGTTTGTTATGGCGTAGGTTGCATTCATGAAGTCAGGCCTACTTCAAACAGGGGTCGGGCCATACCTGGAGCGAAGCGACCACAAACAACGCCAAACTTCGGTTAGTCGCCTTCGGCGTGTCACCGCACACCGGCAGACATCGTCGCTTTTCTGTGGGTTGAAGGAGTAACGAAGTACCGAAATTTCCGAACTCTATCTTATAGAATTCGTGGAATCTTGGAAATACGCGACCCTCCGAGAGAAAGTCGTGTTTCGGTGGAAACCACCGGACGACGACACTGTTTTCTCTAGACTAGGAAACACGCGACCCCTCCGAGAGAAAGGTGGTGTTCCGTTAAATCCTCGTGGCTCGTTCTTCCGGCGACTCCGTCACTTCGAACTGTGCTCGAGCACACAGCAGCCTCAGAGCGCCTTTCGAGGCAACCATCTAACTTTCCCCACCCTGCTGTGCGCCTTTTCTTTAAGCGCGCCTCCTCCTGTTCCTACCAGGACTCCCTGAGTTCAACCAGCGAAAAGCGCTGCGGTGTGCCGCGCATATCGATGGCTTGAACTCAGTACATCGCAGACCGTGCGCCGCGGGCGCGCTTGGTCTGAACGTCAGCGACCAATGCGACGGGACGGATGAAATAAAAGCGTGTGCGGCGAAGATGGTGTGATGATGGATGTGTGGCAATAATACGTAATACAGTCAAACGCATCGCTTGTGTACACGTCTATCCATTCCTAATTAGTTTGCATTATTAGCTTCTCGCATCCCTAAATCACGCCTCCTTCGCACCTCTCGGCGACCGCCTCGGCGGTGTTTTTTTCGTGTCCCCCTTTTCCGTTCGCAACACCGCGTTCAACAGATACCGCCCGCTCAAGCCGTCGAACACAAACCGAGCCCAGTCCCTCCATCCCGGCTTGGTAGTCGTCGCATCATTGGCACCAGAACCTTTCCCCGTCGCGTCACCTGACGATGACGCGCTTCCGAACAGCGACGAAGTCCACGCCAGGTACGCCGCGATGATCCCGGAGAAAAACAAAAACCACACGCGCATGGGACACATCGCGTTCCCGACGGCAGCGCCTGGACGTGGCCTGAAGCGCACTCCGTGCCGTGCCGCGCGCGGCGACGTGTGGAGTCCAGAACACCGCTGGTGACGTGAGATTTTTTTGACTCGTTTCAAATAGCGTTATCGGAAGCCTCGACGCACAACGACGCGCACACGACACCCTCGACGTGTTCTCCTACGCAGCACGTACCGTCATGACTGCCGCGAGCGGTGGTATCGCGACCGTCGCTACTCCCGCGAGCCTTGCCGACGCGCAAGAAGCCATCCCCGGCCTTCTCGACGACATTGTCGTAACTCACGTCCTCAGATCCGACTATTTCGACGACCCCGCCGATCTCGCACGGCTCCCAGCGGTGAGTCGTGCGATGGACAACGCGATGGCAGAAACAGGGCTTCGGTGTGAAGAGCTTAAAGAAACGCGTGCCGTGAAGCTCGCATGTTTAAGCGCGCTGGAGCGCCTGCAACGGCGAGGTCTTCTGCCGCGTCAAGAAGCCCTTTGTCAGACAGCGGCGAGGATTGGAAATCTCGAGAAGTTGAAGGAGTATCGCGCGGATGGTTGGCCGTGGGACGAGGACACGTGCGCGATAGCGGTGAAGAACGGTCACCTCGAGGTGCTGCAGTGGGCACGCGCAAACGGCTGCCCGTGGAGCTTGGTAACATGCGCTTACGCGGCGTGGGGTGGGCACCTCGAGGTGCTGCAGTGGGCGCGCGCGAACGGCTGCCCGTGGGACTCGTTGACGTGCACGTATGCGGCTTCGGGCGGGCACCTCAAGGTGCTGCAGTGGGCGCGCGCGAATGGATGCGCATGGGACGTGTGGACGTGCACCAAAGCGGCGATGGGTGGACACCTAGACGTGCTGCAGTGGTTGCGCGCGAACGACTGCCCTTGGGACGAGAAGACATGCTCGCAGGCGGCATGTGTCGGGCATCTCGAGGTGCTGCAGTGGGCGCGCGCGAACGGCTGCCCGTGGGTCGCAAGAACGTGTCGTGGGGCGGCGGGTGGCGGGCACCTCGAGACGCTGCAGTGGTTGCGGGCGAACGGCTGCCCGTGAAACAGTGGTACGCTCTTATTGGCAAGAGCTGGGGGTCATCTCGAGGTGGTAAACTGGGCGATAGCGAACGGCTGCCCTGAACAGTAGTTTTCTGACGTGAAAAAGCATCTAAGAGGAGACGCGACGTCGCGACGCGATGTCGTTTCACGGGTGGATAGCTGGATACATACGGTAACAAAACTCCAATCCATACAGAGCCTAAACACGTCACTTCTCTTCCCGTTTCCGTCGTTTCGGTTCCGGGTGCGCGGTGCCTTTCGCGTTTCCGTTCGGCCCGACCGTGCCTTCCACGCCCGGGTGCTGTCCGTCCATCAAGTGCCGCCCCGCCCTCGCTTTCGGTCCCCAGTTCGACGAAGGGTTGTTTGGGTACCTTTTATTGTGAACGAAAAGTGTCAGGTCAGTCTTGTGTATCGCGATGTATGGACAACAGTCACCAGCTGAGAGATAAAACAGTCTTCCGGGATTTGGGAGAGGCGCAATTACGCACCGCGTCACGCCGTCGCGTTGCGCCTTTGTGAACGCGCCGTTGTGCCTTTGCCAGTTCGCGATGGTTGTGGGTTCGGTAGCAAGGATAGCCTCCCCCGGGGTTTTCGTGGCTTGCGGCTTCACCGGGTGTTCCTTTATCCAGCACCGCAGAAGGTCCCAAAGCACCACGGTGGGCGCGTCCGTTTTCACCGCGAGCGGGTTGCAGTGCGCCGGGGACACTCTGTACCCGGCGTTTATGACGGCGGAGCGGAACAGCGCCATGGGCGGCGGCGTCGCTTTCAAGGTCATGGACATGGCGTGGATGTCGTAGTGCAGGGGGGCGTCAACGAGCTCCTCTTGCACGGTGGTGAGCAGGGCGTGGATCTTGTCGTACCCGGGGTAGCTTTGTTTGTTCCCCTCGACCTGCGTTTTGATTTCCCCGACCCATTTCATGTCGTGAATCGGCTCGGTCCAGAACGGACCGCCCATGTGGAACCCCCAGCCGCAGTGCGGGCACCGCTGCGGCACCACCGGGCCGTCCCCGACCTGGTGCTTCGTTGAGTTGTGCTTCGTGACGCACTTGCCCACGGGCTGCAGCTCGAAGGTGTCGCACCCGGCGCACTGGAACACGTACGAAACTTTCGTGGGCGCGAGCTTGGCTTCCAACGCGCTGCTGTACACCCTGACGAAACACCGGACGTAAAAATCGATGTGCACGGATAGGACGGGGACGATGTGGCGCTTGTACCGACCCGCAGCGGCGTCGATTGAGGACAGCAAAACACGCACCGCCTGTTCGTGGCAGTACTTCGCCCGCAAAGGGTAGCTCCCGTATTTCGTCCAACACACCTCGCCGTTGTTCCCGCAAAGCACCGCCATGTCGGTGGCGGTGACGCACAGCAGGCCGCCGTCCCCGATGGCCTGCACCGCGCCGTCTAACAAGGTACTGGGCGTGCCGTACGGATCAAGATCAACCGCGTCGAACATCTTCTCGTGTTGCATCATGAGCATGCGCACGTCTTGTCCGGCGCAGATGACTTTTTCCATCTGCGCCTTGGCGTCGCCCGAGTGCGCCGCGTTGAATTCTTTGTTGCGCTTAATAGCCTCGATCGCGCTCGGATCCAAATCGTTCGCCACGACGCACCCCACATCCGTGAGCTCCCTGGCGTACCGAATAGCCCGCAAACCACTCGCGGCCATGCCTTCCAGAATGCGAATCGGTCTTAGCGGCGGTTTGTCTTTTTCTGTGGGCTCGTCGTCGTTTTCGCGTTGTTCTTTTTCTGACGCCATCCTCTGCGCGTGGTCCTCGGGCGACGCGAACATCTGGTCAATCTCTTCTTGATTTAAGAGATGCGGTAAAATGTGCGAATCCCGTGGGGTGGCACACATGTTGCCTTTGTTCCTTTTGTTTTTGGGGGGCCGCTTGTCACTGGCGTGCTCCTGCGCACGGACCTTCTGGAATTGCCGCATCACCGCGAGCGAGATGTCGCGGTTCACGACCTGCGCCTTGTTGTAAAACACGTCGTTTTGCATCGTTAAAATCCTCGCCTTGCCTTCTTGAAGCACGGTGTACCCCTCGGGGGGGGGTAACGGTGTTTCGTCCGTGGGAGACATGAACTCTTGCGGGGTGGATAGGGTTGAGTATACGGCTTCTTTGTGGTGGTTTGCTGCTGCTCGGAATCGATTCCAAAGGAGTGCTGCTACTGCGCCGGTTTTCGCGTTTCGATTGCCGAAAGAAACTCCTTCGCCGCCGCCGCCGAGCAAAAAGAAAGACGACGCGTGTGTGCGTGTAGTTCTGTCAGGCGCTGCTCGTGCAAACAAAGTGTCGCACACGCCCAGCGCGCGTCGTGTGACACGAAGCGTGCGTGCCGTGATAGCGGCGGCAACGGGCGCGCGGTCCCGAAGGCGTGTGTGCGTGTGATGCGCGGGGCGGCGCGGCAGGGAACATTTGCCGGAAAACGCAATCGACGAGTTTTTGTGATTGCCGCAAACCACGCAACCTCCTTTCAAGCCATCCGATGTGCCGTTCAACGACCCCGCACGTGGTGTCTGATGTGTTTTCAAGCTGTGCTCCAGTTTCAAACTTTGCCTTTCAAGCTTGTTTGTGCCAGAACGACTTGTTTTGAAGTTCGGTTCAACAAAAAAGCTTCCTCGTCACGCCCGCGTCGGGCACTTCACACCGCGCACCTGAGTCACGGTGGGTGCGGGGCAACCTCGGAACCCGCGTTTCGTGGTACGCGAGACGTGACCTAAAGACCGTCGGTTTCCACCCGCGACTACCGTGTGCGGTCAAAGGCTCGCTTCAACAGCGCACGCGTCCGTCGTTTTAGGCATTGGGCTCAACGGCCTTAGTTGGCACGCCTGTTCGTTCCGAGTGAGATCGCAGCGTCGCAGACTATAAACGCACAGAGCCAGCGCCACCGTGGTCTCGGAAAGAACCCAAATTCGCCTTAACCATGGCCGAGCACGACGACCCCGTGCGTTTCCTCGCCTACGGCCGGCTCAGCGACGGCTTGGTGATGGCGTCGCACAAATCGCGCAGAGCCCCCGGGGCGTGTGAAGAGACGTGCGGTAAAGTTTTGGAGAGCGGCAACTTGAAACAAAACGCGCAGCTCACGGTGACGGTGACGCCTGAAATCGGGACGCTTCACCTAAACGCGGGCAGCAACGACGTCATCGCGGTGGTTACGTCCCACCTTTACCCTCGAAAAAACGCGTTCAAGCTGCTTGACGAAATCAGGGCGCAGGTGAGCCAGGCGTCCATAGCGCCGCTCGACGTGGACGCCGCGCACACCAAAAACTGCTTCGCGAAACAACTCCCGTTCATGAAAGAAGCCGTGATTCGGTACGCCGAGATGGGCTCTTCTGGCAACGAAAACGCCGGCGGCGGCAACTCCAAGATCGCCCAGGTACACGGCCAAGTCCAGGAAGTGCAGACAATGATGGAGGGGAACATCAACCGCATGCTGGACAACGCGGAGACGGTGGGCGCGGTGGAGGACAAGAGCGAAGCGCTCAGGCACAGGTACGTATGTCAGGCTTTCCCAAATCCAGACACTGTCTGCCCATACTCGTACCAGAAGGGAGCATTACCTCTGCCCTGACTGTTTGTCCATACATCGCGATATACTCGTACCAGAAGGGAGCATTACCTCTGCCCTGACTGTTTGTCCATACATCGCGATATACAAGACTGACACTTTCTTTGCTTCATCGCAGCGCCACGCAGTTCAACCGCAGGAGCGAACACATCAAGCGCATGATGTGGTGGCGGCAGATGAAACTCAAGCTTATTTTCGCCACCCTCGTGCTGTGCGTGCTCGGGTACATCGTGGTGCCTATCATCGTGCAGGCCACGAAGGATGACTAGTAAGGGTGTGAGATTTTGAAATACCACTACGCAAAGTCATTCTGTAAAAAAACGTGCTCAAATGTACTCCACATCTTCAGTAAAACAGCAGTCCGTCTCGCGCGTCTCGGCCCGGCTCCGATGTGGCGTGCGTTGGCCCGGCGCGCGCCTTTGGACGCGCGGCGCGTGGTCGTGGTTCACACAAGGGGCGTGTCGGTTTCCCGAAGCGCGGCTTCGCGACCCCCTGTCAACGCCAGCGCATCCATCGCGGGCGAAAACACGCGCGAGTACCTGGTGAAAGTCCCATCCGCTTCGTTAGAGGCTGGTTTGAACGCATCTCAGGCGAGAACGCGGTCGCGCCTGCTCACAATAACCAGCGTCGCCGCGGCTGCGTACCTGGGTTACTTCATATTCCCGTTAGTTGGGGGAGGCACCGCGTCGTCCGCGGTGAAGATGTGCACGTCGAAAGATGTGCTTTTTCGACGCGCGGGGGTTTCGCGGTTGCGGAACGTGCTTCGCGTTTCGCGGGACGGCGCGCACGTGAAGCACGCCGTGGAGAACGGCGCGTGCGAGATTCTGATCAGGCTGATAGTGGAGGACGGGGGGGGTGCAGGAGGTGGAGGTGGAGAGAAGAAAAAAGGAAGCAGAGGTCTTATGAGTAAACAGTCGTCGAGTACGAATGCGTTATCCGACACTGGGATGAACGCGGCGAAGGCGAAAGCGGACGCGCGACGCGCGCTCGCGGTGGACGCGTGTTTCGCGCTCGTCGAGCTCGCCAAGGTTTCAACTGAAACTAGAAATGTGATGGCAGGTAGAGAAACGTTCGTGGTGGAGTTAATGAAACGCGTGGTGGACGAAAGCCTGGATGGCGAAATACGCGCCGCGCTCGCGGAGGTTATCGAGGTGTTGAAAGGATCAGGCGAGTGAGTGATTCATTTATTGAACGCAAGCGAGTAGAAGCAGTCCAAGAGCATAAACTTCATTACGAGTAGCTTATAATAGTATAGAGTAGCTCATACCCACCGAACTCCAACGAAAGCACGCATACACTGATACACGAGGGATTGATTGATTCGTTGGATTATACGCGAGTCGAAGGAGTCCGAGAGATAAACTTTATAGCTATAGAGTAGCTGATAATATTATAGAGTAGCTCATACTAACCGGGCACGCATACACTGATACACATGAAAGACCCCCGGGCTATTCATTCCTTGGCCAAGTTCCGCAGTTGCGCCAGCCTCGTTTTCGCCTCCATCCGTCCGTTTGCGTGCGCGACGATTTCGGTAAACTTTTCTTTGCTCTCCGTGGTGACCGCCGTCGCGACGTGTTTCTCCCACGCCTCGTCCTGTTCTTTCATGCCGTCGATCATCATGTCTATTGCGGCTTGCAGGTCTTCCTTGGTTAATGAATCACCCTCGATGGCTTGGGTAATTTTTAACTTCACAAGAGGCGCCTCCACCAGTGGGTCCATGGTCATGAGTTCGTCGATCAGCCGTACGGATGGCGTGGCGTTGAGCTGCTGCAGGGTTTGCGTGATTAACAGAATAACACCCTCCAGGGTTTTCAACACCTGCGCGTTTTCGTCAAGGGATTTGCACTTCTCATAAACCACGTACGCGGCGCCCAGGGTTTTGGGAGTGAGCGTGCCCTCCACCGCGCTCGTGCGCACCGCACCCGCGATGTCGCCACTGGAAAGCAGCGCGTTGAAGAGCACGAAATCCTCATCGCCGGGCTCCTCGGTGTTCGTTGCGCTGCGAACCACGGAGGCGCCGCGTTGTTGGGGGGACGGTTTCGGGCCGCCGCGTTTCGACATCCGGGAGCGTGCTAGGGGGGCGACGCGGGGAGAAACACGGGCGGACGCGAGCATGGTCCGCGACGCGACGCGACGTGAAGTGCGCACGGCGTGTCGGCGGTGCTGCGCTTTCGCAGGATTTGGGTTTGGAAGAATTTTCTAGGAACGCACGAAACAAAGAACCTCGAAGCAACGACGACCGCTCTTCGCCTGGGCGAGCAGACGTCGTGGCGCGCGAGCGTGAACAGACGCATTGCGTGTGGAGGGAAGGGGAAGCAGACGACCGGCTGCGAGTGATGGGGGGGGCTCATAAGCGGTGTTTCCACGGCAAGCTGAAAAGCGACTGTGTGAAGTGCAGCCCCTGCCCCCACGGCAAGCGGAAGAGCAGCTGCGCTGCGTGCAACCCCTGCCCTCACGGCAAACTGAAAACCGACTGCGCTAACTGCAACCCCTGCCCTCACGGCAAGCTGAAACGCAAGTGCGCGGCGTGCACCCCATGCCCCCACGGCAAGCTGAAACGCGACTGCGCGGCGTGCAAGTCAGCACGCGCGGGTCCGCCGGAAATCAAGCTCGAGCCCGAGATCAAGCAAGAGCCGTTCACGATTCGCGGCTACTTCGGGTTTGGCGGCACACGCGAGAGTAATACGCGAGAGTACTACGTACTGGAGAGAAACAAGTTACGTTCTTTCGATAACAAGTCACCCAAATCATCGTGTTTCGCCACCCTCCGCTGCTCTCCCCTCCGCTTCAACTGAAACCACCGGAGCCGGCTTGACGCTTTGCAGGTACGCGGCTCGTTTTGCGCGCCACGTTGTGGCGTCGTCGTCCTTTCGTTTCGCGGTTTCCTTCTGTCGCCAGTCTTGGAACGAGCCCTTTTTCGTCTCCGCCAACGCCGACCGCTTTTCCTTTTCCGCGTCGCGTCTCTGCACGAACGCAAGCAACCGTTGCTTGCTGGCTTCGATGGAGCTCGTGAGTTTGGTTTCCCTCGCCGCGTACACGTCGGGGGGAATCGTGACTTGCTCGATGAAAGGCACGTCCAGTAGACCTGTACCGCGGCTTCCCAAGGTAGATGATTTCCCCAACGTGTTTCCGAAAACATCCGTCTTCGCGGTTGCGGTTTTCCCGGCGGTCGCGTACGCCGCGTACGTCGCCGCCGCAGCCGCCCTCGCCGCGGTCACGGTTTCCCCCCCCGCTCTTGAGGTGCGCCGCGTTTCGTACGGGCCCAAGGTGATGACCCTCGAGTTCTCAGTCACTTCCGCGTCTTTCCCCACCTTTATTGGTTTCGTAACCGGCGGCACGTTCTCGCCCGAGCGTTTTAGTTCCCTCTCCTCTATGCGCCGCAAAAGCGCCGCCTGCGCCGCCAAGGCGCGTTCGGCAGTAGCCGAGTTCCAGTTAGCGACGGTTCGGTCGTAGTACTGCTCTCTGGCGTCGTCCCTTTGCCATTTGGTGTCCCCGTGCTCGGTCGAGTACGTCGTGAGCTTCCAGCTGATAGGCGAAGGCACGTCCCCGTTCGTGTCGATGGAAAACGAAGTCCGCTCAGGGACTAGTTTGACTTCGAAAACGAAATACCCATCGTTCGTCGCGTCGAAAACAACGGAAGGACACGTCAAAGCCCCGTACGCGTTCCACCGCTTTTTCTCGATCCCGACTAAATGCCCCTGGTGCCCGCCCCTCAAATACTCCGCCTGCTTCGTCTCCCATCCATCCTCAGGGTCCACGAAAACAGCCTTGAACCCGCACGGGATGTCGGTTTCAAAGTGGAAACTTATCAAACATCGCTTTTTCAATTGCACCCGGAAGCGACAAGCGGTGAGGGCGTAGTTGGGCTGGTATTGACCAACGAAAGTTTCTTTGTCCTCCCAACCGTTCCCAGGCCTGTCTTCGGTTTCGAAAGATCCCAAAGGGCTCTCACTCAACGCGCTTAGGCGCCACTTGCCCGGATTTAACGGAACGAGCGTCTTGCAATACGCCATCAGGGTGTACCCGAACTCGTTCTTGGCAAATTTGGTGCCCGGAACGGCGCCCGCCGGGAAGTGCGTCGCGTCGCCGGCCGCGTCGTCGTTGTTCACCACTTACGATAAATAAAAGAAAGTGTCAGTCCCGTGTTGGGCGATGTATGGGCAAACAGTGTACGTACGGCCAATCGGCAAACAGGGAGGCGGGATTTGGGTTGGGGAATACGTACCCGCGAACCTGGCGAACGGCGTGGCGACGGGATCGGCGATTTCGAGACACGACGCCAGCGTGGCGTCGGCGTCGCCGCACGTGAACACTCTGCGGAACCACACCACGAAGTCCCCTGGTTGTGCCGCGCCGTACGTGCCCTCGGTTACCACTGGGGCGGCAAGTTCTTTTTCCGCGAGCAATTTTGCGGGCTCGTCCATTGCAAACGGAGTACGCGACCGCACCGCGGCGTTGAAGTAGAACCCGGGATCCACGCTGAGTTGCAGCACGTGCCGTCCTCGCGTGAGTTTTATTAACGAAGTACAGTGCGTGGTGGTGGTCAGGTTACACAGGATTCGCGTGGGCGAGCCACTGGCGTGCCAGTCGTAGTCGCGCACCAGCACGGCGCACAAGTCGTCCGGGTCGCTGGACGGTGCGCGCCGCAACGCGAGCCGCGCCGCGATGGAAGGGACGCCCTTGAGCAGCTCCAGGGTAGGCACGCACGAGTTTGAGGACGGGGGGTACACGATCGCGTCGAAGGGGGATTTTTCGGCACCGGAGCCGGTGGAGTTTTCGCCAGACGGATTCTTCCCTTCTTCGGCGTCTTCAGCAGGCTCCGCGTCGTCAGGGTCATCAGCGTCATCCGCTGCTTTCGGAGGGGGGGGCATGCCCACGCAAATCACGGTCGGCGCGTTTTTCGCGGGCGACGGCGTTTCGGGTTCGGCGCTTGCCGCCGCGTCGGACTCCGCCGGCGCCGCTCCTTCCCCTGCCGCGTCAGCTTCCAAAGCAGCAAGCACGGCCTGTTTGAACGCCCCCGCTTCCGAAGCGTCCAGCCACACAACAGGGCACAGCCCACTTCGCATCAACGTTTTCGAGTGGTTCGCACCGGGGTAGGCTTCGCGAAGGAATGTGTCTCGTTCATCAGCGGGAGAATCTTCGTTTTCGGTCACCTCTTTTTCGGCATCACCGCCATCCGGTGCGTCTGTCTTCTCCTCCCCGTCGTGATCAGCATCCGGCTCCGCCGCGGGCGGCAGCTCCTGAAGCTCCGCTATTTCGTACACGTCCGGGTACAAATCGCAAAGCGCCTTGGCTAAAAGTTCCGCGCCGTCGCCGCACAGCGCGAGCGGCGCCGGTGTCGGCGCAGCGGCCGGCGGTTCCCTCGGCGCTAAAGTCACGCTTACGATAAATAAAAGAAAGTGTCAGTCTTGCGTTGGCAAACAGTCGGGCGGATTTGGGAAATAAAATACGTACCTCACGACTAACTCAACCGGTTCCTCCGAGTCGACGTGTATCATTTTTCCTAATTGGCTCGCTTTTCCTCCCGGGCCTAGCGAAGTCAAATCGGTTCGCAAATCGCACACCGTGTGCTCATACAAACCCGGGTCTGTGTTCAGAATAACCTCCCTCGCCGTGGTCATCAGTTCTTGAAGGTCCACCCACACGGGCGCTTCCCTGGTTTCACACACGCACCCCGGAGCTAAAAGGTTCAACACGCTTTTGCCGCGGTACTTGCCGACTCGCGTTATTTCGTACTCCAGCGACGGAAGGGAAAGCACCGGGGTTATGACTCGCGTGTCGTGAAGCGCGTCTTCCAGTTCTATGAACTCCACCATCTCACGAAGCACTTGATCCGGGGCTTTGTTGCCGTCCAGGTAGAAACTGACGTGCGGAAACTGCGACCGCACGGGGGCGTTTGAAAAGTCGTACTTCGCCAGCCGCGCGCGGACGTTGGTTTCCTGATACGATTAACAAGAAAGTGTCAGTCTCTCGGACCATGTGTATGAGGGATTGGAAAGGGTATACTGTACTCCATACAGGGCAGTAAACAGTCGGCGGAATGTGGTGATTGGGAAAGGCCCTTACCTCGTCGTCGTGTCTTGTCACGACTCGCTGTTGAACTTCAGGTTCGTCATCGCTAGGCGGCGCGAAGTCTTTGTGGTACGTGTTTCCGGTAACCGGGTCTATTAACCGTCCTTCCGTTCGCGCGATGACGCTTTTGGTGTCCATCTCCAGCACCAACACCTTGTCCAGAAAGATGCCGTGTTTTTGTAACTCCGTGGCCTGGTAGTGGTTGTGCGGGAACCCGTCAAGCAGAAATCCTTTGCGCCTGCAGTCTTCCTTTTGAATGCGTTGCCAGACGAGTTTCATCATGAAGTCGTCAGGGACGGTTTGTGTGCTGTCTAGGTACCGCTTCGCCTCCACGCCGAGGGGGGTGGGGGTGTCGTACGCCGCGGCGCGAAGAAGCGCGCCGGGGTAAATCAAAGGAAGGTCGTACCGGGACGCCAACGCGCGAGCCGCCGTGCTCTTGCCGCTCGCCGCCGGTCCGATCACCGCGACGCGAAGCGGCAGGTAGCCGTGCTTTCGCTCGCGCACGTCCCACCTCGGTCGGCCGAAGCCCCAGACGGAGGACACGGGGGTTATGTCCGGTTCTTTCAGTGCGATGATCTCCTTCAACTTGGCGTAGCGGCGCAGCTCGTCCGTGTCGTGGGGCAACCGCAGGTTGAACAAGTCACCAGCTTCGGTCGCGGATTTCAGCTCAAACGCGGCTTCGGCGACTCGCGCGTCAATCGTCGCGGCGGTTTCACCCGCGAGCTTTAAATTGTCGACGTGCGTTTGATTATGTTTCGTGAACGTTTCTTCAGCAGAAGCGTTACCCCGTGTTTCGGAAGCACTCAACCCATTGCAACCAGTTTCGTCAGAAGCACTCACCGGGTGCCCACCCACCGGGTGCTCGAAGAACACGTACACCGCGTCCAGCCCCGCTTCCTTCATCGCGAGCGCGCCCGCGACGTCGGTTTCCAGGATGGGCATTTTCCCCAAACCCTGATTGTAAAAAAATAAATGTCAGTCATGTATGGGCAATCAGTCAGTGGAATGTGGTAAATGGGAAATACTTACCCGCACGCGTTTCACTTCGCGCGTGGTCACGCCGTACGCGTGCTTGATCGGCGGGTTGCTTTGCGTTTCTTCGTCCCAGGTGTCGTACCCCACGATGACCTCGGTGCACTCCATGAACTCGCCGTTTGCCACTCTTTGGTCGAAAACTGTTTGGGTGATGAACTCGTAGTGCACGCCGTTTATTTCGCCTTCCTCGGGTGCCCGCGTGGTGACCCCGATTGGAAACCCAAACTTTTCGGGAAACTCTGTTAACAAAAGCTCGAACGTTTTTTCGCGTCTCGACCCTAAAGGCCCCGCGACAACTAAAGGTCGTGGGGGAGGTGCCAGGAAAGACTTCACGTGCGGCCCGAGCGGTGAGTTCCAAAGGCACAGCTTGAAATCGCCAAACGCACACGCAAGGGCGTTCTTTTCCGACTCGTGCGAAAACCCAAACTCCTCGGTTTCGTCAACCACCAGTGTTTCGGTGAACAAATTCGGTTCGTCAAAACAATCCATCGCGCGAACAATTTTATCAACCCCGAACGCGATGCGCAGCTCCAGCGCCAACACAGCGTCCGCGTCCGCCTCCGCGGCGAGTCGCGCGGCTTCCGCGTCAGCGGCAGCGTCAACTTCGCCGCCTGCCGCACCCTCTGCGTCGTCACCCGCCGCCCCCGTCGCCGCGTCATTTTCGTTTTCGTCTGCAGCTCGATTCGCCAAATCCTCCCGTTCCCTTATCTTGCGCTCCAGCGCCTCGACGTCCGCGGGCGCGACGCACACGAAAACCCCTTCCGGGTACAGCAGTTTCAGCGCGCGCACGCCAAACACGTCCACGTCCAAAATAGGCACCGCGCCGTTTTCGCACGCCGACTCAAACGCGTCCATGGCAACGCCGTAGGAAAACGTTTCGGGAGAAACAGTTTCGGTTGGGGTTTCGCCCGCGGTTTCGCCCGCGGCGCGCGCTTCGTCGGTACTCGCGGGACTCCGTGTGGTGTGTTCCAAGAACTTGCCATTCGCGACATCGGCTTCGAACGTTTCCTTTGACACGAAGTGGTACCGAGGCCCCACGCTGTCGGTTTCGGGTTGCTCTTTTTCAAGGTTCGTTTCCGAGTCACCCAAAACACCCGCTTCGCCGGTTTCCCAATCCCGCGGCAAACGCGTGGTGGTCGTTTTGACCTTCGCGAACCGTTTCGGGAACTCTTTCAGTAATAACTCCACCAGCTGTTTCTTTCCCGCCTCAGAAGGCCCGCACACCACCAGAGGTCGTATCACCTTACCCGCCTCAGCCGCACTGTCCGACGGCTTGATCATGTCCGGCCGTTTTCCCGAAATCAACTCGGCGAGCGCATCGACGGTTTCGTGGAGCGCTTCGGTGTCTTTTTCGGTGGAATTTTGCAAATGAAAATCCGCCACGGTCAAAAACGCGTCGAAAACTTGGGAGTCGACGCCCTGCTTCAAATCCTGTTCCGCGACCAAAACCTGCGCCGCGATTGATTCCTTCGACTCGGTCATGTACGCCCGGAGTCGTTTTTCGTGTTCCTCCATGGTTGCGGGGCCGAGAAAAATCGCCATCGCGCCCCCCGCCGGCGCGACGGACGTGTCGCTCGCGCAGAAACTCATAAAAGAATCCAGGGTTTCCTGTGAGTGTATTTGAAAAGTGTCAGTCTTTCGTGATGTGAGTGAGTAATTACTCTGGACAATCGGCAAAACAGTCGGGCGTACTTTCAATCTGTACTCCATACAGAGCAGGAAACAATCACCCGTAATCGCGCCTCCACGGTGTGTGGTGGATTTGGGAAACGCGTAATACGTACCACCGAAGGCGTGTTGACTAGCACCAGCTTTTCGTCCTGCGCCGCTTCGGTTAAGGACGACTTCAAGATTGCGTACTTGTAGGTTACTTCCGCGTGCGCGAACTGAGTTTGCCACACGCACGCGTAGTCGCCGTGGGCAGCCTCGAAATCGACATCGCTCACGTGCGTCATGCGCCGCGCGCTCCAGGGGTGGCCCGGGTTGCTGTCAGGTTTTTTGGAACCTGCCGAAATCTCCGAGTTCGCCTCGTTAGCGTCATTCTCCTTGTTCTCCGCGTCGTTCCCACCCGAGTCGTCCGTTCCCGTCTCCGTTTCCGGGTCATCTTCGGAAGGGAACTTCGGCGACACCGGCTCGGTGGTGACGATTTGGGGAAACGCGAAAACCTCGTCCCCGAACTCCTCGTACACGCGCCGAACGCATTCGTTTTTTTCCAGAAAATTAGGTCCGCTCACCACCACGGGCTTCACCTTTGGCTTTTGCGTTTTGTTCGCCGGGATGACGTCGGCGTAGTCTAGGATGTAGGAGGGGAGGCCTAGTAACCGGTTACGCACCACTGGTGAGAGCTCAGCGCACCGGACTTTGAACTGGTAAAAAAGCTGGTCCGGGTCGTTTGCGAGTAACACGGCGTGGTACTTGTCTTGCGGCTGTTTTTCTTTTTCTTGTTCTTTCTCCTCCTCCGTCGCGTCGTCGCCCAGTGTAACAGCCGGCCCGCCCGGCTGCGCCACTTCCCACTCACGTTTCGCGAACGCAATTCGCGATGCGACTGTGCTTTCATGTACCCGAAGCCGCTTTTTGAGCACCGAAGCGAGGGTTTCGGAATTTTCGCAGTCGCACCGAATCACGAACGTCTCAAAGTTTTGCTGGCTTTTCAGAAACGCACTCGCCGGCAAGTCCGTGGACGCCAGCAAAACCTTCCCCCCCGCCGCGACCCTGGTTATTTCGTGGAAGGAAATGCCGTATTTGTACGGCGCGCCGTCCAGTTTGCGGTCGTCAGGGTGAATGTGGTGGTCGCTGGAAAACCCGAGCCGAGGGTCTTGCACGACGGAGGTTTCGAGGAACTTGTGTTTTTTTTCCGAATCGCGAAATTCGGCACGCGGCAGAAACAGAAATTCCGCGCCCTGCGTTTCGTGCGCGCCCGGCGCGCGCGACGTGCTCGCCACGCACCGCCCGAACCGGCTCGGGTACCTCTGCACCAGGGTATTTATTGCGATTGTCTTGCCAATACCGGCGGGGCCGGTTAAGCAAACAATCCGCGGCGGTTTTGGAAGAAGGAAACGGTTCCGCAAGGTAACGGTCGGTAAACACCGGCGCTTGTTGCGGCGCAGGGCGTCGAACAGTGAGTCGTACATCTGGCCGTTTTCAAACGTGTGTAAACCCAAATTCTCGCGGTCCCACCCGGTGAGCCATTGCGTTATCGGCACCTCGTTCGTTGATGCGAGGTGCTCAACCCCGTACCGCTTCATGAGCTTGAAAACAGCTTTGGTTATGATTCCAGGCCACGACATTAAAGGCCGCGATCCCGCGCCTAAGGTGGCGCCGAACAAATCCACCGGTAAGCGGTCATCCACCACCACGCATCGCCATTGGTTCATCACGAACATCCGCACTACGTACTTACCGGTCGGGCTCGGGATCGGGTTTTGCGTCTCCGGGTGCTTGGGCCAGATGTTTTCCCACAACATGTACCCCGGTGGGATGACGTCCCTGCGCTCGTATATCAGCCTCAACGCGGTGGCGAGCCACTCCACGCACGGCGTTCCCCAGTACAAGCAATGCGTGTCGACGAGATTGCGGTTGCCTTTGCTGCTCATCTCATCTTCTGTATTGTCTTTGCTTTCCTTACCTTCCTCGCCCCCCTCGCCTTCCTCGGGTGGTGCGCGCAGCACCACGACGGGCACGTCCGGGGTGTCCTCCAGTAACCTCTCAGGGCGAACCCAGTCCACCAAAAACGTACTCATCGCGGCCGGATGCGCAGTGCCGTCCAGCAAATCGACGAACTTTCCATCTTCACCGCGCGGGTCTGCAGCGGATGGGTGGAAAGGGGGTGGATGGGGGTCAGCGGGGGGTTTAGGGAGGGTTTTGGGGGGGTGGGGTCGTATCACATGGTACTGATGCGTCCAACGAGCACGGGAAACTAACCCGGGGGTCGCCCCCCGCCCACGAACCGGGCCGGGCAGCCCGGTCAACGGGGTGCCAAAAACGTCGGAAACCACGGTCACTTTAGCTCGCATCGCATCTATAACGGGCCTGTCTTCTCAGCAGTTCCAACACGTACCGTCTTCCCCTGCGAGAATATCCTCCACCTTTGCGTCGTCCCATACCGGGAACGTGGTGTCCATGTCCGACCCACCAGCGACGCCCGCGGCGGCGTCGTCGTCCGCCATGGCGCGCGTGCCCGAGTATGCAGGACACAACGACTCTTGGCAAGAAGATGTGGATGTGGCTTTTGGGCGTGTGGCGCTTGGCGGTCGTACTTGGACCGGACAAAAAAGGGGAACAACGAAAACGTCATTCGTGGCCGAAGGCGCTCACTCTGTCGGCCCGATGTCCACTCCCACGGGTGACCCTTACTGGAACTCGTGGCGGAACACGGACGCGAAGCGGCTGTTGCGTCCCGATGGCGCGAAAGGCGCCAAGGCGCTGGCCGCGCACATGTCCGACGCCGGTGCCATCGTGGTGAACCTGGTGCCGCTTTCCGGGGACGAGATGCGGTCCCTGAGTGAAGGCCTGCGTCGCGTGCGAGGCATGACGTGCATTCGGTTGGTTCGCGAAGCACGCGGCGGGGGTTTGCCCGTGCGCGTGACGAAGGCGTTGGAATCACGGGACCTGGTTTCCGTGGTCTCCGCGAAGGCGCGAGCCAGTAGTCACACTCCTGGCGCCACCGCGAACCGGTCACACGAAGACGTTTTGCCTTTGTTAGGCCAGAGGGTTGCGGAGCACGTCTCGCGTTCAAAGAGCCTTCTGGAGATTGAAATAGGGGTTGACTTCGGACCGGCCGTGATGGGCAAGCTCGGCCACGCCATCGCATCGAGCGAAAGCTTGCGCCGAGTTTCGTTTCGAGATTCCGAAATGGGCGACGCCTCGTTTTCGTCGCTGGTGGATGGGATTCGGAAAAACGACGCGTTGCGCGAAATCGACCTAAGCGGGTGCGCTTTAACGGACACTAGCGACGCCGCGGTGGCGTCCGTGGTACGCGCGCGTGCCGGACGACGAGCCGTGGAGGCTTGGGAAACCAACTTGCGACGGTACTCGCCGTCCCCGGGAAAAGGAGGCGGAAGAAACGCCGAAGCGGGAAAAAAAAGCAGCTTCTCGTCAACCGAGCCCGAGACGCCACACTTGGGCTTAGCCAGGCTTGAGCTTTCGTACAACGACTTCACGTCGACCACGGTAGAGACGCTGTGTCATGCGCTGCGGCAGGACAACGAGTTGGCACACCTCGGTTTGCGAGGGAACCGGTTGAGCGACCAGGACGCGAGTCGGCTCGGCAAAGCGATGCGGACACACGGAACGCTGTCCACGATTTCGCTGTGTCAGTCGCGCCTCGGCGGGGCGGACCTGGGGGTGCTCAAGGCGACGGAAAGACTGGCGGGGGTAGATTTGGTGGCAGGGGTAGGGAACAACAGTGCGAAGGACTCTCCCGTGTCAACTTCGTGTGAAAAAAATACCGAGAAAGACAAAAACGCGCGCGAAACAAAAAAAGACGTGTACATGGACATGGAGTGGGTTCCTTCGTCGCCGCGCGCGCGACGCGAAGCGGTTCAAAAACAAGTGGCCAGAAAAGCGCAGCGCGATCAGTTAAAGCCGCCGACTGGTGTCCGACCAGGCACGGCGCGTCCCGGAAGCGGCCGTTTCGCGAAGCAGCTTGAGATGACCACGCGGCGCACGTGGACGCCAGCGTCAGGCGCCACCGCGAACCGGTGGAACGACCTCGGAACGCACTCCAGCTCGGCGAGGCCGCAAAGCGCGCTTCCGCAGTCTCCGTTTTTTACGGACACAGAAAGGGTGACTTTGGAAGCGCCGCCGCGAAAAGTTGCAAACGCAAAAGAAGATGCCTCTGCAAAACCTGCATCTCTTCGCGCGCAAGCCGCTGCGACTGCTTTGACTGCGCGCGCCGCCAGTCGTGGCGCGCCTTGGACGAAACCCACCCTGGGTCGATCCAAAGCGGACGTGGTTTTATCCGTCAAAGGCATCAATGCCACAAACAATTCAAAGTATTCACTCCACAAACCAACCCCTGCCTCCGCGTCGAGCGAGAAAACGCTGGTGCGGCAGCTCACGAAAGCGTTGCGGTTTTTGGAGCGCGCGGATTCCACAAAAATTGACCCGATGGAGTTGCGGCGACGCGTCGCGGTCGCGGCGCGCGCGGCGGCGACGGCGGGCGAGCTGGCGGATTCTGCGGAGGGCGATGACTTTGGCGGCACGAAATCCGCGCGGATCATGGCCAAGGTAAGGGCGGACATGAGGGCGCTCGCTGATGTTTGTACTTAGCGCAATATGTATTCTGGCTTTCAACCACGGTGGAACGATTTATCCGTGATACCGTGTATAAATAGGTGTACTGTTATTGACATACACGTGATACCACTAAAAGGCGGCACCTCCATAATAACACTGAATGCCGTAAAAGCCGGCTTCCTCCGACGCTTACATCGTCGACGCGACGAATTCAAACGTCTGCCCCAGGTGTTGCACGTTTTGAAAAACGTTACACTGAAACGGGGACTCCACGTGGTCTCGTAGGGCGGCTAGGGGGGCGACTCGGTACACCACTGTTTGCGCCGCTATCCCGACGAAGGCAAGCATCGCGAGCCGTCCGTGTTTCACCTCGGCGATTTTGGTGCCGTCGGATGCCAAGTGAAGTGGGTCAAACGGGAAGGACCCCGCGACGCCGCTTTCGCCAAAATCGACAAACCCTCGCAGTCGCTTCAGCTCCAAAACCCCCATCGCGAGGAACTGCACCGCGAGTAACGCGTTGGTGGGTAGCGCGTATTGCGCGGAACCGGCTGACCACCAAGAAGAGGACGCGCCGGACGCCTCCGCGCCCGCGATGCCCACCACCGCGGCCATGGCCCAGCGCCCGTGAACCAGTTCCGCTTCCTGGTACCACGCGATTCGCGTACCGTCCTTTCCCAAACCAAGAGGGTCGAAACCCTGGTCGCCGGGAAGCGCGCCGTCCAGATGCGCGGGCGCAACGGTCACGGCGCCGAGCCACATCGCGCGCTCGGTGCGTGGAGTGGCGAGCGCGCGAGGCTTTTTGAAGGAACCGCTCGCGGTAGAAGTGGAAGGTTCCGTCGGGGTCTTCGCGGCGACGGCCGCCGCGTTCGAGCCAACCGTTTTCCTCAACTCTTTCGCCTGCGTTTTCTCAGCCTCCTGTTTCTTCGCCTCCTCTGTCTTCGCCTCCTCCTTCTTCGCCTGCTCTTTCGTCTCCGCCTCTTTCTTCGCCTCCTCTTTCTTTACTTCCTCTTCTTTCTTCGCCTGCCCCATTCTCGCCATCATCGCCTTCGTCGCCTCGGCGTCCGCCTTTGCCTTTTGCGCCATGGCTTTCTCGGCTTTCTCGGTCGCGACTTTCGCCTCTTTCGTTTCCGCCTCTTTTGTCTCCGCCTCGCTCTTCAGCCGCTTCGCCTGTCCCTTCGGGCACTCCGATTCCTTCGCGATGCGCGCGCGTTCTTGTTCAGACCCAACCGAAACCCTCGCGTACCCAACCGGAGGCGCCTGCCAGAAAGTAGCAGTCGCGTCTGGGTCGCCCATCCACTCCCTCGCCGCGGCGACGGCTTCCTTCACCGAATTTTTCTTCTCCCACCCCAGCGCGTCCGGCCCGCGGTCATCCGTCGCGCCCACCACGAAAACCTTACCCACCTTCTCCATGCCATGGCTGGCCCAGGTGTACATGTAGAAGCCGTGCACTGCGGCTGGCCCCAGACCGGCGCGGTAGATGTCATTCAGCTTGTCATCATTCGCGAAGCGCTCCTGTAGCGTTTCGAACCGCTCGGGGCCTAGTGGCCCCACCGCTTCCTCGAAAATCGCCCGGTACGCGTCGTGCGTGGGCGAGGTCCACTTGTACGGCATCGGGTTCACCACCACCATGGCTCCGCCTTGCTTTAACAACGGTACGCCGCCGACATACATGTTGTAGTAATACCCTAACGCGTAGGTGTTGACCAACAGGGGGTTCAAATAAGTATCCTTCGTGTACGGACCGATGCAGGTCGGGGCTAACACCAGGATATCCGCCTGCCCGTCGATATCAACGATGCTATCCTCGTAATTCGCCTTGAGCGTCTCTTCGTGCACCGCTTCTGTTTCCCCCGCGGTGACCTGCACCAAACCGAACTGCCCCCTAACAAGCGGCCCCCAGAAAAGCAGCAACCGCAACCAGTTCGGCGTGAACTTCAAAAAGAAACACGAAATCTTGGCGACGATTTTTTGCAACACGTTCATCCTCCGCCACATGATTTGCACCCAGGACAGGTACCACGGGAACCTGTTATCGTCCAACACAGTTTCGACGTGAAACACGTCAGTGTGCTTCTGCATGACTTTGCCGATGCGAATTATGCTTTGATGAAGCGCGGACCTCGGCGGGTCGAACAGCGACTGCGTCTTTTTTAACGTCGACGAATCGTGGTTGTACTTCAGCGTTTCGTAATGCACCAACCCGGTGGCGTAGGATTTGTACCCGCCATCCATGGCGACGTAGTTGACGTTGGCGTATACCATCAGGTCCGCTTCCGCGAACTCGTTCGCTACGCGTACTTTCTCGCAGTTTTTGGTTGTTCCTATTTCCGTGGAAAACTCTTTATCCACGGCGTTCCAGTTTGTCATTTGGCCGGTCTTGAAATACTTCGCGAACAGCTTTTTACCGCACACGTGCTTGAATTCCTCTTCCCGGATGTACCGGTGCAGCGCTATTGAGCAGACGAACTTGATGTTTTTGGAATCGATCCCTTCCTCGATGCACCGCCTTTCCGCTTCCTCCAATATCAGTACCCGGATATCAGGCGAACGCATGGGGGGGAGGGGGATTGATACGTCGTCGAAGGCGAAGAGGATCTTTGGGTTTTCTTTTTTCCGCAAGAGAGTGCGAATCTTCTCGCGTAACGGAGGCTGGCCGATTGGGTTATCCAGCGCGTGCTCCACCATCGCGCGCATGGTTTTCGGGTCCGAAGGCGCGTTGGCGCGAATTCCAGGGTACGCCACCCGCGTGTTCGTAGGGAGTTCTTCGATCCTCATGGACTCCCCGAACTGCATTAAAACCTCCTCGCCGGGTTTGGTGAAGTATGTGGTGGGCGGGTACATGTGGCGCGCGCGCGTTTCGTCGGGCAGCACAGACGCCGCATCCAGGGAAGCGGCGCCCCGGGTACGCGTGGAGGACACCAACCGCGACGCGGGGACACCGGCGTTGCGGAAACGCGGGAACGACGTGAGCGACGCGCGTCGGCCAGACGCCACGACCACGGAAACACATCGGCGGGGCGTGATTCTGGTGTTCGACGCACGACGCAGTGCGGTGGGATTGGAGCCGTACGCGAGACGCGCCGGCGTGGCCATCGCGACGACCATCGCGGCGTAACAGGTCACAAGCACTGCACTTACGGTCGCAGCCTCCCCGGAAGACGCACGGGACGAGCAGCGCGCCAATCTGTGTTTGCCCAAAGTGCACCTGCCACGTGGAAAGTGCGCCCATTCTCATCATCATTTATCAGGTGCAGTCGGTGTCTGGACTGCGTACAGTCGCGCGGCACCCCACCGCGCGTCGGTGGTGTTCGTGTCGATGCCGCTCGCGGCGCGCACGGAACGCGCGCTTCTAGATGCGTTCGGGTTGGAAAACACGGCGGAAGGGCGTCGCGCGCTCGTGGCATCCCTCCGCACCGCTGCTGATGACGTTGATTCATCGGAAGGTGCACCGCCGCCGGGTCGCGCCCCGCCGCTTCTCGAGGCCGAGAGTGTGTCACCCTCCGGGCAGGCCCAGACGCCAAAACAAAAACGCCACTTCGACGTCACGGACTACCCCTCCGCGCACGTCGCGCTTAGGGTGATGTACGCCGGGTGGGACTACCACGGCTTCGCGCAGCAAGGCGCTGAGGCGAGCGGGATCGCGACCGTGGAGGGTGCTTTGTTCGCGGCGCTGAAACGCACCAAGCTCATCGCACACGACGCGAGTTGGGACACCGTGGAGTACACGCGGTGCGGCAGGACAGACGCCGGGGTCAGCGCGCTCGGGCAGATCGTATCGCTGAAACTGCGGTCGAAGGGAAGACGCGACGGCGACGGCGACGGCGATGCGAAAAAAGAAGATGACAATACCGAAAACGAAAACACCGAAAGTACGCGCGGCGCGGATGGCGACGTCGACGACGGTACCAAATCCAGTCGCGAGCGGCGTCAATCCCGGAAACACCCGCCATGCCCTCCCCTCCCACAGCACGAACACCACGAAATTGACTACGTCACGACCCTGAACCGGGCGCTTCCCGATGACATCCGGGTTTTGGGGTGGTCGTACGTGGACAAAAACTTCAGTGCGCGGTTCGACTGCGCGAAACGAGTGTACAAGTATTTCTTCCTCAAGTTCCCGGATGATGGGAGTAAACAGTCTTGCACAAACGCAGGAGCTTCAAGTGGAGGTGTTGGTCTGGACCTGTCGCTGATGCGAGACGCGGCGTCGAGGTTCGAGGGGACGCACGACTTCAGGAACGTGTGCAAGATGGACGCGCGGAACGTGCACAACTACCGACGGGAGGTGTACAAGTGCGAAATTGTGGATTGTTTGGACGAAACCGAGTGGGCCGACGGCGGCGCTCAGAGCGGAGCGGGCGCCGTCGGGTTCATTGGAGGAACTCGTATGCGCAATCAGTCTGGTGTTACCTCTTCTGGCGGTACGGCAGCACGTTCGCCACCGTCTCCCGGCGCGCCTCCCGGGCTTTGTTACATAAAAATAGAAGGAAGCGCGTTTCTGTGGCACCAAGTGCGGTGTATCGCGACGGTGCTGTTCCTGGTGGGTTTGGGGCGAGAAAAACCGGACGTGGTGGACGCGTTGTTGGATGTGACGAAGACGCCGCGGAAACCGCAGTACGAGATGGCGCCCGACGAGCCCCTGGTTTTGTGGCGGTGCGAGTTTCCGGAAAACGTGTTGAGTCTAACGATGAGCGCCGCGGCCCGAACGCAGGCGCAGACGCACGCGGCAAAAAACATGGCCACGCAACTGCGCCGAGCGGGCGTGTGGGCGGAGACGTGGTGTGATTTGAGAACAGATACTGTAAATGGAGAGGATACCAATCTCCTCGACGTCGCCGGGGACGTCGTCGCCGCGGTGTGCGCTTTGAGCGCGCCAGGGCGCGTCGCGGGAGGAAACGCCGCCGCCAAAGCAGCGCACGTCCCTCTGCTGCGCCGAGCCACCGAGCCGACGTACGAGGAACGAAGAAAAAGGCTTGTGGAAAAGGAAATGGACAAGGGCGGAGATACGCGCGTGGAGTGATTCAGGTTGAGACGTTGCGTGTTCGGACTGCAAGGCAGGTTTTTAACGAAATTGGCGTTTTTATACGCGAACACCGAGCCGAGTATTGTACTTGACGCAGTAATCAATGGCAGTGAATTGGCTTTTCTTTTTATTACATGTAATAAACGTCTTCGCTACGTCACTATTTTATCTCGTCTCTCTTCGTCTCGTATCAGGTTGCGTATCGGTTCAGGGTCATGGGGCGTCTCGAGGAAGGAAAACAAGGGGTTGGGGTCGTCGACGCTTAGTCTTTCTTCTGCGTTTTCGTCTTTTTGTACTCTTTGTTGTACTCTTTCTTGTAGCTCTTGATGCTGTCTCTTTTGTTCCAGCATGAGGCGCAATCCCAGCCACCGGGTACGCCGTCGCATGTGTGCCACTTACAGGTCTTGATAGACGGGCAGCTCACGCACGTCCTCCCCACTTCGTCCGCAATTTCCAGCGACTGCGAAAAATAAACGAACGACGCGACGTCAGCGAAACGGTTCGGGAGGAAACTTCGTGGTGGAGTTGGGGGAAGCGGGGAATGCGCACCTCTTTGTCGTAGCACGACTTGCAGAACCACAGGACCTTGTTGTCCTTGTCGCGCTGCGAGTGGCACCATTCCTTCGCGTCGGACATGCCTTTGCCACACCCGGAGGCGCCGCACACGCGGTCGGCGGGCACCGCCTGTATTAGGTAGCACTTGCGGCAGACCGGTTTGTTCGTTTCGACCCTGCTGGCGCGCCACTCGCTTGTCTGGTCGGTGCCGCACTCAGTGACAGAGCAGACCAGCTCGATGCCCTGCGAAGGAATGGTTGAGGATGAGTTATACACGTACGCGGTGGGAACACATGATGACAAAGGACTGGTCGTGGGTATCGCGACGTACCTGGTCGGTCCACCTCTTGGCGTAGGGGATGGTCGTCGGGTCCCTCCTGTTGACGGCGCGGAGACGAGCGAAACGCGTTTAGTCAGCTTTTGCGAGAACGCCGCGAAGGAACAAGAACACGGATAGAGGTAAAGAAATCGTCAAGCGCGGAGAAGGGAAACACGTACCAGGCCTTGCCGCCAATGCCCGTCTTCTTGGGCGCCACCGGATCGGTCTAGGATGTCGTATCCACCGGGCACGGCTCGCAGCACATGGGCTCGTCGTTCGCCGAGGGCGGAGCGCTTTGCGTCGTTCCGACGGCGACGAGTTCGTCCGCCGCCGTCTTGCGGCGCTCGATCGCAGCGGCGGCGTTGGCAGCCTTGGCAACCCGCCTCGCGCGTCGATCTTCGTGGATCTTTCTCCAGTGCTTCTTGCACTCTTCGTTCCACTGGACCGGGTCGGTGTGCCGGAGCGCCTGCGACGCGAAAGGATGCGGATGAGGAACTCGGGAAAAAAGTCAGATCTGCGCTGCGAGCGTCGCGTCGCGAGCGAAAACGCACAGCTGTGCGCCGACGCCCGCGATTCGGTTCGAGAAAAAAATGGGACATCGCGGGACGGAATTTCGACGTACATCCAATCGAATAGCGCGCTCGCGCGCTTCCAGGTCCTTCTCGTACTTGGAATCGAGGGTCTCCAGGGTGGTTCCCGGCCCAGTAGCCGCGGCGCCGGACAGCTGTGCGTTGCGGGCTCGACACGGGGGCACTTAGGCGGTCCTGGCTTTGGGACGTCAGCAACGTCGGTGTAGTCCACGGCCTTGCGGACGCGGAGGATCATATCGAAGTTGGGGTCCGGCTGGGTAGGCTTCCCCTTGGGGTTGCGGCGCTTGACGGGCTTGAAGGAATTGGGGTTCTTGGACCCGCCGGCGCCGCCCGCGGCGGGCGTCGTGGGCAAGCGGAGTTTCGACCCGAGAGCGGGCAGTCCCAAGCGGAGCATCATCTCATCATTCCGGACGATGCGCTCGGCACGCTGGCGCTCGTAGAGGGTGAGACCTTGTGTGTGAGTAGATGCGAGGAAGGCGGCGTGGCGGTGGGTCAGTGAGTGTCGCGCGCGCGCTGGTCGTCGTCGCGCGGCGACTCGCCGTTCCGAGGAGAAAAAGAACAGTCGTGGTCGCGGGGGGTCAGGAAGAAGGAAGAGCGCGCGGAAGGGGGGGGGGTGCGCACGTCAGGTCCCACGCCGGTGTCGGAGTCCGACATTCAGGCGGTCGCGCAAAGGTGTGGCGACTCGCGTGTGTTTTCGGTTCGACGACGAGTGGGCGCACGTGGAAGTGCGAAAGGGGAAGGAACGTTTTCGGATATGAGTGAAAAAAGCAGGGCTCGCCGCTGATTTTTCAGACGTGATCAGATGCTCTGGACGTCATTTTCATAAACGGCAGTGCCATTCTGCCGCGGCGCCTGTTCCCTTTACAAGTTACAAGTATTTGTTCCCTTTAGTTTAAGTCAAAGCGTGTTCATTAAATTAGGCATCGCTAACTATACATCTTCTCGCACGGCGTCGGCGGGGTTTGCGTTCCGCCGCAGCCGCGCTTGAATTTTTCAAATATTGTTTTTTGTTTCCGTTCTCGAAACACTTAAACCTCCACCCCCGGCTCCGTGGTGAAATCCTCATCCACCGTGAACTTGCCGGACAACATTTCGACGTCCATGTCGCTCAACTCCCCGTCGAACACATCGACCGAGACGATGCCTGCCGCCAACGGGGTTCCCGCCTCGACGTAGCACGTGCCCACGTAGTTATCCCGACGCGGCCCCATGGTGACGTCGCGAATGAACCCGTTGAGCTCGTTCACCATGCCGTTCCCCTCCGCCACCTTGTCGCCGTCGACGAACAAGTACATGTACCCGTCGTTGCCCAACACAGCAACGATGGTGTATTCCCTCCCGAGCACAAACTTGGAAACATCCTCCTCCATGGCGATGATGGCCATCTTCTCGTCACCCCCCGCGGCAAGCGAAGGCGACGCCTGGAACGTCAACACGCCGTCCGCGACTTTGATTTGGAACGCGTCGCCGTCGCCGTTGCCCATGTGGAACAAACACGCGCCGTTTTCGGGGGCGTGCGTGAATTTGAGGCGAATCGCGACGGACACGGCTTCATCCTTCATGTCGCGCATCGCCGGGAGCTTGATGTCACCGCCGTAACGAAGGGAAAGACCGTCGGTATCCACGACGTCGTACTTCGCGACGTTTTGGATTTCGGCAATCTCGACGTGCGTGCCCTTGGACGATGCCGACGCCATGGTGCCGGTGACGGAACCCTTGGGCGAGGGGAACCAAGTGACGTGGCTTGCGTCCACGGAGACGACGGCGGGCGGGCCTTGGTACTTGGGCGCGGGGGGCGCCTTGTGCGCCACGACCTTCGGCGCCACGGTTTCCGCCACGTGTTCCGTGGGGTACACCCCGTTGAGCCGGTCCTCCGCGTCGGAAAGGCGAGTCTCCGCGAGATGCAGCTTTGCTTTTTCCGCGTCGACTTGCTTGTGCAGGACGTCGTACGCAACCTTGTCCTTGGTGTCCGCGGCTTTTTGCATCGTGGCCAGCGTGGTGACGAGCGCTTGCTTGATGTAGGCCACGGTTTTCCCGGCGCTGGTCACGTCGCTGCGCAGAATGCTGTCGTGCGCGGACGGGCCGGGCGCGATGGCGGCGACGCCAGGCGCCGCGGCGGCAGCTTTGTTGAACGCGACAACCGCGTCCTCCACGTGCAGCTCGGCGACGCGCAGCTTGGACTTCGCGGTGGCGACGTCGCCCTTGAGGGAGGTGTAGCCTTTTTCGTCGCCGCCGTCGGCGGCGACGGTCATCTGCGCCAGGACCGCGAGGAGGTCATGCTTGAGCTCGTCCACCTTTTCTTGCGAGTCGTCGTACACCGCGCGGGCCTCCGTGGCGGCGGCGCGCGCGCTGACGTACTCCGTGACGCCGTTTACGGTGACCTTGATGAACTTGTCTGGGAAGACCTCCGAGTTGTTCGCGCCGGGCGGCACAGGGGCGGGCGTGACGCCGCCGTGCTGGTTCACCAGCGCGATCGCGTCTTCCAGCGCGGTTTCCGCGGTGACCAGCTCCTGCTTGGTGATCGCCACTTGTGCTTTGATTTTGGCGTACGTCGCCGCGTCGCCGTTCGTCGCCGCGGTTTTCTCCTCCGCGATTTGCGAAAGGAGCTTGGCCTTAACCTCGGTCACCACGTGTTGCGCCTCCTCCACGAACGTGGCGATCGCGACGTACCGCGTTGCGCCACTGGCGTCGGTGGCTTTGACGTAATGGAAGTCGCCGCTGGTGCCATTCACAGTGGCAGCGCTCGGGGGGGAAGGGTTGTTCGCGTTGGTCTCCGCGGACACCTTCGCTTCGATGGCGTCCGCGATGGCGGCGGCGGTGTCGATTGCGGATTCGGACGACGCTTTGTGTTGCAGCGCGTCCGTTTCGTACTGGTCTTTGCCCTGCTTGACATCCTCCAGGTGCGCCACCGCGCCCGCGAACGTCCCTTCCGCGGTTTGCAGCTTTGGCTCCAGCTTTTCGATTTCGGCCTGCGCTGTTTTCTGCGCCACCGGGTCGGACGCGTCCGCCGCGATCAACACGATGTCCTCGATTTTCGAGTGCAAGGTATCGACGTTCTTCTTCGCCACGTCAACCGCGACGGCGGCGTCCTCTACCACCACCTCCAGCTTGGCCATCGCGGACGCGTGTTCCTCCGCGTCGAACTCCTCCGAAAACGAGGCGTATTCGTCCGCGATGGACTTCGCGATGTCCGCGGAGTGCGAGGTTTGGATGGTGAGCACGGCGGTGTCCGCGGTTTCCACGGCTTCCTCCGCGACAACCACGGCTTGTTGCGAAACTTGCAGTTGCGCCTCCAGCGTCTCCACGAGTTCCGTGTCCCCACCAGAGGTCGCGGTCTCGATTTTCGCCGCGACGTCGCTCACCACAGCCTTGGCGTCGAGAAGTTCCTCCTTGGCTTCGTCCACGGCGGTTTGCGCGGTGGCGATTTCCTCGGTTCGCTCCGCGGCTTTCACGCCGCTGGTGAGCTCGTCAACAAGCTCCTTGGCGTTGTCCTCCGCGACCTTGGCGTCCGCTTGCGCTTGGATCGCTTGAGACAGCTGCGTCTCAAGCGATACAATCGCCTCGGTGTCGCCGGAACGTTGCGATTCCTCAAGCTGAGAAGTGACTTCGTCCACAAACGCGTTTTCGGTCGCGAGCTCCGTCGCCGCCGCTTCCCAGGCGTTCATCGCCCCCGACGCTTCGTCCGCCGTTTCCGTCTGCTCAAGCGCCGTGACGTACGTGTCGATCACAACCGCCTTGGCCTCCGCCACGGCGGCCGCGGTGTCGGCGACGAGCGTCTCGGCGTCCACGAGCGTTTCTTCAAGCTCAACGAGAAGCACCTTCGCGGTGGCTTGCGCTTCGGGGTCTTCCGTGTTTTTGGTCACCGCGACGTGCGCGACCGCGATCTGGGTCTTGACGTCCGCCGCGGCGTCGACGGCGTCGACGTGCGACTCGGCGGCGGCGACCCAACCCGCGGTGTCCTTCGCAACCTCCGTCGCGAGCTCCAGGGTTTCCTGCGCCACGGCGAGTGTTTCCGTGGCTGTTTCAACCGCAGTCTGCGCCTCGGCGACCTTCACGGAAGTTGTCGCAGCCGCGACGGCTTCCTGCGCGGACGCCAGGGTCTCTTCGGCTTTGGTTTCGGCGGTGCGCGCCGTTTCAGCCGCCGATGCCGCGGCGGCGGCGACGCCCTTCACCTCCTCCACTGAGCTCGCCGCAACCGCGGTTTCGGTGACGACGGAGGCTTTGGTTGAGGTCGAGGTGGTGGTGGTGGTAATCTTCACAGCGGTGGTCGTGCCGGTAGCCTCTTCCGTGTCGTCCTCCCCCGAAGTCGCGTTCGCCTTGTCGGCGGCGTAATCGGCGTCGCGCGTGGACTGGAACTCCATGGCGGCTTCCAGTTCCTCCGCGGTGAGGAGCTCGGAATCCGTGAGCACCGGCGCAACCCCCGCGGTTTCCACGGTGGCGTCGTCGTACACGGCGACTTGCTCGAGTTCGTCCAGGCCGTCGTTAACAAGCGCCTCCATGAACGCATCCAGGGGCATGCTGTTCAGCAACACCGCGACGTTGCCGGGGTCGGCGGTGTACACCGCGAACGTGGCTTTGATTGGCGCGGCGTTGGCGGTGTTTGCGGCGCCCAGGGAGGATTTCTTGGCGGTTTTCTTGGTGGTCTTTGCCCTTTTGGTTGTCTTCGTGCTTCGCTTCCTCCCGAGCCCCGCGTTGGCGCCAGCGTCGTAGGCCTCCACGGTTTCCACCACCACGTCGTCCCGCATGACTTCCGCGTCCACCTGTTGCACAATCGCGGCGACGGTTTCTCTGAACTCGGCTTGGACCTCGGCGGTCCACGTTTCAAGCGAGTACCCGGTCAGCACCACGGTTTCCTCGACGTACGTAAGCGTCTTGTCCACGGCGGCGGTTTCGGAAAACTCCGCGGCGGCGGCGGCGATTTCCTCGTCGGAAATCGCGCTCCCGGACCCCGCCGTTTCCGGAGTAGTCACCCCCGCGGCGTCGGAAACCCGAGACATGATGATCTCCGCCTCCGCCGCGGCTTCCGTCGCGACCTCGAGCTGGTCGGTGAGTTCCTCGACCAGCGTCTGGTCCACGAAATCTGCGGTCTTCGCCACGACGAGTTCCTCGTCAATCGCGGCGACCGCGGCGACGGCTTCTTCCTGTGCAGCGGTGGCCGTGGCGACGGCGGTCGCGGTTTCCACGGCGGTTTGGGCGGCGGTGGCGGCGCTCGTCGCGCTCGCGGCGGCGGCGGTGGCGCTCGCGAGCTCCGTTTCCAACGGTTCGATCGTCGCGACCGCGGTTTTGGCCGCGGGCGCGACTTCCACGAGCACCGCGGTTTTCTCTTCGAGCGTTTCGGTGAGGGCGGCGCTTGTTTCGTTCGCGACAGCCGCGGCGGCGGTTTTGGTCTCGACAACCGCAACGGCGGCTTCCAGCGAGTCGGTCAGGGAAGTGACGATTGACTCATCCGCGGGGTCGGTGTTTTGCGCCACCGCGAGTTTGTCTTCGATGTCCGCCACCAAGGCGGTGGCTTCCGCACTCGCCTCGACGATGAGCGTTTGTTCCGCAATCTGCGCGGTAACCTCGTCGACGTTGGCGCGCGCGGACTCCGCCGTCGCGATGCTCTCGTTCGCCTGCTCGATTTTCTCGGTAACCTCCGCGACCGCGGACGTGGCTTCCGCCTGCGCGTACTCCGCGGCTTCCCACTTTGCGTTGAGCGCCTCGAGGCCGTGCACGTCCTCGCCCGCGATGGACTCGGCGGATTTCTGCGCGTTGATTTGCTCGACAATAGCCAGGGCTTCTTGCGCCGCGGCGCTGGCTTCAACCGCCGCGGCGGACGCGGCGACGAGCTGCGCTTTCAGCGTGGATGCGTCGGCGGTGGCGTCCACGGCGTTTGCGTTGGTTTCGGAAAGCGCGGTTTCGGTTACCGCGAGCGTGGTTTCCAGTTCGGTGACCAAAGCGGCGTCGCCGCCGTTCATGGCTTCTTCGAGGTCGGACTTGGCGTCGTCCACCGCGGCTTGCGCGGTGGACGCCGCCTCGAGGGCGGTTTCCGCGGCGACGATTTCGTCCTCCAGGTGCGCCACGACTTCCTCCGCGGCGGCGGCGGCGTTGGCGGCGTTGATGTACGCGGCTTGCGCTTCCTCCGCGGTGTCGGTGGTTTCGGCGACGACGTCGCCGTTTTCAATCTTGGTCACGGTGGCCTGTGCGGTGGTAACAGCGGCGGCGGCGGTGTTCACGGTTGTTTGAATTTGAACCAGCTTGGGCGCGAGCACGTTGGTGAGCGCGGTGGCGTGTTCCGCGGCGGCAGTTGTTTTCGCCACCGCCTCCTCCGCTTCTTCCAGTTCGTGTTCCAGGCCGGCGATTTCCTCTCCCGACGCGCCGTTGGTCTTGGCCTCGGCGAGCGCCGGTTCGAGCGATTCCACCGCTTCCTTGGCCTCAGCAGCAGCCTCCACCACGGCTTCGGCTTCCGAAATCTCTGAACGGAGAACCGCGCGAGCCGCGTTGGCTTGGTCAAGAGTGGCTTCCGCTTCCGCGAGGTTGTTCAGCGCGCCGACGAGCTGCTTCGCGGACGTCGCAGCGTCGGCGGCGGCGGCGTACGCCGCTTGCGCCTCCTCTGCATCCTCTTCAATAGAGGCGATGGCTTCGTGCGCCTCCCACGCGTCCGTCTTGGCGGTCGCGAGTTCCTTGCGTAACTCGTCCACAGAAGTCAGCGCGTTGGCAGCGGCGCTGCCCTTGAGCTGGTCCGCCGCGGCGACGCCGGCGGCGAGTTGCTCTTCGACATCCGCCACGTTTTGGTCCGCCTCGGCCACGGCTTTCGTGCCCGCTTCCAGCTTGAGCGTGAGTTTCTCCACTTCCTGCTTGGTTTCGGAAGCCTTGAATTCCGCGTCTTCCCAAGCATCCGTGCCCGCGGTGTGCACCGCGCTGGGCGGGACGGACGCGTCCGTGACGGGCAAATTGATCCGCGAAGTCGAGACGGGCGAATCGATCTTGGGAATCGAGACCGCCCGCGCCGGGGGCGAGCTGGGGGAGGGAGGCGGCAGCGGCGGCGACAGCGGAGACGGCGGCGGCGGCGGCGGCGAGGGCGGAGGGTGGCACGCGTGCGCGTGCGCGTCGAAGGGAATCGCCGCGCACGTGTCCGTGTTGACAAACGTCTCGAAGCGGTTGTGCAGCGACACGTGGCAGAGGTTGTTCGCCTGGCAGGAAGACAGACCGCACAACCCTTTGTCCGCGCCGGAATCGAACCTGTCGAACTTGGTGAAGTCGACGTCGTACGCGCGAGACATCTCAGCCTGCACGGCTCCGAAGGTTTCGAACGACGCGATGGTCTGCGCCAGCGCTGTGTCCTTCTTGGTGACGAGCGCGTTGTACTCCTTCACGCCTTCGCTGTATTTGGCGAACACGATGGCGAACTTGTTGTGCGCCTTTACCAGGGCGTCGAAGGTGAAGTCTTCCCGTTCCTTCTTGTGCTTGCACGTTTCCGCGAAGCACATGAGCTGGGGGGTTTCAACCTCCAGGGAGCGAGCGAGGCCCTCCATGGCGTCAATCGTGGGCTCGCAGAGCTGGTTCCACCAAACCAGCTTACGCCCCATGTGGTGGTGCTTGCTGGGCTCGTAGAACCCTTCTTCCGCGTCTTCAATAGCTTCGGACATGTCAAAGCGTGGAGCCGCGACGAACGAGCTGGTGGCGTTTCCGTCGGTGTCAGCGGGAACTTCGCCGTCGAACGCGCCTGATTGTAAAAAAGAAACGTCAGTCTCGTATGGGCAAGCAGTCGGCGGAATGTGGTAAATGGGAAATACTTACCTTCCTCCGCGCACATCTTCTTGAGGTCGTTCGTGGTGGACACGACGACGGCGTAGTGGGATTCGAAGAGCCCGAGTTTTTGCACGTACAGGGCGTGGCCGATGGTGCACACCTCCGTGGCGTCGTTCAGGGCGTTTGCCCAGTCCAGGTATGATGATTCGTACTTCATCTGCGCGTACGCCGCCTTGGCGAATGGGGCGTCCGGTTCGGTGCGGCACGGCAAGGCGCCGACCGTGATGGCGTCGTAGTGATCCACCTTGTCCACGACTTGGTCCTTCATTTGCTTGCACGTCATTCTCGAGGTTTCGATGGAGCCGCACAACGTTCGCACGGTGGGCTCGCAGGATCCGAAGTTCCTCGCGCCTGGGTCGCAGTTGCGAGGCGCCGGCATCCCGCAGTCGCTGTTGCAGAACCCGGCGGTCGCCTTGTCCGTGCACAAGGTGGTTTCGCCAAAGATGTTCGGAGGAGGGACTTCGCACGCGATGTTCATGAGGAGCGCTTTGCTGTCGTTGTACGACGTCACCGCGGGGAAAGACTCCCTGTTTTCCACGAACACCAGGTCGTTTCGCCACTCTTTTTCGTCGCTCACCACGTACTCGCCACTCGGCTTGGCCCCATTCCCCACGCACTTGCGGTACTCGGAAGACCCGAGACGCGCCTTCGTGTTCGGGGTGTTGATGCGCGCGGCGTTACCCACGGTCATTCGCGAAAGAAGCTCGATGCTTTCCACGCGCGCTTTCTTCAGGCTCGCGAACGAGTGCCCCTTCGTGGCGAGCACCTCCGCGAACGTGATCGCGCGCGTCTCCTCCACCCCGAGCGGCGCGGCGTAAAAAGGCGTCTGCCCGGACGCAACCATCGCGAGGGCGCCGAGCACCGCGCCCGCGCCCGCAACGCTCGCCACGACGCGCGAACGCGAAGACGTTCCCTTTTCCTTCTTCAAACGCGGCGCAGAATCAGGCAGCGCGCCGTACCCATCGCCGCCCGCGGCGGTGAAGAGCGACGTCCTCGAATCGCTCATTTTACCCGGTAACACCACGAGCGTGCCCTCTCCTTTCCAAGATCCGCAAACGATCTCTTCCAGGACGGTGACGCGTGTGAAGCACCACCTACGGGGAAACGGACGACCCTGAACCTGTCGGGGCTCCTGTTACTCAATGGAACACGCGGTCGCTTGGGACGCGCGCGCAAAGAGTGGGGAGGGGCGCGTCGGCGGGTCCAAGAAGTAACCGCGGATCGTGAACACTTTGTTCCTGTTTTTTTTCGTTTTGGGCGGTTACATTTCTCTATGGGCAATCAGACTGAACGCCTAATTGAACGCTCAGTGTTCCGGTCATCATGTTGCCATGGAGAGCGCGCTTGGAGAACGAACCCATGGGCCGCGTACGAATGCATCGATGGATACGTGTGACGTCCGAAACGCGCTGAAAAAGTTAAAACCGCGCGACACGCATGGCGCGTGATGCTGCCGAAGCGACAGTCCGTCGGTTCAGAGAGACCAATCCGAGTGATATTTGAAGAGGTCGAAAGAGAATGATGCCTTGACAATCAAAGCTCGAAGCTCCGCGCGACCTTCGAGTGTTCGATTCGTACTAGGATTTGTGTGGCAGATTTGCATGAAGACGTGTTCACGTCGTTTCCTCGCGATCGTTCAACTTAAAATATCTCAGCGTATTAACAACAACTTTTTCTATACATGTTCTCGCACAGCGTCGGCGGGGTTTGCGTTCCGCCGCACCCGCGCTTCCAAATAATGGTGTTTTTTGTTTGCCTTCTTTTCTTAAATCTCAACCTCCGGCTCCGTGGTGAAATTCTCATCCACCGTGAACTTGCCGGACACCATGGCGACGTCCATGTCGCTCAACTCCCCGTCGAACACATCCACGGCGAGGATCCCCGCGGAAAGGGGAACCGTTTCCTCGACGTGGCACGTGCCCACGTAGTTATCCCGACGCGGCCCCATGGTGACGTCGCGAATGAACCCGTTGAGCTCGTTCACCATGCCGTTCCCCTCCGCCACCTTGTCCCCGTCGACGTACAAGTACATGTACCCGTCGTTGCCCAACACGGCAGCGATGGTGTACTCGTTGTGCAGGACGAAGCTGGACACATCCTCCTCCATGGCGATGATGGCCATCTTCTCGTCACCCCCCGCGGCAAGCGAAGGCGACGCCTGGAACGTCAACACGCCGTCCTCCACCTTGATTTGAACCGCGTCGCCGTCGCCGTTGCCCATGTGGAACAAACACGCGCCGTTTTCGGGGGCGTGCGTGAATTTGAGCCGGATCGTAACGGACACGGCTTCGTCCTTCATGTCGCGCATCGCCGGGAGCTTGATGTCACCGCCGTAACCAAGGGAAAGGCCGTCGGTATCAACGACGTCGTAAGCCTCCAGGTTTTCAATCTCGCCGCGCTCCACGTGCGTCCCGTGGGATGTCGCCTCTCCGATCGTGCCGGTCACGGCGCCCTTCGCGCTGGGGAGCCACGTGACGTGCCTGGCGTCCACGGAAACGACGGCGAAGGGGCCTTGGTACCTGGGCGCGGGAGGTGACGGTGGCGGCTCCACCGCCACCGGACGCGTGTACACGTCAGGCGTGGTGTGGTGCACGCCGTCCAACCGGTCCTGCGCGTCACTCGCCCGCGTCGTCATCACCGCCATCTTCGTCTTGAGCGTCTCGACTTGCTTCTTGATCTCGTCGTACGCGACTTTGTTCCCGGCATCCGCCGCGCGTTGCATCTTGGAGAGCAAATCGAGGACGTCCATCTTGACAGCCGCCAGCTCCTTGTTCGCCAGCTCCACGTCGGAGACCAAAATTGAGTCGTGCGCGCTCGGGCCGGGCACCACGGGGTCGAAGCCGGGCGCGACGATCGCGGCGGTGTTGTACGCCCGCAGGGCGTCCTCCGCGCGCGTCTCCGCGACCCGCAGCTTTGATTTCGCGGTGGCGACCTCGGCCTTGAGCGCGTTGTACGTGTCCAGGTCGCCGGAATCCGCGGCGACGCGCATCCGCGCGAGTACCAAAAGCAAGTCCTGCTTCAGCTCCTCGACCTTTTCAGTGGAAGCGACGTGCGCGATCTCCGCTTCCTCCGCCGCGGCGTTTGCGCTGACGTAGGTGGTTTCGCCCTCCACGGTGACCTTGATAAACTTGTCCTCGCCGCCGGGCGCCGCGTCGGGCGCCGCACCGGGCGGTGCGTCGGGAGGCGCCGGGACGTAAGTCGGCGGCTTGCCGGCCACGGTGACCTCGACGAACTTCGGCGGCGCAGGCGCCGCCGGACCGGGCGCCGTGTCGTGCGGCGCCGGGACGTACGTCGTGACGCCCTTCACGGTGACCTTGATGAGCTTTTCCTCGCCGTCAGGCGCGGCGCCGGGCGGTGCCGGAACGTAAGTTGGCTCATCATTCCAAATGAGCTCGATGAACTCTTCGCTGTTGTCCGGGACGTAAATTTGCTCGCCCTGCACGGTGACCTCGATGAACTGCACGCCTCCCGGGCCGCCAACCAGCGGCGCGGGCGGCGCCGGGACGTAAGTCGTCTCGCCATTCACGGTGACCTCGACGAACTTCGGCGGCCCGGTAGGCGCGTCGGGCGGCGCCGGGACGTAAGTCGGCGGCTTGCCAGGCACGGTGACCTGGACGAACTTGGGCGGCGCCGCCGCGCCGGGTGCCGCGCCGGGCGCCGCGCCTTGGTAGCCGTGCTTGGTGACGAGCGCGTACGCGTCGGCGAGGTTCGTTTCCGCCACGGAAAGCTTCGACTTGGCCTCGGCGACTTGCGTTTTGAGCCCGGCGTACGCCTTGGCGTCGCCGCTCTCCGCGGCGGCGCGCATGTCGTCCAGCTTCTTGAGAAGCGTTGTTTTGAGTTCGTCAACCACGTCCTTCGCCTCCGCAACGAGCTTGTCCATGGCGACGTACTTAGTGGTGCCGCCGGCGTCGACGACCTTGACGTAGTGCGTGGCGGCGGCGGCGGCGGCGGGGCCGGGGGCGTACGCGGGGGCGTACGCGGGGGCGAGGCCGGGGGCGAACGACGGGGCGAGGCCGGGGGCGTGCGAAGGGGCGTACGCCGGCGCCGACCCGGGCGACAGCGCGACCGTTTCCGCCGCGACCTTCGCCGCGATTTCCGCGGAGACGTCCGCCGCGGATTGCTGCGCGTTTTTGTGCTCCAAGCTCTTCGCTTCCCACGCGTCTCCGGCTTCGGTGAGCTCGGCGAGGTGGTCCACGCCCGTGGCGTACGCCGCTTCCGCGCCGTCCAGTTTCTTCTGCAGGCGGTCAAGTTGTTTCTGCGCGGCGTGCTGCGCAGTCGGGTCGCTCGCGTCCGCGGCAACGAGCACCAGTTCCTCCATTTCCTTGGTGATTTCATCCACAAGCGCCCGCGCTGTTTCCGCAGAAGCCTGCGCCTCGGTTTGTAAACGCGTGAACCCGGCCATTTTCTTGTCGTGCGTCGTTTGGTCAAACACGTCCGGAACGTCGGAGCGCGCGTTTTCAAGCGCCACGTTTCGTTCGTGCGAGGTTTGGATGTCCAGTGCGGTTTTTGCGGCTTCCTCAACCGCGTCCTCGGCGGCGACGACGGCGTCTTTGGCGGCGTCGCGCTGCGCCTCGGCGGTGGCGATTTTTTGCTCGTCCGCGGGTTCCTTGTCCTTCGCTTCGGTGACCTTCTTCTCCAGATCCTCAACCACTTCGTTGGCATCCTCAAGGGTTTGTTTGGTGGACTCCACCACCTTCACCGCGTCCGATATCGCGGCGGCGCGCTCTTCAGGCGAGATGCCGTTCGTGAGTTCATCCACCAAAGCCCCGGCATCCGCGGCTTTGACCTTGGCGTCCGCCCTCGCCTGCAGCGCGGCGGTGAGCTGCGCTTCAATGGACGCGACGGCTTCGGCATCCCCCGACCGGTGCGCGTCTTCCAGCGCGGACGTGACCTCCTCCACGAACTTGTTCGCGGTTTCAAGCTCCTTTGACGCGTCTTCCCAAACCTCCATGGCTTTCGCGGGTTCGTCCGCAGGGTCAACCTTCGTGGCGTCGTGCATGTGAATGTCAATCACGACAGCTTTGGTTTCCACGACGGTTTGCGTTTGCGTCTCCACGCTCGCGTCCGCGGTTTCCAGCTTGCCGTAAAGCTCGATGAGCACCAGCTTGGCGGCGGCGCATTTACTGGGGTCCGCGCAATCCGCCGCCGCGGCTTGCGCCACTGCGATTTCTTTTTTCAACTCGACCACGAGCGCCACGGCCTCTGCAAGCTCGCCAGAGGCGACGACCCAGTCCGCGGAAGCCTCCGCGATTTGCGTGGCGTGAACCAGCGCGCGCTCCGTTTGTGCAACCGCGTCGCGCGCGGTGTCAACTGCGGCTTGTTTATCTTCGCAGGTTGAAACGCAAGTCGCGAGGGACTTCTCGGCGGTTGCCAGCACCACCTTCGCGCCGTTAACCGCGTGCGTCGCGGTCTCCACCACAGCGTCCGCGGCGGCGGCGGCGTGCGTAACCTCCTCAACCGTGCTCGCCGCCTCGGCGCGGTGCGCGGCGGCGGACTCGGTGGTGCTTTTGGTGTCCGAAGAGGTTCCGCCGGGCGTCGTGGTCGTGGTCGTCCCGGTTTCGGTTTCGTTGGCCCAGCTCTCGTCTCGTTCCGCGGCGAACTCCGCCGCGGCTTCGGCTTGCTCGGCGTCGCCGATTACTTTTGGGTCGTCGGCGAGGTCGGGTTCAGCGCCGCCCACAACCTTTGCGGATCCCGCGGGTTCGAGGTCCACGACGTACGCCAGGCCGGCGTCGCGCAGCAGGCTGACAAAGTCGCCCCACTCCACGAGGTTGAGGTAGGACGCGATGTCCGCGGGGTGCGCGTCAGTGTACACGCGCAGGGTGAACATCACCTGGGCGTTTGGTTTCAGGTCTGCGTATGGAACCGCGGGCGACGTGGACACCGCGATTTCAAGCGGCGCCGGCGGCGGCGCCACCACGGTGCAGCACCCACTCATCGCCGAGTCCGGCGTTCCCGGGGGCGCGTTTGCGATGGTGAACGCCTTGGCGTTGCGCAGCAGGTTGTCGTACTTCGCGTACCCGGCGGGGAACTGCCACCCGGAAAGGTCCGCGGTGAGGCTCGTGGCGCCGTTGAAGAAGAACTCCCAGTTCGTGGCGCTTTTTGGGTTCCACCCCGACACGTCAGCGTCGAAGGCGGAACACCCGCTGCAAAAGCCGTTGGCGAGCTGCACGGAGCTCATGTCCCACCCGCTGATGTCCTGGTTGAACGAAGCGCACCCCGCGAGCATGTTGTTCATGTCCGTGACTTGCCCGGTTTCCCAAGACGATATGTCCTGGTTGAAATCAGACGGCACGGCGCCGCTGCAACGAAGCATGTGGCCAAAGTTCGTGATCGCGCTGACGTCCCAGTCGTTCATCACGCACTCGGCGCCAACCCACCCGGATTCGTCGCACGCGTTCACCGCGGCGGTGACGTCGATTTTCGAGGTGAAGGCTCGTTTCGAACCGAGGGAGGCGCTTTCGTCGGTGTACGTAACCACGTCGGCGATGACCACGTCGTCGACGGTGATGTCGGGGTCCGCGGGTTGCACGGTAACCGCGACGACTTGCTTGAAAACCGCCTTGGCGTCCGCCGTGAACGACCCGAGGTCGTACCCGGTGAGGATAACCGTTTGCTCCACGTACTGCGCGCCCTTTGACTCGGCGCGGTCCAGTTCGAACTCAGCCGCGGCGTTTTCGAGCTCCTTTTCGTCGTCTTTTGTGTCGTCGCCGCCGGTGGTGATGCTGGCGCGCGTGATTTCAGCCTCCGTCGCCGCCTCTTCGGCGTCCGCGAGTTGTTTTTCAAGGGTCTCGACGAGTTCGTCATCCACCGGGTCTTGAGTCTTCGCGTCCTCGAGCTGCTTCGTGACGACGTCAACAATTTTGATCGCGTCCGCGAGCGCCTCGGTGGCTTGCTTGACCACGGTGGCGGTTTCAAGCGCGGCCTTGGCGGTGTCAACCGTTTCGGTCGCGTCGCTAAGCGCCGCCGTGGCCAACACGAGCTCCGCCTTGAGGTCGTCGATTTTGGCGAGCGGCTCCGCGGCCGCCTCGATGGCGTCGACGAGCGCCACCTCCGCGTCCTTCAACTCCACGAGTAGCTCCTCCTTCTTCGTCTCGGCGTCAGTCTTGGCGACTGTCAAGTCCGCCAAAGCCGCCGCCGCCTCGGTGAGTTGCGTGTTGAGGGACTCGACGTTGGCTTCGTCCACGGGCTTCGTGGCGAGCGCGTCTTTCAGGGCGGACTTCACGTCATCCACAACGCGCGCTTGTTCGCCGTGCGCGTCAATCGCGGCCTGCGCCTCCGCGACCTGCGTTGTGATCCCGTCCACCACCGTTTGCGCGTCGTCCATGGCGTCGATCACCGCTCTCGCCTCGGCGATTTCTTCCTTCAAGTCGCTCACCCCGCCCATGGCCTCCGCCTCGGCGTACTGCGCGTCTTCCACCGCGGACGCCAGGGCGTCGACGCCGTGTACGTCCCTGTCCGCTTTGTCGGTTTCGTGCGTCGCGGTCGTGATGGCGTCGACGATTTGCTTGGCGTCATCCACGGCTTGCGCTGCGGATCCAGACGCGTCCTGCGCCGCGGTGAGCTGCGCGTTGAGGACGGCGAGGTCGTTTGATGCTTTGTCGCTCGCGATTTTGGTTTGACTCAAGCCAGCCTCTTTCTCCGCGAGTTCCGTTTCCAGGGTCGCCACGCACGTAGAGTCGCCGTCGTTGACGCACGTCTCCAGCTTGGCTTTGAGTTCCTCAACCACTGCGGTGGCGGAGGCGTGCGCCGCGATCGCGGTTTCCGCCGCATCGATCTTGGTTTCGATCTTCTCAACCACCTCACCCGCGGCAACCGCGGCGGCGGCGGCGTTTTTCCACGCGCCGTACGCCTCGTCCGCCGTGTCCGTGGTTTCGGCGACGATGTCGCCTTGCTTGATTCGCGTCACCACGGCTTGCGCGGTGGTGACCGCGGCGGCGGTGGTGGCGACCGTGTTTTCCAGGTTTTGGAGTTCGGGCAACAGCGTGTCCACCAGCTTGGTCGCAGCCTCGGAGGCGGCTTGCGCGTCCTTCAAGTCCGTCTTGGCCTCCGCGAGGGTTTCACTCAAGGACTTGACCAGGTCCTGGTCAACCGGCGCAGCCGCGTTTGCGTCCGCGAGCTTGGTTTCGATATCGGCCACGGCGTCCGCGGCGTCAACCGCGGCTTGCACGATCACGCGCGCTTCCTTGATCTCAACCTTCAACTCGTCCCTCGCGGACTTGGTGTCTTCAAGCGCAGCTTCGGCTTCCGCCAGGCTGTTCAGCGCGCCCACGAGCTGCTTCGCGGTTGTCGCGATTTCAACCGCCTCGGTGTGCTCGTTTTGCGAATCCGCGAGCTGCTGCTGCAGCGCCTCGCCAGTGCGGTGCGCTTCCCACGCATCAGTCTTGGCATCAGCAAGGTCTTCTCTGATGATCTCAATCGCGCGCAAAGCTTCAGCCGCGGCGCTGTCCGTGAGCTGCGCCGCCGCGGCGACGGCGCTCTCGAGCTGTTCTTCCAAATCCGCCACGTTTTGGTCCGCCAACGCCGTGGCTTTGATCGCCACGTCGAGCTGTTCTTCGAGTTTATCAACCCTAAGCTTGCCTTGCGCAGCATCGGATTCGGCTTGTTCCCACGCATCCGTGCCCGCGTTGTGCACCACGGGCGCGTCCGCGGTGGGAATGGTGGCGTCCAAGTCGACGGCCGGGAAATCCACCGCCGATTTGGGGGGTCCCGGTACGACCGGCTGGGGAGTCGGTTGACCCGGTACGACCGGGGGGGTAGTCGGTTCGAAAGTCGGTTCGTCGTCGGGAAGCACAGCGCCGGGAGGCGAAGGCGGCGGCGGCGCCGGCGCGGGAGGGGCGTGGCACGCGTGCGCGTGCGGGTCGAAGGGAATTGCGACGCACGTGTCCGTGTCCACGAAATCCTCGAATCGGTTGTTCAGGGACACCTGGCACAGCTGCTCGGCTTGGCAGGCGGACAAGCCGCACAGCCCTTTGTCCGCGCCGGTGTCGAACCGGTCGAACCGGGCGAAGTCTTTTCCGTACGCGATGGACATTTCCTCTTTCACCGGGTGGAAGCTTTCAAACGCGGTGATTGTTTGCGCCAGCGCCGTGTCCTTGGTGGTGACCAGCGCGTTGTACTCGGAAACGCCTTCCGTGTATTTGGCGAACACGGCCGCGAACTTGTTGTGCGCCTTGACCAGGACATCGAAGGCGAAGTCCTCTTGTTCTTTCTTGTTCCTGCACGACTCCGCGAAGCACATGAGTTGCGGGGACTCAACCTCCAGGGACCGGGCGAGGCCCTCCATGGCGTTGATCGTGGGCTCGCACAGCTGGTCCCACCAAACAAGCCTTCTTCGGCCCATGTGGTGGTGCTTGCTTGGTTCGTAGAAACCTGTCTCAACGTCTTCAATAGCTTCGGACATGTCAAACTTGTGAGCGGCCACGAACGAGTTCGTGGCGTTTCCGTCGGCGTCGGAGTCGGCGGGGAGCTCGCCGTCGTACGCGCCTTCCTCCGCGCACATCTTCTTCAGGTCGTTCGTGGTGGCGACGACGACGGCGTAGTGTGATTCGAAGAGATTGAGGTTGTGCACGTACAGGGCGTGGCCGATGGTGCACACCTCCGTGGCGTCGTTCAGGGCGTTTGCCCAGTCCAGGTAGGATGATTCGTACTTCATCTGCGCATACGCCGCCTTGGCGAATGGGGCGTCCGGTTCCGTGCGGCACGGCAGGGCGCCCACCGCGATGGCGTCGTACTTCTCCACGTTGTGCGTAACAAGATCCTTGATTGATTTGCACGTGTTCCGCGAATCAACGATCCGCGCGCACAAACCAACAACAGTTGGTTCGCACGACCCCCAGTCAACCGTCCCGGAAACGCAGTTCGTGGGAAGCGGCATCCCGCAATCGGCGTCGCAAAACTCCTTCGTCTCCGCGTCGGTGCACAAACTCGTGTCGCCGAAGACGTTCGGAGGAGGCACTTCGCATCCCACGCTCATCAGCAGCGCCTTTGAGTCGTTGTACGCGGTCACCGCGGGGAAGGACGTGCGGTACTCCTCGAACACGAGATCGGACTTCCACGCCTTTGCGTCCGTCACGGCGTAGCCGTCACTAGGCTTGGCACCAGCGCCCACGCACTTCTGGGACTCGGCGAGGCCGAGGCCCGCGTTGGCGTTGGGGGCGAAGATTTGGGGGCGCACGGTCATCTTCGTCAACTGCGCGATCGCCTCCACGCGCGCTTTCCTCACGGACGCGAACGTCTCGCCCTTGGACGCGAGCACCTTGTCGAACGTGACCTGCCTCAAGTCTTCCTCGCCGAGGGGGGCGCTGTAGAACGAAGTCTTCCCCGACGCCACCATCGCGACGCCGACAAGCGCGCACGCGCTGGCGACGCCCGCGGCGACGCGCCCGCGGCGTGAACCACCATTTTTCCTAGCACCCAACCCCGCGGGCTTCGAGCCGTAGCCCGTAGCATCCACGGTGGTGGGGATGAGCGACGTGTGTTCGCTCATCGTACCGTCGTACACGCTAAAGCCAAGGCTTTCGAACGGATCCGCAAACGATCTGTCCGGAAGCGACGGCGCAGCGCGAGACGTGCCCTACACACAAAGCCACAACCCTGACAATGTCGGGGAAGCGCTTTACGGGAAAGAACACGCGTGTCGCAGTGGACGCGCGTGCTCGTGTGCCGCTGTGGGGGGCGGGCGAGCTACGACACACAGGCCGATTTTATTCTCATACTGAAAAATCGTTTCTTGGAATGAACACCCCAACCGTGCTGACTGGAATGCATACGAAAAACCAAAAGGAAGAAAAAAAGGGTTCCGACTTTCCAGATCGTCAATCGCGTTCGGATTCCAAAGAGCCATCCATTTAAGTCGGAGTCTTTCGCCCGCGGCTTTTCAGGCTCGAGCGAGAAACGAGTCACAGGTTTTGGTAAATGAAGAAGTGTCGTACCATTTGACGAAAGCTGGAAGGAGCGTGGCAAGCAACGAATCACAAGAGTACTGAAAAAAAGTAGAAAATACACACTGTCTCATCACGGCAAACAAACCACTAAAGCCCCCCCCCCTTCCTACATCTCCGGTTTCTTCTTGTCCCGCGGCGAAGACCCCCCCTCCCACCCCCCCCC
>Ga0209502_10000186_pt1 | contig 69996 bp, 53 predicted proteins | sample ArcticOcean_MG_C_10_FD_187442 | JGI IMG/M metagenome (GOLD analysis project Ga0209502, IMG submission 187442) | Marine microbial communities from western Arctic Ocean - ArcticOcean_MG_CB11_90 (SPAdes) (version 2) | ecosystem: Environmental > Aquatic > Marine > Oceanic | place: Arctic Ocean... | reverse complement strand
AGAAATCCGATAGAAGCCCCTACACATAGGACTGCAATAATAATACCGAGAGATATCAACGCTGACTTTCCACTTTCATAAGCATCAGTTACAGTTTGAGTAAAATCTTCCATAGGATGGATTGTTTGGTTTGTTATTTGGTTTTGTACGATTTGTTGATTATGATGGTGGTGTACTTGTGGAGTGATGTTAACATCGCCTCCAACAACAGAATCCTGTAATTGAACATGAGATGGTGCGGGAATCTTGGATACGTGTGAAGATGGTGGGGAAGGTATCCATTCGGAACCATTCCACATCCACTGGCCATCTTCACTGTATGTCGCCATGCTTTCCCTATTCTAAACCAATATATGAGTATGAGCCATAATTAACGGATCGTTCTCACAACCCATATGTTCAAAGTTAGTGTTTGCAAAGGTTTTCAGCGGGTGCTATTCGTCGGTAACCATGGTATGTTATCGCCGAAGCAATTCGTTTCGAATGAAACGATTCAACCTTGGAATGTTGGATAATACTGTTGAGTGTATTGAATGGCATTGGCTTGTGGATAGCCTTGTGCGATCAATCCATTGTAGTATTCTCGAGCAGGGTCTGGTTGGACCGGCGCAGGTTGAGCCACGGGTGCAACAACTGCTGGGGCTACTGCGGCAGCAACGGGTTGTGCTGCTGGTTGAGCATACATGTTTGGCATACCAGCGGTAGGAGCAGGTGTTGCAGCATAGCTTGGCATCATGACTGCTGGTTGAGCACCCATGTTCGGCATGGCAGGCATTGCACCACCCATTGGAGCGAACGTACCATCCGTCCATGTCTTTTCAGCACCCTCTTCTTCAGGCTTTTTGAGGAACAGAACGGCAACTACGGCAAGTATAGCCACAACAAGAACTCCACCGATTCCAAAGACAAGCATGGTCGAAGAAGAAGCGCCATCGTTTGCAGACTTGTCCTTGAGCCAACGTAGAGGGTCATCAGGATACGCATCTGCTCCATCACTCACAGACCAATCGCCTGCTGGGTTCGAGTAGCCATCACCGTCTCCATCAAAGCAACCAATGCGGTCGATTGTAGAGTTCCCAGCACCGGAAATACATGCATCTGCACCATCAGCAAGGGTCCAGTTTCCATCAGGGTCGGAGATTCCATCACCATCTGTATCTGCACAACCATACCGGTCGATGCTTGAAGTATCACGAATGGTCGGACAATCATCAGGAGTAAGGCCATTTGGATTCTCTCCAAAGCCATCACTGTCTCCGTCTGCCCATTGTGTCGGCTCGTCAGGGAAAGCATCACCACCCATGTCGTATCCCCAAGAGAAGTCGGCGTTTGAGTAGCCATCACCGTCTGAATCCATACAACCAAAACGATCGATGGTTGAGTTACCGGCAACTGAAGGGCAAGCATCTGGTTGGTTACCCGAAGCATTGTCTCCGAAACCATCCATATCTGCATCTTCCCATTGCGTAGCATCGCTTGAGAAAGCATCCATCAGGTCGTACCAGCCATCGCCATCAGCGTCTGGACAGCCAAGTGTATCATCTTGCCAAGAGTTCCCTGAACGGGTAGGGCATGCATCTTGCGTTGCAGCATCCATTACCATTTCACCTGGCCAAGAAGATTTCCGGTCAGTCCATGTGGAATTGCCCCAATTGTCGCCAAAACCATCTTCATCAAAATCTGACCATTGAGTCGGATCGTTCGGGAAGTAATCCGCACCGTTTCCGACGTTCCAAGTTGTATCGGAATTTGAGTAGCCATCTTCGTCAGCATCAAAGCAACCTAAACGGTCGAGAGTGGAAGTTCCAGGAACGGAAGGGCATGCATCGGGTGTAACGCCTTGTGCATTATCTCCAAATCCATCTGAATCGGCATCGGCCCATTGAGTGACTTCGTCGGGGAATGCATCATCAGCATTCGACCAACCGTCTCCATCGTTGTCAGGGCAAGCATTTGAGCCATTAAGAGTCGAATTACCTGCCTCACTTGGACAATCATCAGTCGAGTCTGACCAACCATCACCATCGGTATCAAGACAGCCAATGGTACCATTTGTGGAAGTTCCAGCGAGAGTTGGACAATCGTCATTGGCATCGTCGAATCCATCAGCATCGTCATTGAGATCTTCATCACTGTCCCGGCATCCATCGCCGTCAATATCGTTGGTAGCTGTATCTGAAATCCAAGTTGGTCGAGGTGGATTGTAGGAAGTGTAAGGGCAGAGGTCGTCGACATCAAGGACTTGGTCGTTATCATCATCCGAATCTTCAGTATCGTCTTTACAACCGTCATTATCCCAATCTGTTGAAGCAGACGGATTGTCAGTATCTTGCATACTGGTCCAATTAAATTCACTGTTCCGAGGACAGAAATCAGGGTAATTATCAGTGAGGCCATCGTTGTCATCATCTGAATCACATGCATCGCCTAAGCCATCGCTGTCAGTATCGGCTTGACTCGGATTGGAAACATTTGGACAGTTATCATCGACATCGACGATACTATCACTGTCAGAGTCTTTCAGTGCTGAAGGGTCAAACACCCATACATAGGCATCTCTGCCACCAGATGAAGTCAAAGTAGAACCATCATGCGTCATTGAACCTGAATACGAGCCTGCGATACCAATGTAGTCGCTCATGTTGACGCTCATAGCCCAAGCATAGTCATATTGTGAACCGCCAATGAGTTCAGTCCAATCGAGTGCACCTGTCGATGAGAGGCCAACGACGAAACCATCATGGTTTGAAGGAACCAATGTTGTGGCTCCTGCGGTATGTGATGCAGTAAGATAGCCACTGTACACGACTGCACCAGATGAGGTGACTGCGAGGGCTTGGGCTTCGTCAGCTCCACTTGAACCCGAGACAAATGCCCAACTGTTAGAAGTGGAAACTGCGCTTCTTGCTACAAAGATATCATTTCCGCCATACATGGCACTTGCAGTCCAACCGCCACTTGAGATCGTTCCACCAAAGGTTCCTGCAAGATAGGTATCTCCTGCGGAATCAATTGTAATGCTCGTGACAACAGTTTGTTGACCACTGGCGCCAATTCCTTTCAGATTGAGTACACCGCCGGTGGCATCTAATTCCACAATCACAGCGTCAAGTGTACCCACTGCAACATAACTTGAGGTGGACCATTGAGCAAATCCATCAGAAATTGTTGCTAATTTGATTCCCCCGGAAGGGGTAACTGCAGAATCAATAATACGGTTCGTACCAATTCCGCCACCACTGATCACCCAATCAAGGTCGCCAGTCATTCCCGAGTATTTTGCGACAAAGACCTGAGTACTCGAGACATTCAAAGCAAAACCGCCAAAGTCTGTTTCACCTTGGAATTCACCAGTGACAAAAATATCACTCCCAGTATCGAGTTCAATACCGCTGGTCACACTGTATTCACCAGAACCGTTCACTAAGGTGCTAAAACTATTGGCCCATAGCCAATTGCCCATTGGATCTGCTTTCGCAAAGAATCCTTCGTAATGGAAACCAGAGTTCGTATTGGTGATGATTGATGGGGGATTACCTTGACCGCCGGAAAAGGAAATCTCACCATAGAAATATCCGCTCACCAAGATTTCCCCCCCGATATCGACATTGATATCCGTAAGGTAAGAAAGGCCGCCTGCACCAAAACTATGGTCGGCTCCAAACAAAGATTGCCAGGTACCAGCACTATCAATTGTCGCTAAGAAGAACTCTCCAGCAGTGTACGGGGAAGTAGGTTGGAGAGTTTGTGTACCAAAAGTCAAGGTTGTATTGTACTCAGAGCCAAGAACCCACCCACCGTTTGGGTCCGGTTTGATTTGAGAGGGATCGATACTTTGGGTCGAGGAGCCACCTGAAGCAATGAAGGATTTCGAAGAACCACGTGCAGATGTAAACTCGATGAGTTCACTGACGTCGTCAAGTACCTCATTCGATTCACTCGATTGTTCAAGAACAAAGACGGATGAAAGCATCAAGAATGAAATCAAGACTGCCGAGACGGATGCAAGTAAAGGGCGCATGGCAGAACCACGACGCCTACAGACATCAAACCTTTGCCTTCACTGTGCCAAGAAAACTTGGCAAAATGAACACCAGCACTCACTCGAGATTGGTCTCGAGTTGAAGCAAATCACTTTCGCCAGCATCAATGATACTGACTGTCGAAACTGAGAATGGTTTACCACATGCGATACCGAGTTCACGGTTGACGAGGGTTGTACGGAACTTCGTCACTTCAGGGTGACTTGCGTGCAGTTCATCAATAAATTCAGTTGGGCAGTTCGCAGCGAAAATAATCAATTTCGCTTCACCACGAGCACACGCATCGAGTGCTTGGCGTTGTCCAAATCGTAGATTTCCAGTTGAGATTGCATTCTTTAATTGTCGGTTTAGATCCATATTTTATTCCTCCATACTCCACATCGTTTCTCATGGGTAGAAAATCATTCTTTGTCAGGGATGTAGAAGAGTTCCACACTGCCGGTTCCAAGTGAAATTGGTTGACCGACGATAATGTTCTCTGCAACACCAGTGAGGTAATCCTTTTCTCCAATAACACCGGCTTTGAGCAAGTGGTTAACGGTAACTTCGAAAGCAGCGCGAGCCAAGATACTGTGTTTCGTACCTGATACACCGTGTCGTCCAATAGCACGAACTTCACCTTCAGAAGTCATCACGTCAGCAACCAAGAGCAAATGTCGGACGTCAACTTCCAAACGGGCTCCGTCAAGAGTTGCTTGCAGTTCGTCAACAATAGCTTGTCGAGCAGCCTCAATTCCAAGGAAATCATAGATTTCAATGATGTTGTTGGTGTAGGTTCGGTTTCGGTCGATGGTCTCGATTTCGCTGACACGAGTCAAGTTAGAACCGATGGTTGAAAGGTAGTATTCGCCAGTTTTGTCATCCAATTGCACGTTCGCACGAGTGATGTTTGGAATACCTTTGAGACGCATGTCACGAATCTTTTCTTCCAATTGAAGCAGCATGGTATACGAAGGTGGGTTTTCAGCGAGTTCAGCCAAATCTTCTTCGGTGTGAACACCAGGTATGAGGGTTAAGGTCGAAGGGTTCTTTTCCTTGTCCGCTTGAACCAAAAGACGTGTAGCACGTTCCAGTTTGTCCTTGACTTCAGCACCAGTCATGTTCTTCTGCTTGAGGTTGGCCTTGTTCAGTTTCAAGACGAGACGTCGTTGTGCAACGTCAGTCTCTAAAGAAGCGATGTTAACAGTATGAGTTTCCTCAATTGCAGCTGCAAGTTTACGAGCTTCATCAGCAGACTTCATCTTTTCACCAGCCAAGTAAATAGTCATTGTAGGCGTGTTTGGAACCTTTCGTGCATCGACAATCTCAATGATACGAGGAAGACCTTGAGTGACGTTGACTGTTGCAACACCAGCATAGTGGAAAGTACGCATGGTCATCTGCGTTCCAGGCTCACCAATTGATTGAGCAGTAATAATTCCTGCTGCTTCATAGGGATCGATACTCGCTCGGTCAAGAGCAACGACTGATTCATCAACCACTTTCTTTGCTTGAGGCTTGGTCAATTTGTTCTTGCCACGTGCATGAATAGCGACTGTAAGGTCATGGAAAATCCGATTGGTAAATCGGGAGGAACCATTTGCTTCAGCAGCAGCGACGAGTGACTTGAAAACTGGGTCTTCAGCCAACTCATCTTCAGACTGCAAGAGTTTGGATGCTCTGTCGTAGTCAGTCATTGCGACTGAAGTCTTTGCACGAGCAATTGCTCGTCCAGTTCGGCGAAGTCGGACTGAAGTTGTCGGTCCTGTGTTTTCGCTGTTCGAATCTCCACCTTTCTTACTTGCAGTGTCAATCGTCGACTTGATATTTGCAGCAGTTTCGGAATCGGTCTCACAAATTTGTGCGATTTCTCCAGCAGCGAGGATTTTTACATCGTCCCACTTTTTGTCATCAGCAAGAGCATGCGCATGATTTTCTGCGATACCCAGATCCATAAGCTTCTTCTTTGTTGCACTCTTTACGACCATCAAGCCTCACCTCCTTCAGGGGTATCGGGTTCATCATGTTCCCAGCCGCCAAAGTCTTCTTCCTTTTCATCACGTTCTTTTGACTCTCTTACGTCAATAGTAGCGCCTTCAGTTCCGAGGGCTTCGTCGACGATAACATCGATGTTGAACGGAGAACCGTGCACACCACGTGAAGGGTCAATTCCATCTTCACCGTAACTGAATTGAATGATACGGTTTGCAGTGTTTCGAACGGACAACTTTGAGTCGTTGTACACCTTCAAATCGTCCATTGCGTTAATCAATCGGCGTTGCATGTATCCAGACTTTGCAGTACGAACCGCTGTATCGACCAGAGATTCTCGGCCGGAGATGGAGAGCATAAAGAACTCCGTCGGCTCAAGACCACGCTTGAATGAACTTGCAATGAAACCACGGTCTGCAGCTGCACGACCGCCACGGCGGAAGTGAGGAAGAACACGTTCGTTATATCCACGCTCAAGTCGCTTTCCACGAACCTTTGCTTGTCCAATCGAACCAGCCATCATGTTCAGGTTATCCATTGAACCACGGGCACCGGAAATAGCCATGTTAACTGCAGCGTTGGTTGAACCGGACTGAGCCAGTTCATTCTTTGCTACGTCACCAGCTTGCTGCTTTCCTTCATCAAGAATAACCATGATGTCTTCTTCGAGGGTTTCACGAGGTGTTCGACCAGGTCGAACTTCGTATCCTTTGCCTTCCTTTCCGAACTTGTCAAGAGCAGCTTGAACCAGTACACCTGCTTCTGCATTTGCATCACGAATGGATTGCAATGCTTCAGCGCTGAGATCTTCGTCGTCAATACCGGTGGTAAATCCAAGAGATGTACACGCAGCAATAGTCAGGCGTGTGAAATCGTCAAGGAACTTTGCACCGAGTTCAGGACCGTTGGTCTGAACGATAGCATCGAGAAGACGTCCATCTTCTGCACCGATGGCTCGCTTGTCGAGTGTACCTTCGACTCGTCCGTTCTTAACAACGACATCGTCATTGGAACGGCTTCGGAATCGCAGGTGGATGTTATCTGGGATAATCAATGAGATGATGTCTTGACCACGGAAGCATTCTTTTCCATTTTCGTCGAGGACAATTTCAGGTACATCTCCAATCCATCCGATGTTTCCAAGCATTTCCAGCCCGTGACGTCGGTTGATGAGGGTTCCAGGACGTGAGAGCAAGTATGCTCCCGAAATGTGGTCGTGGATTCCGCCAATAACTGCACCACCGTAACGAGGGGTGAGGATGTGTTCTTGAACACGCATCAAAATCTTAGCTTCAGCACGTGCTTCTTCAGATTGAATCACGTGAAGGTTCATTTCGTCGCCGTCGAAGTCAGCGTTGTATGGCGTACAAACTGCGAGGTTGAAACGGAAGGTATGTCCTTCCATAACTCGAACTTCGTGAACCATCATTGACATTCGGTGAAGGGATGGCTGTCGGTTAAAGATAGCAACGTCGCCATCAATCAAGTGGCGTTCAACAAGCAGACCTGGCTTTGGATTGCCGTTTCGGTCAATGGTTGAAAGTCGGTCTTCAACACGTGTGCGGTCTCCCCATTCATCTGAAGGACTTCCACAGTGTGGACAACTGACACTCAAATGTTCAGGATGAGGGTCTTGGTCGACTTTGTCAGCTTGAGACAGCTCATGCATCCATCGGTAGTGGAGTTTTGCTCGTGGGTCGTCTTCAGGAAGTTTCTCTGAAGTTTCGCGGTCTTCACCACGGAGGTTTGCAAGAGTTGCTTCGTCATCAACGACGTAGGTGGTTTCTTGGGTACCATCAACAGGGTTGACAAAGATTTCTGGCTTAATGACAAGACCTGGCAAAAAGTTTGGCGCAGGCAAGCATTGGTGCATATCAGGTCGGAGTGTGGTATCTTCGTTACACTCAGGGTTGTGACAGCGGAATCCAGCGTTGATCAAACGGCTGCGTTCGTTAATTCGAACACGACGGTTGTCGCCACGGATAATGTAGTTCACACCAGGGTGAACATCAGGACCACGGAGAATCATTTGACGCATTTGCTCACGGTTACGGGATGTAACACGGATTGGAACAGTAAGTTCCTTTGCAATCTTCTTCGGGACACCAACTTCATTGACACCCAAATATGGGTCAGGTGAAATCACTGAACGAGCACAAAAGTTGACACGCTTTCCGGATAAGTTACTACGGAAACGTCCTTCCTTACCCTTCAGTCGTTGGGTCAAAGTCTTGAGTGTACGACCGGATCGGTGACGTGCAGGTGGGATACCAGAGGTTTGGTTATCGAAGTAGGTTGTAATGTGGTATTGCAACAATTCCCAAAGGTCTTCCACAATCAATTGTGGAGCACCGGTGTCTCTGTTTTCACGAAGGCGTTGGTTAATTCGAAGTACGTCGACTAATTTGTGAGTCAAATCGTCTTCTGAACGGTCTCCACTGTCAAGAGTAATCGAAGGTCGAACAGTGATAGGAGGCACAGGGAGAACCTTGAGCACAACCCATTCTGGTCGGTTTTTCTTGTCCATACCCATGAAAATCAAGTGCTCTGATGGAATGGCACTGAGCCATTCACGAACGTCACGAGGGTTGAGCTTACGTTCAACTTCTGCTTTACCAGCACCTTGCGATTCCAGCTTTTCCTTGAAGGTCGTTGGCTTGTCGAGCATAATCTTGCCCTGCATTTCTTGGCAGTGCATACATTGTCCACGACGAGTGCCTGTAGTGACCTTTTCAACTTCCTTGATGATCTTGGAAAATTCAGTTGAACCGACACCGTGCTTGGTGATGATATCACGGATACGTGCACGGTAGTAGTCTTGCTCGCTCAATTCAGGGTTGGAAGGGTGAGTGTTTTTGGTGTCGTGCAACAAAATGTGGCTGCACTTGGAACAGGTTGCCTTCAAAGCGGTCTTGATGAGCATTACGAAACCAATGTGAATCACTGGAAGTTCAAGAGCAATATGGCCAAAGTGACCAGGGGACTCGTCGTACTTACAGTTGTCAGTTGGACAAACCAATCCAGGTTCGATAACACCCATGTGCGGGTCCATCAAACCTTGACGGTAAGCGTGTCCATCGTCCTTGTAGGTATCTGCAGTCTTTACTTCAACAGCAGACATTTGTCGGATTTCTTTTGGTTCCATCAGGCCAAAGCGGATCTGAGCGATACGCTTTGGAATCATTGTATTTGTTTGGCTCATCTTCGGTCCTCCAGTTCAAGACGCATGGCCACACCTAAACTCTTCATTTCGTCTAAGAGCAGCTTGAATGCATATGAGGTTTGTACTTTGTAGACTTCAGCGCCATCACCATGGATTGGGCTGACATAGGTACGACGTTTCGGGTCGTACCAAGCAATGTGACCAGATTGAGCACAGACGTACATGTCGATACCATCGGACTCATCGAGCAAGCGATCTTTGATGACCATGGAAGCTCCGTGGGCAATCAAACAGTCACGTTCCATCTCACCGAATCGGAGACCACCTTGGCGGGCTCGACCTTCGGTAGGTTGACGGGTTAGAATTTGGACACGGCCTCGGGAACGAGCGTGAATCTTCGAAGACACCAAGTGGTGCAATCGTTGGTAGTAAATACAACCAATGAAGATGTCTGCTGGATAAACTTCTCCAGTTTCACCATTGATCATCGTTTCACGGCCAGTGTGTGCAAGTCCATTACGAACAAGTCCATCACGAAGGCTGCTTTCCTTTTCACCACGGAATGCAGTCGCATCAATACGACGTCCTTCCATAGCTCCGACCTTTCCACCAATCATTTCGAGAACGTGGGCCACAGTCATTCGAGAAGGAATAGCGTGCGGGTTAATGACCAAATCAGGTACGATACCATCGGATGTGAATGGCATGTCTTCTGGTTCAACAAGGCGTCCAATGACACCTTTTTGACCGTGTCGTGAAGCGAACTTGTCCCCAACTTCAGGGATCTTGTGGCTTCGAACCATTACACGTACCAAGCGACCGGAGTCAAGTGATTCGGTAACATAGACGTTGTCGACATAGCCCTTTTCGCCATGGCGAACAAGCATAGAAGATTCACGGCGTTCCTGAGCAAGGAGGAAAGCTCCACCCGCAGATTCTTCGAGGAAACGAGGAGGACTTGTTTTACCAACAAGTACATCACCACCTTCGAGGTACATCTCAGGCAATGGTAGACCATCTGCTTCCAAGTGTCGGTAAGCCTCTTCTGGCTTGAGACCCTTGACTTCTTGTAGAGAACTGCCTGGCTTTTCGATTTCTTCGACTTGACCACCAGGGAACCGACGACGTTCTGCGTTGTAGGTTCTGTTAAAGGTAGAACGACCAAGTGCACGGTCGATTGAACCTTTGTTGATGATGACAGCGTCTTGCATGTTGTATCCGTGAAGAGACATAATCGCAACGATGAAGTTTTGACCTCCAGGTCGTTCATCGAAGTGAGTTGATTCCATAGCGGCTGTTCGAGTAATCGAAGTTTGTGTGTAGTGCAAAATGTGTGCACGTGTATCGGGACGCATTCGATAGTTCGAACTTGGGAGACCCAATGATTGCTTGACCATTGCAGTACCACCGGTAACACGAGGAGTTGAGTTGTGTTCTGGATATGGAATCAAAGAAGCACAAACACCCAACACGAGTTGAGGGTCGATTTCACAGTGTGTATATTCTTCATCATACAACAATGGGACTGAAACTTCAGCTGATTCCCAAACACCGTTTGGCATTCGAACCTTAGCACGTAGTTGTGCTTCAGTTGCGCCAGGTTCTCCAAGGTTGACCCATTCAACGTTTTCGTTGGTGAGTGGGCGTCCTTTGAATGGACCGGATGGGATGGTTTCAGGGAGAACGAATGGTCGAGCAGCGATGAGAAGGTCTTCTTCTTCTTCAGCATCTACCCATTCAACGACACCGTCGTTGACCAAGTTCTTGAACGTCATTTCTCCATCACGGAGTGCTTTGAGGTGTTGAGGAGTCAAACGTGGAGCACCGTCGTAAAGAACTACCAAAGGCCGCAAAATACGTCCCTTGTCAGTGTTGATGAAGATGTCCTTGTTTTCCTTGTCGTGACGAATAGAAACTTCAGCAGGGATCGTTCCACGTCGTCGAGCGGATTTGAAATGGCGGACCAAGTTCGTTCCTTTCTTGTGGATACCGTAGATGTCTCCGTTAACGTGAATTCGGTCGCCGGAGCTCCAGTCTTCAAGTTCACTGTTCACATCAAGTTCATCGAGTTGTTCACGAACTTCGACTTCACTGATGTGTTCTGAGATGTCAATCATTTGAGCTGCATTCTTTACAAGACCACAGTTCTGACCTTCAGGTGTTTCGTTTGGACACAAGCGGCCCCATTGTGTAGGGTGCAGGTCACGAGCTTCGAAGTGAGGTTGGCTTCGAACCAAAGGTGAGGTGACACGACGCATGTGGGAGAGGGAGGCAAGGTAGGTTGTTCGGTCAAGCAATTGGCTGACACCAGAACGTCCACCGACCCAGTTTCCTGTTGCCAATGCGTGCATGATCTTTGAAGTCAAAACGTCAGGACGTAGACAAGAAGTGATTTTCAACTCTCGCTTACGGTTGTGGTGACGTTCGAGTTGGTACTTCAAGTCACGAGCAAGTTGGCCTGATGAAACACGGAACAAGTCTTCGATGAGATCGCCAGCAAGACGAACACGCTTGTTCGCATAGTGGTCCTTGTCGTTTGGTTCACGGTTTGTCAAAGCCATTTCAAGAACTTGGCGAACGATACGTCCAAGGAAAATTGCCTTCTTCTTACGGTCGGTAGGTTGGTCGCCCAAGTGAGGAAGGAGTTCACGGTCAAGCAATTGATTGACACGTTGTTCTCGGTATTCTTTCTGTTGACCTGCTGCGAATTTCTTTTGCAACCATTCGTGAGCTTCAACCATTGATTGAACAGCATACTCTTCGTTGTCATTGACTTCGTTGAGGTTTGCCACGATATACTTGAAAGTCTCAGTAGGACCGGCAACAGTCTGGAATACTTCTTGGTCGTTTTCGATACCAAGAGCACGCATAAGCAAGACAACTGGAATTGCAGTTGTACCAGCGGTGCTGATTTTGACCATGAGCATACCGTCACGGCGCTTTTCAACATTCAATGGTTTGCGCATTCCGTCTTTTTGTGAGAAAATCTTTGCAACTTCAGTTCGCTTTGCATAGCGCTTGTTGATTTCAACAGTAACACGGTTTGGTGCAAGGTCTTCCATTGAGATCAAGACACGTTCTGTTCCGTTGATGATGAAGTAGCCTCCAGGGTCGAGAGGGTCTTCGCCACGCTTTCGTAGCAAGTCGTCCCACAATGCGGAATCTTCAGTCGAGGTGGTTGGATACAATTGACGTTCTCCAGCAATGTGCTTTGCATGAAGGTTACAACGAGTCGAACGGACCATAATTGGCATGCTGCCAACTTGAACGCCAGTTTCGACTGGAGAAGGTACTCCGTTGCGAGAGATTTGGAAATCGATGGTGACTGGAGACATGTACGTCAACTTTCGTAGTCGGCATTCCATAGGAGTCGATGGATGTTCAGCACCGTTTGCTTCACGAATGGTTGGTTCACCGAGTTTGATGTTCTTCAAACGGATGGTGATGTCGTGGTCGACGACGTCGAGTTTGATGTAACCGCCTTCATCGTCGTGGATTTCTTCATCGGTTCCAACACGGATGTTGCGAATGATTTTTTCCATACGAGAGATGGTGTTGTCGCCTGACGGGATACAGTCGTCATAGGAAGCGAGTTGGTGGTTGACGAGGCTACGTTCTTTGAAAAATGATTGAATAATTTCTTGCATATTAATACCTCCTTAGTTCCCCTCTACAATGAGCCGATAGGCAACTGTCTTACCCGCAGATGGTGACTGACGGATTACTTTCACAACACGGTCGGCAATCCAACCTGCTGCGAGTGGTTTGTGTTCTGGGTCGGCTGCGAGTCGTGCGTTATCTTCATTCTCAGCCATTTCTTTAATGACTTGAACAACAGGGTCTGTGATGAGGACTTTTGGCAACCATTCCTTTGCCAATCGTGGCTCACCAGTTTCTTCATCAGGTTGAATCATTTCCCAAGGAGCGAGTTCTTCGCTTTCGATAGCGAATTGATCTTCAACAGAAATGTTTGCTGCGCCAACCAGTTCTTGGTGAGGAACCAAATGGTGGTTAAGTGCATTGAACCGCATGGTGATTTCAGGTCGGTCGAAATCATCGATAGCCTTGGAACGAATTGTAATTTTCTTACTCTTCGACTTGGAACGTCGGCGAGAACCTTGCTCGGCAATAACCGACATGGTGCTAATGAATTGTTCAGAGTCTTTTGAAACACCAAGCGTTGAGGCGACTTCATCTGAAGACATAGCCTTAATGTCAGTCATGTTTCGGTCTGTTGCTAATTTATGTGCGAACTCTTCTGAAACACCGAGTTCCATGAGTCGTTTCTTTGTTGCGCTTTTTACTACCATGCTCAGACCCCGATCGACCCTACCACTTTGAGCCTGAAACTCAGTCAGGCGGGCCTGACGGGGTTCGAACCCGCGACCATCGGATTAAAAGTCCGACGCTCTACCTGACTGAGCTACAGGCCCAAAATAGCAACTTGGGCTTTTTGGCCGACTTTGAAACTGTTCTTATACCTTACGCAAGCATCCTGTGGCGTAGTTTCGTAGAGGAGTCGATGCATTATGTCAAATCTAAAAAGCCATGAACACCGGTTTGAGGCTCGGGTTGCACGATTTGCTTCGATTGGATAGTCATAAAGACTCCGAAAGGTTGGCCCCAACCGAACTAAATGGCTGGCGACGAATACTTCGGTTCAAATGACGCCGAACGAGAAATTGAACGATTGGACCGTGTCGCGAAACAGCAGTTTTGGACCACTCCTCAAAATCGTGAAATTCACCTTACGATACCTCCGACCGTTTACCCTCCAAGAGAGGATACGGATGTTCTCGCACAGGTTGTTCAGGAATACCCTCATCCAGGTGGAAAACGATTTCTTGAAATTGGCTGTGGCTCAGGCGCTATTTCTCTCTTTGCCGCCCAACTTGGATTTTCAGTTACTGCGTGTGACATCAACCCGTATGCCGTTGCTAGCAGTAGAAATTCTGCTCGAGTGAACAGCATCGAAATCGATGTGCGAGAAGGTGGACCGGGCCCCCAAAACGATGGAGAAGTCCGGCAATGGGCTGGAGATGCTCCTCACGATGTCATCGTTTGGAATCTCCCCTACTTGATGCCTGAAAAAAATACTCAGCACCTGGGCCCATTCGAAGAAGCGGCACTTCTCGACACGGATGAAAAAGGTCTCGTCAATCGCCTCCTACATCATCTCCAAACTTCGAATATTCTTGCTGAAGAAGGAATTGTGTACCTCCTTGTATCTCAGAACGAGAGAGGCAGGAGTGCACGAACACTCTGCCTTGCCAATGGATTTGCAGTTCGAACAATCACCACTCACACATTTGAGGATGGTGAATGTTTGGAAGTTCTTGGGATTTGGAGACCTTTCCAACTTTATTCGAAATCCTATGTAAAAGAAATGGATTCAACCAACACTTCACTGTTAAACTCAGACGAGAAAGAAGGGAGTTTTCTACAAGCTGGCCGACAAACAGCGGGGCATGGGCGTCGTGGGCGGCCATGGTCACATGAAAATGTAGCCTTTGCAGGCTCATGGGTCATTCATGAGCGCTCAAAGGCGCCAAATCCAGGCCTACTTCAACTCCAAGGAGGTTTGGCTTTATTTGAGGCAATAGGTGCACTCACTGGAACCATCGACGCTCAGATCTTGAAATGGCCAAATGACGTTCTTCTTTCAATTAATGGAGATTTACGTAAAGTTGGCGGCATCTTAGTCGAAGGTATGAGCCAAGGCAAAGAGTCTCGAGTGATTCTTGGCATCGGATGCAACATCTCCGCATATGAATTGGAAAAAGAAGGATATTCCATCGCAACGCTTCAAGAACTCAATACCGAAATCACACTCTCTACATTTCAACCGGTAATTCAAGCGGCAGTCGCCTCATGGTTTGAGCAGAAAGGCGGAGTCAAGAAATTGGATTCAAAGACGATAATCGCCCAGTATAACTCGACCTTTATCAACGGGATAAAGTCGCTTGGAGCCCCAATCTATAGAAGTCAAAATATGTCTTTTTCAAAGACCGATCGTGAGGGGAGAATCATACTTCAAGACCACAAGGGAATGGCGCATATCATCCAAGACGGTGAAGACATTATTTGGACAAATTACGCCAAAAATTAGTCGCTTGATTCAAGGACTGCATCAATGGACTCGTCCATTTTTTCATCTTTCCTCTTGTAAAACCCGAAAACTACGCAGACGATGCCGAGAGGATAAATGATGAAGTCGATGAGTAATTTACGGTCCACATCGACAACGACTTCTCCGGAACCTTCTGAGAATTCAACAGTGTAGGAATAGAATCCTTTGCCATCAGCTTCGAAATCAATTGAATTTGAATCACCACTTGGAAGTAAAAATGATTCTGACAATACAACCTCGCCATCTTCATTTGCAATCTCAACGGCTATTGAAGACTCATTTTCGGCCGTAACAGTGAATTCAATCGTATCACCTTTCAACAGTGAAGCCCCGTTCGAATATGGTTCAGCATCAGCATGAAGTGACGTAGGTGAAACTAAGCCGTGGACAAACAGACCACCCACTAAAAAAGTCACACCGAGAAGCAGGAAGACATCACTCATCTTCATTGCAGGTGCTGCTCCCCCTCCAGACATAGCACAACGAGTAAGCGAAATCACATGAAGGTGATGGTGTTAACGATTACGATTTGGCCGAGGGAGATGCAAACGTTCACGCACCAAACGAATCTTACCACTACTGGTAAGGCTACGAACACCATGGTCCGAAAGAGAATGCTCCGATTCAATCAAAAGTCGGACTTCTTGGTATGCAGGATGTGGTATTTCAAGAATCCCAAAGCCTCGCGACTCGGAACCTTCCAAGGCTGCAACCGTATCTTTTGCAACTTCAGAGTCTGCTGGATAGAATTCCATCAAACGGAAAGTTGTCGATTGTTCAATGGATTGAAATAAACTGGAAAGATGGCCACCAAGAGATGAACGGGTCTCAAATTGGGAAGTACATTCGATACCTACCCACCTACGTTTCCCACGTAATGCCTTGGACAAGCGCTTAGCCATCGTAGAGTCGAGATACTCCTCCTTCAAGACCTTTGACCGTAAAAACCGTGCATAAACTGAAAATAGAGACACGCGAGGAGAGACCATGGAGGCAGAGGTTGAAGGAAAGAGAAATTCAACAACCGATGGTGACATATTGCTGCAATTGGCTGCAAATGAAACCTCGCTGCTCGGTTTGGTTCGGACTTTACTTTCACCAAAGACACTTCCCCATTTGGCATTAATCATCGTGTGTTCCACTCTTCTCTATTGGATTGCCAACATCGATAACGCAGGTGAGATCGCAGCACTTGGGTTCATTTCACTCTCATGTGGCTATGGACTTACTGCGTTATTTTCCACCCATGAACGTGTTCTTTCGTGGATTACACTCAAGGACCAAGAAGAAAATGAACAAAAAGCGAATCCATTGGCTCGATTGCTTTCGAGTTTCAAAATTTGCTTATTCCCATTGGCCGTATCTGGCGTACTTGGTTTACTCATCATGCTGTTGTTTGGACAGGAATCGATGGTCGATTTACCGACAATATTCCCACTTGGCCTCGGTTCACTGTTCGTATTTTGGGCTATTGCTCAAGGACGTTCATTTGGCTCATGGTCTTCTTCACTTGCAGCGAAAAGATTACCCGAATCAGAAAGTACCTCTGGAAATATAAAAATAATGACAACGACTCAAATCAGTGCAATTGTATTCATTTCTGTACTCGGCGTCACTGGATTTCAATACCTGTATGAGAAAAAGTGGGATGTTACCGATGCCATCATCTCCAATATCGGCTTCTTTTTCTTCGTGATTTTAGCATATGGTTTGACTGTTGCTTGGACTTGGAAATACCGACAGATGGCACTTCGAGACAAGGCACTCAAACAATTCGCATCACGTTGGACAATGTTTGCCCATGTGTTTGCAACTTGGCACCTGCTTACCGTTTGGCGGCAACTGGTTATGTCACCAGGGACAATCGAAGTCTTCATCGAAGAAGTGTTCTTGATGATGTTCACCGTATTCATGGCAATTTGGACAATAACTTCACAATCAGTAGGAGCGAAGTACAGATTCATTTCCACAGAAAATGCACTACCATGGGGGCTCTCATTTGGCTATGCTTATGCGGGAAGTGTTGCCATGTTAGCAACTGCTTTCAATGACATCACCTATGTGATGGTTACCGGACACATTATCGCATTCTTGACCATTACCTGGATGCAAAGAAATGTACTAAAACGTATTCTCGACCAACATGATTTCGCTGTAAAAGTAGCCCGAACGACCCAGAAGTCAGTGGCAGAAGTAAAACCAACAGAAAACGCAGTGGCTTTGGCTGATGAAATTGAAGTTCAATGGGACGGTACAGTTGGACAAACGATCAGTGATGATGTGGAATGGTCAGACGTCATCGAGTTAAACGACTAGGAACTCGGTTGAATTCCTGAAAGAAGTGTGACGACACGTATTGTATTCTCAAGATCCTCACTGACGCGAGCACCCAAGATCACTTGCGCATTTGGGTCTAAGGCTTGCGTGAACATATTGGCCACTTCCTCGAGTTGCCCAATGGTCATGCCGATTCCACCCTCCACTTGAATCAAACAACCTTGGGCACCTCCAACATCAAGTTCAGCAAGTGGTGCCATCATAGCAGATTCGAGAATACCTTCTGGGTCATCGGGCTTACCAATGCCAACTAACATGGTCGCTTCGCCTTTCTTCTCGACAATCGCTCTCAAATCCATGAGGTCCAAATTGATGAGACCCATACGCATTAAAGTCCGTACTAAGCCTTCAACCAAATCTTCAATCCATTCGGCACCCATTTGCCAGGCTGTACCTCGTTCACGTGCTTGCCTTGCAAGACGTTCAAGCGAAAGACGAACCGTCACATGCGCATTTTTCTCGAGGCGGTGCAGGCCTTCTTCAGCAATGGTTGCTCGGGTTTCTTGAACATCAAAAGGCAAAGCCGCTACTGCCACAACAATAGCTCCGGATTGGCGTGCTTGCCGGGCAAATTCATGTGCAGCACCTGTGCCTGTACCGCCACCAAGACCGACCAACAAGAGAACTAATTCGACAGGCTCGAGCACTGTACGGGCAAGAGCTGAATACCCTCGCATTCGTTGTTCTGCTAAAGGCGGCAATGCTGCACAACCCAACGGGTCGAGTGCATGACCTAAGCGCAGAATGTGAGCCGATTCGCTGTTTTCGAAACTCGAATCGTCAGCATCCACTAAACACATGTCAGCAAAGCCCTCACATCGTGCATGGGCACCTTTCGCCCAAGAACAACCGAGCCCACCGATACCTGCGATGAGGATATGAGACGCTTCCATGGTGGGCCTTTGAACCGAACATCAATGAACTTTGGCAGTGTTTAAACTCGTCACACATAGCGTAAATATCGCCTTCGAGCATCTCTGGCCCATGCATTATCTGGTTCGAGGGCCAACACTTTGTCATAATATTCAATCGCCGTTTCAAATTCAGAAAGGTGCCGACCATACAAATGACCGAGATTCGAAAGTACTGGGATGCAATTGGCATCCACCTCGATCATTGAAAGAAGGAGTCGTTCTGCAGCTCCAAGATCGTTACGCAACATCATTTCTTCCGCTTGGTCAAGTTGCTCAAGTTGCTCTGGAGTAAGTTCGTAAGTGTTCTCGAAATGGTTCGCCATAGTAACTCTCCAATGAGTGCTCTAGGCAGTCATTCAATAAGTCTCCCTCTCAAACTCTTGGTTTTAGCCTAAATTCAATGGAATCCCATGATGAAATACAAGCATTGATAAGCCCATTTTCGCATTTGAAAACGACATACTGCGTCGGTATTTTTGATGGCTTTGGCTGGGAATGTTTAAGGGGCACATGTGAGTGGGTCCAATCAGTTGGTGAGGCTATGCGCGGGAGCACATTTTCCATACGTTCCGGAGTGGTACTCGTGCTTGCCATTTTACTTTTCGTTCCGGGTTTTGCTTCTTCGCTCCACGGAGGTGTTGGTGGAGCACAAGATAATGCCGGAGAAACGATTGATGACGTCGCTAAAGAAGGATGTCTTTGCCACAATGGGGCTGCAGACAATTCAGTCCAAATCATTCTTGACGATGTTCCATACGGATGGATTGGTGGCGAAACATACACACTGACTCTCCAAATCATCGGTGGACCGGCCGCAACTGGAACCTACACCGCAGGATTTGCAATACGAACCACTGCTGGCGTTCTTTCCGGCGACGGTTTGCAAAATTGGGAAGACGATGTTACGACCCTCACTCACACCGAAGCAACTGCCGATGAACCTGAACGAATGTGGACCTTCACATGGCAAGCACCCGAGGCAGGTTCAGACACCGTCAATTTCTGGATCACTGGGAACTCTGTCAACGGCGACCAGTTGAATAATGGCGGGGCTGAAGAAGACCGCTGGAATCAATTGCTGTTCACCCTCCAAGAAGGAAGCGATACAACGGCAGCACTCGGTACACGAACCCTGTTCGCAGGCGATGGTAACGTCAGCCCACCACAACCAAAATCTCATGGCGTTGACCTTGAGCACATGGGCGCTGAACTTCGAGCGCATTGGCTTGGATTGCTAGGATTTGGAGCAGTTCTTGTTGTCATTGCTTTTGCAGGCCTCATGCTTAGATACAGTTTTTCAACGTCATACACCGGACGAACAAATCAATTGCGATTGCGCTACAAACTCATGCGACGAGGTGACCAGTGATGGACGATACAATCACCACACTGTTACGCAAGGTCGCCAGTGGGAAAGTGAGTGTCGAGGATGCACGCGTTGCCCTTGAAGATGCTTCTCTGACCGAAGACCAAATGCAATCCGCTATCGACCATGGCGTATTCAATCTCGCAGAATCTGGAGCACTTGTTAGTGCCTCTCTTGCACCATCAGGCGCTTCAAATCTGATTATGATTTTCTTTGCATGGGGGCTTTTCTGGTCGTGCTACTGGGTATTCTCAATGATTTATGGACTCGCAAAGGGCTGGGACCAACAACAACTCGCCTATCATCTGGCAATGATGCTGGTTACACTCTGTTTAATGGGAATGGCCTACCTCAAGTTCGTCTTGCCAAACGCAATTATTGTCAAGCATGGAATGAATAAGTTCATCCCAGAACATACAAAAGATTGGAAGGAATACAAGTGGTGATGATCTATGGCACGTGAATACGACCTCAAACCAGCTCCTTCGTCCGGAGACAGTTCAGGCGAGAATACGTCTTCTTCGGTGAACCGCCGTCAATTTTTGCGCTACGGATTTAACACCGCAACAGGTGTCTTGGCTGCTTCTCTCGGCGTTCTTGGTTTCGCCTCTATTCTGCTCCCCCCGGGTGGCACAAACGAAGGTGAACTCGGCGTCAAGTTCTGGGCAAAGGGTCGTGAAGACAGTGCTTGGTATGGTGCAAAGCACGAACAAATGATGTCACGACAAGATTTTGTCGATGAGGCTGCAAAGTCGAACACTGAAACCTCCGGAGCAGCTGGAATTTGGAATGGTGTTCCTGTCGTCGTCACCTATGTCACCCATTCTCAATACGCAAACACTCCTTTGTCAAACGGTAAAGCCCGATTCCAATTCACTGAAGGAGTCGATGAAACTGGAAAAACCATCGGCCATTTTGAAGATTTGAGTGACGCTGACCCTCGGCTCCTCCCATCCGATAACTTGGTGATGATCTTTGCCCGTTGCACTCACTTGTGCTGCATACCTGGTTGGCAATTAGTATCGAACTCGTTTACTGAAGATTCATGGACACCTGGCGGTGGAGATGATGGTGGTACCAAACTGTTCTGCATTTGTCACTCATCCCGATTCGACCCTACGGTTCTCGAGATGAATACCAATCGAAACCGTGGCGATGGTTCGACATTCAAGTACGCAGGTATTCGACGTGCTGGAGGTCCTGCTCCGGTCGGACTACCAATTATTCCAATCGTTCTAAATGGAGATGCAATCGAAGGCATCGTTGACTATCTGGATTGGTACACATATTGTGACTGAGGTGATTATGTATGACAACAATGTTTTGGATTCTTTGGTTTTTCATCGCCTTCGTGGTTGTGTTAGTCGCATTGACTCTTCGTCAAGAGAGCAGTGATATGCCTCGGCGAGAAATTCTTCGGGCGGTTGAATCAACTGGGAAAATGGGCTTCGCAGAGCGTTTGTTCTTGTGGGTATTCTCATGGCTTGATACTCGTTTCCGTCTCCAAGACTACTGGAATATGTCCAAAGGTGCCTATTACAACATGCATCGACAGATGCCATTGTCTCACGCTGAAAAGTACAAACTCAGAATCATTTGGTATTGGTATCCTTTGTATTGCCTCGGAGGTATTTCCTTCCTTTCATTCATTATATTGGTCATCACAGGCACAGTCCTCGGGATTTACTATGTCCCTGGTGGAGAAGGAGACCCTTCGCCTGCATACGCAAGTATGCAATTTATCATGACAGAACTTCCATTCGGCTATATTATCCGTGCAGTTCACCACTGGGCGACTCACTTCATGGTCGCCAGTGTCTTCCTTCACATGTGCCGCGTCTACTTCACCGGTGCTTACCGCAACCCTCGTGAACTCAACTGGCTGATTGGAGTGGCATTGATGGCATTAACAATCGTCTTTGGTTATTCTGGCTACCTCCTACCATGGGATTCCTTGGCTTACGGTGCTGCTGTGATTGGAATCAACTTAGCAAACTCTAGCCCATTAGTTGGAAAGTATATCGCTACATTACTGTTTAGCGGTTCTTCACTCACTGCCAGAACCGTAACTCGAATGTATTTCATTCACGTCTTTATTCTCCCAGTTATTGTTACCACATTGATCATTATTCACTTATTCATTGTCTGGGTACAGGGCATTGCAGAACCACATTGATATTCGGAGGATAATACATGGGACTAATCGAGAATTTCGGACGGGTGGCTTCTTCCTATATGGAAGAGAAAGAGCAATTGCAAGCAGTCGAGGGTAAGCGTACCCGGACTCGGACAGGCCATGGATTCTGGCCACACGAAGTTCTTCGTGACGCCATACTGCTTTCATTCATGACTGCAGTTCTTCTGTTCTATGCATGGTTGATTCCACCACCACTTCACGGTGCTGCTGACCCCTATGCACAAGCTGGTTTCGTATTCCCTGATTGGTATGTGTTGTTTTCATATGGATACTTACGTTGGGGAGAATACCTTCCTCAATTCACAGTCCCAACTGGATTCATTGGCGAAATTGTTGGCCAACCGGTCTTCCCTTGGAACGCAGCATGGTGGGGAGCAGCGCTCACTGGAATCCCAGTCAGTATTCTGGCTCTACCTCCGTTCCTCGGTGGACGTGAAAAGCGACCTGTTGAAGATCCTTGGTTTGCTACTGCTGGTGCAGTCTATTTGGCTCACATCTGGTTTATTTCCGTCTTTTCAATCAATATTTTCTTGGAGTTATATGCGAAAAACCGTTCGGATTTTTGTAAACTCGATAGTCACGGTGATTTGTTATGTGGTACAAGAGAACCTTGGGTTGCGGACGCGTTCAATACCATCCCATGGGTCATGACGGGTGTCCTTGCTTGGATCTGTATCTATTTCCTGGCACGGGCATTGATTGTCAAAGCATGGGGTGCTGGGTTCAAACCAAGTCATGCAAAACAAATCCTCATTGGAACACTCTTGATTTCAACTGCGGGAACTGTCGCTACATGGGATACCTACGATGATGGATTTTGGGACCAAGGCGGATTGCTTACCATCAAGGGATTAACCCACGATTACTATCCTGAACTCGAAGCCATGCGTACTCAACCAACGGATGTACATGTCCATGCGACAAACGAATTTACTGATGACCGAGGATGGAGTGAATTAGAAACGGTACCAACAACTGCTTGGATGGATTGGGTAATTTACCAACCTGCTCGCTATATTCTTACGGACTTTAATGATGCAAATGGACATCAAGATGCTGCAAATGGAATCAATGCCGCATCCGATGCAACGATTTTCAATGGTGGCGAAGGCTGGGTCACAACTGGCTCTTTCACCGTAACTGAAGATTTGGCATTATTCCCTGATGGCCACCACGAAACTGTGGAGACACTGACAACTGACCTCATTTGTGAATACCGTTCTTCCGAGCGGAAAATCAATGATATCTCAACTGTATCAATGGTTGCGACCACTTTGTCAGTAACCAACAGTAACGGAAAAATTGTATCTTCATTCGAGAATTGTCTTGGAGCCACGGTTGAATTGCCAGTTGGCACCTATGACTACACCTATTCAGTGGTCGCCAGTGGTGCTCTTGCACTGAACAACAGTATTCAAACTGAAACTTCTTTTGCTATCGCTTCTTTCCAACCACTCTTGGTCTGGAACGAAGATGCCCCAGCCTCACTTGCAGGAATGACTGTCAACCTCTCAAATGCTGAAGAAATGGCAATCGGTGGATCACAATTTTCATCAGTTGAAAACCCAACCTACCACACCAATCCAAAGGCACTCGATGCTAAACTCACCTATGCAATGTTCATCCCTTGTTTGACTTTTGGTGCCATGGTATTCATTCTCCTACGTTCAATGGGCCGTGGATATGAGTTCGAGATGAACAAGTGCTACGGCTGTGACTTGTGTGACGATGCTTGTCCTGTTCGTTTGTTTAATGGTGGAGACAAACTCAATATCATTTACAATTCTTGGAACAATGAAGATGATGGTGTACCTATGTATTCCTGTCTCACCTGTACTGCCTGTACCAATGCGTGTCCACAACTGGTTGATTACGACTCATATGTGGATATTCGCCGCTCCCTTATTGTCGGTGGACCACAAGCTGAAATTGCACACACTGTACTACAGGCAGTTCTTGCTGCTGAAGCAGAAGAAACTGCAAATGAAGATTTCATCACAGTCAAAGATTACCCATTGACTTCCAACATCGGATATTATCCTGGATGTGTCGATTACCTCGACCAAGAGATGGTGTTCTCACACGTCAATGAAGGCGACATGAACCTCGGTGATGCAACAACCTCTGCCTTCACCTTATTCGATGAAATGGAAATCGATGTATCTTACCTTGGACGGGACTTCTTGAAGTGCTGTGGACACGATCAAAAGTGGCAAGGTCTCGATGAAGTGTTTGACAAACTCAAAGCCTACAACCAAAAGAAGATTGAACAATCTGGCATTGATACCCTTGTATCCTCATGTGCTGAATGTTTCCGAACCTTTGCTCGTGATTACGAACTTGAAGGAGTCAAGGTCATGCATACGACTGAATTCTTGATTGAAAATGGATTCGATATGAACCTCAAGGCCGAAGAGGAAACAACCGTCACCTACCACGACCCATGCCGACTTGGACGTCAAATGGGTATCTATGAAGAACCAAGGCAACTTATTGCTGGTGTAGAAGGTGTAGAGATTGTCGAAATGGAACACAGTGGCGAAGATGCAATGTGCTGTGGAGTCTCAAGTATGATGTCATGTAACGAAAATGCTCGTTCACTTCGTGTCACTCGAATGGAAGAAATTCGTGCCACTGGTGCAGATACAATGTTGACTTCTTGCCCAAAGTGTGTCTCACACTTTGAATGTCTCAAGTTTGAAGGCGATGAGCGATATGAAGATATTGAAATTCTCGATGTCGTTTCTTTCCTTGCCCGCCAGGTTGAAGCTATGAAGGCACGAGAAGTGTCAGAAGCAAGTTCAGTCCTCGAAATCGAAGCTTAATTTGACGGATAAAACTTTATCATTCTTTACTGGCAACACTTGCCATGGACTACGACAGTTTGACAGTTTTACAACTGAAAAACCTATGCAAAGATCGTGGCATACGTATCTCTGGTAACAAAGCGGAAGTTGTTATTCGATTGATGGAAGACGATGAAAGTAAAGCCGCTCCAGCGCAACAGATTGTGAATAATCCACAGGTTGAAATGATGCAGCAACAAATGGCGGAAATGAAAACAATTATCATACGAAATGAAAACAGGACAAATGCAGTTGCCACTATCGTTGGAGCATTCTTGAGTCTTTATGCCATATCTCGAATGTTCATCACTCTCCAGTTTTTACCATTTTTTGCCGAGGAAGGAACGGGTTTCAGCATTATCTTGGCGTTTGTAATTTGTTTTGGTCTAATTTACTCAGCAATACTTATTATGAGAAATTATCGTATAGGATCATATATTGCATTTGGAGTATTGACCATCTCTGGTGGATTGAGCCTCCTATTGCATGATGCGGATTTCAATCCACTTTCCTTAGGTTTTGGTGGCTGGGTACCGATGAGTTGGTCTGCTTTTTGCTCCGGTTCTTGTATCCTGATTGCATTACTCCCACTCATTGACCAAAGTATGAAATCTGAACTACCTCCTGAGCTTGAAGGTGCATTCGGGTCCAGTGCAGTAGCCGAGACCAGTACAAACCGCGTCATATGCACTAATTGCCGCTCCGATCTCGAAGTCCCAAAGAGTTACACTGGGAGGATTGAATGTCCGAGCTGTACATCCCAAATGAATGTTTGAATTAATCATCCTGCGGCACAGATTGTCCATCATCCATTCCAACGATTTCATAGTTTGATGGAAATAAAGCAATGACGACTCCCAAAATCAAGGAAGCAAGACCCCAACCGAACATCTGCCGAACGAAAAGCATCTCAAGGGCAATGACGACCAAAATCATACCACCTATGTTCGAAGTCCAAACCAGCGTTTTGAAGGTTGAGAGAGAAACGCCAGGCGTTCCTTCTTTGCGATATGGTCCAAACTCACCACCAAAGCGTTGTGCAGTATCTTGTTTATCTTTCTTTGACATCGTGTTCACCTCATCGATCAATCATTGTGATGGCATCAGTTGGGCATGCTAAGACACACAACCGGCAACCTGTGCAATCTGCACGTAGAATCTTGGCTTTTTGATTTGACTCGACATGAATCAAAGGACTTACCATATCGACCTTATACATCTCAATGGCATCATCGTCACAAACAATGGTACATTGGTCACAACCAATACAGAGACGTTCTTCAACAAAAGCTACGGCCGTCTCTCCACCTTTGAGGGATGCACGTTGTTCACCTCGAAGTCTGTTGAGTGAAGTACGAATGCGTACGGCCTCCTGTTCTCGACGCTTTCGCAACTCGTCGGAGGAGGTCATACAGTCACCTCCACCGGGTCCTTCCCTTCAAACTTGACGACAGCCATGTTCACTAGAAGATCGCCAAAACAATAGAAAGAGCCAACCAATAATGGAGGATTCCAAGCGGTTAAGCCCGTCCAAGGAACCTGACTTGCCCATGTCCAGTTGGCGAGTGAAGTACCCCACAGTTCCATAGCCAATGCAGCCCAAGCCATAGCCGAGTACAACCGTGGTTGAGGACCCCACTTTGTGAAAATAAGAACAAGAGCCAAAAGGAAAACTGCTGATGTGTCGCCACCTGTCCATGCACCATAGGCAACCAACGGAACAAAAGGTGCAAGCAAGGGTAACGCCCAAGTTTCTTTCATCTTGTCTGCGGCCATTCGCCCAAGGTCAAACAGGAAATAGTGACCTGCAGGAACAAACAGTGGCATGAGACCACGTTGATATTCATAGATCAGCCAAATTTCGCTAAAGAACAATTCCATTGGTGTTGCAATTGCAATCACTGTAATCATTTCAATACGCTGCTTACGGCTTCCACCTCGATAGAACCAAGCAAAAAGACCCCAGCACCACAGGTTGACGGGTAATTCTGCATATTCATCTGGAATCAAACCATTACAGGCTGTTGCAGAAAACCAGAGCCCCAGAGCAATGGTGCCAATGTAGACCCACGCTCTGTTCATGTTCATACGAGGAGGTGCTCCACTTAGCAAGAACGGGTGTTATTGATGGCCATATGAAAGCAATTCCTTGCCCATCGCCAACATTGAAAGTTCTGCCACTAAAGCATGCCAACCATGGGCATGTTCACCGTATTGACCACCCGATTGTGAAAAAGATTCAAATTGAGCACTTGGAGAATTCAAATTATCAATGTCTGACTTTTTCGAATTGATTCTATAGAACCATGAAGCAGCCTGTCCATCAACCAAATAGACGACAGGTTCGACAGGAGCGCCTTCATCGTTTTCCAAAATGGTTGGAATTCCTTCCTGTATGAGGAAATTTTCAACATCAACACCCCCTTTCGAATACATCAGTCGATTCATTTTACGGTTTGAAAGTTGTAAGAGTTCGCTTCCACTCCGAACGGTCATGATTCCGAGTCCATACGTACCTCTATCGTTTTTGATGAACACGACAGGTTCTCGATCAACCCCGAGTTCCAAGTACTTTTGACGCAAATTTTCTAAGAATGTGTCGACTTCAGCAGCGAGTTCGATTCGGCATGCTTCTTTCTCTAAGCATTTATTTTTCGAGACAAACCAATCAGCCATGAAGTGCCAAGGGTCGATATCGAGCATCTGAGCGATTTCTTCCACATATTCGCGAAGAACCTCATAATGCTGAGATTTCCTTCGACGGTGCCAGCCCATTGAAGGAGGTGGAGATACAATTTGACTGCCAAGACCTGCAACAATTCCTTCTGTCAAGTCGTTATTGAGAAGAATGAGATCGGGCCTTTGACCATCGATGAGTAAGATGTCTTCACCATCTTTCGATTTTGATTCGACTTGGTCGAGCTTTAATGCCCCAGAGAGTCCAATAAGGTGACCCAATTCTACGAAATCAACAGAACCAACTGTGCATCTGAATCCTGCGATTTCCAGTAACTCTTTCAAAGCGATGAGGTTTTCCACATATCCTTTGTTCCGAGTATGAGACTCAGGGTAAAGATGGACCCATTCGCAGTCATGGTATTCTCGCAGAATATGAGTTTTAAGAAGTGCTCCAATGGATGGCTTGTCTTCAGTGGAAACATTGTTGAAACCTGCTGGGAAGTGATTTGCATCTACGACACTGATCTTCCAACCAGCATCTCGAATATCGACACTGCCATAGATTGGAATAGGCACTTCGCTTCTTTTTTGGGACATCCATGCAGTGATTTCTGCACGTTTACTTTCAAGTACTGGTGCTAAATTATGAACGAATGTCAACTAATCACCTCGTTAAGTAAATCCATTGTGGAGCCTGAAGGTTTTCGTGCCCCACGATCCAAAATGTGAACTGCCTCAAACAAACCTAAACCCAGGGCTATATCATGTTGTGTCTTTAAGGCCCCAGAAAGTAAGGGGTAACGATGAACAAGAGCATCGGTTTGAGGCTTATATTCTGCAAGAAGGTTATCGATTAAAGTTGGCGATGTTGCCCGACCAGCAGGTAGTTTAGGGCGGCGAACAATATGCTTTGGCAACGAAGTAAGCGATGCTGCTGCTCGTAAAGCCAGTTTTTCATCACCGTTGGCAGGAAGTCGCCATTCCATCGGCAATTGATGACTGGCTTGACGATGAGACTTGGAAAGGAATGGTACCCGGACTTCCAATGAATGAGCCATTGAATGGCGATCAACCAATCGTAATTGGAAATTTGAAAGTTGCCCGTGGTCGAGCTCGAATTGAAGGAACTCTTCCAGTGAACCAGTATGGCTACTGCCTGCATGACCCTTCGCATACCAGTGCTCACCAACAGGCAATGCTTCATTCTCCATTTGACGAGCAAAAGGATGTTCCATCGATGCCAACCGAGCATCAATAACTTCGCCATGGGTCTTCAGATCTCGATAGCGTGGATAACCGGCGTGCAACTCATCTGCCCCTTGTCCGCATAATCCAACCGTCACATGTTGAGACATCTTTTGAAAGAGTGGCTGGAAAAAGAGAACGGTGACATCGAGGTCTTCACCATGCCATGACAAATCAGGAAGAAGCGTGTCAAATGAATCAGGTTCGAGAATATGTTGGTGATGAACCAAATCAAACGATGAAGCGACTTCTTCTGCGGCAATCCAATCAGGGTTCTCTTCACTTTCAGCGACCGTCCAACAAGCAGGAACCGGTTGATGTGCACGTTCTGCTGCTTCGTGAGCAACTGCTGCCACCAATGAAGAATCAAGACCTCCAGAAAGCACAATACCGACGGGTACTTCCGACATGAGGCGTTCTGAAACACCTTCAACAAAGGTTTCGAGAAGGAATTCAGCATCGGTCTCAGGGCCCCATGTGTTCAAGGGACTGACTTTTTGTTGTTCGATGGTGGCACGGTCAAACAGTTTGGCTTTACCTTCAAGGTCCAATGCCCAAACTTCAACAGTCCCTGGTCGAATCTGAGTGACATCTTTCAGTAACGTCGTACCATCAAGCGGGTATTCCCATGCAAGACGAGCAACGAGTGCTTCTTCGTCGAGTGCTGGCACATGATGTTCATGTGCTCGCAGTGCTTTACTTTCACTGGCAAAGAGAAGTGAGCCGTCAACTGATGTTCGAACAAGTGGCTTAATTCCAAGAGGGTCACGCGCCAAAAGTAAATGCCGAGTCTCTGAATCCCAAAGAGCAAATGCATACATTCCATTCAATTGTGAGATCCATTGTGCGTGTTGTCGAGCAGTTAACACGCCAGAATACTTCGATTTCGAGGCATCAAGAAGTGCCAATATAGACTCAGAGTCACCCTGCGTTTTCCAAGAAAAAGACGGATGCTGAGACCGGATTTCGCGATAATTATAGATTTCTCCATTCGCTACAAGAACTTCACGTGCTGAGCCAAACAAAGGTTGGTCACTCCCAGCCAAGTCAACAATGGCTAACCGAGTATGTCCAAGAGATATATGGTCATCAGACCAGACATTATTTCCATTTGGTCCACGATGATGAAGAAGTGTATTCATCCTTTGAACAACAGCAGGGTCCGGCTCACCGAACATCCCACCTATGCCACACATAAGGAGACCAAAACGGTGACCTTCTTCAAGCATCCCTTAGAAATCAAAGGCCCCAAAGCGGATATCTGACCATGGAGATTGCGAGGAAAATGACACCGAGAGAAAACACAAAGAAATAGGCGATTTGTGGTGGTGCTGAATCCTTGGTCTCTTCGCTCATCTGTATCCCTCAACCTTCCCAGTGCTAACCATCATTTGAACATATTGAGTCGACTTCTACACATCTTTTGATTACATCAGTTGCAGAAAGGGTTCGAACAGTAAAATCATACCAAGTGGAATGAGGACCATGGTTGCGTTATCATCGATGTACCGCAAGCGAGGCCATTCAGAGGCCACACACAAAGGTGCAAACAAAAAAGCAAGCCATAATGGTGTACTAAAGAAGTGCCAGCATGCAACCCAGACAAAGAACAGGAAGACAACGGATGAAAGAATCACATTACGCGTTTCGATTCCTCGGCGTCTCATTTCTCCAAGAAAAGGATCACCTAACGATAAAGAAAGGATAATTGGCCATGCATAGGCTTCAACCGGCGCTAACAAAAAGACCATGCCAATACCAAATGCACCCCAGCCCAAAGCGGAAATTTGTCGAGCTTCATACTCTCTCTGGCCATAAATGGTGATACCAAAACTAAGTCGGAGACCCTCCAAAAGAAACAGTAAAAAAACCATTGTCGACATAAATTGGGGCACTGTCAATCCAACAAGTTCAGAAATTGATTCGCCATATTCAAAAAATATCAAGGGGAGAAAGGACATACCAACATGGATTGAACGGCGAAACACATGTCCACCCATTCCCCCAACTGATAATTCAACGGGGTTTGTTAATTCAACATGTTCACTCATTGTGTTCACCACCAATAATATGTAACGCTTCATCTAACAGAATTGAACCCTTCGCCAGTTTTTCAAGTAATTCATCGAGTTGTGGGGATTCGAGTATTTTTCGTTCATGGTATGCCAAAAGGCGTTCACGCCATCGTGCACGTGTAGAACGACCAGAAGATGAGAGCATGAGGAGCATTTCTGCAGCCTCGGAAATACCACTGCCTTGTATGGCTGAAGTCAAGAGAACGGGCGGTGTAGTGCCTGCACCCAACTCAAACGACTCTCGTATTTCATCAGCGTGAACTTCTGCTCCAGGCAAATCTGATTTGTTGACCAAAACTGCATCGGCTAGTTCGAGTAAGCCTGCTTTTTCAGCTTGTATGCCGTCGCCTCGTGCCGGCCCTTCAACGACTACAATTCGGTCGGCTAGTGCTGCACATCGCACTTCAGATTGTCCCGCTCCAACCGTCTCAATAATAACTCGTTGCCAGCCCAAAGCGAGGAGAACTTTGGTCATGTCTTCGACGATGACTGGGACACTCCCAGATGCTTTACGAGTGGCAACAGAACGCAAATAAATTAATTCATTTAATTCCTTATCATCGACGACAGTCATCCGTACTCGGTCACCGAGTAAAGCGCCACCCGTTCGTGGAGATGAAGGGTCAACGGCTAAGACTGCAACCCGGAGTCCTTTTTCGGCCCACGAGCGTAGTAATCCATCAAGAAGACATGATTTACCAACACCTGGAGCTCCAGTAATAGCTAATGTTTGCCAATCAGAGTTGATCGGAAGAGGGACTGGGCCAATTACATCGAGGACTTCTTCAATCTTGACTAAACCGTTTTCAAGACTGCTTAAAGTTCTCGCAAGTGAACGGCGGTCACCAGATTTGGCTTGCTCAAGGAACTCGAACGTCATCCCATCACCTCATGCCGATGAGGTCCAATACCAATCGCTGTCTTGGCCAACGCCAGTATTCTCCAACTGTGTCGACTGTTCTATAAATTCTAATATTTCAGAAGTAGGTGTACCCGGACCAAATATTGCTCGTATCCCACAAGCGTACAAGGGTTCACGGTCGCCGAGAGGAATGATTCCTCCACCAAAAACAATCACATCGTTGAGACCTTGTTGCTTCAAGAGTTCACAAACCTTTGGGAAAAGATGCTCATGGGCACCAGAAAGAGAAGAAAGCCCGAGGAAACGTGCATCCTCATCCCGAACGGTATCGACAATTTGTTGGGCACTACGTCGCAAACCTGTGTAGATGACTTCGTTTCCTGCATCACGTAATGCTCGTGCAACGACTTTGGCACCTCGGTCATGCCCATCTAAGCCGGGCTTCGCAACCACGATTCGCCACGGTTCGCTCATGGTTGTTGGAGCCGTTCCCTCCCTATCAACACACCCCTTGAGTCGTATTCATGCCTGTGTTGTTTCACGAATCGTATGCTACAGCAAGAGCAATGAAGTGAGTATTTACTCGTCATCGTCTTCTGGAGAGGAATCTATTTGCTTGGTTCCAATCAATTGGTTAAGTCCAAGAATTCCTTGTACTGTTGGAACATGTATTGGACCATCATCTTCAGCAGTCGATTCTGAGGAGACGGTTGGTAAACTGAAAGCAAGAAGAAATCCAAATAACCAAAAAAGCATTTTCCCCGTTTCGGATGGAAAGGCTGGGCTGAACCTTGCATGCCCGACGGCTCCGGCCCCTCATAATGGAAGTCGAGGATAGATCACGAACAAAACATCAACAAGGATACAAAGAGGAGTCAATTCAAAAAGCGCGTTCCAACAACGGTCTTGAGAACGCTTTCTAGCACCTCAACCAAAGGCAACGCATAAGGGCGGGTTTTCCATAGACCCCATTGGGAAGCCTATGACATCATCAGATGAACGACTCCAAGATTTGCGAAATCGTAAATCTCGCAGCGAAATGGGCGGAGGCCAAGACCGAATTGACCGCCAACACGGTAAGGGCAAAATGACGGCCCGTGAACGCATAGATATCTTACTCGATGAAGGCACATTCCAAGAGCTTGATGCATTGGTCGAGCATCGTTGCCGAGATTTCGGCATGGACAAGGACATCATCCCAGGCGACGGTGTCGTCACTGGATACGGTTCTATCAACGGCAGACAAGTGTTCACTTTTGCTCAAGACTTCACCGCCTACGGTGGCTCACTGGGGGAAATGCACGGGCTCAAGATCTGTAAAGTTCTCGACATGGCACTCAAGACAGGGCGCCCAGTCATCGGTTTGAACGATTCCGGTGGTGCTCGAATTCAGGAAGGCGTGGCATCTTTAGGTAGTTATGCTGAAATCTTTTTCCGAAACGTTCGCGCCTCTGGCGTTGTACCGCAAATATCTGTCATTATGGGCCCATGTGCAGGTGGAGCAGTCTATTCTCCTGCGATTACGGATTTTGTCATCATGGTAGAGGAATCCTCATACATGTTCATCACAGGCCCTGAAGTCATCAAAACAGTAACCAATGAAGAAGTGAACTTTGAAGACTTAGGCGGTGCATCAACGCACGGCACCAAGTCAGGAGTATCTCACTTTTCAGCAGCAGATGACGAAGCAGCAATTCAGTTGGCTCGAGACTTGTGTGACTTACTTCCACAAAATAATCTCGAGCGACCACCGGATAAGAAAACCAGTGACCCAATCGACCGTTCTTGCGAGGCACTTGACACCATCATGCCAGACCAAGCGACAAAAGCATACGATGTCCTTGACGTTATTTCAGAAGTTCTCGATGATGGCGCTTTCCTTGAAGTCCAAGCGGATTGGGCGCAAAACATCGTTATCGGGTTTGGTCACCTTGGCAGTCATACTGTTGGCGTAGTTGCCAACCAGCCAAAAGTGTTAGCAGGATGTTTGGATATTGATGCGAGCGACAAGGCAGCACGTTTTGTCCGTTTCTGTGATGCATTTAACATTCCAATCATTACGCTTGAAGATGTTCCAGGTTTCTTACCGGGTACAAGTCAAGAATGGGGAGGAATTATTCGACACGGAGCTAAGTTACTTTATGCATATGCTGAAGCAACTGTTCCAAAACTCACAGTTATTCTTCGCAAAGCCTACGGTGGCGCATATGATGTCATGTCATCGAAGCACATCCGTGGAGACTACAATGTCGCATGGCCAACCGGCGAAATTGCAGTAATGGGTGCAGACGGTGCAGTAGAAATCATTCACCGAAAGCGTATTTCAAACTCACGAAATCCTGAACAGGAGCGACAAAGACTCACTGAAGATTTTAATGAGAAGTTTGCAAATCCGTACACTGCTGCCGCGTTAGGGTATTTGGACGATGTCATCGAGCCAAAAGAAACTCGAAGTAAGCTCTGCCGTGCACTTGAGATGTTATTGGATAAAGAAGAATTACGTCCTGCTCGGAAGCATGGAAATATCCCACTTTGAGGTGTTCAAATGTCAAACCATGATGAAGAGACCTTGCGAATGGCAGCAATTGCTGCAGTTTATTCTCTACTCTCTCAAAGTGGAGATGACCCCGGTCAAATCGCCCGTAAGCCTGGCCTTGCATGGTCTCAAGACCATCGAAGAATGAACATGGGGCTCTCCTCATTAATGCTTAAACGAGCAAGTCGCTCACCTTGGAAGTGAACTTATGACTGAAACAAGAAAAGTGATCGTTGATGGAACCGAATTTGAAGTCGTCATTGAAGGCGAAGGTACTTCTTGGTCAGCGACTGTGGAAGGAAAAACATTTCAGATCGAAATACCTGATGCAGCACCTGTGACGAAAAAGAAAAGAAACGCCAGTGGGAAAAAGAAAAAGTCGGGGACTGTTTCAGCAAATATCCCGGGGAAAATCGTTACTGTCGAAGTCAATGTTGGTGACGAAGTTGTTGAAGGTCAAGTAATCCTCATTCTGGAAGCCATGAAAATGCAGAATGAAATCCAAGCACCGGTATCTGGAACCGTCATCTCTGTAAATTGTGAAGAAGGTCAAGCAATTGAAGCAAATATCCCGTTGGTTGTTATTGAACCGATTCCAGAAGTTGAATAACGCTCAAAGTATCTCTTGATTATCTCTTAGGTTCTATACGACCATTAAAGACCTGTAAGCCTCTAAGAACCTCATGGGCGGCTCAGCGGTATGTGATTTCCTCGGATGTGGGGAAGAAGGAACTATCGTATCCCGCCTTTCACCAGAAGGTTTCCTTGTCGCTACTGGCAAAAAAGCCTATTCATTCCGAGAGGCATACCGCCGATTCCATTACTGTGGCAACCACCATGACGAATTAATGGGCGGAGTTTGGTCACGAGTTCGTAAGCCAGAAGACAAAAAAGAGGGCCATGTTGCTCCAACTGCAATTTAATGCCGAGTAGAGAGTCTCTTAAACTACCACTCAGTCCCTAGTTTATGTCCTCTTCTTTGAGTTCAACGAATCCTAACAAATCGAGTTCCATTCTTTTGGCCTTGATGCTTGTCGTAACGACGCTCACTTTGACTGCACCAAGCGTGTCTGCAGTCGGTGCAAATCAAAACGATTTTGGATTATCCATGGATTTACCAGACAACATGTCAGGAGTCAATTCATCCTTTGTTGCAAACCTTTCAGGGTTTGCACCTGTGTATTTTTCGGACTTCGGCGAATTCGATGTCAATGATGATGAAGATTGGCTCGCAGTTAACCTTTCAGCCAATGAAGGATTAGCGCTGCAACTTTCCTTTAACACAACATATACTTCTTCAAACGGAACAACAAATTCTAATGATTTTGATCTTGCAATCTATGATGCGAATGGAAATTCGATGGATTCTTCATACATGTTCAACCCCGAATCTGTAAGCACAAATAATTCAGCCACTCCTCATGGAGGGACTGTTTATGTCCAAGTATACCGCTATAACGGGTATGGATTCTACACCCTCGATTTATGGACCTTCAGCACCTCAACTGGCAACGGAACGGGTGGTAATGGGAGCGCAATACCAAGCCCATGTACTGGAAACGGTAATGCCCCGGATATCTTAGAACCCAATGATACACCTGCTACTGCAACTTTAGCCTCCATATTGCCGGTTGCTTGTACTGGATTAAGTGTCGAAATAAATTCTGCTGGAGTTGCCAATGATGATTACTACGAAATTCAAATGATTAGTGGGGTCACATACTACTTCAATTTAACATTCTTGCACACAGGTGGCGATATTGATGCAACTTTAGAAGATTCTACTGGAAGTTCACTTTCTTTCAATAGTTTTGTTTCAATGTCTTCTTCTTCAGATAATGAAGCAGCAGCATATACAGCCCTATCAAATTTCACAGCATACTTCAAAGTATATCATTACGCATCATTTGGGGGAGGTGTTCTTACGAATGATTATGATATCTCATTAACTACAAATTTACCAGGCGGAGGGCAAAGTTTCCAGTCCGTCACTGTGACCATGAATGGAACAACAGATTCAATGCTTGAATTCACAGGATTAACCGTTGGAGATACATACCTCTACAACCATTCTAATGTTCAGTTTTTCTTGAATGACACTGAAAGTTGGTCTGCGCCAACCAATGGTACACTCAATGCAACAGCAACGACCATGATGGCCAATGCAACATCGACAAACCTTGTCATGCAGGAATCTGAATACTGTTCTGTATCAGTGTTGAAAGATGCTACTGGAGCAATGCTCGATGAAGATGGAGATTGTATCTACATCGAAATGCTCGAAGCTTACGTAATCTCTTCAACAACAGGCGAAATATATGCAACAAACCTCAGTACATACACCGATTATACAGTATGGTGGCTTGTCTATGATATGGTCGAATTCGATAACAATTACACGACTTCGATGGATGTCAACATGGCACTCACAGCCTCAATGATTGACCAAATGAACGTCACGTTTACGACCACTACTGCCACATCTGAATCGTGGCAAATCACATGGAATGGGCCAACGACCATGAATGATCACGGATTTGTTACTTTCCTTTCTTACAATAACACTCAAGTTAATCTGACTTCCAATGAAGGATTTATTGGCGTTCATGATGATGAGTTCATTCCACAATTGCCGACCATGTTGATTGATTCATATTCAACAAGTTCAACTTCAGCCACCAATGATGTCATGGTCAAAGGCAGCGACCTTGTTACAGGAGACGATTACAAATACCAAATATTAGTCACTGATAGTGCAGGTGCATCACTGGCTTCTTCAACCCTCAGTACCTTTACTGCAACAGCACAAAACATGAGCATGCCAACATTCACCTATACGACTCCAAACATGAGTGGTATTTACTGCGCAGTCGTCAACCTCTACTCTACTGCAAGTGTTCAATTAATTGGCGACAGTGATTGTTTCTCATTGACCATCGATGATGATAACGATGGAGTCGCCAATGAATACGACCTTTGTGCCAACACAACCGCTGGTGCATCAGTCGACATGTATGGTTGTGAACTTTCTCAGAACGACTCTGACGGAGACGGTTACAATGACCTCATCGATGCATTCCCTTACGACAGCAGCCAATATTCCGATATGGATGGCGATGGATATGGCGATGATCCAACGGGTAATTCACCCGATGCGTTCCCACTCGACAGTTCACAATGGGACGACCAAGATGGCGATGGCTACGGAGATAATCTAAACGGCAACTCATCCGATGCTTTCCCTTACGATTCAACACAATGGGCAGACCAAGATGGTGATGGCTACGGAGATAACGCCGCCGGCAATTATGCTGATGAATATCCAACTGATTCAACCCAATGGGAAGATACAGATGGTGATGGATTCGGTGACAACCCAACGGGCACCAACGGTGATGCTTTCCCTACGGATTCATCTCAATGGGCAGACCAAGATGGTGATGGCTATGGTGACAATCCAACTGGGACCACACCTGATGAATTCCCTACTGATTCAACGCAATGGACCGACTCCGATGGTGATGGCTATGGCGATAACCCAACCGGAAACAACGGTGATGCATTCCCTACGGATTCAACTCAATGGGATGACCAAGATGGAGATGGATATGGAGATAACCAAGCGGGCACCGACCCTGATGCTTTCCCAATGGACGGCACTCAATGGTTCGATGCCGATGGTGATGGCTACGGAGATAACCAAAATGGAAACGCTGCTGACCGATTCCCTGCAGAACCAACACAATGGTTCGATGCAGATGGAGACAGTTATGGTGATAATCCAAACGGCGAGACTCCTGACCATTGTTTGAACACACCCGCAGGTCAACCCGTTGATTCAATGGGATGTTCAGAACAACAGAAAGACGATGATCTTGATGGAGTCACCAATGATATCGATGCTTGCCCAACAACACCCGCAGGTGAGAACGTCGACGCTACCGGATGTTCAGGCTCTCAAGAAGACGGCGATAATGATGGAATCATGGATGCATTCGATGCTTGTCCAATGACACCACTCGGCTCTGCTGTTGACAGTGCGGGATGTGCGGATATGCAACGCGACACAGATGGAGATGGAATCAATGACCAACTGGATGAATGTCCAACAACGTCACCATCAACCCTCGTCAATGGCGTTGGCTGTTCATCTGCTGAACGTGATACTGATGAAGATGGCGTCAATGATATAGATGACTTTTGCCAAATGACTGACAGCGAAGAAGAAGCTGATTCCAATGGTTGTTCTGATGCACAGCGAGATGATGACGATGATGCAATCATGAACGATGTTGATGACTGTCCAGATACCGAACTTGGCCTCATCACCGATGCCTCAGGATGTGCTGACAATCAAAGAGACGCTGATGACGACATGATTGACGATACCATCGACACATGCCCAGCAACACCTGCTGGAGAACAAGTCAACAACAGAGGGTGCGCTGAATCTCAACTTGACCTCGATAACGACACAATCAACAACCACAAAGATTTGTGCCCAGATACCGATGAAGAACATGGAGTTGACCTCGATGGTTGCTCAGAACACCAAAAAGACGATGATGAAGATGGAGTCAAAAATGTTGACGATGACTGCCCATTATCTCCAACGGGATCGATTGTATTCGATGATGGGTGTGCTTTGACCCAGATGGATACTGACCAAGATGGTACGAATGATGCTGAAGATGATTTCCCACTGGACCGTAATGAAACAACGGATACGGATGGAGATGGAGTTTCGGATACCTATGATTACTATCCTGCAGATGCTGCACGCTCGGAACAAGACACAGAATCCAGTGGAGGTGGACTTGTTTACGCAATCCTTGCACTCCTAGCATTCTGTGGCCTCGGCGCCCTACTTATGGTTCGAAAGAGCCAAGATACGATTGGAGATAGCTCTCCATTTGCAGCACAAAATTATGCTGCTTCCGCTACTGAGTCAAACATGGCGTACGAAGCATCGAAACAACTCCCTGCCATTGCAGAAGAAACTCAGCAATGGGAAGAAGATGGCGTCAACTGGTCGAAAGCGTCTGATGGAAGTTTATCGTATTACGACTCTGCATCAGGCTCTTGGATCCCTTACCAAGGTTAATGTTGATACTGTCAACACCGAATTGAGGTGAGAAGTCTCATCAATGGCGTATCAATCGAGTCGATTGATGCAACGGCGAGTTCTCTTAATGCGGCATGCCAAAAGTGGTTGGGATGATGCTTCGCTTAGCGACCATCAAAGACCACTTAACCCAAGAGGAGTAAAGGATGCACCACGAATTGCACAGATGTTACAACATTTGGAGTGGACTCCAAAAAGCGTATTCATCAGTGATTCAAAGCGAACACTATCCACACTCGAAGGTATGAAAGAGGTCTTTGGAGAGATGACAACTCACATCATGGAAAGTCTCTATCATGCACCGGTAACCACGATTCTTGAATGCATAGAAAAAGCCAGCCGAGATGAAATCACACTCATCCTCTCTCACAACCCTGGAACTGAGATGGCTTTGTATGAACTCACTGGAGAATTTCATGAAATGCCAACAGCAGCCTGTGCACTTCTAGTTGAACAGGATGGAAAGTGGCATTGCCAACGCATACTACGCCCGAAAGAACTTGATTAGTATGAATCGGAAATCGGGCAAGTGCTGTAACCCAATACTCGATAAATGTAGCAATTCCCTGAAATGGCATTGAATAAAAGAGCGCCTGCAGTAGCCAAAAGCACAACCCCGATCATGGAAGAAATGTCCACACTGATGGCTAGAATAATGAGGACGATACCAACGATGGCACGTGTTTTTCGCTCTTTACTGCTTTGATTGGTTACGATAAGCCCCATAGAATCACCAGTTCAAACTACACCGTGAGCCATCATAGCATCTGCGATTTTCAAGAAACCTGCAACGTTCGCTCCGAAAACATAGTCGCCTGGGCGGCCATACTTTTCTGCTGTTTCAGCGGCGTTCTTGTGAATGTTAACCATAATGTTGTCGAGTTTGGCATCGACTTCTTCACGAGTCCATCCATATCGAAGAGAGTTTTGTGACATTTCAAGCCCGGAGGTAGCAACACCACCTGCATTGCTTGCTTTACCTGGAGCAAACATGACACCGCTCTTTTGGAACACTTCAACAGCTTCAGGTGTGCACGGCATGTTGGCGCCTTCTGCCACAGCAATCACCTTGTTATCAATGAGCATTTGTGCTTCTGCACCGTTTACTTCGTTCTGAGTTGCACATGGAAGAGCAACATCCACATTGACGCCCCAAAGACCATTCGAAGATGGTTCTGGTGCAGATGGGGTAAATGTAGCACTGGTAAACTTCGAAGTATATTCTGAGATTCGCCCACGGCGATTGTTCTTTAAATCCATGATCCAAGCCAACTTCTCTCGGTCAATTCCTTCTGAATCATGAATGAATCCACTGGAGTCAGACATGGTCAGTGGAATTCCCCCAAGATCGAGTACTTTTTCACAGGCGAATTGAGCAACATTGCCTGAGCCTGAAAGAGAGACTGTAGCACCTTTGAATGACTTGCCTTTCGTAGCAAGCATTTCACGAGCAAAGTAGACTAAACCGTATCCAGTTGCTTCTGGGCGAATCAATGAACCGCCATAAGAGCGACCTTTTCCAGTTAAGACTCCTCCTTGGAATTCATTTCGGAGTTTCTTATACATTCCAAACATGTAACCGATTTCTCGTCCACCGACACCGATATCTCCGGCAGGAACGTCACAATTATGTCCGATGTGTCGCCAAAGTTCCATCATAAAAGATTGGCAAAAGCGCATGACTTCTTCATTGGACTTGCCCTTAGGATTGAAATCTGCTCCACCTTTTCCGCCACCCATTGGGAGGCCAGTCAAAGAATTCTTGAAAATTTGCTCAAAGGCGAGGAACTTCAAGATTGAAGCGTTAACAGTTGGGTGGAAACGAAGTCCACCTTTGTAAGGTCCGATAGCGCCATTGAATTGAATACGGTATCCCCGATTTACTTGGACGACTCCTGCATCATCAACCCATGGAACTCTGAAATGAATGAGGCGCTCAGGTTCAACCACTCGTTCAACAATCGAACGGTATTCCGGATGAGCTTCAATAACTGGTTCCAATGATTCCAAAACTTCCCAGACAGCCTGATGGAATTCAGGTTGGTTCGGATCTCGGGCGACTACTGATTCATAGATTTCTTTTGTTACACTCATAATAGCACCATTCACGTATGTGTTAGCCGTGCCAAAGAAAGACCCTTTCTAAGTATTACCATGAAAAGTACTCCTTAAAGTGCTGGTTAAAGGGGAGAATGATTCTGTCAATTCAATATGGACACACTGTATTGAACCGCTTTAATCGTTCAAGTCGGCGAACACCATTTGAATCAATATCTGCCATGGCTTGAATTGCTTCTTCAATCATCGTGTGCTGATCTTCTTGAATACCAATAAAGGTTCGAAGTGTTGTGAGCATGGACCATTCGTCTTCTGAGATGACTTCATCATCTAAAGCTGCAATCAGAGCAGATTGATAAATCGTCACATCCCCTGTATAGTGCCCTGAATAATCAAATTCAGTTCCGTCGAAGGGATTCGTTTCCTCTCCGCGGACAACTGCAAGACAAAAAGCAGTATCACTGGGATGAACGCCAAGTGCAAGAGCAAGTACATGCAAAATGCTTGCTTCATCATCAGTGATGATCGAATCGTCCATGGCACTGGTAAGTGTTCGCAGGTAGAGATAGAGTCCTCGGGATGGTTCAAGAGCCATGAAGTCTGCTAAAGTCTCCCATATTAGAATGTTCTACTGTGATATTCAAGATTGGATTTGAGTTCGTCTATCGCAGAGCGTATACATTCACATTACGTTCGTATGACGAAATCTCACATTCAACCGTCCAAAAACCTCTAAATGAAGCACTGCACTCCAAACCCTATTGTAATCGTTTGTAAGTCAATTTGTCATCATGCGGAATACATTGATATACCGCCAATCATACCCAATGGCTACGGAGGACTCAAAATGACAACCCCAAGCAATCTTGTATCACTCAGAATTACTGAGGAAGATCTTGCGCTACTCGATGGACGCGTTGGACTTGAAGGTACTCGTAACCGTTCGGATGTCATTCGAATGGCCATTCAACAATACCTCAAGGGTCAGCCTCTTCTCTCCGGCATGGACTCGGTTCGAATTCCTCTCGGGTATGGCGACAAGATGCTTCTTGGCCAACTCTACGAACTTCAAGGCACAACGCCTGAAACCGCTGCCCAGGAAGGGCTTTCACTTTACATAGAACAGGCCATTAAGTCCCGTTCTGAATTAACACAACAACTCGAGGATCTCTTGGTTCAAGCTAAGAGTTCAACGATACGACGCGAAGAATACCACGAATAGTGGGTGAGAGTGCAGGAGGGGATGGAAAATGAATTGGCAGAACGATGTTTGCGAGACTCGCGATGCCACCTTCAATGCCGTACGGGATTTGTCCAATTCGTACGGATTTGCCGCTTTGCGTCTGCGTGCCCGTCTTGCACGCGCTGGACTACAACAAAACCCAACAGACCTCCCCTCGAAAGACGGGCGGGGGGACTCCAATTCCAATCCAGCTTCCTAAGTTGGATGGTTCCCACGTGCTCAGGACCCCCACATGCCTGGGCACAATTATTCACAACAGTGCAACCGCTGCAAACCAAGTTTCCCCCAATCCTTTAGAGGGGTCGACGCTGAACCACCATTATGACAGTGGAGGGGAGTCAAGAAAAGGAAAATGTATTTTCCTATTTGGCCCATGAAAAGCCCCGACCAGGTCAAATCGAGATGATTCAAGAATCAACTGAAGCCCTTCGAAGTGGCGGTTATCATTTGGCTGCTGCACCAACAGGTATCGGAAAGACTGCTGCTGCTTTAGCGGCAGCTCTTGAGATCACGCAAAACTCACCAAGCAAGAAACATGTATTCTTCCTCACATCTCGCCAAAGCCAACATCGAATCGTTGTTGACACGGTTCGCAGAATAAATCAAATCCGTGTTGGTAAAGCACCAATCACATTGGTCGATATGATTGGTCAATCAGGAATGTGTGTCCAGCCCTTTGCTAAGGAATCATCACTCGTGTTCTCAATGATGTGCAGTACTGCTCGAAAGACGAAGTCGTGCCGCCCGTGGATTACCAGTGCTCCGGGATTAACCAAGAGAATACTCGACAGTCCACTGCACGTTGATGAATTAGTTGATTTGACGAAAATCCATAGAGTTGGAGGTGAAATTACCCAAACTTGTCCTTGGAAAGCAGCGAGAGAAGCAGCAGGTCATGCGGATATTTTCGTAGGAGATTACAATCACATCTTTGATGAAGGTGTTCGCAAATCAAGTTTAGAAGCCATGGGGGTCGCTCTTGAAGACATTATTGTGGTTGTCGATGAGGCGCACAATCTTCCGAATCGTATTCGAATGACGATGGAGAAAATCATCACGCCCCTCATGTCCCGAAACGCAACCATGGAATTGGAAGAATATGTAGGTACACTCTCCGCACATTACCTCAAATCCAATTCAGTATCAAGTGCATTGGAACTTGATGTAGCCACATGGGCATTTGAAATTATGAAAATTGCTCGGACCAAGATTGCTGATTTGTTCCGCCAGCTCCACACAGATTTACCGAATGACAAGAATGAATCACGAGTTGAAGTGTCGAGAATCTTAGAGATCATTCACCGTTCATGCGACGAATATGAAGGATTAACCGGACAAAAAACATTGGCAGACAATCCTGACTTAGCAGACCTATCTGTTGAGCGAAGTCATCGACTACCCCGACTTTCCGACCTGCTTCTTCGTGTTGAAATCGATTTGGAAGCTGGGGCTGATGAAGATGCAATGGAACCTGATTCTCATCGAATGGGACATATCCTAAAATGCATCGAAACATTTGGAGAAACGACCGCATTGAGTTTGGTGTTCAGTTCGAAAAAAGGCAAGGACGGGACAATCACCTCGCATCTGCTCGACCCCGGCCTTGTATCCGGCCCTGTATTCTCATCCATACATGGCGCCATTTTGATGTCTGGAACATTATATCCACCTCAAATGTATGCCGATATGCTCGACCTTCCTGCAGGTAAAACTACCAAAACAGCGTATACCTCACCATTTGCTGGAGAACGCCGGCCGGTATTGGTTGCAGGTGATGTCACCACCAAGTATAGCCAGCGAACACCAATGATGTGGGGGAAGATCCGCAACCACATTCAAGCCCTCATCGATGGTACTCCCGGACATATTGCAGTGTTTTCCCCTTCATACCGAATGATGGAAGAGATTCTTTCAGAAACCAACTTCAAGGGTATTCGAAAGGTAGTGGAAAGTAGAGATTGGACCAAAAATGACATTGATTCAATTGTTGAAACGCTTCGCAGTGAGAAAGAATCTGGTCAACGCATCTTGTTGTGTGGTGTTCATGGAGCTCGGTTGTCAGAGGGAATCGATTACAATGGAGGCATCTTGGATGCTGTCGCTTGTATTGGAATTCCCAATCCACCTCCATCGGTCCTCTCCGATTCACTCAAAGCCTATGCTGGAGACCGTTTTGGAAAAAATAATGCTTGGCGTTATACTGTAACTCAGCCGGCAATTAATTCCATTATGCAAGCAATGGGACGACCAATACGTTCGGTTGGTGACCGAGCATTGATTCTTCTTCTGGATCAACGCCATACCGACCGAAACTACATCAGTTGTTATCCAAGCGATTTGAGAATGAATTCAACCAATGACCCACAAACGACCGCTAGCTTTGCTCGTCGCTTCTTTTCAAAAGTCCACACCATTGAAGAAGTGTGAACGGAATACAAATGTTGGAGGACGAAGGTTCATGGAGGCCGCACACAACCGATACACCATGTCGACATGGGAAACAGTTCACCTGGAAACAGAAAGTTCAGATGAAGGCACTGAAAAAACGATGGATGGAAGGACATTGGGACTTGAGGCCGAACCTCAACAACTCCATGCAGAATTCCATATTCAGGCTGGACATTTATCAGAAGTTCAAATCAACCACCAACGCGTCCTTACTGCATCAGGAATGATTCCAGAATCACATCTCGCTGAAATCGAACCTGAGCGTCGTTTGGCTTGGATGGTTGACCAATTGCATGGAACTGTGAACCCTGATGGTCTCATGATACCACTGCATGGAGCAGATAATTCAGACATTCAGGTTTCAACTCTCCAAGATGAAGCCCAACGTCAGTTACGTATTATCGTTAAAGAAGCGGGCCATGATGACCTGCTACGCATTCTCCCATTACCGGCTGAAGCGAGTGAAATCAGTGCCCACTTCATCAATGGTCGACTTCACCTTCGCTGGTGATTTCCTTCAACGTGGAGGAATCGCTTTGAGTGTCGAGATCTCTTGACCCATTCGTTCCAAAGCAAGTTGAGCTGCTTCTTGATGCTGCTGGCCCATTTCCTCACGACTGTAACGTGCTTGCTCAAACATGTTGTCAAGAGCAAGTAACGCTTCATCAGAGATTTGAGGCATTGCTTGACGGATAGCCATCTCGAATTCACGAACTGTTTCGAAATCACGACGTAGGAATCCGTGTTCTTGGAAAGTAGCACACAGATTCTGGTAACAGGTGAAGATCGATTCACGAATTGAATCACCCGCAGCCAACAACTCAGCAGTATATGCAAAGATTTCAGCGGCTTCTTCCATTAATTCCGAAGACTTACGGCGACGATAAAGTACGGCGCCCGCACCTGCCAATGCCAAGATAAGAAGTGTGAGGATATATACCCAGGCAGGAAGTTCAGTTGCTGCTTCTTGGTATTCATATGAAGGAGTAAATTCTTCACCGGACTGCAAAGCAAAATCAGCGAGCGTTTGTTCTGAGAGACGAGGGTCATTGATCAGAATCTCCAAGTATAATTCGCCCCAAGTATTTGTATCGCCATATGGAGGGTCAGAATTGAAGTCAAACTCTGCAACACCATCGACATCGGTAAGAGGTTGCTGTGGTTGAGAAAGTTGAGTGCCATTCTCAGAATAGAGATAGATTGTCACTGTAATTCCATCAACGCCTTGCTGGGTATCTTGTGCAGTGATGAGAATACTGCCTCCAATATCTTCTTGTTCATTTTCGATGATGTCATCGAGTGCAACGATGATATCTGCATTGATTTTAACGAAAATCAAGTGACTCACACTTGCCGAGTTGAGGTAATGGACATCTTGACGAGGCGTTTCAAGATGTAGGTATTGCGCTCCAGCACCAAGGAAAGAAGGTGCAGTCGTCGTGAGAGAGAAGTTTCCATTCGACCAATCAATTACGAGATTTTCTAAGCAACGTGCGCCGTCTTTTTGGGCCAAACATTGTGAACCGTTACCAAGATACAAGGTGACATTGTCAAACACTTCACCAAGTCCTCCAATTTCAGAGACTGAACCGGTCAGTATGATCGGTGCAAAGGTTGAATCGGAACGAACCACAATGTTTGCAGAAGTTGCATCGATGGTGATTTTTGCATTTGCCCATACTGTAGCAGTGCCGGTTGCTTGAGTTCCAAGATGGGCTTCAGTTCCTTCAAAGAATATTGTGAAGAGGTGGTTGCCACGAGCCAGGTCGGATGTTGCAGGTACAAGTGTAGACCAGCTACCATCCGATTCTGTAACCAAGGTTGCAATCTCAACATCATCTAAGCGAAGGCTGAGTTCCATTCCACTCAGGCCGTCATTGTTGACCGAGTCGATGTCAAACAAACGTCCTGAAAGTGCCCAGAAGTTACCCCGAGTTACATCTTTACCTTCATCGAAGATGAGCGTAACATCAGAACGGTGGGCCAAGAAAAAGGAAGTATTACCCGTGTTCGAACGGTAGTAACCTTGGGCATCGACATTTGCAAACAGGAGGTGGTCTCCGAAACTAAAGGTATCAGGGACATTCCAAGTAAAGGTGAATTGGCCTTCAGAATCTGTAACAATGGTTGCAATGATGAGGCCTTCGACTTCTAAATTAACGGTGTGGCCAGAAATCCCTGCGAGTTGGTTATCGACAACAGTGCCAGTAATGGTCGTGTTCTGACCGACTGCAACTGGGCTTTCCATCGAAACCGTAACCAGTATTGGACTGTATACAGTCCAGGTTCCAGTTGCATTACTCGGCAGATAGAATGCCGTGCCAGTAAAACGTATTTCAAGCGAGAGCGGGCCGAGTTGAGCGTCAGCAGGTACTGGGTAAACGGCAGTAAAGAGACCTGTGTCATCGGTCGTTACATTCGTCATCCATTGTCCGCCAAGCCAGACTTCAACAGTGAGATTTGACAAAGGTACGTCAACCAAATCCAGCAAACGGCCTTCAAGGGTCATTGTTGCTTCACGATCAACTGTACCGGTTGGTGTCAAAAGAATTATTTTCGTAGGGACACTGACGTTAAAGTTGACTTGTGCACTGCTTGGAAGGTAGAAATCGGGATTTGCTGGGTCTCCGACTCCAACTGGGTCAACCCAGTCACGTCCACCAAGGAAACGAACTTCAATCAGGTGCGCTCCAGCAGAGGTGTCCTCTGGTAAGGTCCAAGCAATGGAAAAGTTTCCAGTCAGTGCATTTGTTTCAATACTCGAGACTGGAATTCCATCGACAAGAAGATGAACAATTGCAAGTGATGAGTTACCGTTGATGGCAAGCGTTTGGTTGAGGTCATCCAGTAGTATTCCTTGAACTGTGAACGAGTCACCTGCAACAAGCGTCGAAGGAGATGAAGAAATCACCAGATTGGTCTGAGCAAGAACCACGAATTGTGTTGAAGCATTTGAGCCAATCAAGCCAGTTGTTCCTGGAGTTCCTGCAAAATTCACCTTAAGGTCATTGAAACCAATCGTTTGGTTATTTGGGACAGTAAGTACACCAACACCAGTTCCATTTTCAAAGGTGGTGAGAGTGATACTTACATCTGTACCGATAAGCGTCACTATGATTTGTTGTGCTGCAACTGCGGACTGGGTATTGTCACGCAAGAGTACCTGAATTTGCACATCATTACCACGCTCAGTACGGTCATTCAAAGACGGCAAGCCAATGCCATCAAGTGACGGTTGAACGAAGATGAGTGAAGTAAATCCTCGACTATCGAAAGAAGTGTTCATCGTCGAACCGATGTAGTAATTGACGTTTGGAATAAATGATGCTTCGAGGGAATTGTTCCCAGCCTCAAAGCCTTCACCAAGAAGGATGGTCGCTGACCAAACTCCGCCAGTAGTGACTGAACCACCGGTGACCGAGAACCCTGTGGGTTGGCCGTTAAGACTGAACAAAATATTCGAAGGCAAAACGCTTCCATCACGTTGTTCAAGTCCACTTCCATTATCGCTGATTACGGTACCAGTGACATTGAATGATGTACCAGCGACTGGATTCGCTGCAATTGGATCAACCACCATGATGGTTGTCGAACGAATGGTAATGGATGAAAGGTTCACCTGAGTATTCAACAAGTCAGAAGATCCATTGAACACCAAGGAGACTACAATCAATCCAAGTGGATGGGTCATAGGGATTTGATGACTAAAGTTTGCATAGCCTTCGCCATCTGTTTGGGTACCTGTCAACCATGTTTCATGGAATTGAATATCGACATCAAATCCGGGCAATGGTGCAAAGAGGTTAGAGGATTCCATCAAACGTCCAGTGATGTTAACGGTATCTCCACGGTTAACAGTGATTGGATTAAGCGGTTGGAGATTGTTAAACTGACTCACACCCATGACCAACATTCCATTCTGAGAAGTTGAAGTGAGGTAGAAAGGTGAAGATTCTTCATTCACACTCAAAACCAGAATCTTGTTACCACGTTCAGTACCGTTGCCGGAGGTATCGGTTGGAATACTCATGTTGAATGTTCCATTCGAAGTAGTGAGGTAGGCCCCAACCAACAATTCATCAGGGTTATTCAGCCAGAATGCCGACATTTCAACTGGAGTTGTAAGGGGTCGTGCAGCATTATCTCCATCGAGAACTTGACCAAGAACATTGAAATTCAATCCAGCTGTAGTAACGGTAGGAATCGAATCGATACGAATCACGCTCGGAACCTGTACGGTTAGATTGACGATAGAAGAGTTACCAGTTCGGCGTGAATTACCTTGGCCAAGAGCGTCAGTCAAATCGTCATAAACAATTACCAATACATCATAATAGCCTGGTGCAATACCTGTTGCAGTCCATTGGAGGGTCGAATTACCTTCAGGATCTGAAATATCAAGACCCAGTGAAACATTGGTATTACCCCAGTCAAAGATATATTCAACTGTGGCATCGGATACATTTGATTTATCGGCAATATCGGTAATGGTAGTATTGAAATCGATTGCTTGGTTGACTTCAACGATTAATGAACTCCGTTCTGGTTCAACAACAAACTCTGATTCAATACCAACAAGTGTCGAAGGAAGTGTCGGTGTAGCAGGTGGAACAGAAGAATCGACCAATCGGAAATATGCTCCGCCAACCGGCGCCATCGAGTCAAAGTCCATGTTCAGAATAAATTCGTATGAATCTGAAGGATTCGTCGTTGGAATAGTGAAGTTGAGAAGGAAACTTCCGGTCGTATTGTTTAACAATCCTTGTGAAAGGTCAATTGGCATACCATCTGGCGTCATCATGATAATAGAAAGCATGGTGATATTGTCACCAAGTACGCTGATATTATTGTACTGAGCATCAAAGATATCGCCTGACAGATAACTCGAATTACCCAAGTGAGTCCAATCTTGACCGAGGGTCAGATTCCAGGCGACTTCAGCAGCAACACGAATCATACCCATGCCGACTGATGGTTGATACATGTCAGAACCATTGAAAGAAATATCAAACAAGTAATCACCAGCAAACAGGGTTGAATCAATCAGCCAATTGATGGTCATTGTTTCAGTTTGCGGGTCGACGGTTGTATTGACCCAGTTACCATTGAAGGAGAAATCAAAATTACCGGACAGGAGAAGATCTGTAGTAACACCACGATGGTCGATTGCACTGACGAGGACTGTTGCATCGGTTCCTCTTAATTGGGCACTGGCTTGAACTTCGAAAATAAGTGTGCCTCGCAGGAGGTAAGGACCACCGGCAGTGACATTCGCATCATCGGTTGCTTCGATAGCATTCGGGAAGAAGCGGATCTGAATCTCGAGGATTCCTGCCATGACTTGAGTATCTGCTGCAAGAAGTAAATGCTGGATGCTAAATGCTCCATTGACACTTTGGTTAAACACTTGAGTCCAATCCTGTGAAGTCTCGTTTTCTCGAATTGACAGCGAAAGGTTACCCGCCATTGAAACAGGTAATGCTCCAGTCGTGAGGGCAGAACCGTTCACCCACAGGTTATCACCCACAAGGATGATGCTGTTATTGGCAAGTGGCCCTTCAAGAGTTGCGGTCAAATTCGGCGCATCACGCACATCAATTACAATCGAAGTGGTCGAAGGACGCAAATGGAATTGAGTCGGGGTAATACCGAGAGCTTGGGTATCTTGCCATCCAGAGAATCCAAGAGTAGCAGAGATATTTGTTTTCGTTTCAAGTGGATCAAGGTCCAAATCAAAACTCCAAGTGCCGTCGATATTGATGAAACTGCTCAAGTTTGTGAAACCGGTCACGGAGGAAGTATATGTTAACCAGACCGATGGTGGCGTCAAATCATTGACCCCGATGTTTGCAATATTATTTGTCGGGACGTTTTCCAATGAAAGTCTGCCTTCAATGACAGTCAAAGCACCAGCACCAGCAATTGGAGCATTAATTGCATTTGGAGCAGTATGGTTGAGAACTGAATCTTCTGTAACGTTGACGTATCCCTCATAAATTACGCCGGTTTCTGCCACATAGCCTGATTGAATGAGTTTGACAACCACGCGATACATACCAGGTCCATCCAATTCAGGAGGAGTGCCATTGAAAGTAAAGTTTCCATCAGCAATCGTAATATCTGAGCCAAACTCAAAGTTTGGAACTGCAGCTTGGCCAGGTATTTGATTTTCTAATGCCATTGGAACGAGATATCCAGTAACTGAATGTTCCGAAATGGAAGACATGTTTTCAGTGTAGCGTAATTGTCCAGAGACGTTGAGCAAGGCTGTTCCATCTCGGTCGAAAGTTAAAGACGAAATGGTTTGGTTGACGATTTCAACTTCTTCAGCAGCAGGGCAGGCATCGAATGCAATCCATCCAAGTTCAGTATCTCCACTCGCTGAATTTTGTTGCAATCGAACTTCACCCCATGTTGACAAATGTGTTGGGTAAACTGAATAACCATCACCGTTCCAGATACCGCCAGAGAAACCGGTCACCATTCGGGCAGGCAATCCAGCAAGACGAGCCATAGTGACGAATGCTGTGTTAAATTCTGAACAACTTCCTTCAAGAGTAGCTTGTACCAAGGTAACACTCAAATCTTCCGAAGAAGGAATTCCTGAACCGTTGTAGTTACGCTTGAAATCAGTCGTTGCATTTCCTTCAGTCAGGAAGGTTTGCAAAGCCGCAGCACTGTCATATGCATTGGTTGCACCTGATTCAGTAATGACTGCAGTCGTAACGTTGAGGAGGTAGGAGTGAGGGTGTGATGGATCACTGAAGGTGGGTGGCAAAACCAAATTATAACTCGAATTTATACCTGGCACTGTTGTTGATGCAAGTGTTGCCCAATCGAAAAAGTACTCTGGTTGCTGAACAAAGATTTCTTGAATCGGCCCAGTAATCACATTGACGTTATGTGTATCATTGGAACGTTGTAATTCCCCTGCAAGGTCCACAAAGAACGATAAGTTCGAAAGTGAATATGGGACGGGAAGATTACCCGAATTTAATGGATTCTGATAGGTAATCATCCAATCCAGAGTTTCGTTTGAAAAGGTAAGGTCTGCAAGATGCGTCAGATTCGAATAAGGAAGAACCATCGATTCGTATGGATGGACTGCTTCAAGATGAGCATAGGTTGTACCGGTGTAGAAATCATTGGTCGTTTGGCGCCATCGATGTATTGAATCAATGTCAACAACACCTGTGGTGTTGTTTGCCCAAAAGACAATTTCAGATGAAATCAAATCATCGGTTGGATCAAACGGGTCGAAAGGCGAACCTTGACAACCGATAATCCAGAATTCCTGAGGGCATTCAAGGCCATCAATCATTCCACCACCGTCAGTATCAGGGTTGGTCCAATCAGTTCCTGTTTGGTTTTCAACAGCATCAGGAATACCATCGCCATCAAAATCAGCAGGCAATAAGTCATCGGTCGGATCGTTTTGCGGGTTAGTACCATCAAAATATTCATCACGGTCTCCAACGCCTCCGGCATCGGTATCACCCGTCACATCATCAGTAATCCACACATCTGTTGAACCGTTGAGGATTCCAATCCAAGAAAGGTCACAACCAGTTGTCGTTTCAAAATAATTGTTCAAGCCGTCTAAATCCTCATCGAGTAAATTCGTACAAGGCTGATTCGGATCGGTGTTGTCAAAGACTTCATCAAAATCACTCACACCATCAGCATCTGTATCTGCGAGTGTTGGGTTCGAAAACCAACCGAAGGTTCCCAGTAACTCTTGCCAATCTGCAAGGCCATCACCATCGGAATCAGAATAATCATCGTCACAATATTGCTGAGTTGTACCAATCGTTCCTGCGGCTGTTGCCGATGTATGGCAGAAAGAACCGTTGCGGTTTGCGACTTGCGTCACACCAGCATTTGGAGCGGTTGATACCCCTTGTATGGCATTATTCACCGTACTCACATAAGCAAAAGGAATCCATGTACCAGAAGTGTTGTACCATCCGACACCACCACTTGGATTGAATCCGGTTCCATCTGTAACTTGAAGTTGGCTGGTACCTGAATTCCAAGTGACGATGGTCGTATCAAAATTGATGATCGAGTCACAAGGGTCTGTTCCGTGTGAAATATTGCGCTCATCACCATCGTTTATTCCACCAAAATCGGTATCGGCAATATCCCATGTCGTGCATGAAAGATTTTCTTCCCAATTCTGAATACCATCATTGTCTTCATCGCCTGAATCTTCCATTCGCGTAGGGTCGGTTTCACCTGCATCTAAAACACCGTTGAAATTGGTATCTTCTTCACCGTCATCAAAGGCGTCACCGTCGGTGTTGTTGTCACGGGGATTGCTGGGTTGAGGAGGGATACCATATGCGCCGTTGACTTCAACGCCGTCATCGATTCCATCGCGGTCTGTATCGGCAGATGTTGGATCTGTCAAGAGCGTCAATGCCTCATAGGAGTCGTTTAATCCGTCACCATCGGTATCTGCGCGTTGGGGGTTTGTGCTCGTAATACCATCAACTTCGGCAGTAGAGGTTGCACAGCCACCTGGTCCAATTCCAGAAACAGGGTCGCAAGGTGAAATAGTTTCAGTAACAACACCATCTGGGCCATTACGGAAACAAGGAGAAGTACCACACATCGTTGTCCATGAAGGATTGACATATTCCATGAGGTTGGTCAAGCCATCACCGTCAGGGTCGCCGTTCGGTCCGTCTGCATTGGAAGCGGATGTGGCATTGAGGCCGTTTGCAGCCTCCCAACCGTCATCCATTCCGTCGCCGTCAGTATCCCAACCGGCCACGTCTTCATCAGCAATACCATCGCCATCATCATCATTGGAAGAACAATCTGCATCCCCATCATTATCTGGGTCAGCAGAATCAACAAGGCCGTCTTTATCATCATCGAAACCATTCGTGCAAATATTTCCTACGGGGTCTTCGTCACAAAGAATCACGCTACCAACGCCATCTGAGCCACTATCACCGCAGCCAGGTCTGTTGTATTGTAGGGCGCCTTCTTCATTCCAATCGTTAACTGGAACTGTACCGTTCCACCAAACACCCATGTCAAGAACTCCAGGTGTTGAGGAGCTGTCCCAATTTTGGGGTTGTAAGTATGAATACTCTTGTAGATTCGACATCCCATCGCCATCAGGATCGCCAACTGCGCCATCTCCGCCGTTACTCGAAAGAGGATCGAGGCCGTATTGCCATTCCCATCCATCAGGCAAACCGTCGTTATCAGAATCAGGGTCATTTGGAGCGGTATTCATGAGGTATTCCAAACCATAGGTCAAACCATCTCCATCTTGGTCAGAAGCGGCGAGGGCATCCATCGAAATATACGGGATTGCAGCAAATGTTGAGAGCACCATCAAGGCCGCTAAGGAGAACGATTTGAAGGCGTTCCGATGTTGAAGAATCTGCCATTGGAAGCGCGGCTCGGAGGGAGAAACAGTCGTGCGCATTGGATTCACTGTTGACGGGCTGGTTTGATGCCTCATAAGGGAAATGGTGCGATGTTCATACAATACTTCATTTCACGGAGTATAAACTCGACGGGACTTTCAAAGAAAGGGGACCGCAGTAGAGCATTTTCCAGCCAAAGCGTCGGTAAAAAACTCAAAGATCTTCAAGTTCATCTAAAAGTTCCAAATCATCATCTTCTTCGACAACAGGTTCCACAACTGGTTCGACTGTTTCGAGTCCAAAATCGAACTCTTCATCAACCCATTTCTGATGAGGTTCGCTCCCAACACCAGCATTTTGTCCACGACGATATACTGCAAAGATGAGAACAAATGCCAGGCCAATTCCAAGTGCGAAAGTTTGAGGTTCTGGATTCATAATCTCATTCAGTAGACATGCGATTCCAGAACATTCAGTTTGGTATGAAAACGACATGATTTGTGTGAATTCACTATCGTAAGGTACTTCCTCATCCATCGGCGTAACTGTAAGGGTGAATTTCACATCATCACCGTCTTTCAAATTTGAAGGTGGCGTAACTGCAACTGAGAAATCTTTACTCGAGTAAGCAGGAAGTGTGAGCAGGAGGAAACTTCCTCCGTTTTGGTCAGAGGATGCACGAATCAAGCCATCCCAGCCATCGGGTTCTTCCAAAGTGATGACCACGTCGAGAGGTATGTTGTTTTGATTATCAATCTTGAAGTTGATGTTACGTTCTTCATCCGATTCAAATCGGATAATTTCGGTACTCGCATCGGTGATTTCAAGTTGCCCTGGTTGAACATCATCTCGGACTTCAACAGTAATTGGTAAGTCGAAGTATCGCGCCTCTTCAGAATCAACGCCTTCTTCGATGACACGGACATAAATCGTATGGAATCCGGCCTCGACCTTGGAACGCAAAGTCAAATCAAGCTTGATATCTACGTGCTCATCTGCTTCGAGATAGACGACAACGATGTTCGATTCGGTCCCATTCGAGATATCATAATCCCAAGTACCATAGTCGGGATTACCGTCCGGAGTTTCGAGGTTTCGATCTAATTCAGCAGGATTTTTAATCCGCCATGTCGTTTGACCAAGTGTTTCACTTGAATCGGTGATTCGCATATTGTAATACATGCTTGAGCCTGGTGAAACTGGACCAACGGTCCCGAGTGTCCCCCCGTCAGAGTCTGCTATGACTTCCACTAAGATACCAAAGGTTCGATGGACTGTGAACGCTATTTGTGTGCTGAGTTCGGTATCGGCGGTACTGGAAACTGAAAACTCAACCAAACCAATATCTTGGGCATCGCGCTCATTTGGAGGGAATATTTCCATGCGCAGAGTGAGAATTTGATTTGAACCAATGTCAGGAGTGGTTGAATAAATTCCTTCTTCAGTCAGTTCCATCCCTGTGTCGTTATCGAAGAATTTGAATTGCCAAGCGTCGGGTAAATCCGTAACCCGCAATCGGAACGAATCGGTAATAAATCCAGCATTAAAGACATCAACAAAGAATTCGCCTTTGGTATCACCAGCATCAACATAATGGGAAAGTGTCTCATCATAGGCATCAACACGAGTTGAATCGGCAATTTGTATTTGATGTTCAAAGTCTTCAAAGACTGCAATACGGGGTGGCGCGAGGACATCGGATTCTTCAATCGATAGAACAATTGTCTTAATCGCGACTTGGTCGTTTTGGGCATTCTCAGTATCTGCATATGCTCGGGCTTCGATTTCAATACTGCTTGGAGCATTGGTAAGATCACCATCAACCACATCAAAGGAAAGTATCGGGCGAGCAAAGGTGCCTCCACCATTGAGCGTATATCCACCGGCTTGATCCCATATAGGGTCAGACCATGATGAAGGGAAAGGTGAACCTACCAAATCAAAGACGATATTCATTGATGAAGAGGTAGAGCCAGTATGTTCTATCAAAAATTCAATACTGGACGTTTGCCCTGGAGCAATCAGAACAGTATCTGGTTGAGAAGAAGGGAGAGAAAGGTAGATGTCATGCTCAATAAAAGTGATTCCTGAATGTTCAAAGACAAGTGTATGGCCTTGGACGTCGCTGATTTCAAGTCGTAATGGATAATCTCCAGCACTTATTCCAGAGTCATACGTCCACGTATAATTTCCAATCAATCCTTGATTATCCAACTTAAGTTCATCATCGTCGAATGTTTTATCGAACTCAGAATTTGCACCATTAGGTGTACTCATAATCAAATCAACGTTTTGAATATCATCACGACCGAAAGCGTTTCGAACATCAACAGTGAATTGCATGGTACGGAAATCTGGGCGGTGATTTGGTGACCATTCAGTCACTTCTTGGTCAAGGAAACTAGCACCTGGGCGGTGAACTCGGACAGAAGAGTCTGCAAGAGCATTCGCTTTGAGTTCGAGTTTGGAAGTTCCAGAAGTATCTTCAACATCGCCGAAAGCGACATTCACTTCACAACTGCCGCCACCAACTCCGCCGGTGCTGCTCTCACATGTTGCCTGAGCATCGATGTTCAACTCGAGTTGCTCACCGTTTTCAACCATGAACCCACTCGAAGGTATTTCGAAATCAATTGTAGTGGTCACCCAGGGACAACTGCTTGTTCCAAGGACATTGCTGGTACAAGGGTCATCTCGAGTTTCAGAGACTGAATCAATTTCTGAGCCACCAGAGTCCAAAGAGTAGGTAACATCAGCAGTGGAACCTTCCGTACCTTTGAATTGCATGAATACAGTCAAAGTTACTTTGTCGGTATTGTCACGGCCATACACTGCGAGATCGGAAATCATTTCATTACTACGGAATTGAATTCCACCCAGCGCACTCATTTCTTGGTGAGAGCCTGAAGGTTCCTCTGTGGTGATTGAACCATCTCCGCCAGCCTCTGAGGTCATTTCATCGAGATACAGGTCGTATGATTGGCACGCATTGCAATCGTTTCCTGCGGGCAATACACTCGGTTCATCTTCGAGAACAGAATCGAATGACGTCGAGGGTGAAGAAGGTGCTGTCATCGGAAGAATTGAGCCGATGAGCAAGATGACCAAAAGGACGGGTAAAAGGCGGTTGACGGAAGTTGCATGCGTTGAGGACACTCTGTTCACCATCGTGGCCTGTTCAACCGAGTGTTAAACGGTTTTGCATTGAATGTTCAACAAAACCCCCCTCTACGAGGGGGCGAATGAGTATTGAGAGAGTGGTGCAGGGAGTGGGATACGAACCCACGAACCCATACGGGACCGGATCTTAAGCCCGGCGCCTTTGACCACCTCAGCCACCCCTGCAGACCTCCGAACTGCACAGAGGATTTGAAGAAAACCCCTAAGCACATTGCTTCAAGGTGAAACTGACCAGCCGCCATCAACATTGATTGTTTGGCCAGAAAGGTAGGTGGAATTGAGAAGAAAGAGGATGGCTTGAGCAACATCAGTTGGTTCACCTGCACGGCCCAGAGGTACTTTTTCGAGGACTGAGGCGAAGTGTTCGCTTTCCCAATCGGCGGCAATGATGGCACCAGGTGCAACACAGTTCACTCGGATTTCCGGAGCAAGGTCACCTGCTAAATTCATCATTAATTGACGTAAACCTGCTTTACTTGCTGTGTAATGTGACAAGCCTTTCCAAGCTCGTCCCAATGAAGTATCAATCATTCCAATTACACAACCTTGACCCGATTTGAGAGGCGTCAAAAGACCTTGTGTCAAAAGGAAGGGGACTTCGATATGAAGGCGGGTGTTAAGTCGGAGCGATTCAAGACTTACTGACGCATAGTCTTCTGAACTATAGATTGAAGCATTGTGAATTAGAGCATGTAATCCACCATTCAATTTTACTTTTTCATGGTTCAAAACGACCCCGATGAGCGTAGCCAAATCCTCATCGCTATTGAGGTCGGCTTGAATGATTTCAGCCTGTGCTTTTGAACCGTTTTTTTGCTCATATGTTTGAAGAATTGCTTGGGCTTCTGAGATTGAAGATCGGACGTGAATAAATACGAACCAATCATTGTCCAAGAGAAGAGAAACTGTTGCTGCACCAATACGCTTTCCACCACCAGTAATCAATGCAACTCGTTGCGCCATGAACTGTTCGAATCGTTCGCCCCTCATCAATGCTCTCAAAAAAAAATCATGCGAAAATGACATGGAATCTCGGTTTGCATAGTACATGACAAAAAAAGACCACGGCACATCTTTTTGAAAGGCAAAGCATAGGGTGAAACAAGGGGGAACATGTATGTCGAGCAAACAACTACCGATGGCGAGTAAAACGCCTCCTGCTTTACGTCCAAAACCAAAACGTGAACGGCTACCTGATTGGTTCCGTACAACTCTCCCCTCGGGAGAGCAGCAAGCTCTTTTCAACAAGACGAAAGCGGCTGTTCAAGACAATGCCTTACACACCGTTTGCCAAGAAGCGCGATGCCCCAATATCCATGATTGCTGGGCCAGTGGTGATGCAACATTCATGATTGCTGGGCAAGAATGTACACGTGGATGTCGTTTTTGTGCTGTTGGTACAATCAAAACACCTCCACCTCTTGACCTTGAGGAACCCTCGCACTTGGCAACTGCTGTTGAATCGATGAATCTTCGACACGTCGTTATTACGGTCGTCAACAGAGATGACATACCCGACAGCGGAGCAGATCACTACAAGCAATGTATTGCTGCTGTTCATGAACGCCAGCCAAATGTCACGCTTGAATTGCTTTGCTCAGATTTAGCAGGAGACCATGAGGCTCTTGCTCATCTTCTTGATGGAAGTCCACTTTCGGTCTTTGCCCACAACGTCGAATGTGTACCCCGCCTTGACAAAACCGTTCGTGACCACCGAGCATCCTTTTCTCAATCGCTCGAGATTCTCCGTCAAGCGAAAATCCTTCGGCCAGATATCATCACGAAATCTTCGTTAATGGTCGGAGTTGGCGAACGTGATGAAGAGATTACTGAATCATTACAACTGCTGCGTGATGCCGGTGTGGACCTCGTCACCATTGGACAATATCTTGCTCCTTCGTCAAGCCATTTGACGGTTGACCGTTTCCCGGAGCCGGAGATGTATGACACATGGGCAAAGGAAGCGATTACAATGGGTTTTGCTGGAATTGCCAGTGGACCACTCGTACGCTCATCATTCAAGGCTGGACTTTTACTGCGAAAAACACTGGATGCCGAGAACTCGGAAGTAATGCCTGGCGCATATGTGTATGTCGCTCAAGATGAAAACGATTCACCCGTACCTCTTAAGGGCGGGATGAACTGAGGTGGAACAATGACCGAGAGAGTGACTGCCACGACTAAGCCGTACACCATCGGTCGGCCTCCATTCCGACCTGGTGAAGATGCTGATTTTGGCGGAAAGTTTACTGAGCAGCCCGGCGATTTGAATCGGCCAGACCCTGCAAAGTGTTCTGCACAAGATACAGTCGCTCACGCATCAGGTTTGATTCGTGTTCTCAATGATGACGGTGTAGCAGAAGGTGAATGGAACCCTCTCTTGGATGCAGAGACCTTGATTCAAGGACTCGAATACATGATGCGTCTTCGAATATTTGATGACCGGATGATCAAAATGCAACGAACCGGTAAACTTTCGTTCTATATGCGGTCTTTTGGCGAAGAAGCAATTGCAATCGCCCAAACCATGGCGCTTGAAACACAAGATTGGATTTTCCCATCCTATCGACAACCTGGTGCTCAATTTGTTCGAGGACGCGACATGGTCAGTATGATTTGCCATTGCATCGGCAACACCGAAGATAATGTCAAAGGACGCCAGATGCCAGTCCACTATACTTGGAAACAAGGCCGATTCATTTCAATTTCATCTCCTGTAGGAACTCAATTCTCCCAAGCAGTCGGTGTAGCGATGGCAAGTGCATACAAAGGCGATGATGAAGTTTGTATCTCATGGCTCGGTGATGGAACATCTGCACAAGGTGACTATCACTACGCATTGAATTTCGCTTCGACGTTTAAGCCACCAGTCATTCTCAATGTAGTGAACAACCAATGGGCAATTTCAACTCACGCCAACCTTGCAACAGGTGGACGAACTTTCGCAGAGCGTGGATTAGCCTATGACATCCCCTCCTTCAGAGTGGATGGAAATGATTTCCTCGCACTTTACAGCGTAACAAAGTGGGCACGTTTGCGAGCTGCTGCTGGCAAAGGAGCAACCCACATTGAAGTGTATACCTACCGTGCTGGTGGCCATTCTTCTTCCGATGACCCCTCGGTATACCGCCCAAGTGATGAATTCAAATATTGGCCTGGTGGAGATCCTATCGAACGACTCAAAGATCATCTCATGAAAGCAGAACTGTGGAATGAGACCCGCCACACGGCATTGGCTAAGAAAATTGATGATGAAGTCATGGCATCATACAAAGCCGCATGTGAGTTTGGAGATTTGGCAAGTGGACCTTATCCGCCTGCATCAACTATTTTTACCGAAGTCTACGAAACTGTACCTTGGCATGTCCAAGAACAGAGAGAGGAACTTGGAAAGTGAGGTGAGATGATTTGACTGATATGAACATGATTAAGGCACTCAATTCCGCTTTGGAAGTACAACTTGAGAAGGACAAGAACGTCGTCATCTTTGGAGAAGATGTTGGATTCTTTGGCGGAGTATTCCGAGTCACTGACGGCTTGCAAAAGAAATTCGGAGAACACCGGGTCTTTGACTCCCCACTTGCTGAAGGTGGAATTGCAGCGATTGCAATGGGCATGGGCTTGAATGGCCTGCGACCTGTTGCTGAAATCCAGTTTGCAGACTATATCTTCCCAGCCTATGACCAAATTGTCAATGAAATTGCCAAAGTTCGACACCGTTCCGGTGGAGAGTTCACTGCACCATTGACATTCAGAACACCTGCCGGTGGAGGAATCAAAGGTGGCCACCATCATTCACAATCACCTGAGGCTCAATTCACCCATACGCCGGGTTTGAAGGTTGTTTACTGTTCAACTCCATACAACGCCAAAGGCCTACTGACCGCTGCGATCGAATGCAACGACCCTGTCATTTTCTTTGAACCAAAGCGTTGCTACCGAGGACCATTTTATGGCGACCCACACAACGTTCCTACATGGAGTGGTCATCCGGACGCTGAAGTTCCAGAAGGCCATTACATCGTTCCTTTGGAAGAAGCTCGTATCGTCCAAGAAGGCAGTGCTTGTACTGTGATTGCATGGGGTACCATGGTTCACATGTGTGAACAGGCTATCAAAGACTCTGGAATTGATTGTGAACTGATCGATTTGCAAACATTGGTACCTTGGGACCGAGATACTGTCGTCAATTCAATCAAGAAAACTGGTCGCTGCGTGATTGTTCACGAAGCACCAAAGACCAGCGGATTTGGTGCAGAAATGAGTGCATCAATTCAAGAACGATGCTTCTACCACTTAGAAGCACCAATTACTCGAGTGACCGGATGGGATACACCTTTCCCTCACACTACGGAATGGGATTATATCCCAAGTCCAGCACGAATAGCTGAAGCAATAAAGAAAACACAGGAGGAATAAATATGGGAACATTTGCATTTAAGATGCCAGATATTGGAGAAGGAGTCGTCGAAGGCGAAGTTGTAGAATGGATGGTCGCTGTTGGTGACATTGTCAAAGAAGATGATCCAATTCTATCCGTGATGACCGATAAAGCAACCGTCGAGATCCCTTCACCTGTTGATGGGAAAGTAACTCGAGTCGTTGGTGAAGCCGGCGACACATTACCTGTTGGCGTCGTTTGTATCGAATTCGAAGTTGAGGGAGATGGAAACGCTGCATCATCAGATGACGCACCTGCACCAAAAGCAGAACCAACACCTACTCCAAAAGCAGCACCAACACCTGCTCCCAAAGCAGCACCAACACCTGCTCCAAAAGCAGCACCGGTTGCAGCAACACCAGCCGTTCAACGTGCAGCAGGAACCAAAGCATTGTCGAGTCCTGCCGTTCGACAACGTGCTCGTCAAGCCAACATTGACCTCAACATGGTCGCTGGGTCCGGACCTGCAGGTAGAATCAGTCATGCAGACCTTGATGCTCACATTGCCGGTGGAGCAAGTGGCGCAAGCCGTGCTCGACCAATGGGCGCTTCAGCTCGCACTGAACGGAATGGAACCGAAGAAATCAAGGTCATTGGTCTGCGAAGAAAGATTGCAGAAGGCATGGTTTCATCCTACACAACCATTCCTCACTTCTCTTACTTTGAAGAAGTCGATGTCACCGCTCTCGAAGATTTGCGTCAACATCTCAACGCTACTCGCCCTGAAGGTGCACCAAAATTGACCTATCTTCCTTTCATCATGCAAGCATTAGCCAAGGCATTGAGAGAACGTCCAGAATGCAATGCTGTCTATGATGATGATTCAAACATCGTCACACGACACGAAGCAATCAACCTTGGAATTGCAACTCAAACTGACCGTGGATTGTTTGTCCCTGTTGTCCAACACGTGGAAGCAATGGACATTTGGCAATCTGCTGAAGAAATGGTACGTGTCACAAGTGCAACACGAGACGGAAAAGCAACTGCAGAAGATCTTTCTGGCTCAACCTTCACAATCACCAGCCTTGGACGACTTGGAGGCCTCGGGGCAACACCAATTATTAACAAACCAGAAGTTGGAATTCTTGGCGTTCATAACGCAAAGGACCGTGCAGTTGTCAGAGATGGCAACATTGTCATTCGTCGAATGATGAATCTTTCATCATCATGGGACCATCGAGTTGTTGATGGCCATGACGGGGCAAGCCTCGTTCAAGTGGTGAAGTCTTATCTCGAACATCCGGCTACAATTTTCATGTGAGGTGCTAAAAAATGCAAACTAAAAAATGTCAAGTTCTCGTCATCGGAGCCGGCCCTGGAGGATATGTTGCTGCTATTCGTGCAGGACAACTCGGTTTGTCAACCATCATTGTCGAAGGTGAAAAAGCAGGTGGAACCTGTCTCATCAGAGGCTGTATTCCATCGAAGGCTTTGATCCACGCCGCACATCAATTCCACAAATTAGCAAAGCATGCATCAAATGATGGTCATATGGGAATCTCAATCCCCGGACCTGCTGAATTGAACATGGGTAACTTAGTCTCTTGGAAAGAAGGGATCGTCACTCGACTCAACAAAGGCGTAGAACATTTGCTCAAGAATGCAGGTGCTGAACTCATCATCGGGTGGGCAGAATTCCAAGATGCGAAAACTGTCAAAGTTGGTGAAGGAAAAGATGCCACCATCATCCAAGCTGAACATGTCATTCTTGCCAATGGATCTGTTCCAATTGAACTTCCATTCATGCCTTATGACGAAAACGTCATTTCCTCTCGTGAGGCTTTAACTCTTGAAGAATTACCAAAGCATATCGCCATTGTTGGTGGAGGGTACATCGGACTTGAACTTGGGATCACATTCCGTATGCTCGGTTCTGAAGTAACTGTTGTTGAAGCAATGGACAGTGTTCTACCAATCTTTGACAAGGAACTACGAAGACCGCTTGAAATTTCAATTAAGAAGCAGAAAATTAAGACCCATCTCGGTGTTTTCGCAAAAGGTGTTGAAAAAGCAAAAGATGGCCGCACACAACTCAACTTCATTGATAAGAATGAAAAAGACCAATCGAAAATGCAGAATATCATTGTCGACAAAGTACTGGTCACTGTTGGCCGTAAACCAAACTCAGCATCTTTGGCGCCAACTGGCGTTGCTTTGGATGAACGTGGGTTTGTAAAAGTCAACGACCGTTGTGAAACCAACATGCGTGGCGTTTATGCAATTGGCGATGTCTGTGATTCTGGAGAAATGTTGGCCCACGTCGCCTCTTTCCAAGGGGAAATGGTGGCAGAAATTATCGCCGGTCACAAGCGAGCATACGACCCTGTCGCTGTTCCTGCAATTGTGTTCACTGAACCTGAGATTGTATCCGTTGGACTAACACCTGAAGAAGCAAAAGCCGCTGGACACCCCGTGATTATCGGAAAGTTCCCCTTGGGAGCAAACGGACGTGCACTCACGCAAGAAGCAGAAAAGACTGCTGGATTTATTCGAGTCTGCGCACGAGAAGATGATCATCGTATTCTTGGAATCCAAGGTGTCGGAACTCACATCAGTGAACTGGTTGGCGAGTGGACACTTGCTCTTGAAATGGGTGCTTTACTCGAAGACATTGCTGGAACAATCCATGCACATCCAACCATGACTGAAATGACTCATGAAGCTGTTCTTGCAACACTTGGTCATGCGATTCATTCTGCTTAAGAAATAAGCAGTTGCCTACGAGCAAGGAAAAGAAGCGTGATGAAACGCACTCAGGGCCTCACCCGTAGGACTTGAAATCCCCGAGTGAAGGTTTACACCCTCGAGTATCTATAAAGTTCAATCAATCGACTCATGAACCGCAACTTAGGCAGTCATCAGGCGTATCAAGTGAACAAGCGATGGCTTCGAGACTTGAAATATCTTCAGCGCGTTCAGCCAATCCACCAACAGTTTGGTCCTCGGCTTTCTTTGCTTCAACAGTGAATTGAATTGCATCTGCTGCAGCCTTGGTTCTCAGATAATACATTCCCGTTTTGAGTCCCTGCTTCCATCCATAGAAGTGCATTGAAGTGACTTTAGCCGGATTTGCATCAACCATGTGTATGTTGAGTGATTGACTTTGGTCAACGTATGCACCACGGTCTGCAGACATATCCAAGACGTGTCGTTGCCTGATTTCCCAAGTGGTTTTGTACAACTCTTTGACATGGTCAGGAATTCCTGCAATGTTCTGAACTGAACCCTTGTGACGAAGGATTTCGTCTTTCATCTCAATTCCCCAAAGTCCCAATTCAATGAGATCTCGGACCAGGTGTTTGTTCAATACAATGAATTCACCAGAAAGAGTTCGACGAACATAAAGGTTCGATGTGAACGCTTCGAAGCATTCATTGTTTCCAAGAATCTGTGAAGTCGAAGCAGTCGGCATTGGAGCAACGAGAAGCGAATTACGCATTCCATGTTCAACAATCTCTGCTTTCAGAGAAGTCCAATCCCATCGGCCACTGTGTTCATTCATTCCCCAGAGGTCGAATTGCAAATTACCCTTACTTGCAGGTGAACCTTGGAACGTTGAGTACGGCCCTTCGACCATGGCACCATCTTTAGAAGCGGTACAAGCAGCGAAGTAAATCGTTTCGAAAATTTCTTTGTTGAGTTTTCTGGCTTCTGGACTCTCGAAAGGCAACTTCAGAAGAGCAAAAGTATCAGCAAGACCCTGAACGCCAAGACCAATTGGGCGGTGACGCATGTTCGAATTACGAGCTTCTTCAACTGGATAGTAATTGACATCGATGACTCGATTTAGATTACCTGTTGCATGGTAAGCCACGTCATACAAGAGTTGATGATTGAAGGATTGATTCGCAACATCTACGTATTTGTTGAGAGCAATCGATGCGAGATTACAGACCGCAACTTCGTCTTTAGCAGTGTATTCCATAATTTCAGTGCAAAGGTTCGAAGAACGAATTGTTCCAAGATTCTTTTGGTTGGATTTTTCATTTGCTGCATCTTTGTACAACATATATGGAGTTCCAGTTTCGATTTGAGATTCAACTAATTTATCCCAGACAACACGTGCAGGGAGTGTTTCACGAGCTAACCCTTGTGCTTCATAGGATTCAAAGAGTTCTTTGAATTCTGCACCATAGGCATCTTGAAGCCCTGGGCATTCATTTGGACAGAAGAAAGACCAGTCGGCATTTTGTTCAACACGCTCCATGAACAAATCAGGTGTCCAAAGAGCATAGAAGAGATCACGTGCACGAAGTTCTTCCTTTCCGTGATTCTTTCTCAAGTCGAGGAAAGCAAGGATATCTGGATGCCAAGGTTCGAGGTAAATAGCAATTGAACCCTTACGCTTGCCGCCACCTTGGTCAACATATCGCGCTGTGTCGTTAAAAACACGAAGCATTGGAACAATACCATTGCTCTGTCCATTGGTACCCTTAATGTAAGAGCCCTTAGAACGAATGTGGTGAATCGAGAGACCAATGCCACCAGCCGACTTTGAAATCAAAGCACACTGTTTGAGGGTGTCATATATTCCATCAAGCGAATCATCTTGCATGGTGAGTAAGAAACACGATGACATCTGAGGTGTTGGGGTTCCGGAGTTGAACAGAGTTGGTGTTGCGTGAGTGAAGTAGCCTTGACTCATCAGATCATATGTTTCCAGAGCTTTGGTGATATTGGAATGGTGGATACCAACTGCGACACGCATCAACATGTGTTGAGGGCGCTCAGCAATTTCGCCATACAAACGTAGTAAGTAGGAGCGTTCGAGTGTTTTAAATCCAAAATAGTCGTAATTGTGATCACGAGTATAATCAACGTGGTTGTTCAAAACCTCTGCATTTTCCATTATGATTTCATAGACTTCTTCAGAGATAAGCGGTGCATGCTTACCTGATTCTGGATCAATGTATTCACGCAAATCGGTAATGACTTCTGAGAAGACGGTCTTCGTCGAGCGGTGCAGATCATCGACACAAATTCGAGCTGCAAGGCGGCTATAATCGGGATGTTGCGAGGCGAGAGAAGCTGCAGTTTCAGCAGCGAGTTGATCGAGTTCACGTGTTGTGACTCCATCGTAGAGTCCTTCGATGGTCAGTTTGGTAACATGTCCAGGGTCAATCCAATTTGGATCAAGACCATAGGTTAAAGTTTTGAGTTTATCGTGTATTGCGTCGAAACGAACATCTTCGCGCTCGCCTTCTCTATTGACTACTTGCATTGTCATTTTTTTGTCCTCCATTTATCCATTTGTGATTGCGCTACATTTTAGTTAATTCAATACGGTTCAAAAGTCTTCGTCTACTGAGAACCGTTGTTGGACACTTCCGAGGTTTCCACCGTCTTTGACACCGGCCTTCTGGTATTCGCCAACTCTCTTTTCGAAGAAGTTCGTTTTACCTTGCATTGAGATCATTTCCATCCAAGGGAATGGGTTTGTAGCATTATACAATTTAGTTGCGCCGAGTGAGACCATTAATCGGTCAGCAACGAAGCGGATATATTCTTGCATGAGGTCTGCATTCATCCCAATCAATGAGACTGGCAGTGCAGAAGTTACGAATTCAATTTCAATTTCCACTGCCTCAGAAATGATTCTGTGAATCATATTTTCTCCAGCTCCACGAATCAATTGGTTGTGGAGTAAGCATGCGAAGTCACAGTGAAGGCCTTCGTCTCGGGAAATGAGTTCATTCGAAAAGGTGAGCCCAGGCATGAGAGCGCGCTTCTTGAGCCAAAAGATAGCACAGAAAGAGCCGGAAAAGAAAATCCCCTCAACAGCAGCAAAGGCGACCAATCGTTGAGCAAAGGAACCCTTCTTACGAGATAACCAGCGCATTGCCCAGTCGCCCTTCTTTTTCACTGATGGGACCGTCTCTAGAGCGTTAAACAAGTGATCTTTTTCTTTATCATCAGTGATGTAGGTGTCGATGAGAAGAGAATAGGTCTCAGCATGGATATTTTCCATCATAATTTGGAAACCATAGAAACAGCGTGCTTCAGCCCATTGAACTTCATCAGCGAAATTTGTTACAAGGTTCTCATTCACAATTCCGTCGCTTGCAGCGAAGAAGGCGAGAACGTGTTTGAGGAAGTGGCGCTCGTCATCGCTCAATGACTTCCAATCTTTGGCGTCTTCTGCAAGATCGATTTCTTCTGCAGTCCAAAAAGAGGCTGCGTGCAACTTGTACATTTCCCAAATTTCTGCATGTTGTATAGGAAACAAAACAAAGCGATCAAGATTTTCTTGTAACATTGGTTCGATGTGTTCCTGAGAGAGGTCTAATTCAAACCCATCATTATTTGTAGATTTATTTCCGTGTTCGATGACCATGACTCTTACCCCCGTTTGTTTCACTTGCTGGAATTCATTTGCCCTCCGAGGTAGTGTATAGTATTCACCCCCATCACCCCATGTAGCGAGGTGGTTTGGAGAGTGTTTTGGATTTGCTAAAAACGGCCGCAGCGGGCAACAAAGCCAATATCCACCCACAGAGTATAAGTGCTGCATTACGACTGTAGTTATTACACTGCAATTTGTTGCGTTTCCACTCCAAACAGTTTTTCTATTTCAGAGAAATACTTGAGTTTGAAATCCATCATGAGAGAGGTACGTTTCCACTCGAACTGAATGAACGAGTTCTCGAAAGAATTCACAGTTAGAATTCTTCATTCTAAACATTATTTGTATTCAAGTCGAGCCCAATCCCCGTATCCCTGGGATGCTTGGACTTCCCAATGTAAAAGTTGAGGGACTTCATCAGGGTGAAGTTCTTCTATTTTCAGAAGAACGTGATCGAGTTGTGCAGAGCTTACTTTAATTTCAAGAGACCATTCGGAATTTGAATGAAGTTCTCCGTCCCAATTATACATTGAAACAATCGATTTCCTCTGAACGCATGCTGCGCCAGATTCAATTAAGAGTTGAGAGAAAGATCCAATTTCAAATTCCTTCCAAGAACTTGGAAGAGTTGTTTGAATGATGAACAGTGAGTCGCCCATAAACCTTGTAGAGCGTTACCGCCCATCAAAGTATGTGAGGGTGAATTCACTCGACCTTACGGACGCCGACAGCGTTAGGTCCTTTTGGACCTTCACCGACTTCGAATTCGACGGTGTCCCCGTCTGTTATTTCGCCTTCTACTTCTGAGATGTGAACGAAGAGGTCATTGCCACCTTCTCGTTCAATAAATCCGAATCCTTTTGTTTGGTTAAACCACTTGACTGTACCTTGTGCCACGCTTCGGGGTTTTGGTAGGGGTATATTATCTATGTGGGCAATTCCCCCTCTCAAATACCAATTTTTAAAGAGGAAATCACTGCCGAAAAGAGGCAATAGAGACCAAATAGCTTCCAAAGTGAGGGGAAATAGAGGTGGAAACCAGAAAAGATGCCGGAGAGCAGAAAATACTGAGAATGAACGATTTCAAATCTTTTTTTTAAAGAATTGAAGATCTGATTAAAGCACGCCAAAGTTACTTGACATCGGAATGATTGGAAAGAGTGGGTCCTCGAATTACTTGAACCAACAGTAGAACTCATGGGAGACTTCATCGATGCTGAAGAAAACAGATGGTGGTTAGGCCTTTGAAAGCTTTGATGTATGTTGCTGTATTCTCAATCACGCCACTCTATTTCTATTTCACATAATTTCAATGAGTGCGAATCACTTTTTATCTTCCCAAACATAGAACTCGTCGTCTTTTGAGTACCAGAACGTTCCGTCCTCGGCTTGCTTCGTCCAC
>Ga0209502_10000184_pt1 | contig 70228 bp, 69 predicted proteins | sample ArcticOcean_MG_C_10_FD_187442 | JGI IMG/M metagenome (GOLD analysis project Ga0209502, IMG submission 187442) | Marine microbial communities from western Arctic Ocean - ArcticOcean_MG_CB11_90 (SPAdes) (version 2) | ecosystem: Environmental > Aquatic > Marine > Oceanic | place: Arctic Ocean... | reverse complement strand
TCAGTTCTTGCCATGGCCTATTTGCAATTACAAAAAAATGATCTAGCAATAAGACCGCTTAAAACAGCCTCATCAAACGAAAAAAACAAGCAATATAAAGCGAGATATTTATTTATATTAGGGCAGATATATGAAAAAAAATTTCAAAATGACTCCGCGTATTCAACATTTAATAAAGTTGTAAATTTCAATAGAAGCATCCCTAGAGACCTGCTTATAAATGCCAAGATAAAAACCCTGATTTACAATCCTTTAAACAAAAATGAGAGGGAGATTTCAAAAATAATTGATAATATTGAGAACAAACCTTACCTAGACAAGATATACTACGGCTACTCTAACATGTTGTTTTTAAAAGATTCGGTTTCTAAAGCAGAATATTATTTAAATAAAGCGATAAAAGAAAATCCATCTGATAAAGACCTGTTGTCTAGAGGCTATGAGCAGATTTCAAAAATAAATTTCAACAAATCCAATTATGTTTTATCTGGAAAATATTTAGACAGTACATTAAATAACTTAGAAAAAAATTCAAAAAAATATTGGGAATTAGAGAGAAGGAGAAAAGGATTGGATCGTGTGGTTCAGCTAGAAGAAAACATTAATTTATACGACAGTTTGCTAAAGCTCTCTAGCTATGAACCATCAAAGCTAAATAAGGTATTAAATCAAATAAAAGATAAAAAAAAGAAACCAAAGCCAAAGAAAAAAACAGGTCCTGTTCGGAATAACAAAACAAGAACAGGAAATAGCAGCAGACCAAATTTTTATTTTTATGACACTAAACTAGTAGAGCTTGGAAAAAAATCGTTTGAAACCATTTGGGGACAGAGAACTAGAGAGTCTTATTGGCGAAACGTTTCTTCAAAACCAACGACAGTTTCTAAGAAAAAAGAGGAAATAGATGAAAAAAACATAATTCTTGAAGAAACAGAGCCTGTAAATAATGATCTTCTAGCAACAATTCCTAGAACGAATTTTCAAAAAGACAGCATTAATCATTTAAAAAACAAATCATACTTAAGGTTAGCTGAAATATACCTTGAGAAGTATAGCGACTATTCATTAACTAAAACTAAGTTAAACCAACTTAGAAGATTAAATCCGTCAAATGAAATTTTAGTTGAAGCAAACTACATACTTTATAAAGTCCAAAAAAAACAAAACAAAAAAAATGCTGAAGAAATTAGACTTCAAATTATCAAACAATTTCCTGACTCAAAATTTGCCAAAATATTAGCAGACCAAAACATCCTTATAGCTGAAGAAGGAGAAACTTTAAAACAATTAGACAGCTTTTACACTCTTTATGACGATCAAAAGTTTCAACAAGTTTTAGTTGGTGTGGAAAAAGGAATGGTGTTTATAGAGAATAAAGAGATATTATTAGAGTTTGATCTTTTGAAAGCCAAAACTATTGGAAAACTTGAAGGAATTATAAAGTATAGCGAGCAAATAAAAAATATTATTGACCGCTACCCTAATTCTTCTAAAGTGGCAGATTTGAAAGAGTTAATTAGGGCGATAAATCTGAAGTGGAAAACTAAGCCAACCAAAAAAATTTTAAGCAATTATAATATTGTCTTTTTTTTAGAGAATTTGAAAAACCCCAGTGACTCACTAATAAAAAAAGTCAAAGATATAACGCTTAATAAATTTAGAGTTTCTGTAGATGTGTATGATTTGTCTACGAAACTTTTAGTTGTCAGAGATTTAGAAAGCAAGGAAAAAGCGAATGAAGTTGTGGAGAATATTAAAGAAAAATTAGAATCTTTAAGACTAAATAATAATTTTGTAGTTTTGTCTTCCCAGTATAAAAACATACTGATTTACAAGGATTTAGACTTGAATTAACATTATGGGATTTAATTTAACTAAAAATACAGATATGCAACAATCAAGAGAATCTAACAAAATAGATATTATAGAGAAGACAACAAAAATCGTTGGAGACATTACATCGCAAGCAGACTTTAGAATAGACGGAAATGTGGAGGGGACAATCACTACCTCAGGAAAAGTAGTGGTAGGTGAAGAAGGGCTTGTTTCAGGAAATATAACTTGTGTAAATTCTGATATCGCAGGTAGAGTTAAAGGAAGCCTTGATGTTTCGGGTGTTCTCTCTCTTAAATCTTCTGCAAAAATTGAAGGTCAGGTTATTGCTGGAAAACTAGCGATTGAAGCTGGGGCAAATGTTGATGCAACTATTTCAATGAAGGGTGCTAAAAAAATGAAAGCTCTTTCTACAGATGAAAAAACACAATCAGAAAAAACAGCCTAGTCCTTTTTTAATATTCTTAGGGTTAGTCTCTCAAATGGGAGTAATTATTTTTTGCGCTGCAAAACTTGGAAAATATATTGATTTGACTTACGATTTTGACAGGGTGTTTACCGGGTTGATCACACTTTTAGGGGTTTTTATTTCCTTTTATATTTTAATAAAACAGTTGAAAAAGTTTAACAACTAGCCTACTTTTACACTCAATTTACCTTTTTAAACCCTAAGCTTAATGACTTGTATGGGTATTATAAATTTTTTATAAAGCATATTTTTATTTTTTAGTTAATAACCTTACATTTGCGGCTTTATTTTTAATCCTTAAGAAAGGTCTCAAATTGAATAAACAAAGACATTTAGCATTTACCATTTTAATCTTCTTTTTTGGACTAACAATTGGCCGATCATCAACATCTGTTTTGGAAAAAGACAAAAACTTAAAACAAGATGTTAAGTCAGAAATAAAGGAATATATAAATCATCATTTAAAAGACAGTCATTCTTTTTCTATCACCTCTTACAAGGATGAAAAAACGGGAAAAACAGTATACATTGAGCTTCCTCTTCCTGTAATTCTTTACGACAACGGGCTCAAATTTTTTTGGTCTTCTGCTCTAAAGCATGGAAAAAAAGTTGTTGCTAGTGGAGGAAATTTTTATAAACTAGAATATCACGACAGTAAAATTTACAAAACAGACAAGGACGGAACGATTACGTATGACTCTGATCATCATCCTTTAAACGAAAAGCCACTAGATTTTTCAATTACCAAAAATATAGCAACAATTCTTTTAGTTTCAATAATGATGTTGCTTCTCTTTGTTAGCTTAGCAAAATCATTTAAACAGAATAAAGGAATTTCTAAAGGAATGGGAAGGTTTTTTGAACCAATTATTCTTTACATTAGAGACGAGATAGCTATTCCAAATATTGGAGAAAAAAAATATAGAAACTATATGAGTTTTCTGTTAACTGTCTTTTTTTTCATATGGTTTCTTAACATGCTAGGATTAACTCCTTTAGGGGTTAATGTTACAGGAAATATCGCTGTTACTTTTTCATTAGCGCTACTAACTTTTATTATTACCAATGTAACCGCTAACAAAAATTACTGGGGACATATCTTTTGGATGCCTGGTGTGCCTGTGTTAATAAAAATAATCTTAGCTCCAATCGAACTATTGGGAGTTTTTATTAAGCCATTTTCACTTCTTATAAGGCTTTACGCTAACATACAGGCTGGACACATAGTATTAATGAGTCTAATAGGTCTTATGTTTGTGTTTCAGAATTGGGTAGGAAGTAGTTTGTCGTTTGGATTGGCTTTCTTTATTTCAATTATTGAAATATTAGTTGCTTTATTACAAGCATATATTTTTACAATGCTTTCAGCGTTGTATTTTGGATTTGCAGTTGCAGAACATGATGAGGAACATTAAAAAATTTGAATGTTTAATTAAAATTATATATATATGGAAACAACAATACCATTAATTATTGGTGGAGGTCTAGTCGTAATTGGAGTAGGAATTGGAATCGGTTTAATCGGAAAAGGTGCGATGGAAGCTATTGGTCGTCAACCAGACGCTTCTGGAAAGATTCAGGTAGCTGCTTTAATTTTAGCCGCTCTTGTAGAGGGAATAGGTTTCGCTGCATTATTTGCACTTTAAGCCAATTATCAAACTCTTTACAACGTTAACATTTTTGACGTTGTAAAGAGATAATTTAATATTGAAAAAAAATGGAAAAACTTATATCAGAATTTTCGATTGGTCTGTTTTTTTGGCAGACAATTATTTTTATTGCACTAATACTATTGCTTAAAAAGTTTGCTTGGAAGCCTATACTAGATTCAGTAAACGAAAGAGAGCAAGGAATAAAAGATGCCTTACTTTCTGCTGAAAAGGCAAGAGAAGAAATGGCGTCACTTCAGTCAGACAATGAACTAACTCTTAAAAAAGCAAGAGTAGAAAGAGACACTTTACTTAAAGAAGCAAGGGAGATTAAACAAAAGTTAATTGATGATGCTAAAAGTGAAGCTAAAAATGAAGCAAGCAAAATAATTGCCCAAGCCAAAGAAGCGATTCAGAACGAAAAAAACTCTGCTATTGTTGATTTGAAAAATCAAATGGCGGATTTGTCAGTTGGTATCGCTGAAAAAGTTTTACAGTCTAAAATGTCTGAAGACAAAGCTCAAATGAACTTAGTTAAGGAACTTATTAAAGATGTTACATTAAAATAAAATGAAAACAAGTCGAGCAGCCATAAGATATGCCAAAGCTTTAATTCTAGAATCTGTTGAAAAAAACAATCTAGAAGAAACTTTTAGCGACATGGAAATGGTGCTAAAAACTTTTGAAGAAAACACAGGGCTTAGTCACCTTATTGAAAGTCGAGTTATAAAAAACAGCATTAAATCAAGTTCTTTACTTTTAGTATTTAAAGAAGTGAGCGCTTTAACAAAGAGTTTAATTCGCGTTCTAGACGAGAACAATAGAATAAATATATTCGAAATTATTGCTTATAAATTTATTGAATTATATAAACATCATAAAGGGATTCAGTCTGCAATAGTAACTACTGCGGCTCCTTTGACTAAAGAAATAGAAGACCAAGTTTTAGACACTATTTCAAAACTAACTAACAAGCAAACTACTATATTTAATAAAGTAGACACCAGTTTAATAGGTGGTTTTGTTTTAAGGCTTGGGGATATTGAATACAATGCTAGTTTTAAAAACAAATTAAAGAATATTAAACACGAATTTAATAAAAACACAAATTTATCAATAATATAGATTATGGCACAAATTAAACCTGCTGAGGTTTCAGCAATTTTAAAGCAACAACTAGCGGGATTAGACGCTTCGGCTTCTTTGGACGAAGTTGGAACAGTTTTACAGGTAGGAGATGGTATTGCTAGAGTATACGGACTTTCTAATGTACAATATGGGGAATTAGTTCAGTTTGATTCTGGACTGGAAGGCATTGTGCTTAACTTGGAAGAAGATAATGTAGGTGTTGTTTTGTTAGGCCCTTCTAAAGAAATTAGTGAAGGAGATACCGTTAAAAGAACACAAAGAATTGCATCAATTAATGTTGGGGAAAAAATAGTAGGGAGAGTGGTAAATGCTCTTGGAAAGCCAATTGATGGTAAAGGAAATATTGAAGGGGAGCTTTATGAAATGCCTCTTGAAAGAAAGGCTCCAGGTGTAATTTTCAGACAGCCGGTTAACGAGCCACTTCAAACAGGAATAAAGTCAATAGACGCAATGATACCTGTAGGTAGAGGTCAAAGAGAATTAGTTATCGGAGACAGACAGACGGGAAAAACAACAGTTTGTATAGACACAATATTAAATCAAAAAGAATTTTATGATGCTGGAGAGCCGGTTTATTGTATTTACGTTGCTATTGGACAAAAAGCATCCACAGTTGCAGGAATTGCAAAAATGCTTGAAGATAAAGGCGCGATGGCTTATACAACAATTGTAGCAGCTAATGCTTCTGATCCAGCTCCAATGCAAGTATATGCTCCTTTTGCTGGCGCAGCAATAGGAGAGTTTTTTAGAGACACAGGAAGACCTGCCTTGATTATTTATGATGATTTATCAAAACAAGCGGTAGCATATCGTGAAGTATCACTATTACTTAGAAGGCCTCCAGGAAGAGAAGCTTACCCAGGAGATGTTTTTTATTTACACTCAAGGTTATTAGAGAGATCGTCAAAAGTAATTGCTGATGATACAATTGCTAAAGACATGAATGATTTGCCGGATTCACTTAAAAAGATTGTTAAAGGAGGAGGTTCTCTGACGGCACTTCCTATTATAGAAACTCAAGCGGGAGATGTTTCGGCTTATATTCCAACTAATGTAATTTCGATTACTGATGGGCAGATATTTTTAGAATCAAACTTATTTAATGCTGGTGTTAGGCCCGCTATTAATGTAGGGATTTCTGTTTCAAGAGTTGGAGGATCGGCGCAAATTAAACCGATGAAAAAAGTGTCAGGCACTCTTAAATTAGATCAAGCTCAATTTAGAGAACTTGAAGCATTTGCAAAATTTGGCTCTGATTTAGATGATGCAACTCTAAATGTGATTGAGAAAGGCAAAAGAAATGTAGAGATTTTAAAACAAGCTCAAAACGATCCGTTTACTGTTGAAGATCAAGTGGCAATTATTTTTGCAGGATCTAGAAACTTATTAAGAAAAGTGCCTGTTAATAAAATTAAAGAATTTGAAAGACAGTATATAGATTTTTTAAATGCTAAGCATAAAAAGACAATGGAGGCAATTAAATCTGGAAAGCTTACTCAGGAGATAATTGATGTTTTAACGAAAACAGCAGAAGAATTAAGCTCTTCGTATTAAAGATATAACAGATGGCGAACCTTAAAGAAATTAGAATTAGAATAACCTCTGTTTCTTCTACAATGCAGATTACTAGCGCTATGAAAATGGTGTCAGCTGCTAAGTTGAAGAAGGCACAAGACGCTATTACCGCTATGAGACCTTATTCTAATAAACTTTCTGAATTAATGCAGGGGCTTAGTGGAGCCAGTAGTTCAGGAGAAAAGTCATATACAAGCAAAAGAGAGATCAAAAAAGTACTGATTCTAGCAATTAGTTCTAACAGAGGTCTTTGTGGAGCGTTTAACGCAAATATTGCTAAAGAAGTTAATGTAGTCAAGTCAAGAAAGGAGTTCAAAAAAGCTGAAATAAATTTCTTGTCGATTGGAAAAAAAATAAACGATATTCTTAGCAAAACAGAAAAAGTAATCCAAAACGACAGTGATGTTTTCGAAGACTTAAACTATGAAAGGGTTTGTCAAATTGCTAATAAAGTAATGGACTTATATATTTCCCAAGAATATGACCACGTTGAGATTGTTTATAATTCCTTTAAAAATGCCGCTACCCAGATTCTTAAGTCAGAACAATTTCTGCCTATTCCGCTTAGCGAAGAAGAAGGTGCAGAAAATTCGGATTATATTTTTGAGCCATCCCAAGAATTAATAGTAAGTACTTTGATTCCAAAGTCTTTGAAAATTCAATTGTTTAAAGCAATAAGAGACTCTTTTGCAAGCGAACATGGAGCTAGAATGACTGCGATGCATAAGGCTACCGATAATGCTTCTGAACTAAGAGATGAGCTAAAACTTACTTACAATAAAGCTAGACAAGCCTCAATTACCAATGAAATTCTAGAAATTGTAGGGGGAGCTGAAGCATTAAATAATTAACGAAGCCTTTTTAATATTAATAATTATGGGCTAAAATCAATAATATGATTGTTAAAATAATTAATAAATCTTCAAATTCATTACCAAATTATGAAACGCTGCTTTCTGCCGGAATGGATATTAGAGCCTTTACAGAAGAGTCAGTCACTATTAAGCCACTAGAGAGAGTATTGATTAAAACAGGTCTTTATATTGAGCTTAACAAGGGTTATGAAGCTCAGGTTAGGTCAAGAAGTGGATTATCTTTAAAAAAAGGAATTACCGTTTTAAACTCCCCAGGGACAATTGACGCAGATTACAGAGGAGAAATAGGAATTATTTTAATTAATTTATCAAATGAGGATTTTGAGATTTTATCAGGAGATAGAATAGCACAAATGGTAATATCTAAGCATGCAAGAGTTGAGTGGGAATTAAGCCAGTCAATTGACAAAACCAAAAGAGGAACAAAGGGCTTTGGGAGTACGGGATCAAAATAAATAAAATGAAATTAATTATTCCAATGGCAGGCAGGGGTTCAAGGTTAAGACCTCACACATTAACAACCCCAAAACCTCTAATATCAATAGCAGGAAAGACCATTGTAGAAAGACTTGTAAATGATGCAGTTAAGCTTGTTAATGAGCCAGTTGAAGAAATGGCTTTTATAGTTGGAGACCCTTTGTTTTTTGGGGAAACTGTAATTAAAGAATTGGAAAAAATAGCAAAATCGCATAATTCAAAAGCTACAATATATCGTCAATTAAACCCTCTTGGAACAGGACATGCCATTATGTGCGCCGAAGAGTCTTTAAAAGGGAAGGCACTTGTTATCTACCCAGATACACTGATAAGAACCAACGAATCCTTTGATAAAAATGCAGATGCAGTTATTTGGACTAAACAGGTAGCTAATCCAGAAGCTTATGGAGTGGTAAAACTAAATAAAAGTGAAGAAATTACAGCTTTAATAGAAAAGCCTTCGACTTTTGTTTCAGACCTTGCGGTTATAGGGGTTTACTATTTTAAAGAAATTTCCCAGTTAAAAGAACAGTTAAAAAACGTTATTAAAAACAACAAAATGCATTCTGGGGAATTTCAAATAAATGATGGCTTACTTGGAATGATGGCTGATGACAAAAAATTTAAAGTTGGAAAAGTTTCAGCATGGCTAGATTGTGGTAATGTCAAAAGCACGATCATATCAAATAAGGAAATGTTAAATTTTCTAAAAAAAGATAAAGAGCAATTAACTTTAGAAGGGGTTGACATGATAAACTCTAAAGTTATAGAGCCTTGTTATATTTCATCGAATGTAACTTTAGAAAATGCAACTATAGGTCCGTATGTTTCGATAAACTCGGGCAGTAAAATTTCTAAGTCCACTGTTTCTAATTCTATTATTGGAGAAAACACAATTCTTTTAAATGCGGACATTAGTAACTCAATGATTGGGAACAATTGTAAATATGATGGTCGACATAATGAAATTAATATTGGAGATTTCAGCGAGTTGATTTAACTTGCCTACATGAGAAAAGTTTTAATTTTTATTCCACTATTGTTTTTAAACTGCAAGGCGTTAACAAAAGTTGATACAGAAAAAAGCTTTAAAAAAATTTCCACAAAAAATTTACTTAAAAACATTTCAAAACAAGAGGCAAACTATAATTATCTTTTTATTAGATCTCAAGCAACAATAATAAAAGGAAAATCTGAAAATCAAATTAATCTAAGTATTAGGATTAAAAACAACGAGAAGATTTTAATTAGTGGCTCTCTGTTAATCCCTCTATTTAAAGGTCTTATTACAGAAAAAAAAATTGCTTTTTATGAAAAAATAAAGAAGACATATTATTTAGAGGATTATAACTCTCTTGCTAGTCTTCTTAATTTTAAACTTTCGTTGAGATCGTTAGAAAACTTATTTGTTGGAAAGCCAATAGATGACTTAAGTGTTGTTAAAGTATCACAAGAAAAAAACATAGACACATATGTTTTAGAATCAAAGAACAAAACCGTAATATCTACTTACTCGTTTAATCCATTTACCTTTGAGCTGATGGAGCAGAAGCTTTCCTCAACTACAACAAAAAATGAATTGACTATTAGTTATGACAACTATAAAATAATAAACGGCAAAAGCTTTCCTCAAAAAATAATATTTAGTGCAAATGGAAATGAAGAGACCCTGAAGATTTTGCTTAATTTAAAAATAAATAGAATTGATCAAGACCTTTCATTTCCTTTTGAGATTCCAAAAGATTATAAAAAAACGGAATTATGACAATTAAAAACAGCCTACAATCAGGATTTTTTTTATTTATATTTTTCTTTAATTTACAACTTACAATTGCGCAAAAATCTAACAAATCAGATTTAGAGGCAAAAAAAAATCAAATACAAAAAGAAATAAAAGCTATTAATGAAATGCTTTTTGACAACAAGAAAAAAAAAGCGGTAGTTTTTTCAGACATTGAAAACTTAACTTATAAAATTCAGCGTAAAGAAGAACTGGTTAAGCTAACAAATCAACAAATCAATCTCTTAGATAACGAAATTAAACTAAATATTAATCAGCAATTAGAGTTAGAGACTCAACTAAAAGAAGTGAAAGAGGCTTATGGACAAATGATTTTAAAATCTTATAAAACCAAATCAGGAAAGAATAGATTAATGTTTTTATTGTCTTCAGAAACTTTTTTTCAAGCATTTAAAAGAGTGCAGTATATGAAACAGTATACAGCTTTTAGAAAAAATCAAGGCATTAAAATCACTCTATTATCAAAAGCCCTTAAAACTTCTATCGAGTTATTGTTAGTCAAAAAAAATGAAAAAGAGCAACTTGTTCTAAATAATAGAGAGGTTCAAAAATCGCTAGAAAACGAAAAAAACGAGGTTAACACAATCGCATTTGAGCTAAGAAAAAAAGAAAAGAATTATAAAAAAGAAATTGTCCAAAAACAAATACAAACTTCGAAAATTGATAAAGAAATAGAAAAACTAATAAGAGAGGCTATTGCTAGATCAAATAAAAAGAATTCGGGATCGAAAAGTTTTAATTTAACTCCTGAAGCGAAAGCGTTAGCTAAGAAATTTGTTTTAAACAAAGGGAAGTTACCTTGGCCAGTTTTAAGAGGAGTTGTTATTCAAAAATTTGGAACTCAACCTCACCCAGTTGTAAAAACAGCTAAAATTAAAAGTAACGGAATCGTTATTGCTACTCCAAAATTTGAAGAAGTTAAAACTGTATTTGAAGGAACTGTTTTATCTGTTTTACAGTTTAAAGGCAGTAATCCAACTGTGTTAGTTCAGCACGGAAATTACATATCAGCTTATAAAAACCTTTCAAAAGTGTATGTCAAAAAAGGAGACATCATTTCTTCAGGTCAAGAGATAGGGCAGGTATTTACAAATAATTCAACGGGTCAGTCTACAATACAATTTAGTCTTTTCGAAAAAACAACCCCAATGAATCCTTTATTGTGGATTTTAAAAATGTAGACTATCTATATTTGGGAAGCATTTTTATTAAATATTTTCCTAAAACATCAAACTCCAAATTTATTATACTACCCACAACAAAGTTTTTAAAGTTAGTATGAGAATAGGTATAAGGAATAACAGCTACACTAAAACTATTCTCTTTAGAATTAACGACAGTTAAACTAACTCCATTAACCGCAATAGACCCCTTTTCAACAGTTATATTTTCTGAAGCAGTATAATTAAAAGTATACTCCCAGCTTCCATCTGCCTCCACAACTTTAGTGCATTTTCCAATTTGATCGATATGGCCTTGAATCATGTGTCCATCTAAGCGGTCTCCTATTTTCATTGCACGCTCTAAATTAACAAACTCTCCAACTTTCCATTTACCAATATTAGTTTTATCAATGGTTTCTTTAATAGCAGTTACTGTATAAGTATTGTTTTTAATTTCAATAACGGTTAAGCAAATTCCATTATGAGAAATGCTTTGATCTATTTTAAATTCAGAGACAAGCTTGCTAGAAAGAGTAATATTTAAATTCCCTTTGTTAGCCACCAAACCTAAGACTACGCCATTATCTTCTACAATTCCTGTAAACATATTCTTTAATTTATCTATATATTTAATGTGTAAAATTAGCAATAATAAAGTTACATTATATATGGAAGAAAAAACATTGCCAATTGTAGGAATTTCTTGTGGTGACCCAAACGGAATTGGTATAGAGGTTATATTAAAATCTCTGGATGACAACAGAATGTTAGAGTTTTTAACTCCGATTATTTTTTCAAATAATAATCTAATAAAGGATCAAATCACAGCGTTTAACCTTCAGACTCAATGTAATAAAATTAGTTCTAATCAAAATCCTTTAAAAGGAAAAATTAATATTATTAATGTTTGGGAAGAAAACTTTAAAACAGAATTTGGCAAGGCTACTGCAAAATCAGGCGAACTTTCTTACCTGTCTTTAGAGGCTACAACAAACGCTCTAATCAATTCTAAAATAGATGTGATGGTTACTGCTCCAATAAACAAAAAAAACATTCAAAATAAAGATTTTGAATTTCCAGGTCACACGAATTATTTAGCAAGCAAATTAAAAGGAGAGAGCTTAATGTTTATGGTAAATGATGGCTTAAGGGTAGGGTTGTTAACAGATCACATTCCAATTAAAGATATAACCTCAAGCATTTCTTTAGAAAAAATCACAAAAAAAATCATGATCATGGAACGATCACTTCAAATAGATTTTGGAATTCAAAGGCCTAAAATAGCGGTTCTTTCAATAAACCCACATGTAGGTGATGGAGGTGTTATAGGCAAAGAAGACGAGGTGGTTTTAACGCCAGCTCTTTTAGAGATTTCTAATAAAGGCACTTTACTTTTTGGGCCTTTTTCTGCGGACAGTTTTTTTGGGTCAAGAACACATGAGAAATATGATGCTATTTTAGCTATATATCATGATCAAGGTTTGATACCCTTTAAGACCCTCTCATTTGGAGAAGGTGTTAATTATACAGCAGGATTAAATAAAATAAGAACCTCTCCTGATCATGGAACGGGTTACGATATCGCTGGAAAAAACCTGGCAAATCCTAATTCTTTTAAAAACGCTATTTTTTCTGCAATTGAAATTTTCAACAACAGAAAATTAAATGATAAAATAAACGAAAACCCCTTATTAGCTTCAAAATTTAAAACGTTTAAAAAATAGATCAGTTCTATTTTTAAAATTTCTTATATTCGCGGGTTCAAACTAAAAGTGAATGCTTTTTTTAAATCAATTTGTAATTAATTTTACCGGATTAAAAGAAGGAGAACACAGTTTTGAGTTTGATTTAGATAACAAGTTCTTTGAACATTTTGATTACAATGATTTTAATAGCTGTCACTTAAAAGCAGAAGTTAACGTTAGTAAAAAATCTAATTTATTGGAATTTAGCTTTAACTCTAAAGGGTTAATAAACGTTAATTGCTATGTTTCTAACGAACCTTTTGACCATTTAATAGAAAGTCAAATGAAATTAGTCGTTAAATTTAGCTCTGAATTAATTAATGATAACGAAGATTTATTAATTTTACCAGTTGGGTCGTCTCAGTTAAATGCAGCTCAATACTTATTTGAAATGATAGTACTATCTTTGCCTATTAAAATTATTCATCCTGGAGTAGAAGACGGCTCATTAGAGTCAGAAACTTTAAAAAAACTAAAGGAGTTAGAGTCAAATGTTAATGAAAAGAGTTCTAAAAATGATCCCAGATGGGATAAATTAAAAGATTTAATATAATAAACAAATTATGGCACATCCTAAAAGAAAAATTTCTAAAACCAGAAGAGATAAAAGGAGAACACATTACAAAGTTGCAGATTCTCAAATCTCAACTTGCAAAACAACAGGAGAAGCTCACCTATATCACAGAGCTCACTGGCATGAAGGGAAACTTTACTATAGAGGTAAAGTATTAATTGATAATGCTGTTCAAGCAGAAGCATAATCTTTAATAATTAAAAAAGCTCTTTATGACGTTTTTCGTTATTTTTTGCCTTTTTTTCGTCATTTTTTGTCTTTTTCCTCATTTTTTCCTCATTTTTGATTAAAATTAAAAATTATTTAATTTGAAAAAAATTCACGCTTCGATCACTGCTGTTGGGTCTTATTTACCAGAACAGGTTTTATCTAATAACGATTTAGAAAAAATGGTTGATACTAACAACGAGTGGATTATAACCAGAACTGGAATTAAAGAAAGAAGAATTTTAAATAAAGGAATAGGCGTTTCTTTTATGGCTATACAGGCGGCTAAATCAATTTTAGAAAATAAAAACATTAACCCTTTAGAGATCGACATGGTGATTGTAGCTACAATCACACCGGATATGCATGCAACTGCAACTGCAGCTTACGTTGCTTCAGAAATTGGAGCTAATAATGCTTTTGGATATGATTTGAACGCAGCTTGCTCAGGATTTTTGTTTGGAATGTCTACAGCTTCAGCCTACATCGAGTCAGGACGGTATAAAAAAATTTTACTGATAGGAGCGGATAAAATGTCTTCAATTGTAGATTATACAGAGAGAAATACTTGTATTATTTTTGGAGACGGCGCAGGAGCGGTTTTATTAGAGCCAAATCAGCAAGGGATGGGAGTTCAAGACGAGTATTTACGCATTAACGGAATAGGAAGGAATTTTTTAAGAATTGAATCAGGAGGTTCTCAAATGCCTACTAATTTAGAAACCGTTAAAAACAAAAAACATTTTATTTATCAAGATGGGCAAAACGTTTTTAAGCACGCTGTTTCAAAGATGGCAGATGCTTCAGAGGAAATAATGAAAAGAAATAGTTTAACGAATATTGATGTAAATTACTTAATTGCACATCAAGCCAATAAAAGGATTATTGACGCTACTGCAACTAGAATGGGAATTGTTGACGATAAGGTGCTAATGAATATTGAGAGTTATGGAAACACAACGGCAGCAACCATTCCGTTAATTTTATCAGATTACGAATCTAAGTTAAAAAAGGAAGATAAAATTATTTTTGCAGCTTTTGGCGCAGGTTTTACATGGGGAGCCATGTATTTAAAATGGGGGTATAACAGTTAATAAATTATATATTATGAATCTTAAAGAAATACAACAACTAATTAAGTTTGTAGCAAAATCTGGAGTTCACGAAGTCAAAATCGAATCAAAAGATTTAAAAATTAGTGTAAAAACAGCAGCAACTGACAATCCTGTAATTTATACAGAGCCAAATAAATTAAGCCAGAGTCCTATAGATAAGAGTAGTATAATAGATTCTAGTAACGATCAATTACACAACGATGAATCTATTGAGGAGGATCATTTAATAACAATAAAATCTCCAATTATAGGGACGTTCTACAGAAAACCATCTCCTGATAAGGCTAATTTTATCGAAAATGGAGATGTTATTTCAGAAGGCAGCGTACTATGCGTAATAGAAGCCATGAAATTATTTAATGAAATTGAGTCGGAATATTCAGGTAAAATTGTTAAAATACTAGTAGAAAATGCTTCACCTGTTGAGTTTGATCAACCCTTATTTTTAGTAGACCCATCTTAAACTAAAATTAAAAAATGTTTAAAAAAATATTAATTGCTAATAGAGGCGAAATAGCCCTTAGAATTATTAGAACTTGTAAAGAAATGGGCATCAAAACAGTCGCTGTTTACTCTGTCGCAGATCAGGAGAGTTTACATGTAAAGTTTGCAGATGAGGCAGTTTGTATTGGTCCAGCAAATAGTGCAGAGTCATATTTAAAAATCTCAAATATTATAGCAGCAGCTGAAATAACAAATGCAGATGCTATTCACCCAGGATATGGGTTTTTATCAGAAAATGCTAGATTTTCTAAAATCTGCGATGAGCATAAAATAAAATTTATAGGAGCTTCTTCAGAAATGATAGATAGAATGGGAGATAAGGCTTCTGCGATAGCTACTATGAAAGAAGCAGGAGTTCCAACTATTCCAGGGTCTGAAGGAATAATTGAATCGTTTGCTGAAGCAAAAAAAATAGCAAAAAAAATAGGTTACCCTGTAATGATTAAAGCAACTGCAGGAGGTGGCGGAAAAGGAATGAGGGCTGTTTGGGAAGAAGAAGGGTTTCAAGATTTATGGGAAAGCGCAAAACAAGAAGCCTTTGCCTGTTTTGGAAACGACGGGATGTATATGGAAAAATTAGTTCAAGATCCTAGGCATATTGAAATCCAAATAGTTGCTGATAAATTTGGAAAAGCCTGTCATCTATCTGAACGAGATTGTTCAATTCAAAGAAGGCATCAGAAACTAACAGAAGAAACCCCCTCTCCTTTTATGACTAACAAGTTAAGAGATAAAATGGGCGAAGCGGCGGTAAGAGCATCAGAATATATAAAGTATGAAGGAGCTGGGACTATTGAGTTTTTAGTAGATAAAAACAGAAATTTTTATTTCATGGAAATGAATACTAGAATTCAGGTAGAGCATCCTATTACAGAACAGGTTATAGATTATGACTTGATCAAAGAACAAATTAAAGTAGCTTCAGGAATAAAAGTGTCTGGGAAGAATTATTTTCCAAAACTTCATTCAATTGAATGTAGAATTAATGCAGAAGATCCTTTTAAAAATTTTATGCCATCTCCCGGAAAAATCACAAACCTTCATTTGCCAGGTGGTCATGGGGTAAGATTAGATACTCATGTGTATAGTGGGTACGTCATCCCTCCTAATTATGATTCGATGATAGCTAAATTAATTGTAACGGCTCAAAACAGAGATGAAGCAATTCAAAAAATGAAAAGAGCTTTAGATGAGTTTGTAATTGAAGGGATAAAGACTACCATTCCTTTTCATAGGCAGTTAATGGATGATCCTAATTATATAGCTGGAAATTATACAACTAAATTCATGGAAGATTTTGAAATAAAAGAAGTCTAATTAGTTATATAACCTTTTTCTATAATTTTTTCAGCTATTTGAATAGTATTAGTCGCGGCTCCTTTTCTTAAATTGTCAGCAACTACCCAAAGGTTTAAGCTATTTATTTCAGAGAAATCTTCTCTAATCCTCCCCACAAACACTTCATCTTTACCTTTAGAAAACAAAGGCATGGGATAGGAAAAATTAGCTACATCATCTTCTAACTCAACCCCATCACTGTTATTTAATAAATTCTTTATGTCTTCAACTTTAAAAGAGTTATTTAAAGTTAAATTAATTGATTCACTATGCCCCCCAATTACAGGAATTCTAACAGCTGTTGCGCTAACCTTTATGTTTTTATCAAGAATTTTATGAGTTTCATTTGAAAGCTTCATTTCTTCCTTTGTGTAACCATTTGGAAGAAAATCATCGCATTGTGGAATAGCATTTTGATGAATAGGATGTTTATAGGCCATCTCCCCCTTTATACCTTTATATTCATTTTCTAATTGACTTAACGCTTTCATTCCAGTACCAGTAATGGACTGATATGTAGAAACCACCACTCTTTTGATTCCATACTCTTTATGAATAGGAGCTAAGACCATTAACATTTGAACAGTTGAACAGTTAGGATTCGCGATTATTTTATCATCTATAGTTAATAAATCTCCGTTAATTTCAGGGACAATTAATTTTTTAGAACTATCCATTCTCCAAGCAGAAGAATTGTCAATTACAAAAGTTCCATTTTTAGCAAATTTTGGAGCCCAGTGTAATGAAGTGTCGCTTCCAGCCGAAAAAATAGCAATGTCAAGTTGCTTCTTTAAGGCTTCTTCAATGCCTATTAAGATGTACGTTTTATTTAAAAAAGTAATTTTTTTTCCAATTGATGAATCTGATGCAACAAGATACATTTGATCAAAAGAAAAATTTCTTTCTTTTATTACTTCCATCATCACTCCTCCAACCATTCCAGTTGCACCAACCAAAGCTATTTTCATATAGAATTATTATTTATCAAAAATAGTTATTTCATTAATTCCAGCAATCGCCTTGTAGTTTTAAATCAATTTTATAACAAATCGTTATAGATAAAACAATTAGCTTATGACAATCCTTTTGATTCTAGTTGAAAGAGCCGTCAAAATTTCATAGGAAATAGTTTCAATAGACGAAGCAAATTCTTGAGCTGAAAAATTAGTATCATCAAAAATAATAACCTGATCTCCTTCTTTACATTTAATATCAGTGACATCAACCATAAGCATATCCATACATACATTTCCTAGGATTTTTGCAAACGCTCCGTTAATAAAGACCTTGCCTTTACCTTTCCCATATAGCCTACTAATTCCATCAGCGTGCCCTATTGGAAGGGTAGCGCTTTTAGTTGGTTTAGAGGCTACAAAGCCTTTATTATAACCAATAGATTCTCCTTTTTTTATTTTGTTTATTTGAGAAATTACAGTTTTTAAACTTAGAATAGGTTTTAAAAAGTCAGTATACTTTGAGTCATTTCCAAACCCGTATAATCCAATTCCGCACCTTACCATATCGAATTGGTATTCTGCATAATTCAAGATACCTGAAGTATTCAGTATGTGTTTTTTGATAGTACTGCCAATTTTATCTTCAAAAACAGTGCTAATTTGATTAAATTTTTTTATTTGATCTAAGGTAAAAGAAGTCTGCTGAGAGTCTTCTGAGGCTCCTAAATGAGAGAACAGGAAAGTTGGTCGTAAGTTCTTGAGCAAAAAAATCAAATCGCTTATATCGTTTTGAGCGAATCCAAGCCTGTTAAGACCTGTATTGAATTTTATTTGAAATGGATAATTATTTTTAGAATGCTTAACCAATGAAGTAGTGAATTCTTTTAAAATTCTAAAAGAATAGATGCTTGGTTCTAGCTCATATTTAAAAATTTTATTGAAATCATTTAATTGAGGATGAAGCACTAGAATAGGAGTCATTATCCCACTTTCTCTTAATTCAATCCCCTCATCAAGATAAGCAACAGCTAAATAATCTATATTTTGTAATTCTAATTCTTTTGAAATAATTTTCGAATCTGCACCATATGATAAAGCTTTAACAACAGCCATTATCATAGTTTTAGAATTTAATTTAGAACGCAAAAAGTTTAAATTATTTCTAAGATTAGGGAGGTTGATCTCAATTTGAGTTTGTTGAGCAGTCATTATTTCTTTTTTTCTCTAACAGCCATTTTTTTTATGAAAGCTGCTCTTGATAGCGGTTCATACTCTTTTTTTTCTCCAACCATAACTAAATTATCATTAGTTTTTTTTCTAAAACTATAATTTGCCAGTTCTCCTGTTTCAACACAAATAGCATGAACTTTTGTAACTTCTTCTGCACTAGCCATTAAATTAGGTATTGGACCAAAAGGGTTGCCCTTGTAATCCATGTCTAGTCCTGCAACAATAACTCTATGTCCAGAATTAGCTAATTCATTACAAACTAAGGATAAAGAACTGTCAAAAAATTGTGCTTCATCAATTCCAATAACATCATAGTTAGTTGCGTACTTTAGAATTTCTTTAGGGTTTGTAATTATTTTTGCAGGAATCTCAGTTTTTGCATGTGAAATAATTTTATCATTAGGATTTCGAGAATCTGTTTTAGGTCTAAAGATGATATAGTTCTGATTTAAAAATTCAACTCGTTTAATCCTTCTAATCAATTCTTCTGTTTTCCCTGAAAACATGGAGCCACAAATCACCTCTAAACGTCCTTTTGTGGGTTTTTTAAAATTTTTATTTTCAGCCATTTCGAAATTGTTATTATTATTTTAAAGTAGTTAACTTTAAACGTTTGACAAATGTGCTAAAATTAATTCAACATGGCAAAATTATATATTGTTCCAACCCCAATAGGAAACTTAGATGATATGACAATTAGAGGCATTAAGATTCTAGAAAGTGTGGATTTAATATTATGCGAGGATACAAGAAGAAGCAAAAAATTACTTAATCATTTTAATATAGAATCTAAGTTAAGGTCTCACCATAAATTTAACGAACATAATGAAGTTCAGTTTATAGTTGAAAAAATAAAATCAGGAGAAAATATAGCCTTGGTTTCAGATGCTGGAACCCCAGGAATTTCTGACCCGGGGTTTTTAATAGCTAGAACTTGTTTAGAAAACAACATTGATATAGAGTGCTTGCCTGGTGCAACTGCTTTAATCCCGGCTTTACTAATTAGTGGAATCCCATTTGAAAAATTTGTTTTTGAAGGGTTTCTTCCTGTCAAAAAAGGAAGAAAAACAAGACTTGACAAACTATGTGAAGAAAGTAGAACAATGGTTTTTTATGAATCGCCCCATAAATTAATAAGAACCCTGAATGATTTTTCTGAGACGTTTGGATCCGGAAGAAAAATTTCGGTTTCTAGAGAATTAACTAAAATTTATGAAGAAACTCTTAGAGGAACTATAGAGGAATTAATTAATCATTTTCAAGAAAAACCACCTAAAGGAGAGTTTGTAATTGTTTTAGATGGAAAGGGGAAAACGAAATGAACTGGATAAGTAAAAAAAATAAAAATCTAGAGACTGTCAATCAGCTTTCAAAAGAACTAAATATTGACACGACTCTTTCCTTAATGTTAGTAAACAGGGGAATAAATTCTTTCGATCAAGCAAAAGATTTTTTTAGACCTAGTTTAGAAATGCTTCATGACCCTTTTTTAATGAAGGACATGGGTCTTGCAGTAAACAGAATACTAATGGCTATCGAAAACAAGGAATCCGTTATGATATTTGGAGATTACGATGTGGATGGCACCTCCTCAGTAGCTCTTTTAAGTATGTATTTAAAATCTAAGGGATGCAAAATAGCACCCTATTTCCCAGATAGAAATTTAGAAGGATATGGTATTTCAATTAAGGCAATTGATTTAGCATCCCAAAACAATCAAAAGTTAATAATTGCACTAGATTGCGGAATTAAGGCCCATAATCAAGTAAATTACGCTTTAGAAAAAGAAATAAACTTTATCATTTGTGACCATCACAACCCTGACAAGCTTATTCCAAATGCTTTAGCCGTTTTAAACCCTAAAAGAAAAGACTGTAGTTACCCATTTAAAGAATTATGCGGGTGTGGCGTGGGGTTTAAATTAATACAAGCTTTAGAGTTAAAAATTAATAACAAAATAGATAATATTATTAATTATCTAGATTTAGTGGCAATTGCAATTGCCGCAGATATTGTCCCTATAATTGGGGAAAATAGAGTGTTAGCTCACATAGGGATTCAAATAATCAATTCAAATCCAAGAGTAGGAATTCATAGCTTGTTTAAAAACAGAGTTAAAACAGAGTTTAATATAGGAGACTTGATGTTTCATGTCGCTCCTAGGATAAATGCAGCGGGAAGAATGAAACACGCTTCACTGGCCTTAGAACTCTTAATTGAAACAGACGTTAAAAAAGCGGAAGCCTTGGCTTCAAAAATAGAAACTTTAAATAGTTCACGAAGAGAAATAGAAAAAGAGACGACCAATCAAGCTTTGGATTGGATTAAAGAAGATAATAAAGAAACAAATTCTACGGTTGTTTTTAATAAGGCATGGAATAAAGGAGTGATAGGCATAGTTGCTTCAAGATTAATTGAAAAACATTATAAACCCACAGTAGTTTTTTGTGAATCAAAAGAGGGGGAGTTAACCGCCTCGGCAAGATCTGTCAAAGGAATAGATCTTTATAAAATTCTAGAAGAATGTAAAGACACAATTTGTCAATTCGGAGGACATAAATATGCAGCTGGATTAACTATCAAAAAAGAAAAGTACTTAAAATTTAAAAGCAAATTTGAAGAATCGGTTTCCAAAATATTTAAAAGCAAAAATTCTGAACCAGAAATTGTAATTGAATCAGAAATAGATTTAGATTTTATTACTCCAAAATTTTATAGAATTTTAAAACAATTTGAACCGTTTGGACCAGGAAATAGAACCCCTTTGTTTCTAACAAGAGGATTGAAAGTAAAGGATAAAGAATTTAAGTTAGGTAAAGAAAAAGAGCATATTAAATTAAATTTCACTCAAGATAATATGGAAACTTTTCCTGCTATTGGATTTTGGCTTTCAGAAAAATTTGATGGCATTAAAGACTCTTCCAGTTTTTCAGCAGTTTATAGTATTGATGAAAACACATGGAACGGCACTACAACCATGCAATTAAAAATAAAGGATTTAAAATAAAAAAGCCTCTTAATTTTTAAGAGGCTTTTTTAAAAAGTTATTCTAAAAATTAGAATCTATATGTAAATCCTAAATTCCAAGTTCTTCCCCAGCCAGGAAACACTCTGTTATTTGAATTAACCCCTAAAAATGTTGGGTCACCAGGGTTTGCAAGAATATTTGTTGCAGACTCAGCTAAATAATGATTATCAAAGATATTGTTCACATTCAATCTCACATAAACTTTTTCACCCGCAACAGATAAGTTATACGATGTTCCAAAATCAAACAATTCATATGAAGGTAATTGCATTGCCATTTGACCTTCTGAATCAAACTCTTCTGGATTGAAATTTGCAAACAAATTAGAAGCAGAGAACATACTGACATTGAACTTAAATAAATCTGTTGGCGATACCATCAGATTTAATCTTGAAGTTGTTTGGGCAGCGTCACCAACTTTAACCCCGTCTAAATAAACAGTAGAAGTTCCAATTTTAGTTCTGCTGGAATCAAATACGTCTGCAGTTACATTACCAGCATATTCATAGCTTCCTAGTGAAAGCATCCCTTCAACTTTTACAAATGGACTAATCTCATAAACTCCGTCAAATTCAATTCCAGAATGGATTTGTTCGATACCATAATAATTAGCAGTACCTCTTACATCTCCAATAGAAACCCCATCAGACAGAAATCTGTCTTTCCAAGAAGTTTTGTAAACGTTTATATTGAAATCAAAACTATTAGATCTATATCCATAACCAGCTTCAAGTCCTACTACAGTTTCATTTTTTAAATCAGGATTTAAAATATTATCATAATTAATCCATACTGCATCAAAATTAGGCTGCTTAGAATAAGTACCTGTATTTACATAAAAGTTACTCTTTGCATTAATGTTGTAGTTAGCACCTAGCTTAACGTTTCCTCCCATTATGTTTTTCCAAGCAGACGTCTGATCAGCACCAGATCTTAAGAAATACTCTACTCTTTGAAAACCTTGATTTGAAACGGCTCCTTGAACAAAAGCAGAAAGTTTGTCTTTTTTGTACTCTAATTGAGTAAACACTCCACTCCATCTAACTAAACCGTCATTGTGATAATCAATTTTTTCTTCATCATCAGTGTCTTTAAACACATTCCATTGATCTTTTAGCTCAGAACTGTAAGTTTTAGTTCTTACGGCACTTCCTCCAGAATAATTTACATTATCAAAATCTCTATATCCATCAGCGCCAAGTAAGTTGTCTAATCTTCTATAGTGAATTCCCTTATAAGATCTTAAATCAACACCAAAGTCTAGGTTTAAATTATCAGAAAGTGTTTTCTTTAAATTAGCTAGAGTCCCAACAAAATTATGAGAATTTACAGAAGCTCTTCTGACGATTCCATTTCTTTTTACACCATCTACTCTCTCATCTTGATCGTTAACAATGTAAAGACCAGTAGCCGCATCAATTGAATTTGCTGCAGTTCTTCCATTGTAGAAAGTAGTAGCAATCCCTCCGTTATAGGCCGCTAACTTATCGTAGTTAAAATGTCCATTAATAGGGTTTCTAAAAGCATATTTTCCATTATAATTTAAATCACCACTTGCGTATTGAAATCCATAAGCCCTACCTATATCTCCAGTTCCCCCTCCTCTTCCTACTGAGTAGTAAGCTGAAGCAGAAAGCTTAGTAGAGTCATTAATATTAAATTCCCAGTTTACAGAAGCAATAGGCTTGTGATAGAAATTCTTTCTCCACGTAAATTCTTGTCCATTTAAGTATCCGTGGTTATAGTTGTATCTAATACCATATTGTTTGTACTGTTTCCCTAAAGCCATGTTATAAAAACTACCAGTCCTTTGGTGATGTGTTTGAGGAGAACCAGTAACAATCACTTGAACATTGTGTCTGTCAGATTTCCACCCATAACCTAAAAAGTAGTTATACCCTTCAAACATAGTTCCGTCAACATAGCCATCACCTGCAGTTCTAGACATTAAGAAAGACAATGCGTGACCACCTTTCATTTCTCCAGTATTGTAACCAAGGACAGTTTTCATATACCCGTCATTACCAACACTCGTAGCAATTTTCCCTCCTTTTGTAAGGTCTGTAGATTTGGTTAAAACGTTAATAGTCCCTCCTACAGAAGAAATAGCCAGTTTAGACGCTCCAAGACCTCTTTGAACTTGCATAGCCGAAACAACATCTGTAAGTCCAGCCCAGTTTGACCAGTACACCCTTCCATTCTCCATGTCATTTACTGGAATACCATTAATTAAAACAGCAGTATTTTGAGAGTCAAAACCTCTTACATTAATTCTAGAATCTCCATAACCACCACCAGCTCTTGTAGCATAAACCCCAGGTGTTGAATTAAGTATTTCAGGAAGTTCTAAATTTCCAATTCTTTCTTGAATCTCTGAAGCTGTAAGAGTTGAAACAGCGACAGGGGTTTCTCTATCAATAGCGAAATCAACCGTTCCAAAGACGGTTATTCCATCTAACTCATTAGCGCTAGGAACTAAGGAAACGTTTATAGCCATTGAGTTAGTAAATGCGATTTCCTGAGTGTCATATCCTAAAAAGGAAACAACCAGAATACCAGAATCAGATGCATCTATTTTAAATACACCATCAAAGTCAGTAGAAACTCCATTTGAAGTCCCTTTAATTAGTACGGTAGCTCCAGGAAGGCCAGTGCCTAATTCTGAATCTACAACTGTTCCAGTTAGAATGTTTTGTGAGTAACAGAATCCCGAAATAAGAATAGCTGTTAAAAATAAAGTTATTTTTTTCATATTTTGATTAAGTAAGTTATATTCTACAAAAATGATTATTTTTTCTTAAAGAAATGTTAATTGACGATTAATTTTTTGAACAATCAATGTGAATAACTGATTTTAAGGCTTTTATTACGCTAAATGATTAATAAAATGCTCCTTTATTTATGTGTTTGACAAATATTTATTGAGCAAATAATTAGTTGAAAAATCATGTTTTTCAATTGAGTTGTTGTCAATTTCTTTTAAAACCTTGGAAGCAAGTTGTTTTCCAAGCTCAACACCCCACTGATCGTAGCTAAAAATATTCCAAATAACTCCTTGGACAAAAATTTTGTGCTCGTACATTGCAATTAAACTTCCAAGACTTTCAGGGGTTAATTGTTTTACCAATATTGTATTAGTGGGTTTATTTCCTTCAAAAACCTTGAATGGAGTCAAAAAGCTTATTTCTTTATCACTAAGGCCAGATTTTTTTAACTCTGCCTGTACACTAGATCTAGTTTTACCCATCATTAAAGCTTCAGTTTGAGCAAAAAAATTAGACATTAATTTGTTGTGCTGAGTATTGTTTTCAAATAAAGGAGTTTTAAATCCTATAAAATCACATGGAATTAATTTTGTTCCTTGGTGAATTAACTGAAAAAAAGCATGTTGTGAGTTTGTTCCAGTATCTCCCCAAATAATATTTCCTGTTTGATAGTCTACTTTATTTCCGGACCTGTCGACGCTTTTACCGTTACTTTCCATTATAGCTTGTTGAAGATAAGCCGGGAGTCTACTTAGATATTGAGTGTATGGAATAATTCCCTCGGTCTCGCATTTAAAAAAATTGTTGTACCAAATACTTATTAATGATAAAACAACAGGAATATTTTTTTCTATTGAAGAACTTCTAAAATGTATGTCCATGTTGTTTGCCCCTACCAATAATTTCTCAAAATTTTTATATCCGACAGCTAGACTAATTGAAAGGCCAACAGAACTCCATAACGAGAACCTTCCCCCAACCCAATCATTCATCGGAAAAACAAAGTCAGTATTAATTCCAAATTTTTTTATTTCTTTCTGATTAGTTGATACAGCAGCAAAATGACTTGAAACACTTTTTTTTCCTAATTTTGTAACTAACCATTTTTTTATCGTTGTTGCATTAGAAATAGTTTCTTGAGTAGTAAAGGTTTTGGAAACAATAATAAATAAAGTTGTTTCGGGATTGAGATTTTTTAAAACCTCTAAAACATGATCTCCATCAACATTTGATACAAAGTGAGTTTTTAACCTGGAAGAATAATGTTTTAAGGCTTCAACAACCATAACTGGACCTAAATCAGACCCCCCAATACCAATATTAACAATGTCACTGAACGCCTTATTAGTTGACCCTTTTACATTTTTAGAAATCACATCATCAGTGAATTCTTGAATTTTTTTCCTGGTTTGAATAATTGAAGGAACAAGATCATTGTTATCTAGTATTATTTTTTCTTTTCCGTCAGTTCTGATAGCCGTATGTAAAACAGCTCTATTTTCAGTTTGATTAATAACTTCACCATTAAACTGTTTTGAAATAGCTTCTTTAAGCCCACATTCTTCGGCTAGATTAAACAGTAAACTTAAAGTTCTATCATTAATTCTGTTTTTTGAAATATCAACAAGAAAATCATTCCAAGTAAGATGATAATCGTTAGAGCTCCTTTTATTAATAAGGGTTTTTATTTCATCTGATTTGATTTCACTAAAGTGATCTTCAAGCAATTTCCAAGCTTTAGTTTTAGTAGGGTCTATTTTATTTAATGACATTTTATTAATATATGCTATTATGTTTTATTAAAAATAAAAACTTGAATTAATATTATCAAGTTGTTTTTTTATTGGTTTCATATAAGCTAAGTATTTCTCTTTTAAATCTTTGGAGATAGGCTTGGCTTCAGGAAGTTTTTGTCGTAATGGATCTACTTGTTTTCCATTTTTCCAAAATCTATAGCAAACGTGAGGACCTGAAGTGTTTCCAGTCATTCCTACTAAACCTATGTAGTCCCCCTGCTTGACAAACTGCCCAACTTTAACTCCTCTTTTTTTCATATGAAGGTATTGTGTTGAATAAGTCGCGTTATGCTTAATAGTAACGTAGTTTCCATTTCCTCTTGTATAACTTGATTTCACTACAGTTCCACTAGCTGTTGATCGGATTTTAGTGCCAGTAGGAGCGGCAAAATCTGTCCCTAGATGAGGTCGAACTCTTCCATAATAAGCAATTTTTCTTTTAAGGTTGTATCTAGATGAAATTCTGCTAAATTGAACTGGAGCCCTTAAAAAAGCTCTTCTTAAATTTTTCCCATTTTCATCAAAATACTCTATAATATTTCTTTTTGGATCTGTTTCAAATTCAATTGCATATAAGGGGTTCCCTTTATGCTCAAAATAAGCAGAATGAATCCTGTTTAAACCAACATAAATTGAATCATCAACAAACTTTCCTGTATAAATAACTTTAAAATTATCTCCTTTTTCAAGTCTAAAAAAATCAATTGTCCAAGCATAGATTTCAGAAAGTTCATTTGAGAGTAGAGGAGAAAGTTTCTCTTTTTCCATAGCTTCTGAAAGGGAGCTTGTGATAACTCCTTGAGCTTCAAGTTCAAGAAGTTTCACAGCTTTAGATTTTTTTTCAGCCCAAAGAGAATCAGTTAAAGAAACTAAAACATAATCCATCAAATTAGGTTGATATATAAATAACTCTGGAGTTTTCAGCGAGTCTTTTGAAAACAGAATAGTATAAGGCTTTCCTACATTTATTTTTCTTATATCATAAACTTGTTTGGCTTTTTGAACAATATTATAAATCTGAGGATAATAAAGGTTATTTTTCTCTAATATTGAGCCAAAAGAATCTCCGCTAACTACCGTATCCTTTAACACGTGAAAATTATTTAAAGTATAGCCAAATTGTTTTACTATTTTTTCTTTTAAAATAACAGAAACTTGATCAGAATTTTCTGTTTTACATGAAGCAAAAAAAAGAAAATTTAATGCAATAATTATATAAAAAATCTTATTCATTAATTTTTATTTTAAATGGAAATTTTAAACCCCTAAATTCATCTAAATCAGCTTCAATCGAACCAATCCTTAACCCTGCCTCTATTTTAATAGGAATTTTATTTTTGTCATTACTTACCCACAAAGTTAAGCTTTCATTGTCTTTAAAAACTCTTCCAGACTCGATGTAGGGTCTAAACTTAAAGCAATTTACAACTCCAAATTTTGTTTTAACGTCTTCCATCCCTAAAAATTGCATTCTAAAATTATAATTTTCAGCATCAAAAAAAATAGTTATTCTTATAAAATCATTTATTTTAAGACTTTCTATATCAAAATGATTTCTTAAAAAATAAAAAGTTGAAATTAAATCTTGAACATTTTCTTGAATTGAAACAGAATTTAACTTAGAGTTTTTAATGTCATTTATATTAGCAACATTGTTTGAATAGTCGTAATTAATCTCAACGTTTTTGGTATAACCCCCTTCATTAATATTTCTTGTAGACTTTAAGGGCCTAACGAAAGTTTTATTAAAATAAGTTTCATAGATATCATCTACTTTAAAAAATAACCTAGCAATTCCTGTAGTTTTTCCTATAGCCGTAGCTTTATAAACTTTCTGATCATTTAAAACCTTTTCTTCTAAATTAAGGGAAGCATAACTGGCATTAAAAAACCCATAATGTAATCGAAATTTTAAAGATTCCCCTTTTTTAAAAGAATCTTTTGAAGTGCTTAAAAAAGGAGATTTAAGCCCTTCATATTCTTGGCCGGATAGAGCTTTAGAACAAAACAAAATAAACAAAATAAACAAAATCCTAAAACGCATGATTTGACAAAAGTATAAAATACTAATTGTTTGAATTTAAAAAAGACATTAATTTTTTAGCCCTAGACTCGCCTATTTCTAAAATCAAGGATTCTATGGGGAGTTTCTTTATGTTTTTCAAAGATTTAAATTTCTTTAAAAGAGTGATTTTTGTTTTTTCTCCAATTCCTGGGATAGTGTCTAAAGATGAATTAAGAGCTTGATTACTTCTTTTGTTTCTGTGAAAATTAATAGCAAACCTATGAGCTTCATTTCTCATTTGCTGTATAAGCTTTAACGTTTCGGATTTTTTATCAAGATATAGCGGAATAGGATCATTGGGATAATAAATTTCTTCTAACCTTTTGGCAATACCTAAAATGGCAATTTTTTTATCAATATCGAGTTTTTTTAAAGCTAGTATCGAGGAGCTTAGTTGACCTTTTCCTCCGTCAATTATAATTAAATTTGGCAAAGGCACTTTTTCTTCTATTAACCTTTTATAGCGCCTATAGACAACTTCCTCCATGGAAGCATAATCATCAGGACCCTCAACAGTTTTTATATTATAATGTCTGTAATCTTTTTTTGAAGCTCTCCCTTTTTTAAAAACTATACAAGCGGCAACTGGGACTGAGCCTTGAATATTAGAATTATCAAAGCATTCAATATGAACTGGATTAGCCTGGAGCCTTAAGTCAACTTTCATTTGATTTAAAATTCTCTTAGAATGCCTTTCGGGGTCTACAATTTGAACTTGTTTTAACTTTTCTAGCTTAAATAAAGAAACATTTTTTAAGGACAAGTCAAGTAATTTTTTCTTTTCTCCAGCTTTTGGAATTATAAATTTTGCAGGAATTACTTTTTTAAAATCAAAAAGAGAAATGATGGTTTTGTTATTTGAATTAAATTTATTTCTCAGGTCTACTATAGACAACAGCAACAACTCTTCATCGCTTTCATCTAATTTTTTCTTTATTTCCAGATTATGAAAACGAACAATTCTTCCAAAAGCTACTTGAAGGTAATTTACATAAGCATGAGTAGAATCCGATTGGATGCTAAAAACATCAATATTATTTAAGGAGGCACTAACGACAGTTGATTTAGATTGATAGTTTAATAAAAGTTCTATCTTTTCTTTTAATGACTGTGCTTTTTCAAAGTCAAGGGAATCAGAAGCCAGCTTCATTTCAGATTTAAAATAATTTATTGACGTAGATAAATTGCCTTTTAAAAAATCTCTGATATTAGAGATATACTTTTTATAATCATTTTCTTTTTGAAACCCCTCACACCCACCTAAACAGTTGCCTATGTGATATTCTAAGCATACTTTATATTTATTATTGTCAATTTTTTCTTTTGAAAGATCATAAGCACAAGTTCTAAGAGAGTATAAACCCGAGAACATGTCCATTATCATTCTTACAGTTTTATAATTTGTGAAAGGCCCAAAATATTCTGAACCATCTTTTTCTATTTTTCTAGTTGTAATTACCCTTGGAAAAGCTTCATTTTTAATAACAATCCACGGATATGTTTTGTCATCCCTAAGTAGAATATTGTATTTAGGCTGGTATTTTTTAATTAAAGAATTCTCTAAAAGAAGGGCATCAGATTCGGAAGAGACTACGACGTGTTTAATCTCAAAAATGTTTTTTACTAAATTTTTCGTCTTCTGAGAGTTTAAGTTTTTTTGAAAATAAGAAACCACTCTTTTTTTTAAATTTTTTGCCTTTCCTATATAGATTATTTTGTTAGAACTATCAAAAAACTGATACACGCCTGGCAAGCTAGGCATTGTGGAGAGTTCTAATTTTATGGATGAATTAATCACTTGACTAAAATAATTCTTTTATTTTTACATTTATACTTTAACCATTTTTTAAATTACATATGGAAATGTTGCTAGGATTAATCATTACAAACTTATGTTTTATAGGTGTTGCTTATATAACAAACGAAGATAATGCGAGGTATCTTTTGGCAGGCTATAATACCATGTCAAAGAAAGAGCAAGAGTCTTTTGACATTAAAAATTATCTTATATTTTTCAAAAAGTTTTTTATAAACCTGGCTATTTATAGCACGTTAATTTACTTAACTCTTTATCTTGTTTTTGATGAGAAGACAGCATCTATAGGATATTTAATTTCAATACTTATTCCAATGCCTTATATGATATACAAAGGAAATAAATTTAAAATAAAAAAATAGTGTTAAAGGAAGATTTAAGGGCGCTTTATAAGAAAAAAAGAAATTCTCTAGATCAAAAAAAGAGTCAAGACTTAAGTTTTGAGATTGCAAATAGATCTCTGCAATTGAACATTTGGAATAACGAGAATTATCATATTTTTTTTCCTATTGAAAAGCAAAATGAAATAGACACAAAGCTTATTATTCAAATAATTCAAGGGAAAGACAAGAATGTTATTCTTCCAAAAGTTAATTTGGAAGAGAACACCATGACAAATTATTTACTTACGGATTCTACTTTATTAAAAGTGAATAAGCTAGGTGTCTCAGAACCTATTTCTGGAATAGAAATAAAGCCAGTTCAGTTAGAAGTAGTGTTTATTCCTCTGCTTTCTTTTGATAAAAGCGGTCATCGGGTGGGTTATGGTGGTGGATATTATGATAGGCTTCTTAAAAAATGCTCAAGGAATTGTATTAAAATTGGACTTTCTTTTTTCGATCCAGAAGATAGAATTGAGGACATAACACAAAGTGATATTAAAATGAATCACTGTATTACTCCAAGTAAAACATATACTTTTTAAGGAAAAATTCTTTTGTTAAAGACTAGCATTATTCCTATTCCAGTGCTAATGGCGGTATCGGCTATATTAAAAACTGGTTCAAAAAAAGTGAATTCATTTCCCCCAAAATATGGGATCCAATTAGGCCATTCCCAAGTTAACATAGGAAATTGAAGCATGTCAACAACATTGCCATGAAATAATGAATCATAACCATTTCCTGGGCTAAAAGAAGCAACATTATAATAACTGCCAGTAAATAAATATCCGTAAAAAACAGAATCAAGAATATTGCCAATGGCTCCTGCTAAAATTAGAGTCAAGCACATTATAAGTAATTTACTGGCATGAATTTTAATGCTATCATACAGCCAATAAAAAATCCCAGAAACAGCAATCACCCTAAATAATGTGAGCATTAACTTTCCGCTTCGTTCACTAATAAAAGGAATGATATCATTGATTTTTGTTCCCCAAGCCATTCCTTTATTTTCAATAAATAAAATTTTAAACCAGCCCCAATTTAGAAGAGCTGCTTCTCCGTAGAGTGTAAGAGGAAAATTAAGTTTTATATAAATTTTAGAAACTTGATCAACTACTAAAATCAATAAAATTATTAATAAAGATTTTTTTAAACTCATAAAATTTAAAACAGAAAATTAAGAGGAATCTGGATTTATTTTTGAATATTTTTAGCTTCAATACTTAAAGTAGCATGTGGAACTAACTCAAGTCTTTTCTTGTTAATTAATTTGCCAGTGACTCTACAAATACCATACGTTTTATTTATTATTCTAATAAGGGCACTATTCAAATCTCTAATAAACTTTTCTTGTCTTATGGCAAGTTGAGTATTGGCTTCCTTAGACATAGTTTGCGATCCTTCTTCAAAAGCTTTAAAGGTAGGGGAAGTGTCTTCTGTTCCATTATTCCCATCGTTCATATACGCGCTTTTGATTAAAGCCAAATCATTTTCAGCTTTTGTTATTTTATTTTCAATTAAAAATTTAAATTCTTTTAAATCTTTATCAGAGTATTTTGTTATAGCCATAATTAAATTATTTTCTTAATATAAAGTTTAGTTTTAATATTATCAAAGGAGATTTCAATTCCTTCGCTTAAAACATCAAAGAACTCTAAATTTTCAGCTAGAGTTTCGCTTAAAATATAAGCTCTATTTTCAAAAATAGCTTTTTCAATGATATTATCCCTCTGAATTTTTAAATTAATTTTATCAGTAACTAATAGTCCAGTTTCCTTTCTTAAATTTTGAATACGATTAATTAGCTCCCTACAGACACCTTCATTAATTAATTTAGGATTTAGCTGAACATCTAAAGCTACTGTAATATCATTCTCTGAAGCAACTAACCACCCTTCTATGTCTTCAGAAACCACCTCTAAGTCTGTTGGCTCAAGAATAATTTTTTCTGAATTAAATTCTATAGTAATTGACTCTCCGTTTTCTATTTTTTGAATATCAGCATTATCAAATGCTTTTATTTTATTTGTTACTTGAGAAAGGGTTTTGCCTAATTTAGGGCCTAAAGCTTTAAAATTAGGTTTAACTTTTTTAACTAGAATACCAGAAGAGTTACTAATTAATTCTACTTTTTTTACGTTAACTTCTGATTTAATTAAACCAGAGATTTCGCTTAATTCCACTTTTTCTTGATCAGTAAAATAGGGAATCATTATTTTTGAAAGCGGTTGGCGAACTTTTATTTTTTCTTTTTTTCTTAATGAAAGAACTAAAGAGCAAATTATTTGTGCTTTTCTAATTTTCTTTTGCAAATCAACATTAATAAAAGCACTGTTGCTTTTGGGAAAATCAGAATGATGAACGGAATCGTTTAAATTAGAATTCGTGTTTGAAGTTAAGTCAAGATATAATCGGTCCATATAAAAAGGAGCTATTGGAGAGGACATTTTAGAAACCTCTACTAGACAAGTAAAGAGAGTCTGATAGGCGCTAATTTTATCTTCACCATAGGAACCTTTCCAAAATCTTCTTCTAGAAAGTCTAACATACCAATTGCTTAAGTAAAGTTGAAGGAATTTGGAAATAGACCTTGCAGCTCTAGTTGGCTCGTAGTTTGAATAATGATCATCAACTTCAGCGATCAATGAATTTAACTCAGACAAAATCCACCTGTCCATTTCCGGCCTTTTATTATGATCTATATCCTTTTCAGAATATGTAAAATTATCAATATTAGCATAGAGAGAAAAAAACGAATAAACATTGTATAGTGTTCCAAAAAATTTACGCTTACTTTCTTGAATTCCTTCTAAATCAAATTTTAAATTATCCCATGGGTTTGCATTACTAATCATATACCACCTTGTGGCGTCAGGTCCAAATTCTGATATAGTTTTAAAGGGATCAACAGCATTGCCTAGCCTTTTAGACATTTTTTGACCATTTCTATCAAGAACTAATCCATTTGATATTACATTTTTATATGATATAGAATCAAAAACCATTGAACTAATAGCATGTAAAGTATAAAACCAACCTCTAGTTTGGTCAACACCTTCTGCGATGTAATCAGCTGGAAAAGCTTGGTTTTCATCGATCATTTTTTTATTTTCAAAGGGATAATGCCATTGGGCATAGGGCATCGACCCGGAATCAAACCAAACATCAATTAAATCTGATTCTCGAAACATTTTTTGTCCACTTTTAGAGGATAATATAATTTGATCAACAACATTTTTATGTAAATCAATTTGATCATAATTTGAGTCAGCCATATTATTGACTTCAAAATTTTTAAATGGATCAGAACTCATGAATCCTAAAGAAATCGATTTGAAAATTTCATTTTTTAGCTCTTCCACGGAACCAATAATTATAGACTCCTTAGAGTCTTCTGACCTCCAAATAGGAAGAGGAATTCCCCAAAATCTAGATCTAGATAAATTCCAGTCATTTGCGTTTAGAAGCCAATTACCAAATCTACCTTCGCCAGTTGATTTAGGTTTCCAGTTTATTGTATCGTTTAGTTTTTTTAAACTGTCCTTCTTTTCAGTCACTTTAATGAACCAAGAATCTAAAGGATAGTATAGTATAGGCTTGTCAGTTCTCCAACAATTAGGATAACTATGAACATATTTTTCAACTTTAAAAGCTTTGTTTTCTTCTTTTAATCTTATCGCTATCTCAACATCTACAGACTTCTCTGGAGCTTCGCCTTCTGGATAATAAGCGTTTTTAACATACTTTCCTCCAAGTTCCCCAAGCTCTTTTCGAAACCTGCCTTGTAAATCAACTAGCGGAACTAGTTGTTGATTTTCATTATAAATTAAAAGAGGAGGAATCTCAGGGCTAGCCATTTTAGCAACCTTAGCATCATCAGCGCCAAAAGTTGGCGCAGTATGAACTATCCCAGTTCCATCTTCAGTCGTTACAAAATCTCCAGCTATAACTCTAAAAGCATTTTGAGAGTTTTCATAAGGAAGAGGAGCGCCATTCCACAACTGTTCGTATTTAACATCAATTAAATCATTTCCAATAAATGATTTTTCAACAATAAATGGAATTTTATTCTTAGATTTTATGTCAAATTTTAATTCTAATTTGTTTTGCACTTCATTAAACCCATTTTTAAAAACCTTACTAACTAAATCCCTTGCAAGAATTACGCTAACGGGCTCGAAAGTATATTGATTAAAAGTTGAAATTAACACATAATTAATTTTTTGACCTACAGTTAAAGCGGTATTTGAAGGAAGTGTCCATGGAGTTGTTGTCCAGGCTAAAAAATAAACCGAATCAAATGATTTCAACTCGTCAGGAAGAGTTTCGTTTATTGCTTTAAACTGGGCTACCACTGTTGTATCAGTTACGTCTTGATAGGTTCCAGGTTGATTTAATTCATGTGAACTTAACCCTGTTCCAGCTTTTGGAGAATACGGCTGTATGGTATAGCCTTTGTAAATTAATTTTTTATCGTAAAGTTGTTTTAATAGCCACCATACAGTTTCAATATACTTTGATTTATAAGTTACATATGGATTTTCTGTATCAACCCAATAACCCATTTTTTTTGTGAGATCGTTCCATACATCAGTATATTTCATGACAGCTTTTTTACAAGCTTTATTATAATCTTCTACAGAAATTTTAGTTCCGATATCCTCTTTAGTTATTCCAAGATCTTTTTCAACACTAAGCTCTATAGGAAGTCCATGAGTATCCCAACCAGCCTTTCTGTTAACTTCGAATCCTTTTAAAGTTTTGTATCTGCAAAAAATATCTTTTATACTTCTTGCCATCACATGATGAATGCCAGGCATACCATTTGCTGAAGGAGGCCCTTCATAAAAAATGAACTTGGGAGCCCCTTTTCTTATACTGATGCTTTTTTCAAAAGAATTATTCTTCTCCCAATCTATAAGAATTTCATCAGCAACTTGTGATAAATTTAAGCCTTTGTATTCTTTAAATGCCATTTGATTAAATCGAAATTTGCTAAGAAGCGAAAGTAACTATTTTAGATGAAATTTTTAGAACTTATAAATTAAAACAACATTTAAGTTTCTACCTGGAGCTGAGATTCCAGAAGCAAATTCTCTATAATGTAAATCAAAAATATTGTCTAAAATAAGGGTTGTTTTAAAATTATTAGAAAACTCATATGAAGAAGAGAGTTTTAAAATACTCCATGATGGCATCCCGTAAAAGTATGAGTCTAATCCTTGGAAAATTTCAGGAGTTTCCTCTAAGCCATCTTCTCCCCCAATACTATATTCATCAGGATTTTTGGAATTAGAAAACCTGTAAGCTAGTTGAGTCTCTGATTTTTTGAAAAGTATTTTTAAAGAAAAATATCCAAAAAATGGAGAAATAGAGGGTAAGGGGTGTTCATTTTTAACGCTTGCTCCATTGGTATAAGTTAGGTTTCCGGCAAACAATAGATTACTGTAAATATGGGCTTTTAAGTCTAGAGTTCCTCCATAAATATAGGCACTACCTTTATTAACATTAGCCATTGTAATAACTTCTTCAGAATTAAAAATAATAGTTGAGTCATCATCAGTAGAAGTATCATTTATTATTTCAAAATAATCTCTTGTAATATGTTTGGAAATATGAGTATAATATGCATTTAAAGAAAGGACATTTCGTCTATTAAACGACTTAGAAAACCCTAATTCTGTATTGTAGGCATATTCCGGCTTAAGTTCAGCATTTGGAACCGAAAGAACTCCCTTTTGCTCTCTAATCTTTCCTATGTCATCAATGTTAGGCGATCTAAATCCGCTGGAAAAATTAGCATTAAATTGCCAATTTTTATCTGACCTTAGCACATAGCCAACACTACTTGTTAAAGAAGAATTTTGAAAATAAATATCATAAATATTTGCATTTATTATTGCCTGATCATTCCACTTGGCCTTTAACTGTGTATTGGTATATCTCATTCCAACATTCATATTAGATTTTTGAGAAAGGTCTTTTCTGTATTCATAATAAGCGGCAGCTGTTGCGTAATGACCCTCATCACTTGGATATCTTGTTGGAACATCATAATCTACTCCATCTTCAATTAATTCGTTTGAAGAACCAAGAGTATAATTTTTGACGTAAGCTTTAGAATTAACATTATTATAAACATACTCGAATCCGTAGGCTAAGGAAGATCTGTTGGAATGGAGTTTAATAAAATCTGAATTTATTGAAAAGATATTTAAACTCTCTAGTTGATTAGTTTTAGAAAGCTCTTGGAATTTCCTGAAATGACGAGATTCTCCAATATTTTGATATGCAATTAATAGCTTCACTTTATCACTTAATTTTTTCTTTTTAGAAAAGTTTAAAGCGGATGAAATCATTGTTCTTTTTTGCGGACCATATCTCCATCCGGAATACTTATAATCACCATTTTTTGTTTCATTAAGCTTGTCAAATCTATTTATGTCAGATGATTTAGAGTGCTGAAAGTTCAAAATCATATTAGACGATTCAGACAGCATGATATTAAATTTTTGCATAAAATCATATTGATGATATGCTGTGTTTAATTGAGTTTTTGGATTAGAGTTTTTAATATCGAGGAGATTATAAATGTTTGAATCTAAATAATGGTTGTCTAAACCCCAATCTTTAAAACCATGATTTCTTTTAGAACCCATTACTATATCTCCAGATTTTGAAAAAGAAATATTGGTATAGCTTGCCCATCTTTTTTCACTGTGTTCAAAATCTAAATTCTGAATAGTGTTATGTAGCCTTGGATTAAATGAAGACATTACCTTAATAGTCCATTTTTTTTCATTGTTAATTTTAGGGGTTTTTGTAAAGTAATGGACTACTCCTCCTAAAGCGTCTGAGCCATACCCAACAGAAGAAGGACCGTAAATTACCTCAGTTCTTTCTAAACTATTAGGATTTATAGTAATGGAATTTTGAAGATGCCCAGATCGATAAATTGCATTATTCATTCTTACCCCATCAATCACAAGTAAAACTCTATTAGCTTCAAAACCTCTAATCACTGGACTCCCTCCCCCACCTTGTGATTTTTGAACTCTAACCCCACTAGCATAAAGCAATAAATCTGCAGATGTTTGGGGCATGTTTAGCTCTAAATCTCTTTGAGTGATTAACGAAACTTGTTTAGATATTTTTCCTTTATCTTCTTTATTTCGGGCAACTGATAAGATGATTTCATTTAACTTTTGTGTATTTGAATCCATAAACAAAATTGATTTATCAACAGAAAAATTTGATTTGGCGAGAATCAGTTTTTTGTAAGACAAATGGCTAAAAACAAGAGTATCATTTTTATTAAATTTTGAAAGATCTAAAACTCCTTCAGAATTTGAAAGAACAGAAATGGTTCTTTGCGTATTGTAGACAGTTGCATTGCTAATTTCTGAATTATCTTGAGAATCTTTTACAATTAATTCTTGCGAAAAACTATTCCAACAAACTAGGCAAATAGCAACCACTAAAATGTTTTTACTTTTTAAAAAGATCATACATAATATTAAGGGATAAAGGTCTTTTAAACTCTGGTAAATGGAATTGCATATATTTCATTAAAAACTCTAATAATTCTTTTCTTTTGTGTGAAGAGTCGATATTTGACAGTATTGCATCAAAATCTGTGCCTAAAAACTCTTTAAAATGATTAACTACACTTCCTTGAATACAATATAGCGATTTGGAAGGCCTGCAAAAAACACCATTTATGATGTCAAAACTACTAAGTGTGATGAGGGATATATCAGGAGAAACTCCTAAATGTTTCAACAATTTAGTAATAAATTGAATATGAAAATTCACAAAATTTTCTGAGGAGTCTAACCATATCAAAGATGTTTTTATAAAGTCATAAAAAGATTTGTTTTCTTCTTCTTCTAGAATACTTTTAGATAAGATTTCGGAAAGAAACAATACTATGGTGTTTTTTAAAACATCAACATGAATAGTTTTGTAGGGTTCTATTATTTTGACTGAACGAATACTTTCAAGAGTCCCTTTATTTCTATGATTAGCATCAATCTCAAGAATTGTTAGCGGTTGAAAAAATCCAATATTTATTGTTTTTTTTTTTACAGATCTAATCCCTTTAATTAAATAAGATTTTAATCCGTCAGATTGAGTGAAACATTTAACAATTATACTAGTTTCAGAATACTTTAAATAGCTTAAAACTATAGCTTCAGTCGAGACTAGCATGTGGAGAGAATTGGGTTAAATTAAAAACATATATTAGACGACACCTTGCGCTAACATGGCGTCAGCTACTTTTATAAAACCGGCAATATTTGCACCTTTCTCATAATTAACATACCCATTTTCATCACCATGAGTTAAGCATGAGTTATGAATATCTTTCATTATCCCTTTCAATTTATTATCTACTTCTTCTCTTGACCAACTGTATCTTAGAGAATTTTGAGCCATTTCAAGTCCTGAAACAGCAACTCCACCTGCATTTGAAGCTTTCCCTGGAGCATACAGTATCTTATGAGCTTTAAAAACAGCAATAGCTTCGGGCTCACAAGGCATATTGGCTCCTTCGCTAACACATATACATCCATTTTTTATCAAAATTTCAGCATCTTTTAATTTTAATTCGTTTTGTGTAGCGCAAGGTAAGGCAACGTCGCACACAAAATTCCAAGGTGTTTCTTTTTCAAAAAATTTTGCGTTAGGATATTTTTTTACATACTCATGAATTCTTCCTCTTTTATTGTTCTTCAGGTCCATAACAAACTCTAATTTTTCTTGACTAATCCCATCAGAATCATAAATTGAACCTGACGAATCAGATAAAGAAATTACTTTAGCTGAAAGTTGAATGCATTTTTCAGCTGCGTACTGCGCAACATTTCCGGATCCAGAAATTACGACTGTTTTCCCTTTAATAGTGTTATTCACATGATTGAGCATGTTTTCAGCAAAATAAACAGTCCCATATCCAGTAGCCTCAGGTCTTATTAATGAACCTCCCCATGAAAGCCCTTTTCCAGTAAGAACTCCAGTAAATTCTTTTTTTAATTTTTTATATTGACCAAACATATAACCTATTTCTCTTCCGCCAACCCCAATGTCCCCAGCAGGAACATCGGTATTAGGACCAATATACCTATAAAGTTCCGTCATAAATCCTTGGCAAAATCTCATTGTTTCACCGTCACTTTTGCCCTTTGGATCGAAATCTGATCCACCTTTTCCTGCCCCCATTGGAAGAGTGGTTAAACTATTTTTAAAAACTTGTTCAAAAGCTAAAAACTTTAAGATGCTTAAGTTTACCGAAGGATGAAATCTTAAACCCCCTTTATATGGTCCAATAGCAGAACTCATTTGTACTCTGTAGCCTCTATTCACTCTAATCTCTCCTTTGTCGTCAACCCAAGCCACTCTAAACATAAGAACTCTTTCAGGCTCAACCATTCTCATTAGAATATTTTTTCCGTGATATATTTTTTTTGAGACAATGTAAGGAATAACCGTTTCTGCAACCTCTCTAACTGCCTGCATAAATTCAGGCTCTTGAGAATTTTTTTTATCAATTTCAGCTATAAAATTTTCAATATCTTTTTTCATAATAAAACGAATTAAAATTTATAAATACTATTTTAAATTTAAAACAATTAACTTAAATATATGCAATGTTAGCCTATAGCTTGTTTTAAATCTTCAATTAAATCTTCAGCATCCTCAATCCCAACACTAAGCCTTATTAAGGAGTCTATAACTCCAGACAGCTCTCTTTGATCTTTAGGGATTGAGGCATGAGTCATTGAAGCAGGGTGTCCAGCAAGACTTTCTACGCCTCCTAGCGATTCGGCAAGGGTGAATATTTTTAAATTTTCAACAACACGTATTGCTTGCTCATAATTATTGCCTTTTGTTGTGAATGAAATCATTGCACCAAAATCAGTCATTTGATTTTTTGCTATTTCGTGATTTGGGTGAGACTTAAAGCCAGGCCAAAATACTTTTTCAATTTTTGTATGAGACTCTAAAAAAAAGGCAATTTTTTTTGCATTTTCACAATGCCTAGCCATCCTTACGTGGAGAGTTTTAATCCCCCTCAAGGCTAAAAAACTGTCCATTGGACCACAAATGGCACCACTTGCATTTTGAATAAAATAAAGTTGATCTGAGATTTTCTTATTATCGGTAACTAAAGCTCCTAATATGACATCGCTATGTCCTGCTAAATATTTTGTTGCAGAATGCATCACAATGTCAGCTCCTAAATCTAAAGGTTTTTGTAAAAAGGGAGTTGCAAAAGTATTATCTACAGCTAACAGGATTTCATTAGCCTTAGCTATTTTGCTTAGCGCTTTGATGTCAACTATACTCATCATTGGGTTAGTAGGGCTTTCAATCCAAATCATTTGTGTTTTCACATTTATTAAGGCTTCAACATTATTAACATTTTGCATATCAGTAAAATGAAATTTAAGACCATATTTTTCAAAAATTTTAGTAAATAGTCTGTATGAACCCCCATATAAATCGTTGGTAGAAATAATTTCATCTCCTGGTTTAAATAACTTTAAAACAGCATCTATAGCTGCTAAACCAGAACCGAATGCTAAACCAAATTGACCATTTTCGATACTTGCTAACGAACTTTCCAAAGCATGTCGCGTTGGATTATGAGTTCTGCTATATTCATATCCTTGATGTTTACCTGGGCTCGACTGTGAATAGGTAGAGGTTTGATAAATGGGAGGCATGACCGCACCATAGCCTTTTTCAGTAATTTGTCCCCCATGAATGGTTTTAGTGTTGAATTTCATTTCTTTTTTAGACATTTATTATAAATTAATAGGTCAAAGATATATTATCTTAAAATAATCTTATAGTTTTATATTTAAATGAACAAATTATATTATTTATCTACTTGCTCCACCTGTAAAAAAATTATTAATTCATGGAAATTAAATAAGTCTATTAAGCTTATAGACGTTAAAAAAAATCCTATAAACTCAAAAGGACTTGAAGCAGTGTATTTGATTTCTAAAAACTATGAAAATATATTTAACAAAAGAGCATTACTGTTTAGAGAAGTAAAAAAAGAAACAAAAAAGATAACTGAAAACACTTATAAAGAGCTGATTTTAAAGCATTATAGTTTTTTGAAAAGGCCAATATTGATTATTGGCAACAAGCTTTTTATTGGAAACTCTAAAGAAACTGTTTTAAAAGCCAAAATTGAACTAGAGAAACTATAAGTTAAGCTAAATAAAACAGGTGTTATTGATGTGTTTTGTATTTTTAAATAAACTTTTAACAATGAAAATAAACCAATTCTTTTTTTCTTTTTTTATAATATTAATTTTAGGCTGTGGTAATGACAAAAAAGCACCTAAAAAGTTAACTTACCAAAGAACTCAATCTCCATCTGAAGTTGTTGCAAAAGAAGTTCGACAAACTCCTATTGACTTAAATAATAAAGGAATTGGTCCTATTAAAAAAATTATTTTTTCTGAAAAAACAGATCTTAGTTTAGTAGAGAACGGTAAAAACATCTTTAACTCTAAGTGTACTGCATGTCACAACGCTAATAGGAGATTAATTGGACCGCCAATGAAAGGAATTTACGAAAGAAGAAGTCCAGAATGGGTTATGAATATTATTTTAAATCCTGATGAAATGTTAAAAAAGGATCCTACAGCTAAAGCACTTCTAAAAGAGTATAATAATATAATGATGCTAAATCAAAATATAACTGAAGATCAAGCGCGTGCTTTATCAGAATATTTTAGAACACTTTAATAAAAAATCATGTCTATCAACAAGCTAGTTTCGATTATTTTTTTAATCAATATTTTTTTAAGTTTTTCTCAAGATGAGTCCACACCAACGGAAATTTGGAACCCTGTTCCTATTAGAGTAGGTGCCAACGGCTTTAAAGAAGCTCCTAGTGATGCGACAGTTCTTTTTGACGGCAAAGATTTTTCTAATTGGGTAACCCCATATTCAAATGAAACCCCTAAATGGAAAATTAACAGTGACGGCTCTATGACGGTTGTAAATGGGACAGGCGGAATTAAAACTAAAGAATCATATGGGTCCGTACAGTTACATGTTGAATGGAAAACAAGCAAAGGAATTAGGGATAAAAAACCGCAATACAATTCAAATAGTGGGGTGTTTTTACAGCAACAATACGAACTACAAATTTTAGACAGTTATCAAAATCCGACATATGTCAATGGACAAGCAGGATCTATTTACAAACAATACTCCCCAATGGTAAATTCAAGTAAAAAACCCGGTGAGTGGCAATCTTATGATATAATTTTCAATGCCCCAGTATTTGACAAAAAAAAATTAATTAAACCAGCCTTTTTTACTGTATTTCAAAATGGAGTATTAATACAAAATCATGTGGAGGTTCAAGGAGCCACCACAAATGTTGGTTTGCCAAAATATAACTCACACCAAAACATGCCATTACTTCTTCAAGATCATCCTTCCTTGCCTCTATCCTTTAGAAATATTTGGATTAGAAAAATAGCCGATTAAAGAGTCAGTTTTTTGTAACTTTGACAGCATGATACAATCAATGACTGGTTTTGGAAATGCTTCCATAGATTCTAACTTTGGAAAAATATCTTTAGAGATTAAATCCCTAAACAGTAAAAATCTAGATCTTAACTATAATTTAAACCCAATATTTAGAAATATTGAGAATGACATAAGGTCAGTCTTGACTAATTCTTTAAAAAGAGGAAAGGTTGATTTTAAAATTAATTTTAAAATTTCAGAAAATAATTTTAGTTCTAATTTAAACCATGATGTGATTAAATCTTACATTAAAGATTTACAAAAGATAACAACTGGAGTTGGCACAGAATTTTTAAAAATTGCAGTTACCCTTCCGAATTCTATCGAAAACAACCGCTCTGATCTTGATGAGAAGTTTACAGATAAAATCAAAGAATTAATTAAAAAAGCAGTAAAAGAATTAATTGATTTTAGAATTCAAGAAGGAAAATCAATGGAGTTAGATTTATTAAATAATATAAATTCAATTGATAATAAAATAGAAAAAATTAAAACTTATTCACCAGAAAGAATAGAGAGTGTAAAGAGAAAAATTAAACAAAGCTTAGAAGAGCTTAAAGTCGAATTTGATAAAAATAGATTTGAACAAGAATTAATATATTATTTGGAAAAATATGACATTAACGAAGAGGTAATTAGGCTTGAAAATCATCTTGTTTTTTTTAAAAAAATAATTAATGAGTCAACTGTTGAAAAAGGAAAAAAACTTGCATTTGTGGGTCAAGAAATCGGTAGAGAAATTAACACTATTGGTTCAAAATCAAATCATCTGCTAATGCAACAAACGGTTGTTGAAATGAAAAATGATTTAGAAAAAATTAAAGAGCAATTACTTAATGTGTTATGATTAATAAGGGGAAGTGTATAATTTTTTCAGCGCCGTCTGGAAGTGGAAAAACTACTTTAGTGAAAAGTTTACTTAAGAACAGTGAATTGAATCTTTGCTTTTCAATTTCTGCTACCACAAGAAAGAAAAGAGCAGGAGAAAAGGAGGGGATAGATTATTTTTATATTTCAAAAGATATGTTTGAAAAACTTATAGATTCAGAAGGTCTGTTTGAATATGAAGAAGTTTATAAGGGAACCTATTATGGAACTCTTAAAAAAGAATTAGAAAAGCTTTTAAGTACACATAATGTGATATTCGATGTTGATGTAGAGGGAGGTATAAAACTTAAAAATTTATTTAAAGAAAGTGCTTTATCTATATTCGTTAAGCCCCCAAGTATTGATGAGTTAGGAATAAGGCTAAAATCAAGAGCAAAAGATTCAGATCATTCAATTAAATTAAGATTAGAGAAAGCAAAACATGAGCTAAAAAAGAAAAATAACTTTGACATTATTCTTGTTAATGATGATTTAAATATGGCAATAGAGAGATCTTATCAAATAGTTAATCAATTTCTAAATATCTAATGAATCGTATAGGCTTGTTTTTTGGAACCTTTGACCCCTTACATAATGGGCATGTCGCAATCTCTAACTATTTTATATCTAAGCTTAATCTAGATGAACTTTGGCTGGTAGTTACTCCCCAAAACCCTTTTAAGAACCAGGATAATATTTCCGATGCAAATAAAAGATTAGAAATAGTATCTCATTATTGTGACTTTAATGAAAAAATAAAATGCGTAGATATTGAATTTAACTTGCCTTCTCCAAACTATACTGCAGACACCTTAGATTATTTAGTGAATAAAAACACTAATGTTAATTTTTTCATTCTGTTAGGAGAAGATAATTTAAATTCTTTGCACTTATGGAAAAATTATGAAAACATCTTGAAACTTCAGGTATGTGTTTACCCTAGAAAAAGTATGTCAAACTTATCTAATTCGCTATTAGAACATCCAAACGTAAAGCTGTATAATGCTCCTGTAATGGACATTTCGTCAACTAAAATAAGAGAGAAAAAATCAAAAAATGAATCAATAAATCATTTAGTCCCCAAAGAAATATTAGAAATTTTAACAAAACCTTAATTAGTTTCATCTAATATTTAACCAATTATTAACAATTTGAATGATTTTTTTTATTCAAATTGCACCCCCTTAGTTTAATGAGTAATTTTATAATATATAATTAATTTAAATGGAGAATAATAAAAATATTGATATTAAAGAAATCAATGAAAAAATTCAAAAAGAAAGTGCGTTTATAGACCTTTTAGTGTTAGAAATCAACAAAGTTATTATTGGTCAAAGACACATGATAGAAAGGCTTTTGATAGGGCTTTTAGGGCAAGGACACATTCTTTTAGAAGGAGTTCCTGGACTTGCTAAAACGCTGGCTATAAATTCACTAAGCAAAGCTGTTAAAGGCAGTTTTAGTCGTATTCAGTTTACACCAGATTTACTTCCTGCAGATGTTGTGGGAACTATGATTTACAACATGAAAGAGAATGACTTTTCTATTAAGAAAGGCCCAATTTTCGCAAACTTTGTACTAGCAGACGAAATAAATAGAGCTCCTGCTAAAGTGCAGTCTGCCCTTTTAGAATCTATGCAAGAGAAACAGGTGACCATTGGAGATACCACTTTTAAACTTCAGCCACCATTTCTTGTTATGGCAACTCAGAATCCAGTTGAGCAAGAGGGGACCTATCCCCTTCCTGAAGCTCAAGTAGATAGATTTATGTTAAAAACCATTATAGATTATCCGAATATTGAGGATGAACAACAAATTGTTAGAGCAAATATTAATAACAGTTTTGGTGAAATCAAGCCTGTTGTTAGTATTAAGGAAATTATTAAGGCTCAAGAATCCGTTAGAATGGTATATATGGACGAAAAAATTGAAAAATATATTTTAAACTTAGTATTTGCAACAAGGTATCCTGAGAAATACGGATTAAAAGAGCTTAAGCCATTAATTAATTTTGGAGCTTCACCAAGAGGAAGTATTAATCTAGCAAATGCTTCACGTTGTTATGCTTTTATTAGAAGAAGAGGATATGTTGTTCCAGAAGATGTAAGATCTGTAATTCACGATGTCCTAAGGCATAGAATAGGTTTAACTTATGAGGCTGAAGCCGAAAACATCACTTCTGAAGATATTATAAATAAAATAGTTAATCAAGTTGAAGTTCCTTAGTAGTAATTGGAATTATCAATTCTTAAAAAAGTTAATTAACCTTATCTAGTGGAAACAAAAGAGCTATTAAAAAAAGTAAGAAAAATTGAAATAAAAACCAGAAGATTAAGTAATAATATTTTTGGAGGAGAATATCATAGTGCTTTTAAGGGAAGGGGCATGACTTTTAGTGAAGTGAGAAATTATCAATTTGGAGATGATGTAAGAGCGATAGATTGGAATGTAACAGCAAGGTATAATGAACCATTTGTTAAAGTTTTTGAAGAAGAAAGAGAGTTAACGTTAATGCTGATAGTTGATATTAGTGGCTCAGAATTTTTTGGATCTGACAACGCATTAAAAAAAAATATAATAACTGAAATTTCAGCGACTTTAGCTTTTTCAGCACTTCAAAATAATGATAAAGTTGGGCTCATACTTTTTACTGATCAAATAGAGCTTTATATTCCTCCAAAAAAGGGCAAAACTCACGTTTTAAGAATAATCAGAGAGTTGATCGAGTTTAAGCCTGAAAGCAAAAAAACAGATATTGGAATTGCTCTGCAATTTTTAATTAGTGTAATTAAAAAGAAATCAATCGCATTTATCTTATCTGACTTTATTTCTCCTGACTTTGAAAAAACTTTAAGAGTTACCGCTAAAAAACATGACGTAACAGGAATTAGAATTTATGACAAACTAGAAGAAGCTATTCCAAATTTAGGTTTGGTATCTATGTTTGATCAGGAAACAGAAGAAATCAGACTTATAGACACATCGTCTTTAGAATTAAGGAACAAGTACCGAAAACTGAATTCGTTAAATTTTAAAAAAATCAATGAATTATTCACTAAAAATGGAGCAGGAACATTGGTATGTAGAACAGACGAAAGTTATGTAAAAAAACTATTAAGTTATTTTAAAAAGCGTGGATAAAATAAAGCTACTTATTGTAATATTAATTTGTTTTAATACAAATATATTCTCACAGGATTTACCAGTCATTTCATCTAAAGTTGATACAACATCCATTAAAGTAGGTGAACAAATAAACTATGAATTAAGCTTGATTATTGACACGATATCCTTATTTGCTTTTGAATCTAGCAAGTTTATTAATCCTTTCGAAATAATTAAAGAAGAAGAATGGGATACGGTAAGATTTGAAAATAAATTTAATATTAAAAAAAAATTTTCGTTAACAAGTTTTGACCCAGGCACATTTTCTTTAAAATCTCCAAAAATAATTATAAATGATATTTTATTTTATTCAGATTCTATTTTAATAGATGTTTTAAATGTAAAGGTTGACACAGTTAGCAAAAAATTTTTCGATATAAAAAATATTATTGAAGTAAATAAAAATGATGAAGGTTGGTGGAAAAATTATGTGGCGATTTGTCTTATTATTTTAATGTTTATTTTAATTTGGAAATTATATAAGCGAGCTCTTAATTCAAAACTAGAAAAAGAAAAGATACAACCCCCTTTGGAGAGGGCTATAAATGCATTACATCTTTTAGAATCGAATAATTTAAAAGAACAGTTAGAATACAAGTTATATTACTCTAAACTAACTGAAATCGTAAAAAGTTATTTAGAGGAAGAAGTGAGTTTAGATGCGATAGAAAGCACTACAGATGAACTAATTAATAAATTAGAATTATTGAAGGATGCAGGAAAACTTTCATTATCCAACGAAACAATTATTAATTTTAAAGGCGTATTAAAAACAGCAGATTTAGTGAAATTTGCTAAATCAAATCCAGGAAACGAGATAGCTTCTTCAGACAAAAAAGTTTTAGAAAATGTTTTATTAGACACCAAAGAAGCTATTCCTAAACCAACTGAAGAAGAACTTTTAAAAAATAAAGAATATTTAGAAAAACTTAAAAAACAAAAAAAAAATAAGTTTATAAAGTTTTTTGTTGTGATAAGTTCGGGACTTGTTTTATTTAGTTTGATTATATCTGTAATAATTTTTGGATGGCAAGATGTAAAAGATAATGTTATAGGAAATTCAACTAAAAAATTATTACAACAAGATTGGACAATCAGTACTTATGGCGCTTTTCCTATTACTATCTCTTCTCCCGATGTGTTAATTCGGGAATTAGAAACAGAAAATCAAAAATTTGAATGGGGCTCTTTAAATAGTTCAGTAAATGTTATATTAAACATAAAGCCAATTGATAAAGAAAAAAAGAACGAACCTCAGAACACAATAGATGATTTAATTGCTTTATTAAAAGACATGGGTGCAGAAAATATTTTAACAAAGCAAGAAGAATTTTATTTAGACAATGGATTATCTGCGTTAAAATTTTTGGGATCATTCGATTTCTTAACAGAAAACGAGATTCAAATTAAAAAAGAATATTCAAATATTACATTTAGTAAAAAAGCAGGGGTTCAAAATGTTCTAATTATATTTGACAGAGAAAATGATTACGCTAAACAAATTTCAAAGAAAATAGAAGGATCAATAAAATTTGATGATTAACAATATGTTTCAAGAAATAACTTTTTATAACTCTGAATTTCTTTGGCTCCTAATGTTATTGCCTCTTTTAGTTTTGGTAAATATTAAAACTTCAAATAAAAAAACTTCAAAGTTTAAAATATCCTCATTAAAGGAATTAAACTTTAAATCTTTTAAAATTAAGTTTTATCCAATTTTAGATATTCTAAGATATTTAGCCATTACTATGTTAATTATAGGACTGTCTAGACCACAAGTACTAAATGTTTCTACTCAAACTAAAACAAGCAAAGGGATAGACATAGTAATCGCTGTAGATGTTTCTTCAAGTATGTTAGCTCAAGATCTGAGTCCAAATAGATTAGATGCTCTAAAATTAGTAGCGAAAGAATTTATAAACGACAGGACTAACGATCGAATTGGATTGGTAGTTTATGCAGGAGAAAGTTATACAAAGACCCCAGTTACATCTGATAAATCAATAATAATCAAATCACTTGAAGAAATTAACTTTGATGGAGTCATTGAAGATGGAACAGCAATTGGAATGGGTTTGGCGACAGCAGTTAATAGGCTTAAGGATAGTAAGGCTAAAAGTAAGGTAGTCATTCTACTTACTGATGGAGTTAATAATTCAGGATTTATTGATCCAAATACAGCAGCAGATCTAGCCTCATCTTATGAAATAAAAACCTATACAATAGGCTTGGGGACTAATGGGAATGCTTTAGCTCCAATCGCTATTAATCCAAATGGTTCCTTTAGGTTTGGATTAACAAAAGTTGAAATTGATGAGGACTTATTAAAATCTATTGCAAAAAAAACAGGAGGATTATATTTTAGAGCAACAGACAATAAAAGACTTAAAGATATTTATGAAGAAATCAATAAACTTGAAAAAACAGAAGTGGAAGAATTTAAATACACTAATGCTGTAGAAAAGTATAGAATTTTTGTGTTAATGTCTTTTGTGCTTATTTTTATTGAGTGGTTACTTAGATCAACTTTATTTAAAAGTTTTATATAAATGTATCAATTAGAACAGACAATATATTTTTATTTAACATTGGTAACTCCAATTGTTTTGGTAGGGTTTCTCGTTCTTAATAGATGGAAAAGTACTGTTCAAAAAAAGCATGTTTCTAAAAAGTTATTAAAAATATTAAGCCCAAATATTTCTACTTTCAAACCTAAATTAAAATTAATTTTTTTGTTACTTTTTTTTCTTTTTACTTCAATAAGCTTAGTTAATCCAAAAATTGGAACTCAACTTAAAACTGTCAAAAGAGAAGGAGTAGATATTGTATTTGCAATAGATGTTTCTAAAAGTATGTTAGCTGAGGATGTTGCTCCTAATAGACTAGAAAAAGCAAAACGATTGGTCTCTCAAATAATTAATGAATTAAATTCGGACAGGGTTGGAATAATTGCATATGCAGCTTCAGCTTTACCAATACTACCAATTACTAATGACTATTCTACGGCAAAAATGTTTTTACAAAGTTTAAATACAGAGATGTTATCATCTCAAGGGACAGCAATTCTAGAATCAATTAAATTGGCTAAAGATTATTATGATGATGAAAACCAAACTAACAGAGTTTTATGCATACTTTCTGATGGAGAAGATCATGAGATTGAAAATCAAAATATTTCTGAAATAGGTGAAGATTCGGGAATTACTATTTTTACAATTGGACTAGGAACTGTCAAAGGGTCACCTATTCCAATTAAATCAAATAATATAGTAGAATCATATAAAAAAGATTCAGAAGGGGAAGTGGTTATTACCAAGCTTATTCCAAAATTATTAGAAGATTTAGCTTCCTCTACAAATGGCATTTATATTGAAGGCGAAAATACTGAAGAAGTAGTTAAAATTGTAATTGATAAATTAAAAGAAATGGATAAACAAGAATTTGAATCCAAGCAATTTGTTGCTTATAAAGATCAATTTCAGTGGTTTATAGCACTTGCCTTAATTTTTCTATGTTTGGAATTATTTGTTTTTGAAAAGAAAACATTTTGGATTAAAAAGTTAAATTTATTTAATGAATAAAAGATATACAATAATTTTCTTTTTTTTAATATCTGTAAAGATTTTTTCTCAGGACTCTCTTTTGGACAAGAAATCTAACAATATGACATTAGACGGAAATTTAGAGTACGTTGAAAATAATTTAATTGATGCGGAAGCCCTCTACAGAAAAGCTATTTCGATTGATTCATTAAATAATATAGCCTCATATAATTTGGCCAATTCATTTTACAAAGGTCAATTAAACCAAGAAGCAGCTAATCAGTATAAATTATCCATTAAAAAAGCCAATTCAAGGCAAGAACTTCACAAAGGACATCATAACTTAGGGAATGTCTACATGCAAAACAAAGACTATCAAAACGCCGTGAACTCTTTTAAAAACGCTCTGCTTAATAACCCTAGTGATGACGAAACTAGATATAATTATGTTTTAGCAAAAGAGCTGCTAAAAAACGAACAAAAGAAAAACGAACAAAAGAAAAACGACAAGAAGGACGACAAGAAGGACGACAAGAAGGATGACAAGAAGGATGACAAGAAGGATGACAAGAAGGACGACAAGAAGGATGACAAGAAGGATGACAAGAAGGACGACAAGAAGGATGACAAGAAGGACGATAAGAAGGATGACAGGCAAAATAAACCTCAAGAAAAGAAAATATCACCAGAGCAACTTAAAAATCTATTAAAAGCAATGGACAATCAAGAAAAGAAAGTTCAGGAAAAGGTTAACAAGAATAAAATTAAAGGCTCTACTATAAAAAACAAAAAAGATTGGTAAATAAAACTATGAGAATACGAGCTACTCTTTTACTGTTATTTATTTCAACAATATTTTTTGAAATTAATGCTCAAAATCAAGGAATTAGTTTTGAGGCCATAACTAGCAAAAAAATCTTAGGAATAAACGAAACTCTTAGATTAGATTTTAAAATGAATAAAGATGGAGACAATTTTTCGCCTCCAAATTTTGATGGCTTTCGAGTTGTTGGTGGACCACAACAATCAGTAAGCAATTCCTGGATAAATGGGAAAAGATCTTTTTCTAAGGTTTATACTTATTTTTTGTCTCCTTTAAAAAAAGGATCTTTATCCATTGGGCAAGCTTCTATAGAAATAAAAGAAAAACTTTATAAAACTATGCCAGTTAAGGTTATAGTTAGCGAATCTGTTTCAATTAATAATGATCCAAATAATTCAAACTATTTAGTCAATGAAAATTTACATTTGGTAGCTGAAGTATCCAATACTAACCCTTTCTTAAATGAAGGTATTTCTGTTGTTTATAAACTCTTTTTTAGCCCTCAAATTAATGTTACCAATGTCGGTGAAATTGACAGCCCTGAATATGTGGATTTTTGGTCTAATAACATCAAAATACCAAGACTCCAAATCGAAAGAGGATCATACAAGGGAGATAGTTATAATTACGTTATTTGGAAAAAAATGGTCCTTTACCCTCAAAAAGAAGGAGAGTTAAACATTAAGCCTCTTTCTTTAGATGTTTCAGTTGATGTGCCAACAAGTAAAAGAGATTTTTTTGGAAATAGAATTTATACTCAGATTCCTAAAACGGTTGTTGCAGGAAACCGATTAATAAAAGTAAAGCCATTGCCTAAAGATGCTCCATCTAATTTTAGCGGAGCAGTTGGAGATTTTAAAATTGAATTATTATCTTCAAAAAATCAATTAAATGCTTCGGAGTCATTTCAATTAACAATTAAAGTTAAAGGATCGGGGAATTTAAAATTATTTTCTACTCCTGATTTATCAGTTCCAAGTTCACTTGAAAAATATGATCCTGAACATAATGAAAACATAACAACTAATCTAGGAGGAATGTCAGGCGATATCTCGGACACCTACACATTAGTACCACAATTTAAAGGGAAATATCCAATTTCACCCGTTGAGTTTGTTTATTTTGACCTTAAAACAAAAAAATACAAATCCACATTTACAAAGGAGATAGTAATTAGTGTATTAGAAGATCCCTCTTCATATTCTCAAAACAATAAAGTTAAAGTATTGTCTGAAAACACTAATAGTATTTCTAATTCTCAAAATCAATTTAGATTTATAAAAACAAAACCAGGATTAATTAAATTAAAGAGTCAAAACTTCATTTACTCGACTTTGTTTTATATTCTTATTGTCATGCCCTTAATAATTATATTTGTTCTATTAGTGTTTTTTAAATTTAAAAAAGTTTCAGATTCTGATTTAAAAGGATATAAATCAAGACGAGCTAATAAATTAGCTAAAAAATATTTATCAGAAGCAAAAATAAATTTGCAAAAGAAAGAGGTCTTTTATGACGCACTAGAAAGAGCTTTACACAATTTTTTAAAATCTAAACTTTTAATCGAAACATCAGATTATAGTAAAGAAAAAATTAAAAGGTTATTGGCAAATAAAAATATTCAAATAGAATCAATAGAACTGTTCGTTAAATTGATAGAGAACTGTGAGTATGCCAGATTTACACCAGCGTCAAATGTTGCAATTAACAATGATTACGAGAATGCAGTAAATATAATTTCAGAAATTGACAAACAAATTTAAAGATGAAAAAAATTATTGTTATAGTTTATTCGCTTTTCTCAACGTTAGTTTTTTCACAAACTAACAGCACTGATTATTTTAATAATGGAGTAAAGTTATACAACAATGGCAAATATGAAGAGGCTATTGTTCAATTTAAATCAATAATTGAAAATGGAGAGCACTCTGAAGCCTTGTATTTTAATTTAGGAAACTCCTTTTATAAAATAAATGATATTGCAAACAGCATATACTTTTACGAGAAGGCTTTAATATTAAAGCCTAAGGACAGGGATATTTTAAATAACCTGGCCTATTCTCAAAACATGTTAATTGACAAAATAGAAAAGCTCCCAACCAATCAAGTTTCAGATTTTTTGAATTATATTTCAAAAATCTTAAATATGCAGCAATGGTTAATTACAGGCTTAGTCCTGTGGTATATTTTTTTAGCAACATTTTTGTTATACTTCTTCAATACTAAAACTATATCAAAGAAAAATTATTTCACCTTTTCTGCAATATTTTTTAGTCTTAGTATTCTTTTTATTTTTAATGGAATTAATCGCTTTGAAAACAAAAAGAAGACTATTAGTGCTATAATTTTTGAAAATAAAATAGACTTCAGAGCTGAACCTAATTTTAGAAGTGAAATTCTTTTTAATTTACATGAAGGAACAAAAGTTGTTATACAAGAAGAATTAAATGAGTGGGGCCTAGTTAAAATTAACGATGGAAATAGCGGGTGGATTGAATTAAAGTCAATTAAAAAAATTAATTGATTCTTTGTTTGAATTAAAAAAATTCAGCAAAGTATCTCCTAATTCAATAATTGATCCATAAAACAAAGTCGCTTCAAAGAAACTTTCATCAATTAAGAATAAAGTAGAGTTTAAGTTTTCAAAGAAAACAAAACAAAAAGATAAAATAAGAACATATTTTACAGACCCAAACAATCCTCCTAAAACCTTATTGATTAAGCCTAACGAAACCATTTTAATAACACTAGTAAGGCCCTTGCCAATAATAGAAACAAATACTATAATTATTAGAAAAGTAAAAGCAAATGAAGCTACTTTTAAATAATTTTCATCAATACTTTCGATTTGACTTGAAAAATTTATTGATAGCCAATCGTGTGTAATGTCAGAAAATTTTAGAGAACCATAAGTTCCTAAAACAATAGCCAATAAAGAGGATAGTTCCATGATAAGGCCCTTTATAAAACCTCTAAAAAAACCAAAAACCAAAATAGAAACAATAAAAATATCTAAGTAATTCAATACATTTTTTTTACAAATATAAGTATATTGTGCGCTATGAATTTTGAATACTATGAGCAATGAATAACAACAATGATTTAAAAAATAAATGGATTACAATTTTAGATATTTTAAGCAGCCAATTTAACGATGGTGAGCCTCTAGGTTTAGAAAATGTAATTTATTTAATTGGAGTTCAAGAACTAGGTCAAACAGACAACAAGTTTAATAAAGATCAAAAGTTAGACTTGATGCATATAGCCATTTGCAGGCTTTTAGAGCCTTTTGGATTTTATCAATTTGAATATATTGACAACGACGGCTGGCCTCACTACAAAGTGATAAATAAGTTGCCGAATTTAAAATCTGGAGAACAAACTCTTTTAATGAAAGAGGCTGTGGTTAATTATTTTATAGAAAAAGAATTAATTCAATAGCTGAAAAACATTACTTTTGAAGAACAATTTTAAGTTTATTTATGATTGCTGAAATACAAAAAAGAATTAAAGAAGCTTCGACTTTTATTACTAATGACCCAAAAGAGTTAGAGAAATTTAGAATAGAATATTTAGGAAAAAAAGGACACATAAGTTCTTACTTTGCTCAATTCAAAAAAGTAAATGTCTCCGAAAAAAAAGAATATGGTTTAGCTATAAATGAATTAAAAAAAGTAACTCATCTGAAACTAGAGGATTTAAAAAAATCTTTAAATGCTAAAAAAAATTCAAAGACAGCTAACAAGGATCTGACTAGGCCAGCTTCAATGTTAGAGTTAGGGTCTAGACATCCAATTTCTATTATTAGAGATAAAATAATTGATATTTTTTATAAAATAGGATTTAATATTTCTGAAGGCCCAGAAATTGAAGATGATTGGCATAATTTTACCGCCTTAAATCTGCCAGAACATCATCCTGCTAGAGACATGCAGGATACTTTTTTTATAAATAAAAACCCAGATTTATTACTTAGAACTCACACTTCTTCAGTTCAGATAAGGCACATGGAAAATAATCAACCTCCAATTAGAACAATTTCACCTGGGAGAGTTTATAGGAATGAGGATATTTCAGCAAGATCACATTGTTTTTTTCATCAAGTAGAGGGGTTGTATATTGATAAAAATGTCTCTTTTGCGGATTTAAAGCAAACACTCATATATTTCACAAAAGAACTTTTTGGAAATTCTAAAATAAGATTAAGACCTTCTTATTTCCCTTTTACTGAACCAAGTGCAGAAGTTGATATTTATTGGGGGTTAAATTCAGAAACTGATTACAGAATAACCAAAGGAACCGGGTGGCTAGAAATAATGGGATGTGGCATGGTTGATCCGAATGTTTTAGAAAATTGTAATATAGATTCAAATGAATATTCAGGTTTTGCTTTTGGAATGGGTATAGAAAGAATAGCAATGCTTTTATATCAAATAGAAGATATTAGAATTTTATATCAAAATGATGCACGATTTTTAAGTCAGTTTAAGAATTCAATTTAATTTTTCACTCAAATTTTGAAATATTTTTTTTAAACTTATGTTTTTATAAAGAGAATCATAAGCAGCGTGTATAATTGGGAATTTTTTAAAATCTTTTTTTACAATTTCATAAGCATTTTTAGTGGCATAATAACCTTCTGAAATCATAGACATTTCAGCGATAGCTGCCTTTAAAGAATATCCTTTTCCAAGCATATTACCAAGAGTTCTGTTTCTACTAAAAGTAGAGTAGGCAGTCACCAATAAATCGCCTAAATATTCGGTGTCATTGATATCTCTATTGATTTTACAAACATCATTTACAAAGCGTTTCATTTCTCGAACAGAATTACTGATTAAAACACTTTGAAAATTATCACCATAGCCAAGACCATGCGCGATTCCTGCTACAATAGCATAAACATTTTTAAGCATGGCGGCATATTCTATCCCCGTAGTATCTTTGGAGAGCTTTACTTTGATTTTTTTTGATTCTAAAGACGTTTTCATGTCTTTACCGATTTGATCAACTTGGCAAGCTACAGTTAAGTATGAGAGCTTATCTAAAGCAACTTCTTCAGCATGGCAAGGCCCAGTAATGATCCCAATCTTACTTAGAGAGACGTCATAGAATTCATTTAAATGCTCGCTAACAATTAAATGAGACTCTGGAACAACTCCTTTAAGCGCTGAAAAAATTATTTTTTCTTTTAACAGCGATTTAACTTTCATTAATTCACTTGCTAAAAAAGGGGATGGAATGGCTAATATTATAATATCAGAGCTTTCAACCACTTCATTAATTGAAGAACTAATATTTAGTTTTTTAACATCAAACATAACTGAAGTTAGGTAATGGGGATTTTTTTTAAATTCTCTTAAATAATTTACATTGTCCTCATTTCGAACATACCAATTAATTAAATTGTTATTTTCAGTTAGTATTTTAACAATAGCTGTTCCCCAACTTCCTCCACCTAGCACACCATATTTTTTATTCATATATAAAAGATTAACAAAAATTTGGAAATTAATTCCCTAATATAAAATTAAATTAGGATTTCATAAATAGTTTGTTTTTAGCAGCACTCTCTTTTTTAGAGAGTGTTTTTTTATTAATTTTTACCAATAAACTTTAGATGAAATTGAAATAAATCCTAGTAAATAAAACACCCCAATTCTTAAAAATTTTTTTGAGCTTTCAGATGATTTTTTATGAAGAGACCATCCTAAAGTTAAAATTATAACACCCAATAAATTGGCTATAGGTTGTTCAATCAAATATAGCCTATGCTCAATGTTGTGAATCACTGATTTAAATCCATTACTCCACCATGAAAATTTAGGAGAAATGAAATATAAGACCAATCCAATTATTAGTTGAATATGATTAAAAATTAAAGCATACAGTGAAAGTCTTAAGTCAAATGTTTTAAATTTTTTTTTAATGACAAGAGATAAAGAGCAATTTAGTATTACAAATATAGTTATCAAAAAAACTAATAAAGTCCAGTAAGAATGAAGTTGAAGAACCCATTGAAACATTAATTCCATATTTTATTTGAAATAACTAATTGCTAAATATAAGTACTTTTTATAATTCATTTTAAAAGTCATTGGCAAATAATAATTTCTTTGTATAATCTTCGTTTGGCTCTAAAAAAAGCCGATCAGTCTCGTTGACTTCTTCAACCCTCCCATTGTTTAATATTATAACTCGATCAGACATATATTTCACAACCGACAAGTCATGAGATATAAATAAAATAGTAATTGAATACTTTTCTTTTAAGTGATTTAATAGGTTTAATATTTGAGCTTGAATAGTAACGTCTAAAGCAGAAACTGATTCATCACAAATTAGTATTTCAGGGTTTAACGCCAAAGCTCTTGCGATAACTATTCTTTGCCGTTGACCTCCAGAAAATTGATAAGGAAATTTATTAAAATCACTTTCAGTAAGATTTACCTGTTTTAAAAGTGAAATAACTTTTTCTTTTGATTCTTTTTTTGTTTTGTAAAGTTTATGAGCAAGCATAGGCTCCATTATTGAGTAGCCAATAGAAATTTCAGGATTTAAAGATGAATAAGGATCTTGAAAAACCAATTGAATTTTTCTTCTAAATTTTGTGTTAGGATATGTCTTTATACATTTTTTGTTATAAATAATCTGACCTTTATCAAATCTGTTTAAATTTAATATAGATCTGGCAATAGTAGATTTTCCAGAGCCAGATTCACCAATTAGCCCTAGAGTTTCTCCTTTAAATAAATTAAAAGTTACATTATTTAGAACCTTTTTATCTTCATAAGAAAATTCTAAATTTCCAATTTTTAAAATAGGATCATGTTGATATAAATTATCGTGCGCCTCAATTCTTTCTTTCTTTGAAATTAATACTGTCTTTATATTTTTTTCATTTGTAGGCAATCTTATTGGCCTAACATTTTTAGGAGGCCTAGCATTTAATAAAAGCTTAGTATAGCGTTTTTTAGGGTTATTAAAAATTTGATAACTACTGCCAAACTCTACAATTTCACCTTTATTTAAAACAATAATTTTTTCAGCTATTTTGGAAACTAGTTGAAGGTCATGAGATATAAATATTATACTCATTTTTGTTTCTTTTTGAATTGATTTTAAAAGATTTATAATTTCTTTTTTCACAATACCATCTAATGAGGTTGTTGGTTCGTCTGCAATTAAAATTTTTGGATCACATGCGATAGCCATAGCAATCATAATACGTTGTTGTTGACCCCCACTAAGCTGATGAGGATATTTGTTATAAGCTATTTCAGAGTCACTTAGCTGAACTTTTTTTATTAACTCTAAAACTTTATTTTTCCCTTTTTTTAAGCTGATTAAATTATGATTTAAAATTATTTCTAATATTTGTTCCCCACATTTCATACTCGGATTTAGAGAGCTCATTGGCTCTTGAAAAATTATTGAAATTTCATTTCCTCTTATTTTTTCCAAATCATTGGATCCAAGAGATTCAATGAAATTGCCATTAAAATTAATAGTCCCGGTTTTAGTAATATTTTTTAATCTTAATAGGTTGATTATTGAAAATGCCGTAATAGACTTTCCGCTTCCAGATTCTCCTACAAATCCTAAAATTTCATTTTCTTTTAAATCAAAAGAAATATTTTTTAAAATAGGAATTTTAGAAATTGAGACGCAAAGATTTTTTACTGAAAGAAGTGGCACAGGTATCATGTTATAGATTTATGTCAAGCATTTTAAAAGCTTCCTCAATATATGTTTTTTCCTGAGTGTTTTCTTCCATTCTGCCAAGGCGTACAATAAGTATGTTTTCTTTGGGAAATACAATCACGTATTGACCTAAATGTCCTCTCATAGCAAAATAATTTTTTTCTTGAAATTTTCCAAGCCAAAATCCATATCCATACTCAGGACTCGCAAGAAACCTAGCTGTCAAAGATTTTTTTACAAAAGCTGAATCTAACAATCGTTTACCATTCCAAAGACCATTATCTTTATATAGTTTTCCAAATTTTGCAAAATCTCTAGCATTAGAATTAAAGCAACAATATGCTTTTTCTGTATTTGTTTTGATATTGTCTACTTGCCATAAGGCATTGTTTTCGGCACCCATAGGATTCCAAAACCAATCATAAACTAAGTCAGATAATTTTCTTTTAGTAGCTTTTTCAATAGTCATTGCTAAAAGCTGAGTGTCACTACTTAAATATTTAAATGATTCGCCAGGCTTTTTGATAATAGGCCTTGACTTTACCAGGTCATTTAAATTGCTCCCAATATATGCTCTTGCTGTTACGCCAAAGATATTAGTATAACTTTCATTCCATTTCATTCCAGAAGACATACTTGATAAATCACCAATGGTTAGTTGTGAAGCAAAACCCTCATTGTAATTAGGAATATAAGATCCAACCTTGTCATTTAGATCATTAAAAAACCCCTCTTGAATTGCCTTTCCCATTGTAGCTGAAACTATACTTTTGGACATAGAAAAAGAATTACTATAGGAGTTTTTATTATATCCTTCATAATATTTTTCATGCCATATGGAATCGTTTTTAATAATTAAAAAAGCGATTGTTCCAAGAGATGTGTTTTTAGAAATTAACTTATCTGTTGAATTAGCCTTGTTGTAGTTTTTATGGATTGGCCAAGCTTGTGGGCTTTCACTTTTGGGAATATCAATATTATCAAAAAATTTATAATCAGTGATATCTGCTTTAGTTCTTTGAATTTTATAAAAGGCACTAACTAATTCGGATAAGTAAATTATATCAGAACTAAAATTAAACCCACCAAAAATTAAAAATAAAGCTAATACTAATCCAGTTTTACTTTTTAAACGTTTCATACACTACTAATGTATCAAAAATTAAGAGATTAATTTGATAGCTTCTTTAGCAAAATAAGAGACTATCATATTAGCGCCAGCTCTTTTGATAGAGTTTAATTGCTCCATCATTATCTCATCGTGATTTATCCATCCTAATCTAGCACCTGCCTTTACCATGGCATATTCTGCACTTACTTGATATACAGCTAGCGGAACATTTATAGTATTTTTAATGTCCCTAACGATATCTAAATAAGCTATTCCAGGCTTGATCATTAAAATATCCGCCCCCTCCTCAATATCTGAAAGCGCTTCTTTTATTGCTTCTGTCCTATTTCCGATATCCATTTGATAGGTTTTTTTATCTCCAAACCCAGGTTTGGAACCCAGCGCATCTCTAAATGGGCCGTAAAAAGACGAGGCATACTTAGCGCTATAACTCATAATTGAGGTGTCATGAAATCCGTTTTTCTCTAATTCTTGTCTTATTGCTAATACTCTTCCATCCATCATATCACTAGGCGCCAATACATCCGCACCAGACATAGCATGTGATAAAGCCATTTTTGAGAGCACTTCATTGGTTTCGTCATTTAAAATAAGATTGTTCTTTACGATTCCATCATGACCATGAATTGAGTAAGGATCAAGAGCTATATCTGTCATTATGGTAATTTCAGGAACTGTATTTTTAATCTCTTTAATAGCTCTTTGCATAAGCCCATCTTCATTTACAGCTTCACTTCCAGCATTATCTTTAAGCTTATCAGGGACTTTAACAAACAATAAAATGGCCTGAATCCCAATACCCCACAATTCTCTTACTTCTTTTTTTAAATTGTCAAGACTTAATCTATAATATTCAGGCATAGACTTTATTTCTTCTTTAATTTTTTCGCCCTCACAAATAAAAAGAGGAACAATAAAATCATTTGGACTTAAAGAAGATTCTCTTACTAAATTCCTTAATGAAGATTTGGATCTTAACCTACGATTTCTATTTAATGGAAACATATTTTTAGAATTTACACCCATTTAATGGGAGATTTTAAAATTTCTACAAGCTTGTGTTCTTCACTGTTTTTTTTTGGATTAAAATCATAGACCCATTGAGCTTTTGGAGGTAAGCTTATGAAAATACTCTCAATTCTGCCGTTCGTTTTTAATCCAAAAAGAGTGCCTTTGTCATGTAAAAGGTTGAATTCAACATACCTGCCACGTCTAATTTCTTGCCATTTTTTATTTTCATCATTATATGACAATTTTTTTCTTCTTTCAATTATTGGCACATATGAATCAAGAAAAGAATTTCCTAAATCAGAAACATATAAAAACCAATCATTTATTGACATTTTTTTATTGGGTCTGCAATAATCAAAGAATAGCCCACCGATTCCTCTGGCTTCATTCCTGTGTGAATTCCAAAAGTATTCATCGCATTTCCTTTTATATTTTTGATAAAAACCTTTATTGTGTCTATCACAAGTTTTTTTACAAACTTCATGAAAATGAATAGCATCTTTTTGAAATAAATAATAAGGGGTTAAATCGGTCCCCCCACCAAACCACTGATCTATTAATGCACCATCTTTATAGGTTTCAAAATATCTAAAATTAGCATGTACTGTTGGAGCCATCGGATTTTTTGGATGCAAAACTAAACTTAGTCCACAAGCAAAAAAATCAGCACCATTGACATTAAGCTGCTCAGCAATAATTTTTGGAAGTTTCCCAAATATTTTAGAAACATTTACCCCGCCTTTTTCAAAAACGTTTCCATCTTCAATCACCATCGTCAGTCCACCACCACCTTCACTTCTTTTCCAAGGATTTTTTATAAACTTAGATTTACCATCGAGTTTTTCACAAACATCTGTTATGTTTTTCTGCAATTCATCAATATAATTAGAAAACTTATTTTTCATGTTAATTGAAGTTCTTAATTGTTTCTACAAAAGCCTGAACATTTTCGACTGGAGTATTAGGTAATATCCCGTGTCCCAAATTTACAATGTATTTGTCTTTTCCAAAATCATTTAGCATTTGTTTAGTTTGTGATATGATGGTTTTTTTAGATGAAAACAATCTGCTTGGATCAAAATTTCCTTGAAGAGTAACGTTATTTTGAGTTAAATAACGAGCATTTCTTGCGGAACAAGTCCAGTCTAATCCTATTGCAGAAGCTCCAATTTTAGAATAATCGGAAAGCGCATGCCAGCATCCTTTAGGATAAATTATAACAGGACTAGTTTTGTTTAGTGCCGCTGTTATTTGTTGTATGTATGGAAACGAAAACAATTGATAATCTGAATGAGATAATACGCCTCCCCAAGAATCAAATATTTGAATTGCATCAACACCAGCTTTAATTTTTAGTTTTAAATATTCGATAGTTATCATCGTTATTTTACTTAGCAGCATTTGAGCTAGTTCTGGATTTTTAAAACAGAAATTTTTTGCTTTATCAAAATTTCTTGAACCACTTCCTTGAACCATATAACATAAAATGGTCCATGGGGAACCTGCGAATCCTATTAAAGGAATTTCATTATTTAAAGCGTCTTTAGTTAGTTTAATTGCCTCAAAAACATAATTTAAATGATCTTCAACATTTTGAGTATTTAGGTTAATTACATCAGATTTTGATTGAATAGGAAATTCGATATAAGGACCAAAATTATTTTTCATCTCTACATTTACGCCCATTGCCTGAGGAATCACAAGAATGTCACTAAATAGAATAGCAGCATCGACCCCAATTTTTTTTATTGGCATCATAGTAATTTCAGCTGCAAGTTCAGGAGTTTGACATCTTGTAAAAAAATCATATTTATTTTTTAAAACCATAAATTCTGGCAAGTATCTTCCAGCTTGTCTCATTATCCACACGGGAGGCCTGCTAACAGTTTCTCCTTTTAATGCCTTTAAAAACAATGGATTTTTAATTTGACTCATGTTTAAATAAATTAATAGTTAGGGTTATCACATTATTAATGGATGGGCTATCACAGGTGATTATATTTTTTGAGAACTTTGAAACATAATTTGAAGTAGTTTCTCCAATACAAATACAAGCATTGTCATCAAAAGAATTTTTTTCTAAATAACTTTTCACACCACTTGGACTAAAAAACATTATTCCATTAAACTTCTTTTCAAATTTTTTTGAATTTAAAATGGTTTTATAAACAGGAATTTCTGTTAAAGTGATGTTATTTTTTTTAAAAAAAGTGTTAAAGGCTTTATTTTTTATACTTCCACAGCAAAATACAAAATTTTCATTTTTTGCGGTTTTTTTAATAAAATCGGCTAATTTTGATGAATTTTTAGTCATTTTTATCACTTTTTGACCATTTTTCAATAATAATGATTTTGTATTTTCTCCCACACAATAGATTGTTTTACCAATACACTTTATTTTTTCTTTTGATAAAAAAACGGCATTGACTGCAGATTTACTTGTAAAAATCCAAGCACCATTATGATTAGGAAGTTTAAATGTAGTTGTTGACGTACTAATAAAGTCATGTTGAGTTAAATCTAAGTTGCTAGCTTTAAACAAATCTTGATTAGTTATATTTAATTTTTTTGTTGAAAGAATTTTAAGCTTTGTCATTTTAGATTTTTCAAGTTTTCAAAAATTTTCACACCACCACTGCTTAGTATCTTTTCACAACTTTTCTTTCCTGCCTTAAGATCAGTTTTATTATAAATCTCAGTTTGTGAGATAGAGTCTTTTCCGTCAATTGAGCATAGGTTTGAGATGAAAATCAATTTGTTGTCATTTATTCTAGCATAAGAGGAAATAGGCATAGTACACCCTCCCCCCATTAATTGTAAAAATTCTCTTTCTTGATTCACACAATGCATGGTTTCTTTACAGTTAATTTTGTCAAGCAAATCATTTAATTCTAAATCTTCTTCTCTTGATGCAATTCCAATTGTTCCTTGTGCTGCGGATGGAATCATCCAGTCTAGCACTATCATTTTGTTGGAATTTATTGACAACCTATCTAATCCAGCTTTAGCAAATATTGCCCCATCCCAATCGTTTTTATTAATTTTTTCTAATCGCGAATCTATATTTCCTCTCAAAACAGCAATTTCATGATGAGGATATTTATTTAGCCACTGGCATTTTCTTCTAATACTACTAGTAGCAATCGTCAATTTTTTTTCAAAATTTATTGTATCATTTTTCAAAACCAATACATCCATGGGATCAGCTCTTTTAAATACACAATTTATTTTCAGTCCTTTTGCAGGTTCAATAGGAACATCTTTAAGACTATGTACAGCAATATCAATTTTATTGTTGAGTAATGCTTGGTCAAGACTTTTTGTAAATATTCCAGTAACGCCAAACTCATATAAGGGTATAGATTGATTTAAATCCCCAGAAGACTTAATTATTACTATTTCAGCCTTAACATTTTCTTTTTCAAGTACTGACTTAGCAAAATTTGCTTGCCAAAGAGCTAATTTACTCCCCCTAGTTCCTATTCTTATTTTATTGTCCATTTGAATCTAACTGAAAAATATTTCTAATAGACTTTAATTCTTTATCAAACTCTTTACTCTCTTTTAAGTAATTAGCCACTTGATTAGTTATTTTTTGAATTAAATGTTCAGAGACCTGTTGTAGATTATCTTCATCAACATTTGAAGATTTTTTCTTTAGCGTATTAATTTTGTCTGACTGTAACTTTTTAAGCTTAGTTTTTAATTCATTTACAGTAGGAGCAAATTTTCTTGTTTCTAGCCATAATTCAAAATCTTCGGTTACTTCTTGTATTATTTTTTCTGCATCTGGAATAAACTTTTTTCTATTTTCTTTATTTAAATCAGTTACATTCGACAAATAGTCTAAATCTAATAGTTTAATATTAGAATTTGTAACTAAATTTTCATTTACATTTTTAGGAACAGAAAGGTCTAGTATCAGTAGAGGTTTAGAAACCGATATATTTTTGTTAGTTACAGTTGGTTTATTTGAAGAGGTGGCAACAATTAAAACATCACTCTGAGATATTTCAGAATTTAATTCAGAAATATTTTTTACAATCAATTTAAATTTACCGGCAATAATTTTTGCTTTATTCTCAGTTCTGTTAATTAGAGTTATTTGTTTATTAGAAGTGTGTTTTACTAAATTTTCACAAGTGTTCCTGCCAATTTTACCAGTTCCAAATAATAAAATTTTTTTTGATTTGACCTCTGTAATATTATCTAGAATATATCTCACTGCGGCAAATGATACTGAAGTAGCGCCGGAGGAAATGTTAGTTTCATTTTTAATTCGTTTACTAGCATGCTTAACCATATTAAAAAGTCTTTCAAAATATGGGTCAATTGTTTTTAAATCTTTTGCTCTTTTAAAACTTTGATTTAGTTGAGCTATTATTTCAAAATCTCCTAAAATCTGGCTGTCTAACCCTGTTCCAACTCTGAATAAATGATTTACAGCTAGACTTCCACTATAAACATATCCGTAATCATGAAATTCTTTGATAGTTCCTCTACTAACTTGACACAATAGCTCAATGACTTTTACTGTATTAGATGAATTAAAATAAATTTCTACCCTATTGCAAGTGGAATTTACAATTATTGAATTTATTTTAATTTTTTTTGCTTCTAGGATTAAAGTTTTTGACTGAGATTTGTCTAAGCTAAACTTTCCTCTTACGTTAGTATTAGCATTTTTATAACTAATACCAATAACATTTATAGATGGCGAATTCAATAATAAAAGTTTTATTTTTATAAATCAAAAATAATATTCAATAATTTCTAAAAATAACCTTTAAGGGTCTATAAATAACTATGAAAGAATTTTTGAAAAAACATTAAAAAAATCGATATAAATTTAATATTTTTACAGATGAAGAGGGATGATTAAGGTGCTATAATTTAGAACCCTTCTAAATAGTGATTAAAATGGAAATTAAACAAAAAAATATCGCAAAAGGATCCGTAGAAAGTTTTAATGTAGAAGAAGGTATAATTTTTTTAAAACAGATTAATGATAGTGAGTTTCATTCATCGCAATATTATGATATTGATAGGACTTACATTCAGTTTCATTTTTGTATAAAAGGAGCTTCCAAGTTTCAATACAATAATGATACTTATAGCTTTCCAGTTGTAGAGGAAAATTCTATATTATTATACAATCCTGTCAAAAAGCTTCCAATTAATCTTTTGTTAGATCCTAATAGCTCAGTACTTTCAATCTTAATTTCAATAAAAAAATTTCATAGCTTATTTTCCAACGAAGCAAATCAAATTTCATTTTTAAATGAAGAAAATATTGGCAATAAATTATATAAAGAAAAACAAATTGGCCCAATGATTGCAGTTGTTCTAAATCAAATATTACAGCAGTCTATAGGACAAAGCATGTATAAACTTTATTTAAGAGCGAAAATCTTTGAATTAATGAGTCTTTATTTTAATAAAAGTAAAGAAATGGATGTGGAGCAATGCCCCTTTTTAATGGATGATCAAAACATAAAAAAAATAAGAAAAGCAAAAGAAATTATTATTTCTAAAATGATTGAACCTCCCACACTAATTGAATTAGCTTCAGAGGCGGAAATTAGTCTTAAAAAACTAAAAGAAGGATTTAAACAAGTATATGGGGCCTCAGTTTATGCTTTTCTGCTTGATTATAAAATGCAAGTTTCTAAACGATTATTATCCTCAAAAAATTATAACGTAAACGAGGTAGCGTTAAAAGTAGGATATAGCACAGCAACTCATTTTATTAATGCTTTTAAAAAAAAATTTGGCACTACGCCTAAAAAATATTTAATGTCAATATAAATTATCATATGAAAGGAGTACTACTTATTAATCTAGGGTCACCAGATAGTCCAGAGAAAAAAGATGTAAAAAAATATTTATCTCAATTTCTTATGGACGAAAGGGTAATTGATGAGCCGTTATGGCTTAGAACCTTATTGGTCAAGGGAATAATTTTAAATACAAGACCAAAAAAATCTGCAAGAGCCTATAAAAAAATCTGGTGGGATGAAGGGTCGCCATTAATCGTTTTATCTAATAGATTAATAAATAAGGTCAAAAAAATAACTTCAGTCCCTATGGCATTGGCTATGAGATATGGCAATCCATCAATTAAATCTGGAATAGAAGAGCTGGTAAACAAGGGAATAGATGAGATTTTATTAATTCCTTTATACCCCCAACATGCTATGGCATCTACTGAAACAATTTTAGTTTTAGCAGACCAAATTAAAAATGAATTTTTCCCAAAAATAAAATTCACTAACCTTCCAGCATTTTATAACCATTCAGATTATATTAGAGTATTGTCAAATTCAGTTCAGGACTATTTAAAAGATAAAGAGTGGGAACACCTGCTTTTTTCTTATCATGGAATTCCAGAAAGACACATTAGGAAAACGGATATAACTAAATCTCATTGTAAAATTGATGGTAGTTGTTGTCAAACAACATCGCCGGCACATGATTTTTGTTACAGACATCAGTGCTATGAAACAACCAAAAAAGTTGTTGAGTATTTAGGATTAAAAGAAGGCACCTATTCCAGTTCTTTTCAGTCTCGACTAGCTGGACAGCCTTGGCTAAAACCATATACAGACAAGGTTATTGAAGGCTTTGCTAAATCTGGCACCAAAAATATGGCTATTGTTACTCCGGCATTTGTTTCAGATTGTTTAGAAACCTTAGAAGAAATAGGAATGGAAGCAAAAGAAGATTTTATTGAAAAGGGTGGAGAACAATTTCACGTAATACCTTGTTTAAATGATGATTTAGATTGGGTTAAAACATTAAGCAGGTGGGTTGACGAATGGGCAGTATCTTAATTAATATAGAAATTGGAATATTATAACTACATAAAATCATTACATATTATTTTTGTAATAACCTGGTTTGCAGGACTGTTTTACATACCAAGATTGTTTATTTATACCATAGAAGCTTCTTTTAAGCCAGAACCTGCGAAAACAATTTTAATTGACCAGTTTAAACTAATGATGTTCCGATTATGGTATATAATCACATGGCCTTCAGCAATACTTACTATTTTTTTTGGATCTTGGCTATTGATATTAGTGCCAAATTGGTTAAACGAAGACTGGATGATTGTTAAATTATTTTTTGTATTAATTTTAATTTTATATCATATTAAAACACATCTTATATTCAAACAAATGCAGTCAGGAATTATTAACTATTCGTCAAATTTTATGAGGATTTGGAACGAAATAGCAACAATTGTTTTGTTTTCAGTTGTTTTTTTGGTGGTTCTTAAAAACAATATTAGTTGGATTTATTCTATCTTATCATTAATAGGTTTTATAATAGTACTATTTGTATTAATTAAAATTTATAAAAAAGTTAGAAAAAATGATTAATACTAAAACAAATTTGTCTTTAAGAGCTAGAGTTTTTATAGCAATGACAGCTTTAGTTATAATTGCATTTTTTCTAATATCAATCATTACTATTCCTCAATTTAGAACTCAATCAGATAAATATCACGAACAGCGTTTAGAAAGAAAAGAAGCTCAAATTCAAAGAAGTATAGCATATTTTTTTCTTGAATCTAATAAAGAAATAAGTAGAGCTGAATTAGATTCTGTTTTAATTGAAAAAATTTATCAAATAGCTGATGTTCAAAGTGTAAATTTCAGCATTTATAATACCGATGGAAGTTTGATTAACTCTACTCTACCTAAGAATAATATTAAAAATATAAAAAAAGAATTATTAATAAATATTTTAAAAAATAAAGATTCAAAAACAATTCAAATTTCTAAAGAAGAAGACAAGCAGTATAGGTCTTCTTATTCTTTAATTCTCGATGAGGATTTTAATCCTTTATGGATTCTGAATTTACCATATTCGGATGATGATAATTTAAACACATATGAACTGGATTCTTTTATTATTATTCTTTTAGAAGTTTATTTGTTTTTATTAATTCTATCAATTGTTATCTCCTATTTTGTGTCCGTTTATATTACTAGAGCGATTTCCGAAATTGCCTACAAGATGAATCAAACACGACTTGATAAAACTAATACTAAAATTGAAGTTAAACCTAGAAGTAAAGAAATCTATAGTTTGGTCAACTCTTACAATAAGATGGTCGACATGTTAGATGAAAGTGTAGAAAAATTATCTAAATCTAATAAAGAACAAGCCTGGAGAGAGATGGCTAAACAAGTCGCTCATGAAATCAAAAATCCTTTAACGCCAATGAAGTTAAGTGTTCAAAGCTTTCAAAGAAGTTTTGATATAAACGACCCTAATATTAACAATAAATTAGATGAATTTATTCAAACATTGATACAGCAAATAGAGACTATGAGTTCGATAGCTTCAGCTTTTTCAAATTTTGCAGAAATGCCAGCTCAGCTGGGAGAAAAAATAAATATAATTCAAACTGTTAAATTAGCTTTAGAGATTTTTAATGAAAAACAAATAGAATTTTCTTCTGAGCTTTACGACGTTCAGGTTAATATTGATAGAGCACAAATGGTCAGAATAATTACAAACCTTATTAAAAATGCACTTCAAGCTTGTGAATCAATTGAGAACCCTTTAATTCAGGTAATAATAAAAAAGAAAAAGAATAATGTTTTTATAGATATTAAAGATAATGGAACAGGCATTTCAACACCAATAAGAAACAAGATATTTGAACCTAACTTTACAACCAAATCCAGTGGAATGGGACTAGGATTAGGAATGGTTAAAAATATAGTTAATTCATATGACGGTGAAATTACTTTCACTTCCAAAGTTAACCATGGAACTACTTTTTCAATTTATTTTCCAATTTTAAAATAATTAAAATGAATTTTAAAAACATCAGTTTAAAAAATAAAAATAAAATCAGCTTACTTACAATTGAAAGACCTGACA
>Ga0209502_10000180_pt1 | contig 70610 bp, 67 predicted proteins | sample ArcticOcean_MG_C_10_FD_187442 | JGI IMG/M metagenome (GOLD analysis project Ga0209502, IMG submission 187442) | Marine microbial communities from western Arctic Ocean - ArcticOcean_MG_CB11_90 (SPAdes) (version 2) | ecosystem: Environmental > Aquatic > Marine > Oceanic | place: Arctic Ocean... | reverse complement strand
TATATAAAGAGGGGGTTATAGGCCTGGCCTGCATTATCTGCTACCTGAATAGCAGCAGCGCGAGCTAACTGATTGGCGCGACCGGTGACATAGTTATCGAAGTTAAAGGAGGGGTTGAGCCCGGATGGGACTTCATTTTTGTTGGTTCGTTTACTAGCTTGAGTTTTTTGTTCTTTATTACCGGCGCTCGTTTCAGTTAGTTTGTTCTCAGTTGACACTTTTCTGACGGGCTTTTTACCGCTATCAGGTGTGTTGGTTTTTTTACTGGTCGTGATTTCAATTAACACATTAGTTGAAAATAGCTCTTCAGCAATGGTTTCTAGCCTGTTTAAAAAGCGGTCTTTAACCCATTGTTGTACAAACTTATTCGGCGCCACCACACGAATATTATTATCCACTATTTCAGTGGTAAGTGGTTTTATCCAAGTGTTAAATTGTTGCGTAGAGAGTTCTAGCTCAAAACGGCTAAGGCAAGTGGGCCAAAAATTTTCCATCGCTTTACCAATTACCCCAGTTTAAAAGTTAAGAAAAAGTAACAAACATAGCTGATGAAGAGAGTGGTATCTTTTTCAACAGTGTGCCTTAATGTGACTATTTATTTTAACCTGTTTAACTAGCCTTATCCACAGGCAACAACAATTAGTTAGTATAAAAATAGTATTGACAAACATATCAGTTATAGGGTTTAATGTTCGGCTTTGTAGCATTCGCATTTTGGAGAAGTAAATGAAACGTACCTATCAACCGTCTAAAACACGCCGAGCACGTACGCACGGATTTTTAGTGCGCTCAAGAACAAAAGGCGGCCGTAAGATTCTTGCAGCACGCCGTGCAAAAGGCCGCAAGCGCATCGGTCTGTAATATAGCCAGTAAATTTTACGCGATAATGCGTGTTAAATTTATTAAGCATTAAATGATAATTAGCGATGCCAAAATCAGTATTAACTAAGCTAATTATGATCAGAAAAACGGATGAATTTTCATCCGTTTTTAGTTTTAGAAAACGTTTTTCTACAGAAAAACTGGTTATCCATTACATGCCAAACGCGAATGTGGCGGCAAGAGTTGGTTTTGTTGTCGCTAAAAAAGTTGCCAAGCGAGCCGTGGATAGAAATTATATGCGACGAGTGTTGCGCGAGTTGTGTCGCCAAGAGCTATGTGCATTAAATGGTGTAGATGTGGTGATTCAAGTTAAAAAACCATTTAATAACAGTCAGTTCTTGTTAATTAAAGAAGAGCTTGTTATGTTGTTTGCTAAAATTCAGCGTAAAGTAGCTTAAGAGCGTTAATGGCCAAGCTTCTCATCGGGTTAATTAAGTTATACCAATGGTGCTTAAGTCCTTTTTTTGGGATGGGGTGTCGCTTTGAGCCAACTTGTTCTCATTATGCAGTTGAGGTAATAAAAAAGTATGGTGCAATCAAAGGTAGTTACTTAATGGTGTTACGATTAGGACGGTGTCACCCTTGGTGTGATGGTGGTCATGATCCTGTGCCTTAATTTTTCTTTTAACAAGAAACATTTTTAATTTATAAAGAGTTGTATGGACATTAAGCGTTTAGTTTTATTTGTTGTTTTTTCATTTTCCGTCATGATGTTATGGGATGCGTGGCAGGTTAAGAACCCACCTCAAAATGAGGTGGCAGCCGCCGCCTCTATTGGTGGGGCTACTGGAGTGGATGCGCGCTTTCCAGCAGCCGCTGATGCCGCGAGTATTGCACAGGTGGATAACGGTCAATTCAAATTAGCGACAGGTAAGCGGGTCAGTGTGAGTACTGATTTATATAAGGCTGAAATTAGTACTATTGGAGGTGATTTACGCCACCTAGTATTGAATAAGCACCTTGCCGACGATAAAAGCTCAGGCAACTTTGTTTTGATGGATGATGCTACTTCTAACCCAATGTTATATGTTGCACAAACAGGTTTAATTGGTGCCGACTTACCCAATCATAAATCATTGTTCACGACGACAGCGAGCGGCTATACGATGGAAAGCGGAGTTGACGCTTTAGTCGTGAAGCTTTCTTGGGAAAATAACGGTATTACTGTTGATAAGGTCTATACCTTCCATCGCGGTAGTTATCAAATTGATGTGGACTACCGAGTTACCAATGCTAGCGGTGCAGACATTACACCATCTGTTTACTACCAAATCGCGCACGACAGTGAATCTAATCAAGGCTCTGCATTTATGCCAACCTTTACAGGCGGTGCTTATTTCACAGATGCAGATAAATTTAAAAAAATTAGCTTTGATGATATGGCCTCATCTAATTTGTCACTTAAAAGTAAAGACGGTTGGATTGGAATTATTCAGCATTATTTTGCTAGCACTTGGATTCCTAAAGCAGCAGTGGCTAATGAGTTCTATACGAAACAATTAGCTGATAATATGTATGCAGTTGGTGTGGTTAACCCCATTGCTACTATTGCCGCTGGTAGTGCTGCTGATGTGAAAGCAACCTTGTTTTCTGGGCCACAAACAGCGGCCGACCTTAAAGCGGCAGCGCCAGGCTTAGAGTTTGCAGTTGACTATGGTTGGTTAACCGTTATTGCTAAACCATTATTTTGGTTACTATCAAAAATTCATAGTGTGATTGGTAATTGGGGTGTGGCCATTATCCTTTTAACCATTTTCTTAAAAGCACTTTTCTTTAAGCTGTCCGCAAAAAGCTATCGCAGTATGGCGCAAATGCGCGAGATGGCGCCGAAGATGCAAGCGATGAAAGAAAGGTTCAAGGATGATAAGCAAGCATTGCAAACAGCAATGATGGAAATGTACCGCAAAGAGAAAATCAATCCACTTAGTGGTTGTTTGCCAATTTTGGTACAAATACCTGTTTTTATTGCGCTTTATTGGGTGTTGTTAGGTTCTGTTGAGTTGCGCCATGCACCATTTTTCGGCTGGATTACTGACTTATCTGCCAAAGATCCTTACTATATTTTGCCGGTTCTTATGGGTGCATCAATGATCATTCAGACCTATTTAAATCCAGCGCCGGCAGACCCAATTCAAGCCAAAATGATGAAAATTATGCCAGTGGTGTTTAGTATTTTCTTCTTCTTCTTCCCAGCTGGTTTGGTTTTATATTGGTTGGTGAATAATGTTCTATCGATTGCTCAGCAGTGGTATATCAACAAAACCATTCATGCAGCTGCGCTAGCTAAAAAAGGCAGTGCAAACCACTAGCCCACAAGACACGATTGCCGCTATCGCTACAGCAAGTGGTGCAGGTGGCATTGGTGTTGTCCGAATTTCAGGCCCACTAAGTGAGCAGGTTGCGACCAATATTCTAGGACATTGCCCTGCTCCCCGATACGCGGCCTACTTAGATTTCAAACAAGCGGATGGTGAGTTAATTGATCGAGGTATTGCGATCTATTACAACGCACCACACTCATATACTGGTGAAGCTGTCTTAGAGCTACAGGGCCATGGCGGTACAGCGTTGATGCAGATTCTATTAGCGCGTTGTATTGAGTTGGGAGCACGTCAAGCAACACCAGGTGAGTTTACACGCCGTGCATACCTCAATGATAAATTAGATTTGGCACAAGCCGAAGCCGTTGCTGATGTGATTAATGCGGCGACGGTAGAGGCTGCTAAAAGTGCGGTACGTTCTTTGTCCGGTGAGTTCTCTAAGGCCGTTAATACATTATTGAGTGAGCTGGTTAATTTACGTTTATACGTTGAAGCGTGTTTAGACTTCCCAGAAGAGGAAATTGATTTCATTACGGAGGGGCGTGTCGCAGAAAAAATTACACTTAATCAAGAAGCCTTAGAAACAATCTTCAATAAAGCGCAACAAGGTGTTTTATTAAGAGATGGTATTAATGTTGTGTTAATCGGGCAGCCCAATGTTGGCAAGTCGAGTCTATTGAATGCGCTTTCTGGTGAAGAGGTCGCAATTGTGACATCGATAGCCGGAACAACACGCGATGCTATTAAAAGCGCAATTCAAATTAATGGTGTGCCATTGCATGTGATTGATACTGCTGGCCTGCGTGAGACCGAGGATGAAGTAGAAAAAATAGGCATTGCGCGCACATACCAAGCCACAGAAACGGCCCATATCGCATTATTAATGCTTGATGTAACCACTGGCATTGGCGAACAAGAAAAATTGATTTTAGGCCGCTTACCGCAAGGAATTGCTAAAATTTGGGTGCATAATAAAATTGATGTGTCTGCTGAAAAACCACAGGTGTTCGAAAAAGATGATGAGACCCACATTTTTCTTTCGGCTAAAACGGGCGATGGTTTAACACTATTAAAAAATCATTTACTATCTCTTGTTGGCTATCAGCAAAATTCTGAAGGTGTTTTTATGGCGAGAGCAAGACACCTTAATGCGCTGGAACAAGTGCGCCAACATTTGCGTTATGCAAGTGAGCAAATTAATTCAGCTGAATTGGTGGCGGAAGAGTTGCGGGTAGCACAAGAGGCATTAAGTACCATTACCGGTGAGTTTACCCCTGATGACTTATTGGGTGAGATTTTTTCCAGGTTTTGTATTGGTAAATAATAAATGAAATAAAAAAGACGCAAACTGCGCCTTTTTTAATGAGTCTTAAATGCGGCGCTTGTTGCTCTGTTGCTTTTAACTTGTTATAAGTTATTTCTTACTTAGGCTGTAAAGCTTGTTATTTTGGGGGAGGCTTAATTTTACAAACACGCTTACAGCCAGCAATCATCGCAAAAATTAAGTTATCACGATGTAGTATGCTTTCAGCAATAACACCAGTTACATGCCCTACAACTAAAAACAACCAACCCCACGTTGTGCAATGATGAATGATTTTGTATGCATCAGTATAGGTGTCGGTAAAAATCCAACCATTTTCAAATACTAAAATACCAGAAGCAACGGCTGTTAATCCGATGCCTAGCACGGCATAAATAACGATTGCACCAGTTGGATTGTGGCCAACATAGTGTTTTGCCTTTGCTTGCCCTGCCTCATCTTCCCTAACGGGCGTGACGGAGCTGGTAAACTCGTCGATGCTGATTTCATGTGCTTGTATTGCATCCGCAATGGGTGCGATCGTGTTTGGGCTGGAAAAGGATTCAGCATCCATTAATTTAATAAAACCACCTTCAAGCAACCAAGTCTTTGCGTTTTTGAACGCTTGCATCGTTAACATTTTGTAGCTTAGCGAAGATTTCTTCTTCGGTGGAATTCGTGACCATTACTGTCAATACTTGGCCAACAGCATCAGGTAGCTTCTTTATAAATGCTCGTTCGCACCAGTTGGTTTTTTGTATAAATAATGTCTGCAGTCATAATCTTCAAAAGTAGTTGAATACCCCAGCTCTGGGAGAGAGGGTTATCAAGGCGCTGCGAGCTTTGGGAAAGAGGCCAATGATATCTATTGATATTCTTGTAGCATTGTTTCACGTGAAACAATGCTACAACAGCATAAAAACAACGCATTTCTGCAGTATATCTTGGCCGTTTCACGTGAAACAATCAAGATAAAGTAACGGAGCGGATTGTTTTACGTTAAAATTCAACTCTTTCATTCTTCAGCAGTATCGCGATTAAAGTATGCAGTTTCCGGATAAATTTGATGTAATTGTTATTGGTGGCGGCCACGCGGGCACTGAGGCGGCGTTAGCTGCTGCGCGGATGGGGCAAAAAACTTTATTGTTGTCACATAATATCGAAACGCTTGGGCAGATGTCTTGCAACCCCTCTATCGGGGGTATTGGTAAAGGCCATTTGGTTAAAGAGGTTGACGCACTTGGTGGCGCGATGGCGCAAGCGGCTGATGAAAGTGGCATCCAGTTTCGGATTCTTAACGCAAGCAAAGGCCCCGCAGTGCGAGCTACACGTGCGCAGGCAGATCGCGTGTTATACAAAGCTGCTATTCGTCATCGTCTGGAAAATCAACCTAATTTATGGCTTTTTCAGCAGGCTGTTGATGACATTATTTTGGATCGAGATAAGGCTGTTGGCGTTGTTACGCAAATCGGCTTGCGCTTTGCTTCCAAGTCTGTGGTTCTAACGGCAGGCACATTTTTGGGTGGTTTGATTCACATGGGCATGCAAAACTATAGTGCTGGCCGTGCTGGGGACCCCCCTGCTATTTCGCTGGCAGCAAGGTTGCGCGAAATTGGTTTGCCAGCGGCTCGATTGAAAACAGGCACGCCACCAAGGGTTGATGGCCGCACGATAGATTATAGTGTGATGACTGAGCAGCCTGGCGATAGCCCGCTGCCAGTATTTTCATTTATGGGAAATGTCTCGCAGCACCCTGCACAGGTTTCATGCTGGATTACCCACACGAATGAAGCAACGCATGAGGTTATTCGCAATGGTTTAGACCGCTCGCCGATGTACACTGGCAAGATTGAAGGTGTCGGGCCTCGCTATTGTCCAAGTATAGAGGATAAGATTCACCGCTTTGCCGACAAAGACTCACATCAGCTATTTTTAGAGCCAGAAGGCTTGGATACGCATGAGGTTTATCCTAACGGCATTTCAACTAGCCTTCCATTTGATGTGCAGTTGGACTTGGTGCGCACGATAAAAGGTTTGGAAAACGCACATATTCTGCGACCGGGTTATGCGATTGAGTATGACTATTATGACCCCCGCGGCTTAAAAAGCTCTTTAGAGACAAAGGCTGTGCAAGGTTTGTTCTTTGCTGGGCAAATTAATGGGACGACTGGGTATGAGGAGGCAGCCGCGCAAGGGTTATTAGCCGGTGCAAATGCTGCGCTATATGTGCAAGATAAAGAAAGCTGGTGCCCCGCTCGTGATGAAGCTTACTTAGGTGTTTTGGTTGATGACTTGATTACCACTGGTGTGACAGAGCCTTACCGTATGTTTACAAGCCGTGCAGAATATCGCCTCCAGCTGCGTGAAGATAATGCAGATATGCGTTTGACGGAAATGGGTCGCAAGCTTGGGTTGGTTGATGAAGCGCGCTGGGAAGCCTTTAGCCGCAAGCAAGAGGCCGTTGCTAAAGAGCAGCAGCGCTTGAAAAAAACCTTTGTACAGCCCGCTAATGTTTCACGTGAAACACAACGAGCTGTTTTGGGTAAAGTGTTGGGTCACGAATATAGCTTGTTTGAATTGTTACGGCGCCCGGAGGTAAGTTATCAAGGCTTGCTTGATTTAATACCAACTGATGCAGTGTTATCAGCGGAGGTAAAAGAGCAGGTAGAAATCGCGGCAAAATATCAAGGTTATATTGACCGGCAAAAAGATGAAATTGCTAAGCAAAAAGAAAGTGAGCATATTAAGCTGGGTGATGCGATTGATTATGATGATGTGCATGGGTTAAGTACTGAGGCTCGTCAAAAGTTGGCGCAACACCAGCCTGAAACGATTGGTCAGGCTGGCAGAATTTCAGGCATTACGCCTGCGACCATCTCTATTTTGATGATTTATATGAAGCGTAAGTATAAGAAGGTAGAGAGTCCAAATAATAGTGAAGCTGCATGAGAGAGTTGGCTGAAAAATTAGCGGCCGGTATAGCGGAAATGGGTTTGCAAGTTTCGCCAGAAAGGCAACAAAGCTTATTAGATTATTTGGTTTTATTGGCCAAGTGGAACAAAGTCTATAATTTAACTGCTGTACGTGATCCGCTGGAAATGGTGACATTGCACTTGTTGGATAGTTTGAGTGTGTTGTCTTATATAGATGGTAAAAGCTTGTTGGACGTGGGGAGTGGCGGCGGTTTGCCTGGTATTGTATTAGCCATCTGTTTGCCAGACTTGCAAGTGACGACAATTGATACGGTGCAGAAAAAAGCGATTTTTATGCGCCAAGTCAAAGGTGAGCTGGGTTTGGGTAACTTACAGGTGGTGAATGCGCGTGTGGAAGAGTATGAGGCTGAGCCGTTTGAGTTGGTTATTTCTCGTGCCTTTTCTGACTTAGGTTTGTTTATGGCGTTGTCGCAACATTTGTTGGCCGAGGGTGGTTGTTGGTTGGCAATGAAAGGTGTTTCGCCACAACAAGATTTAGAGGCGCTTAAAGTAAAAAGTAAAGTTTATCCATTGTCTGTGGCAGGTTTAGACGCAGAGCGGCATTTGGCCATAATTGAAAAATTTTAGTAATGATTGAATAGAAGCCATTGGAAAATACGTGATGAAAATATTAGCAATTACAAACCAAAAAGGTGGTGTTGGTAAAACCACAACCTGTGTCAATTTGGCTGCAAGTTTGGCGGCGAATAAGAAAAAAGTGCTGTTGGTTGATCTTGATCCGCAGGGAAATGCCACGACAGGCTGTGGTATTGATAAAGCAAAGCTTAAGCATAGTATTTACGATGTGTTGATTGCGCAGAAAAAGTTAAATGAGATTGTGGTTAAGTGTGAAAAAGGCGGTTTTGATATTGCACCGTCTAATCGGGATTTGGCTGGAGCGGAAGTTGAGTTGGTTAATGAAATTGCACGTGAGACACGTTTAAAACAGGCGTTTTCCACCATTAGCGGTTATGACTATGTGTTGCTAGATTGCCCCCCTGCCCTCAATTTGCTCACGGTGAATGCGTTAACGGCGGCAAACTCGGTCATGATTCCAATGCAGTGTGAATATTATGCATTAGAAGGATTGTCTGATTTGGTGAACACCATTAAGAAAGTGCGGGCGCGTTTGAACCCTATTTTAGAGATAGAAGGTTTGCTGCGCACCATGTTTGATACGCGCAATATGTTAGCGCAACAAGTTTCGGATCAGTTGGAAGGCCATTTTGGCGACAAAGTATATAAAACAGTTATTCCACGTAACATTCGTTTAGCAGAGGCGCCTAGTTATGGGCTGCCAGTGTTGATTTACGATAAGACTTCAAAAGGTGCAAATGCATATTTGGCATTGGCAAAAGAGATGATAGCAAAAAATTAGCAATAAAAACAAATAGTTAACGGGTTAAGGAAAAGGTTATGGCAAAACAAAAGGGATTGGGCCGCGGATTAGACGCATTATTAGCTGGCGATGTGGGGGATGAGGTAGTTACGGGAGATGGTTTGCGCATGTTGCGAGTCAGTCAAATGCAAGCTGGCCAATACCAGCCGCGCACCCATATGGATGATGGCGCTTTACAAACCTTGGCTGATTCTATCAAGGCGAAAGGCATTATGCAGCCTATTTTGGTGAGAGAGATTGCACCAGACCAGTATGAAATTATTGCCGGTGAACGCCGCTGGAAGGCAAGTCAAATAGCTGGGTTAGAAGAAGTGCCTGTGTTGATACGTGAAATTGAAGACGAAGCAGCGTTAGAAATGGCCTTAATCGAAAATATACAACGTGAAAACCTCAACCCGTTAGAAGAAGCGCTGGGTATTAAGCGTTTAATCGATGAGTTTGCGATGACGCATGAAAGAGCGGCTAGTGCAGTAGGAAGGTCACGCGTTGCTGTTTCCAATTTGTTGAGATTATTGACTTTAGCTGGCGGTGTGCAAGCCATGTTAATGGAAGGCAAGCTTGATATGGGACATGCGCGTGCTTTGATTGGTCTGGAGCCGGCGCAGCAAGTCATGCTGGCGAATAAAATAACGCAAGAAAATTTATCTGTGCGGGAAGTAGAGAAGCTGGTTAAGCAAGTCGATGGTGCTATGAAGCCTAAAGTGCCGCAAACAAATATTCACCAAGATGTTTTTTCGTTGCAGGATATGTTGAGTGAAAAGCTGGGAGCAGGTGTGACGATTACTGCCAAGGCGAACGGGTCGGGGACGCTAAAAATTAATTATAGTAATTTGGATGAGCTTGAAGGGTTTATCAAGAAAATCACGCATTAAGCACTTTTTACGCAGTGAGTTTGGGCAATAAGGCTTGACTAAAGTGCTGTATTAATTCAAAATCGCGGCTCTGCTAAAAGCCCGTTTTAAATTTAACTCTTTTTAGTGGGTTTGAAAATGAATGATAAAGATATAGGTTTGATAGCAGAAGATAACACATTCGGGGCGATGTTACGCTCACAATTGCTTACAACAGCAGCGGTGGCGGTAGTCGCCTTTGTAATGTCTGGAATGAATGCAAGTTTGTCTGCAGTAGCAGGCGGTCTAGCTGTCACACTAGCATCATTTATTGCGGCCAAATTGGCAATCAGCAAGCGTAAGGACGCAGCATCAGTGTTGGGCAGTATGTTAAAGGCGGAGCTTATCAAGATAGTGTTGATTGTTTTGTTTTTAGTCATCACGATTAGAGAATTTGAAGCGTTAGTGCCTTGGGCGCTGATTATAGGGTTAGCTGCGACGGCAATTATTTCCGGCTCAGCCATTAGTAAACGTAGTAAATATTTGAAAATATAAGATTATTATGGCAACAGAACATACAACAGAGCACGTAGCAGAACATTCAGGTGAAATGACGACAGCAAGTGATTATATTAATCATCACTTGCAATTTAACGTACAGCCAGTTGGCGACGGTGGTCATAGCTTCTGGAATGTGATTCATCTTGATATGTTCCTTATTTCACTGGTGTTAGGTGCAATGGTTGCGGGCGCTATTTGGTTGGTTGCACGTAAAGCACATTCAGGTGTGCCAAGTAAGACACAAGCTTTTGTGGAGCTCATTTTTGATTTTGTTGATGGCCAAGTTAAAGGCATGTTTCACGGTGATCGCCACGCATTTATTGCACCAACAGCACTCACCATCTTTTTATGGGTGTTAGCCATGAACTTGATGGATTTAGTGCCTATCGATTGGTTTGCTAAATTTACTGGTTTGTTTGGCGATTCACATGCGCCCTTCCGTCCATTACCTACATCAGATGTAAACACGACATTTGCATTGGCGCTATCAGTTTGGATCTTAATGATTTTCTTCTCTATCAAGGCCAAAGGATTTGGCGGATTGATTCATGAAATCTTTGGTGCACCATTTGGTATGCCTAAGCTATTCAAACCTAAAAGCTTTATGGGTTTCATCGGTTTGATTGCTAGCCCATTATTGTTGCTAGCAAACTTCATGTTCAACATGATTGAGTACATCTCAAAACCACTATCACACTCTATGCGCCTATTTGGTAACTTGTACGCGAGTGAAGTGATTTTCTTGCTGATTGGTTTGTTAGCAGCAACAGGTATTTTCGGAATGTTCGGCGCAGTTATTTTAGGTACGGTCTGGGCAATCTTCCATATTTTAGTGGTGCCATTACAGGCATTTATTTTCATGATGATGACCATTGTTTACTTATCAATGGCACATGAACATCACTAAAATTAAGTTTATTGAAGTGGTTTTATTTAAATAGTAGTTTTTAGTCTTTAACAAGAGAGGGTAACAAAATGGAAATGATTCAAGCATATACGGCGATTGGCATTGGTCTTATGGTAGGTATTGGTGCTGCAGGCGCTTGTATCGGTATTGGTAACATGTGTTCTAGCTTCTTGGACGGCGCAGCTCGTCAACCAGAAATGATTCCTGAGCTACAAGGTAAAGTATTCTTGCTTCTAGGTTTGATCGATGCGTCATTCATTATTGCTGTTGGTGTGGCACTATTGTTTGCTTTCGCAAACCCACTATTAAGCGCTGTAGCGTAACTTTTACGATTGCTTAGTATGATTGGGTTGGTCAAGGGACTAACCCAAATGATTAAGTTTTAAACTTGGAGCAAACATGAACTTTAATTTAACGCTCATTGCGCAGGCAATTACGTTTGCAGTATTGATTTTAGTCATCGTGAAATTTGTTTGGCCGCCGCTATTGAATGCAATTGAGGCGCGTCAAAAAGAAATCGCTGATGGCTTAGCAGCAGCTCAAGAAGGTAAAAACTCTTTAGAGAATGCAGCGAAAAAATCAGAAGTAACGCTGAATGAAGCTAAACAAAAAGCGAGCGAAATCGTTGGGCAAGCAGAAAAGCGTGCTAACGAAATCGTTGAAGAAGCCAAAGGCACTGCAAAAACAGAAGCTGACCGCATTAAAGAAACGGCGAAATCAGAGCTTGAGCAAGAAGTGAACCGTGCAAAAGAAGGTTTACGTGCGCAAGTATCTGTATTGGCTATTTCTGGTGCTGAAAAAATCCTGCGTAAAGAAATTGACGCAAAAGCACATACAGCGATTCTTACTCAATTAGCAGCGGAGCTATAACTCATGGCTGAAATTTCAACCATTGCACGACCATATGCTGTTGCTGCTTTTAAGTTTGCTAAAGAAAAAAATGCGCTGGCTAAATGGTCAGACATGCTGTCTTTAGCGAGTGCTGTTAGTAGTGATGAAACATTGCACGCAGTGATTCAAGATCCAAAAGTTGACGGTCAAGTTTTGCAAGATGTTTTTTTAAAAGTATGTGGTAAAAAACTCGATAAACATGGTCAGAATATGATTAAAACGCTGGTTGAATATAAGCGTTTATCTATATTGCCTGCGATTAGCAGCGCTTTTGAGGATTTGAAAGCAGAAGATGAAGGTTCGATTGATGCGCGCATTGTTGCGGCAGTCAAGCCAACTGTAGCAGTCACAAAAGACTTAGTGAAAAAATTAGAAGCTAAGTTTGGTAAGAAGGTAACCGCAGAAGTGGAAATTGATCCAGAGATTATTGGTGGTATGAAAATTATTGTGGGTGATACAGTGATTGATGCATCGATTAAAGGTCAGTTACAAAATTTAGCTTATTTGCTAACAGCATAAGCAAGCGATAAAAACTTTAGGAGTTTAGTAATGCAATTATCTACATCAGAAATTAGTGAACTGATTAAAAGCAGATTAGAAGACTTTGAGGTCAGCAATGAAGCGCGTACTCAAGGCACTGTTATTTCAGTAACTGACGGTATTGTACGTATTCATGGTCTTTCAAACGTCATGGCTGGCGAAATGATTGAGTTTCCAGGCAATACATATGGTTTGGCCCTTAACCTTGAGCGCGATTCAGTTGGCGCTGTGGTTTTAGGGGACTACGAACATATTACTGAAGGCGATATCTGTAAATGTACAGGTCGTATTTTGGAAGTGCCTGTTGGCCCTGAATTGATTGGCCGTGTGGTCAATGCTTTGGGTCAGCCAATTGATGGTAAAGGCCCAGTTAAAACAAAATTAACAGACAAAATTGAAAAAGTTGCGCCAGGTGTGATTGATCGTAAATCAGTTTCACAACCAGTTCAGACTGGTTTGAAATCGGTTGACGCTATGGTGCCAGTTGGCCGTGGTCAACGTGAGTTGATTATTGGCGATCGTCAAACAGGTAAAACAGCGGTTGCGATTGATGCGATTATTAATCAAAAAGGCGAGAACATGACCTGCGTTTATGTCGCGATTGGTCAAAAAGCTTCAACTATTGCTAACGTAGTGCGTAAGTTAGAAGAAAACGGCGCGATGGAATACACCATCGTTGTTGCTGCGACTGCTTCTGATTCAGCGGCGCTTCAATTCTTAGCACCATATGCTGGTTGTACCATGGGTGAGTATTTCCGTGATCGCGGTGAAGATGCATTGATTGTTTATGATGATTTGACTAAACAAGCGATTGCTTATCGTCAAATTTCACTATTACTTCGTCGTCCACCAGGCCGCGAAGCTTACCCAGGTGATGTTTTCTACATTCATTCACGTTTACTTGAGCGCTCAGCTCGCGTTAATGAAGCGTATGTTGAAAAATTCACTAAAGGTAAGGTTAAAGGCAAAACTGGTTCATTGACTGCATTGCCAGTGATTGAAACAGCTGCTGGTGACGTTTCTGCATTCGTACCAACAAACGTGATTTCAATTACAGATGGCCAGATTTTCTTGGAAACTGACTTGTTCAACGCTGGTATTCGTCCTGCGATTAACGCTGGTATTTCAGTGTCTCGTGTTGGTGGTGCTGCGCAAACTAAAGTGATTAAAAAATTAGGTGGTGGTGTACGTTTGGCTCTTGCTCAATATCGTGAATTGGCTGCGTTCGCGCAGTTCGCTTCTGATTTGGATGAAGCAACACGCCAACAACTAGATCGTGGTCGTATGTTTACTGAGCTAATGAAACAAGCTCAATACTCACCATTAAGCGTATCTAACATGGCAGTGACATTGTTAGCAGCTAATAAAGGCTATTTTGATGACGTACCAACAGACAAGGTATTGGCTTTCGAAGCTGGCTTACACGGCCACATGAAATCTAAATACAAAAAACTGATGAATGCGGTTGAAAAAAACAAAGCCTTGAGTGCTGATGACGAAAAAGCATTAATTGATGCGATTGAAGACTTTAAATCAACAAGCGCATATTAATCTCTAGAAAATTAGGACAATAAAATGGCTGGTAGTAAAGAGATTAGAACCAAGATCAAGTCGGTAGAAAATACCCGCAAGATCACGAAAGCAATGGAGATGGTTGCTGCTTCTAAAATGCGTAAAGCGCAGGATAGAATGCGTGCAGCACGTCCATATGCAGAGAAAATTCGTAATGTTGCGGCTCATTTATCTTATACACAACCTGAATATAAGCATCCGTTTTTAATTAAACGTGATGTGGTTAAGAATGTTGGTTTAATTGTCGTGAGCTCTGACAAGGGTTTATGTGGTGGTTTGAATACAAACATGTTGCGCCTTTCTGTTAACCAAATGAAAACTTGGGAAACAGAAGGAAAAAACATCAAAGTTACCGCTTTTGGTAATAAAGGCTTGAGCTTTATGACACGTATGGGGGCAGATATTGCTTCTAACGTAACAGGCTTGGGTGATGTGCCACATCTAGAGACACTCATTGGTTCTATCAAGGTAATGTTGGACGCTTTTGAAGCAGGTGAAATCGACCAACTATCGATTAGCTACACTAAGTTCATCAATACGATGAAACAAGAGCCAGTGATTGAGCAATTGTTACCACTATCTGGTGATAAATTGGGTAGTCCTGATGGTAATTGGGGTTATATCTATGAGCCTGAGTCTGAAATAGTGATTGATGAGCTCATGACACGTTACATTGAGTCAATGATCTATAGCGCAGTGGCAGAAAACATGGCTTCTGAGCAATCGTCTCGTATGGTTGCAATGAAATCAGCATCTGATAATGCGAAAGAGGTTATTGGTGAGTTGAAATTGGTTTACAACAAGGCGCGTCAAGCAGCGATTACAAAAGAGATTTCAGAAATTGTCGGCGGTGCCGCGGCAATCTCTAGTTAATTTTATTTATATTAAAAGTATCTGACTAAATATTGAGTTAGGAAAAAAGATGGCAAAAGCAAATCAAGCAGTAGGTAAAGTAGTTCAATGTATTGGCGCGGTTGTGGACGTTGAGTTCCCGCGTAACAATATGCCAAAGGTATATGATGCATTGATCATTGATGATAAATCATCACAAGCTGAAAAAGGCTTAACATTAGAAGTGCAACAGCAACTAGGTGACGGTATTGTCCGTACGATTGCCATGGGCTCATCTGATGGTTTATCACGTGGTACTACATTTAAAACAACAGGCTCACAAATTACTGTTCCAGTTGGTGTAGGTACTTTGGGGCGCATTATGGATGTATTGGGTCGCCCTATCGATGAAGCTGGTCCTATCGATTCTAAAGAGCGTCGTTCGATTCACCAAAAAGCACCTGCTTTTGAAGAGCTCTCACCTTCTGTTGATTTGCTAGAAACTGGTATTAAAGTGATTGACTTGGTTTGCCCATTTGCTAAAGGTGGTAAAGTTGGTTTGTTCGGTGGTGCGGGTGTTGGTAAAACCGTTAATATGCTTGAGCTGATTAACAACATTGCTAAACAGCATTCTGGCTTATCTGTATTTGCAGGCGTTGGTGAGCGGACACGTGAAGGTAATGACTTCTACCATGAAATGGCAGAAGCTGGTGTGATTAAGCTTGACGATATGAAAGAATCAAAAGTAGCCATGGTGTTTGGCCAAATGAATGAGCCACCTGGTAACCGTTTACGTGTTGCACTTTCTGGCCTTACTATGGCTGAGAAATTCCGTGATGAAGGTCGTGATGTGTTGTTCTTCGTGGATAACATCTACCGTTACACATTGGCCGGTACTGAAGTATCTGCGCTATTAGGTCGTATGCCTTCTGCTGTAGGTTACCAACCAACACTAGCTGATGAAATGGGTAAACTGCAAGAACGTATTACTTCTACTAAAGCAGGTTCAATTACATCTATCCAAGCGGTATACGTACCTGCGGATGACTTGACCGATCCATCGCCAGCAACAACGTTCCAGCATTTGGATTCAACTGTTGTGCTTTCACGCGACATTGCTTCTCTTGGCATCTACCCAGCGGTTGATCCACTAGACTCCTCTTCACGTCAATTAGATCCATTGATCGTTGGTGAAGAGCATTATGCAGTGGCTCGTGGCGTGCAACAAACATTGCAACGTTATAAAGAGCTACGTGACATTATTGCTATTTTGGGTATGGACGAGCTTGCTCCTGAAGATAAATTAGCTGTTGGCCGTGCACGTAAAATCCAACGTTTCTTATCACAACCTTTCCACGTTGCTGAAGTGTTTACAGGCGCGCCTGGTAAATACGTACCATTAAAAGAAACCATCAAAGGCTTTAAAGCGATTGTGGCTGGTGAGTATGATCACCTGCCTGAGCAAGCTTTCTACATGGTTGGCGGTATCGAAGAGGCTGTTGAAAAAGCCAAAACACTTTAAACTAAGTTTGTGAGAAAACAATAATGGCAAATACAGTTCGTGTTGACGTAGTAAGCGCTGAAGAGGAAATCTTTTCTGGTGAGGCTGAGTTTATAGTAGCACCAGCATCAGCAGGTGAGGTGGGTGTTTACCCACATCACGCGCCGATGATTACAACGATTAAATCTGGCGCGCTACGAATTAAACTACCTGATACTAAAGAGGAAACACTCATCTTTATCTCAGGTGGCATGCTAGAAGTACAACCGGGCTTGGTGACCGTATTGGCTGATACAGCGATACGTGGTCATGACTTAGACGAAGCAAAAGCAATTGCCGCTAAAGAAGCGGCAGAAGAAGTGATGAAAAATAAAGCTTCGGATATGGACTATGCTAAAGCGCAAGCTGAGTTGACAGAAGCGGTAGCACAAATTCAAGCGATTAAAAGATTACGTAAGCAATAAGCGGTAGGTGATAAAAAGGCGGCTTTTTAGCCGCTTTTTTATTATCTATTAGTATGTGTACTCTCGTAGTAAAATATACAATCATATGCAAAATAATCAATTAAACATCATTATTCTCGCTGCGGGCAAAGGCACGCGCATGCATTCTAGCCAGCCCAAAGTGCTACATGAAGTTGGTGGGAAGGCTCTTTTAGGACATGTTATTGACTGTGCTAACAGTTTAAACCCAAGCAAGATTATTGTGGTTTATGGTTTTGGTGGCGAACAGGTAAAAGACGCTTTTCAACAAGAAAACCTTGTTTGGGCTGAACAAAAAGAGCAATTAGGTACTGGTCATGCCGTGCAACAAGCATTACCTCATTTAGAAGAAAATTCGAAAACCCTAATACTATTAGGTGATGTGCCATTAATCAGCAGTGAAGCTTGCAAGGCTTTGCTTGCACAAGCCAATAATCAATTGATGATTCAGTCATTTAACAAACCTAGCCCAACAGGCTATGGCAGAATTGTGCGCAATGAACAAGGCATAGTGCACGCGATTGTTGAAGAGAAAGATGCGACAACAGCACAACGTACTATTAATGAAGTGAATACGGGCATTATGGCAATGCCAACTAAAAAGCTTACAAACTGGTTAAGTCGATTAAGTAATGATAATACGCAGCAAGAATATTACTTAACCGATGTCGTTGGTTTTGCTGTTGAGGATAATATGCTAGTCAATGCAGATATTACCGATGATGAATGGTCAGTGACCGGTGTTAATAGCAAACAAGATTTAGCTTTAATCGAACGTGTTTACCAACAACGACAAGCAGAAGTATTGCTGAAAAAAGGCGTGACCTTATTAGATCCAGCACGTATCGATATTCGTGGACAGCTAGAGACAGAAAAAGATGTCACCATTGATGTGGGCTGTCTTTTTGAAGGCCAAGTACAGCTAGGCGAAGGTGTGAAAATTGGCGCTTATTGCATCATCAAAAACGCTAACATTGCCGCAGGCACAGCCATTGCACCATTTACCCATATCGATGATGCAACCATTGGTGAAAATAGCAAAATAGGCCCTTATGCAAGGTTGCGTCCAGGTACGGTGCTGAGTAATGAAACACATATCGGAAATTTTGTAGAGCTTAAAAATGCACAAGTGGATACAGGAAGTAAAATTAACCACTTAAGTTATGTAGGTGATGCATCAGTTGGTAAAAATGTAAATATTGGAGCTGGCGTCATTACCTGTAATTATGATGGTGCAAACAAATTTAGAACGGTGATTGAGGATAATGTATTTGTTGGCTCTGATAGTCAATTAGTGGCGCCAGTTACTATTAGACAAGGCGCTACTATCGCTGCTGGATCTACCATTACAAAAGATACTCCAGCAGATGCGCTTACATTGTGTCGTGCAAGAGAACAAAAATCAATCATCGGTTGGAAACGACCTGTTAAAGTAAAGAAAGACTAAGCGTATGTGCGGTATTGTCGGTGCAGTAGCAAAAAAAAATGTAGTTTCTACTCTCATTGAAGGTTTAAGCCGTCTTGAGTATCGTGGCTATGACTCTGCGGGCATTGCCATTCTAGATGGAGATATTAAACGTGTCCGTGCCGTTGGTCGTGTTGCAGAAATGCAAGCAAAGGCAGAAAGTGAACAACTGTCAGGTTTGGTTGGTATTGGCCATACGCGTTGGGCAACCCATGGTGGGGTGACAGAAAGCAATGCGCACCCACACGTTTCACGAGATGAAATTGCGGTTGTGCATAATGGTATCATTGAAAACCATGACGAACAGCGTGATCGGTTAATAGCATTAGGCTATACATTTACTTCGCAAACCGATACAGAAGTCATTGCACACTTAATCCATTATCATCACGACCAAGGTGAGTGCTTACTGTCCTCGGTGAAGCTTACTATTAAGGAGTTGAAGGGTGCTTTTGCCATTAGCGTTATTTCTATTAAAGAACCTAATAGCATGATTACCGCTCGTCAAGGCTGTCCACTGTTGGTTGGTTTAGGTGAAGAGGCAAACTATATTGCATCTGATGTATCAGCCGTATTGGCAGAAACACGAAAAGTCATTTATCTCGAAGATGGCGATGTTGCAACAGTAACAGCCAATGGTGTGACCATTTGGGATAAAACTGACACAGAAATAGAGCGCGAGGTGCATATGAGCGATGTGTCTTTGGCGAGTATGGAGCTTGGTCCTTATACACACTTTATGCAAAAAGAAATTCATGAGCAACCGCGTGCGCTGACTGATACGATTGAAGCGTTGATAGATGATGCTAGTTTCTCTCCTGCATTATTTGGCGAAGATGCCGAAGCCGTTTTTCAGCAAGTTGATAGTGTTTTAATCCTAGCGGCAGGCACAAGTTATTATGCAGGCTTGACTGCTAAGTATTGGTTAGAAAGTATTGCTGGCTTATCGACTAATGTAGAAATTGCGAGTGAATATCGCTACCGCACCTCTGTGCCAAACTCTAAACAATTAATCGTGACTATTTCTCAGTCTGGTGAAACACTAGATACGATGGAAGCGCTTAAGCATGCAAAAAGTTTAAGCCAAGAACTGACACTGTCAATTTGTAATGTGCAGGAAAGCGCCTTACCCCGAGCTTCAAAATTAGTACTCTATACACGTGCTGGGGCTGAAATTGGCGTGGCGTCGACCAAAGCATTTACAACGCAATTAGTTGCATTATTCACGTTAGCAGTGGTGCTAGGCAAGCAGCTAGGGCGTGTCAGCAAAGACGATGAAGATGGATATTTAGATGCTTTACGTCATTTACCGGTTAGTGTCCAATTTGCGCTAAATTTAGAACCGCAAATTAGTGAGTGGGCAAAACGATTTGGTGATAAAGAGCATGCTTTATTTTTAGGGCGTGGCGTACATTATCCGATTGCATTAGAAGGCGCGCTGAAATTGAAAGAAATTTCATACATTCATGCCGAAGCTTACCCAGCAGGTGAGCTAAAGCATGGCCCATTAGCATTGGTTGATAGTAATATGCCAGTCGTGGTGATTGCGCCGAATGATGCCTTGCTGGAAAAAGTAAAATCCAATATGCAAGAAGTGAGTGCACGTGGTGGAGAGTTATTTGTCTTTGCTGATGCAGACAGCCACTTTACGGAATCAGAAGGTGTGCATGTGATTCGCACACCAAGGCATGTTGGCGTGCTTTCTCCAATCTTGCACACGATTCCAGTACAGTTATTGTCGTACCATGTTGCTTTGCTTAAAGGCACAGATGTTGATAAGCCAAGGAATCTGGCTAAGAGCGTTACTGTAGAGTAGCGCCCAAGCCCGAAAGGGGCTTGCTAAAGCACCAAGTCAGTTGGCTACAACCAATCCCAATCCGTTCTTTATGGGGCGCTTCACGCGCAAGCCAATCCAATAAAGCCGGTGAAATAAAGCGTATTAATCTAGCTAACCAGCCCATTTGCCAAGGAATAATAATAAAACGGCGTTTATGATCAATTGCTTTAATGCATTTTCGTGCAAATACATCAGCATCTATTAGAAATGGCATCTTATAATCGTTGATATCAGTCATTGGTGTGCGAATATAGCCTGGTGCAATAGACATTACATTAATGCCCTCAGTTTGCAGTTCTACGCGCAACCTTTCAAGGTAAGTAATGACAGCCGCTTTGCTAGCGCTATAAGCACCAGCACCCGGTAATCCACGAATGCCGGCAACACTGGCAATGCCGACTAATTGAGTTTGTTCGGACTTTGCTTTGCGAATAGCCGCAATAAATGAACTAAAAGTATGTACCATGCCCATGACATTAATATCCATAATGGCTTGAAATGGAGCAATATCTTCTTGATTATCGCGCGTAGTAAAAAACCCGCCAAGTAATTACTTGGCGGGTTAAGTGTAAAGTTATTTCAGTCTAGACGGCAACTTAATTTTATCAGCTGCCTTGCTTACTTTTTTGAAGGTGTTTTTTTAGTAGGCGCCATCTTTTTTGATGCACGTATATTCTTGATAATATAGTCAGCCACTTGTAATGCTTGTGGATTGCCACCAGCCATGGTGCCAGAAGTGATATATTTTCCATCAATCACCAAGCTAGGCACACCAGTAGCACCAGATGATCGGAATACTTGTTCAGCACGTTTCAGCTTAGCGTTAACAGCAAAAGAGTTAAAAGTATCTTCTACTATTTTACGATCTAAACCACTATTGTTTACAACCCAATCAATTGTCGCTTTTTGTTTCGTCGGGTTTAGTGTTCTTTGCTTATGAATTGCATCAAATAATTTTGTGTGCAATTTGTCGTGAATGCCCAGTGCATCCATCGTGTAAAAAGCTTGTGCCATTGGCGCCCAGCTAGGGTTAGGTAAACCAGGCATACGTATAAAGTTAACATCTGCAGGTTTGTTTTTTAGCCAAGTATGCAGTGGTTCTTCCATATGGTAGCAATGTGAACAACCGTACCAAAATATTTCCATCACTTCAATTTTATTATTGTCTGCTGTGGGGAGTGTTTGCGCAACAGCATCAAACTCTTGTCCTAATTGTGGTGCTGCCAATACAGTGCTGCTTAAGCCAATAGTGCTGAACATGACAATAAACGAGAGTAACAATTTTTTCATTATTTATCCTAAATTTCTAATTAACGAGATGTTTATATTGAGTAACGGTTAGAAGGACAATAAAGCTGACGTCGAATTCAACTTTGCTTCACTTATTTTGTTTCAGTTTGCACTTTAATCAAATCAGCACTAAAGCTATTGGCTAATAAATCAGCACGGATTTTATTAATAGAATCAATGCTTTTTAATGGCCCAACGCGTACGCGATGCCAACTTCCTTGATCAGGAATGGTGGCTGTTTGCACAATCGATTCAAAACCTTGTAGGGCTAGTTTAGCTTTTAGATTATCAGCATCGGCCTCTGTTTTAAATGACCCCATCTGCAAAAAATAACTTTCTTTATTGGTTTGACTATCGGCTTTTGTATTTGTTTGTGCGATTTCTTTTTCTGTCACTGCACTTTCAGTCTTAGGCAAGAGGGTGTAAAAATCAAGCTTATCTTCTGAGGGTTGATCTTTAGCATTAGAACCTGATTCTTCACTCTTGGCTGCTTCAATTTTGGATGGCTTTTGTTGCGTGTCTCGGAATGGGCTAGTATCACCTTTGATATACATGGTGAGCCCAGCGGTGACCACAACGCCGAAAAAGAACCCAATCATCAGGCCAGATAAAAATGGGTGACCGCTATTTGTTTTTTTCGACCTAGGTTTGTAATCTCTACTCATAGTATTTATCCGTTTATTGCTATATTTGCTTTGTATTTACATTTTATTTGGCGCATTAACACCAAGTAAATGTAAACCATTTTTTAAAACATGCCGTGTAGCAGTGATTAACGCCATACGGGCTAATTTAGTTGACGTATCATCCACTAAAAATTTTGTGTCATTGTAATAGCTATGTAACTCGCTAGCACACTCTTTTAAATAGTTAGCAATCATATGTGGTGCTAAATCAGACGCTGCTTGTTGCACGACATCAGGAAATTCACTTAGCTTTTGCATTAGTATCGCTTCACGCGATGAGGCTAATGCGCTTAAATCAGCTGCAGCTAGACTTGATGATTCGCCTTCCCACTGCGTTAATACACTACAAATTCGCGCATGGGCATACTGAATGTAATACACAGGATTGTCATTGGTTTGTGCGCGGGCTAGGTCAATATCAAAAATCAATTGTGAGTCTGACTTACGCGCAGCTAAAAAATAACGCGTGGCATCACAACCCACCTCTTCAATTAAGTCGCGTAGTGTGACATAACTACCAGCACGTTTAGAAAGCTTGACTTCTTCACCACCGCGCATCACCGTAACCATTTGGTGCAACACATAATCAGGCCAAGCTTTTGGAATGCCAATGTCCAGTGCTTGCAAGCCAGCTCTCACCCTTGTAATTGTACTATGGTGGTCAGCGCCCTGCTCATTAATGACTTTGGTAAAACCACGATTCCACTTTTCTAAATGGTAAGTGACATCAGGAACGAAATAAGTATAGCCGCCCTCTTTTTTACGCATCACGCGGTCTTTGTCATCACCGAAATCAGTGGTGCGCAACCAAAGCGCGCCCTCTTCTTCGTAAGTATGTCCGCTCTTAATTAAGGACTGTACGGTGTCTTCTACCTTGCCAGATGCATAGAGTGCGCTTTCTAATGAAAACACATCAAACTGGATTTGGAAGGCACGTAAATCTAAATCTTGTTCATGGCGCAAATAAGCGACGCTAAAATGGCGAACAGACTCTGTATCGTTTAAGTCGCCGCTGGCCGTGACTTCAATGTCATCAGCAACAATGGTTTCTTTGGCTAAAAAGGCTTTGGCAATATCGGCAATATATTCACCGCGATAACCATTTTCAGGAAAGCTAACATCATTGGTTGAAACACCTTTTGCACGTGCTAACACTGATATCGTTAGATTATCAATTTGCGCACCTGCATCGTTGTAATAAAATTCGCGCGTGACATCCCAGCCATTGGCCGCTAATAAGCGCGATAAACAATCCCCTACTGCAGCGCCGCGGCCATGACCGACATGCAGTGGCCCTGTCGGGTTGGCTGAGACAAACTCAACTTGTACCTTTTCACCTTTACCTGTTTGATTCTGGCCGTATTGATCACCAGCTTCCAAAATGGCTTTAACCACCGCGTGCTTGGCATCAGCTGCCAAGTAGAAGTTAATAAAACCAGCACCAGCGACTTCTATTTTTGCTATTTGGTTGTTTTGCGGTATCGCATTAATAAGCTGCTCAGCAATCGTACGTGGGTTTTGACGCAAAGGCTTTGCTAACATCATGGCAAGGTTGCATGAAAAGTCGCCATGCGCAGCTGATTTAGGCCGCTCTAAAATAATGTTTATACTAGACGTGTCTTCAACTAGAGTGTTGGCTGCTTGCACGAGTAGGTTTGAGATCAGTTCTTTCAATGGCCGCTTCTTTATTATCAATTAGCCAAAGCTAAATGAGAAAGTTGTATTGCATTAAATGCACGAAGCCAGTATTTTAACCTATTAAGGCATGACAATTAAGACATGACACCAAAACTATCTACTGATTGACTAACACACACCACCACCCATGAAAAAACAAATCCTCAGAGTTGGACTTGATGTACCACTAAACCGCTTATTTGATTATGCAAATGATGGCTTTAAGGCGCAGGTTGGTGCGCGTGTGGTTGTATCGTTTGCAGGGCGCAGCTTGGTTGGCGTGATTGTGGAAATCGCGGACACGACAGATGTCCCTGAGGGTAAGCTAAAAGCGGTACAACATGTGTTTGATGATGTGGTGTTTGATGCCAATATGTTCAAGTTACTCAACTTTTGTGCAAGCTACTACCATTACCCACTAGGGCAAGCCATGATTGCGGCGCTGCCATTACGCTTGCGCCAAATCAAGCCTGCCAAAACGCGCAAAAACTATGTTTATGCGTTAAGCCGCCATATTGATATTGAATCACTTCCGAAGCGGCAAGCTGTATTGCAACGCATTGTGCAAGCTTTGCAAGATGGCGCTAGTTTCAAATCTAGCCTAAGTGAAGCACAATTGGCAGAAATATCATCTGGCTGGCGTAAAGCCATCGCTACATTAAAAGAAATGGATTGTTTGCAGCAAACAGAAGTCGTCGCTGTGAAAGCTGGTCTGCAAACCGAGAATGTAGAACCCACATTAAACGCTGAGCAGCAGCAGGTCATTCAGTCGGTGTTAAGCGAGGCGAACCACTTTAAACCGTGGCTGCTATACGGGATTACTGGCAGTGGTAAAACCGAAGTTTATATTCAGCTATTAAAAGTGGTATTAGCTGAAAAGGATGCGCAGGCGTTAATTTTAGTCCCAGAGATTAATTTAACGCCCCAGTTAGAGTCGCGCTTTAGAAGCCGCTTAAGCGAATACCCGTTAGCCACCCTGCATAGCAGCTTAAGTGAAAGTGAGCGCTTACAGTCTTGGCAATCGGCTAGTGCGTGTGAGGCAAAAATTGTCATTGGCACACGCTTGAGTGTGTTCTCTGCTATGCCTAAGTTGAAAATGATCCTCATCGATGAAGAGCATGATAGCTCTTATAAGCAACAAGATGGTATGCGCTATCATGCACGCGATATTGCCATCATGCGGGCAAAGCAATTGGATATTCCGATTGTCATGGGCAGTGCAACACCATCGTTGGAAACTTGGCATTTAGCCAAGAAGCAACAATATGGTTTGTTGCGATTAAAAGAGCGTGCTGTAGAAAATGCGCAGTTACCCAAAATTAACTGTATTGATATTGGGAAGTCACCAACAGAAAAAGGCTTATCCCCTATTTTGATTCGTGAGATTCGAGAGCGAATAAAGCGTGGCGAACAAAGTTTACTGTTTCTCAATCGACGGGGTTATGCACCCGTATTGCATTGCAGTGCTTGCCAATGGGTTGCGCCTTGTGTGCGTTGTTCCGCGCGACTGGTCGTACATCTTGGGCAAAAGCAGCTGAAATGCCACCACTGTGGACATGAGCAACGCATCCCAGTGCAATGCCCTGATTGCGGCAATCCAGATTTAAGCCCTGTTGGACAAGCGACGCAGCGACTTGAACAAACGCTAGTCGACTTATTCCCAACGGCGAATATTGCTAGAGTCGACCGCGACAGTATTCGCAACAAAGACGCGCTGACTGATTTGTTGAAAAAAGTACACGATAGGGAAGTGGATATATTGGTCGGTACGCAAATGTTGGCAAAAGGCCATGATTTTCCGCACCTGACCTTGGTCGGTGTTATTGATACTGACACGGCCTTATTCAGCCCAGATTTTCGTGCAAGTGAGCGACTATTTTCTCAACTCATGCAAGTTTCTGGTAGAGCTGGCCGGGCAGAAAATCCGGGCGAAGTACTGATACAAACCACCTTCCCGCAGCATGCTTTATTTGATGCCTTACGTGCGCAAGATTATGAAGTTTATGCTGATGCGCTGTTAGATGAACGTAACGCTATGCAATTCCCGCCGACTAGCTACTTTGCTTTGTTAAAAGCTGAAGCCAGTACTTACAATCAAGTGCTGGCATTTTTAAATGAATCTGTTGCTTTAGCGCATCAGATTTCAAGTGATGTAATGGTCTATGACCCACTCAGGCCGCAGATGGAACGATTAAATAATATGGAAAGAGGTCAATTGCTGCTGCAAGCTAGTAGCCGCGCGGCATTCCATCAGTTTTTAAGGCAATGGATGCCGCAGTTGCGGGCTCAAAAACTAGCGAATAAAGTGCGCTGGGTATTGGACATAGATCCAATTGAATTTTAAGCAAAGGGAGAATGTTAATTATCACAAGCTCAGCCATGCTTAACTCATGATTATTTTTAGTTTAACCCTTTTGTTATTAAGATTGACATGAAAAAACTTGAAATGACTAAACTGGTGGTGGTCAAGTTTTAGTGGGTAGTGATTACCAAGGTAACAATGATAAGGTGTACAGCGCACGCACGACTTATGTCGACTAAGAAGCGAGCATTAATGTAGATGCTAAACAAATAGGTGATGCGGGTAAAGCCATTGTTTGGGTAGACTACACCACACATTATTACGGCGACATCTCTGCCAAAGGTGGCACTGAATCTAGCGCTACTACGGCTACTGACACGACAGTGCGTATTGCTGGTGTTGTTGGATATAACACACTGCATTTGCAAGCGAATAATAACATTACTGTCGCGAACAAGACCTCTATGGCTGCCGATAATAGTATCCATTTAGAGGCGAATAACAATATCAAAGTGAATGGTAAAGTACGTACAAGCAGCTCGGGAAACATTACGCTAACTGCAGATGCAGATGATGAAGACATTACCATCGGGACAAAAGCAACGGGTAATACAACAGTTAATACCGTTTTGACCCAAGCTCGCTGGTTGGTTTATTCAGGCGAACCAAGAAACGATACGATTGGTGCTTTCAAGCCAACTGCGGACTTTAAACAATACAACACTAACTACGGCGGTACCTTCCTTAATACAGGTAATGGTTTTGTTTACCGCCATGCGCCAGTTATCAATAGCACATTGACCGGTAGTGCAAGTAAAGTATATGACGCGAATGCTAATGTGAGCTCTATAGCTGGCTTGACGTTTAATCAGGGTGCGGCGAGTGATGGTGATGTCGTGACACTCTCAGGATTTACAAGCACAACGTGTGACAATAAAAATGCGGCTATTGGCAAAGCATTAACCTATATTAAGATAACCATCATAAATATTTTGCTTTCTTATCGGCCCGCCAAGTAAAATGAAGTAACTATTTACTGCGGCCGTCTATTTGGACAATCTAAAATAGCGGAGTGGGTGTGATTTTTCCATTTCGACTTCCGTCAGCCGCTCAAAGAGAGAGCATATGACTAAAACACCGCCATGCGTAATGACATTTGCCGCGACTGACCCCAGTAGTGGGGCAGGCTTGCAAGCAGACATTTTAACGTTAGCCAGTATCGGCTGTCATCCGCTATCCGTTGCCACTGGCATTACCGTGCAAGATACGGTGGGTGTTGAAAGTGTCATGGCGTTAGACGCTGAATGGATTAATGATCAGGCACGCACAATGCTGGAAGATGTGAAAATATCCGCATTCAAGCTAGGCTTATTGGGCAGCGTGGAAAATGTGGTGGTGATTGCTGAAATTATGGCTGACTATCCTGATGTGCCTTTGCTGATTGACCCTATCTTAACCTCAGGCCGCGGCGATGATTTAAGTAATGAGGAAATGCAAGCCGCAATGTGTGAATTGCTATTCCCACAAGCGACTATTATTACACCTAATAGTATAGAGGCGCGCCGATTGGCTTTTTATGATGAAGGTGAAGGGGTGAAGTACACCTCTTTAGAGGTGGCATCGCAGCGCTTGTTGGGCTTGGGTTCAGAGTATGTGTTGATTACCGGGACGCATGAGCGCACGACGGATGTGGTGAATGGGCTTTATGGAGTGGAAGGCTTGATAAAAGAATATCATTGGGAGCGTTTGTTGGGCAGCTATCATGGTTCTGGTTGTACATTAACGAGTGCCATTGCGGCGTGTCTGGCACACGGTTTAACCATAGAAGAAGCGCTGCAAGAAGCGCAAGAATATACCTGGCAAACCCTAAAAAATGCTTTCAGACCAGGCATGGGGCAGTTTATTCCTGACCGTTTCTTTTGGGCGCGAGAAGAAAATGAAGCATTGGCAGCCGATTTCGAAAAGCCATCCTCTATTCAGCATTAGTCGGTTTATACGCAGACATGTCAAAAGCAGGTACAATTATCGGCGACAAAGGCTTGGCATTTCCTGAGTAAGTAATTTAATTCAATTTTAAGTAAGAGCGATACAATTCAATGACTTCAAAAAATCAAATATTATTCGAAAAATCTCAGCAGCTGATTCCAGGTGGCGTTAATTCACCAGTTCGTGCTTTTCGCAGTGTCGGCGGTACGCCTGTTTTTTTTAAAAAAGGCCTAGGCTCTAAGCTGTGGGATGTGGACGGAAAAGAGTATATCGACTACATCAATTCATGGGGGCCGATGATTGTTGGGCATGCACACCCAGAAGTGATTGAGGCTGTGCAAGCCGTTGCGGCGAATAGTTTGTCGTTTGGCGCACCAACGGGCTTAGAGTTGGAGATGGCTGAGACGATTAACAAACTCGTGCCGAGCATGGAACAAATACGCTTGGTGAGCTCTGGTACGGAAGCAACGATGAGTGCGATTCGCGTTGCGCGTGGCTTTACTGGGCGTAGCAAGTTAGTGAAGTTTGAGGGTTGCTATCATGGGCATGCAGACTCACTATTGGTTAAAGCAGGTTCTGGCTTGTTGACGTTTGGTGAGCCAGATTCGGCGGGTGTGCCTGCTGAAGTGGCGGCGAATACGCTAACGTTACCTTATAATGATGTTGAACAGCTAGAGGCTTTGTTTAAACAGTCTGGCGAAGAGCTTGCCTGTGTGATTGTTGAGCCTGTTGTTGGCAATATGAATTTAGTCAAACCGAAGGAAGCTTTTCTAAAAGCCTTGCGTGAGCTGTGTACTCAGTATGGCGTAGTGTTGATTTTTGATGAAGTGATGACTGGTTTCCGTGTGCACTTGGGTGGTGCACAAGCGCTTTATGGCATCAAGCCAGACATGACTACGCTGGGTAAAGTGATTGGTGGCGGTTTGCCAGTGGGTGCTTTTGGTGGGCGCAAAGACATCATGTCTGGTTTGGCGCCATTAGGAAAAGTGTATCAAGCGGGTACGTTATCAGGCAATCCTGTGGCAGTGACAGCTGGGCTTAAAACTTTGGAATTAATTCAGGCGCCAGATTTCCATAAAAACTTAGCGGCACAGACGAAAAAGCTAGTTGATGGCTTAGTTGGCGCCGCGCGAAAAGCGGGCGTTACTTTTAGCGGTCAAAGCGTAGGTGGTATGTTTGGGCTGTACTTTAGCGAGGCATGTCCAACTTCTTTTGATGAGGTAATGGCATCAGATAAAACCGTTTTTAACACCTTTTTCCATAGTATGTTAGAGAGTGGCATTTACCTCGGCCCATCAGCTTTTGAGGCTGGATTTGTTTCTGCAGCCCATACAGAAGCGGATATTGCAGCAACGATTGCCGCAGCCGAAAAAGCTTTCCAGAAAATTTTATCCGATAAATAGCCGTAAATAGTAGGCTATGTGATTGATAGTACGCGTATTTAACGGTATTATTCAGGGTTCCGCTAAACGCACAGTAATGCTTGAGAATATAGTATATGAATATGAACAACCCAATTAATCTGCAGGATTCAAAATTGACTAGACGGACAAAGATCAAATCGGCAAATGCAATGCCAAAAAAACAAGGTTTATATAGCCCTAGCAATGAACATGATGCATGTGGCGTTGGTTTTGTAGCGCATATTAAAGGTAAAAAAAGCCATAAAATTGTTCAGCAGGGTTTAGAGCTGCTAACTAATTTAACGCACCGTGGCGCGACTGGTCATGACCCTAAGCTTGGCGATGGCGCTGGTTTGCTGATGCAAATTCCAGATGTATTTATGCGAGAAGAAGCAGTTAAGCTTGATATTGAGCTGCCAGCAGCTGGAAAGTATGCGGTTGGTAACTTATTTTTACCACAGGGTTCTAGTAATCGAGCGAAGTGTGAAGATGTCATTGAAAACATCATTCAAGAAGAAGGCCAAACACTATTAGGCTGGCGTGATGTGCCAGTTGATAACGGCAATATTGCAGAAGCAGCGCGCGACGTAGAGCCAATGATGCGTCAGGTGATTATTGGCAGCACGTTTGATGATCAAGATGCTTTTGAGCGCAAGTGTTTTGTGATGCGTAAGCGTATTGAGCATACGGTACGTCATTTGGATATTCAAGATAATGCTTACTTCTATGTGCCCTCACTATCGTCTCGTACGATTGTTTATAAAGGCATGTTGCTAGCCAATGAAGTGGGTGTGTATTACAAAGATTTAGTTGATGAGCGCGTGGTCTCAGCACTCGCTTTAGTGCATCAACGTTTCTCTACAAACACTTTCCCATCATGGCATTTGGCACATCCATTCCGAATGATTGCGCACAATGGTGAAATCAATACGGTACAAGGTAATGTGAACTGGATGACAGCGCGTCATGCAGCGATGAGTTCAGAGTTGCTAGGCGAGGACTTAGAGAAAGTATGGCCGCTAATTGTCGCCGGCCGTTCAGACTCTGCTTGTTTTGATAACTGTTTAGAGCTGTTAGTTGCCGGTGGCTATAGTGTGCCGCATGCCATGATGATGATGATTCCAGAAGCGTGGAATGAAAAAGCCATTATGGATGATGATAGACGTGCGTTCTATGAGTATCATGCAGCAATAATGGAGCCTTGGGATGGTCCGGCAGCAGTTGCCTTTACCGATGGTAAAACTATTGGTGCAACGCTTGACCGTAACGGTTTACGTCCAGCACGTTACTTAGTCACTGATGATGATATCGTTATGATGGCTTCTGAAATGGGTGTGTTGACATTCCCAGAAGAAAAAATCGTGAAAAAATGGCGCCTACAGCCAGGCAAAATGTTGATGATCGACATGGAGCAAGGCCGCATTATTGACGATGAGGAAGTGAAAAGCACATTAACTACTGCTAAGCCTTATCGCCAGTGGATTGATGAAACGCGCTATCACATTGATAGCTTGCCAATAGTTGAAGCCAGTTACGAATTAAAAGAGAGCTTGTTAGATACACAGCAAGCATTTGGTATGACGCAAGAAGACATTAAGTTCTTGTTAGAGCCAATGTTTATGAAGGGTGCTGAAGCGTCAGGCTCTATGGGTAATGATGCTGCACTACCAGTATTATCGAACAAGCCTAAGGTCCTATATAACTATTTTAAGCAGCTGTTCGCGCAAGTGACTAACCCACCAATTGATCCAATTCGCGAAGAAATGGTCATGTCGTTAGTGACTTTTGTTGGGCCTAAGCCTAACTTGCTTGAAATTCATGAAACGACGCCAGGAGCACGTTTGGAAGGCAGTCAGCCTGTCCTAAGCGAAGAGGGCTTTGCCAAAATCATGAATATCAAGTCAATCACCAAGGGTGATTACAACTCTGTTTCATTGGGTATGTGTTACCCCGCCGCAGATGGCATTGGCGGTATGTCAGGTGCTTTAGCCGCCTTATGTGCAAAAGCTGAGCAATCCGTTACTGATGGTTTTAATATTATTGTATTAAACGACATGAATATGGATAGCAGCATGATTGCGATTCCTGCTTTGCTAGCCACTTCAGCGGTGCATATGCATTTGGTTGAAGCTGGCTTACGTACGCAAACGGGCTTGGTTGTTTCAACTGGTTCAGCGCGTGAAGTGCATCACTTTGCCTTGTTGGCAGGTTACGGTGCAGAAGCAGTGTTCCCATGGTTAACGTACAAAACCATCGCGGATATTGCTGAAAACTCAAAAGAAGCAAGTGAGAAATTCATTAAGGCCACTGGTAAAGGCTTGTATAAGGTGATGTCTAAAATGGGCATTTCTACTTATCAGTCATACTGTGGTGCCCATATTTTCGAAGCCATTGGCTTGAGCTCACATTTTATTGATACTTATTTTAAAGGCACAACGACACAAATTGAAGGCATTGGCCTGGATCAAGTGGCTGAAGAAGCGCTTCGTTTACATCAGGCTGCTTTTAGTAATGATCCTGTGTTGAGTAATGCATTAGATGCTGGTGGTGAGTATGCTTACCGTGTGCGTGGTGAAGAGCATATGTGGACGCCAGATTCAATTGCTAAGCTGCAAAATGCAACTCGTACTAATAAGTACGAGACTTATAAAGAGTATGCAAAATTAATCAATGACCAAACACGCCGTCACATGACATTGCGTGGATTGTTTGAGATTAAACCTGCAGGCACGGCGATTCCATTGGAGCAAGTAGAGTCAGTTAAAGAGATTGTGAAACGCTTTGCAACAGGTGCAATGTCAATGGGCTCCATCTCGACAGAAGCGCATGCGACATTAGCCGTTGCCATGAACCGTATTGGTGGTAAATCCAATACTGGTGAAGGCGGCGAAGATAAGAAACGCTTTATTCCGATTACAACAGACACCACGATGTCCGAAGTGTTCGGCAAAGAATTCATCGAAGCCGATGTTAAATTAAAAGCAGGCGATTCAATGCGTTCTAGTATTAAACAGGTAGCCAGTGGTCGCTTTGGCGTGACGGCTGAATACTTGGCGAATGCGGATCAAATTCAAATTAAAATAGCGCAAGGTGCTAAGCCGGGCGAAGGTGGTCAATTACCAGGGCATAAAGTCAGTCAGTACATTGCGACCTTACGTTTCAGTGTGCCTGGTGTTGGTTTGATTTCCCCACCGCCACATCATGATATTTATTCAATTGAGGATTTAGCACAGCTGATTCATGATTTGAAAAATGCGAATCCTAAAGCCTCTATTTCAACTAAGTTAGTTTCTGAAACTGGTGTTGGTACAGTGGCAGCTGGTGTTGCAAAAGCAAAATCAGATCACATCGTAGTCGCTGGTCATGATGGCGGTACAGGAGCATCACCACTAACCTCAGTGAAGCACGCCGGTACGCCTTGGGAGCTTGGCTTAGCTGAAACACAGCAGACATTGGTATTAAACCAACTACGTGGCCGTGTGATTGTGCAAGCTGATGGCCAAATGAAAACAGGCCGTGACGTTGTGATTGGCGCCTTGTTAGGTGCTGATGAGTTCGGCTTTGCAACGGCACCACTCGTGGTTGAAGGTTGTATCATGATGCGTAAGTGTCATTTGAACACTTGCCCAGTGGGTGTTGCAACGCAAGATCCAGAACTGCGTAAGAAATTTACTGGTAAGCCAGAGCATGTTGTAAATTATTTCTTCTTTGTAGCTGAAGAGATTCGTGAGTTAATGGCAAGCATCGGTATTGCTAAGTTTAATGACTTAATTGGCCGTGCAGATTTGCTTGACATGCAAGCAGGTATCGACCACTGGAAAATTAACGGTTTAGACTTCAGTAAAATATTTCACTTGCCTGATATGCCAGCTAGTGTGGCGCGTTATAACGTAGAAGGTCAAGATCATGGCTTAGTGAATGCATTAGATAATGCTTTAATTGAAAAAGCAAAACCAGCGATTGAGATGGGTGAGAAAGTTATTATTGACACACCAATTTCAAATATCAACCGTACCGTTGGTACCATGCTATCAAATCAAATTGCGAGCAAATATGGCAATGCTGGACTACCAGATGACACGATTCAAGTTAATTTCACGGGTACATCAGGCCAAAGTTTTGCCGCATTCTTAGCCAAAGGCATTACTTTCAACTTAACAGGTGAAGGTAATGACTATGTGGGCAAGGGCTTAAGTGGTGGCCGCATTATTATTAAAACACCTGCAGTATTCAGGGGTATTTCACATGAAAACATTATTGTGGGTAACACCGTAATGTACGGCGCAACCGGAGGTGAAACTTATTTTGGCGGTGTTGCGGGTGAACGTTTCTGTGTGCGTAACTCAGGCGCATCAACGGTGGTTGAAGGCGTTGGCAACCATGGTTGTGAATACATGACTGGAGGCACTGTGGTTGTGTTGGGTATTACGGGACAAAACTTCGCAGCGGGTATGAGTGGTGGTGTGGCTTACATCTACGACTTAGATGGTGAGTTTGCTAAACGTTGCAATATGAGTATGGTGACACTGGAAACAGTTGAGCCAGCGGATGCAGACGTAGGCAAGGTGCAGCATTTAGGTCAGCCAGATGAGGTGCTTTTAAAAGTCTTAATCCAAAATCAGGCGGATTTAACAGGCAGTGTGCGCGCTAAAGCGATTCTAGCTGATTGGGATAATGAAAGAGCCAAGTTTGTGAAAGTGATGCCAATTGAATATAAACGTGCACTAACAGAGTTAGCTGCCGCAGCAAGTAAGGAAGCCGCATAATGGGTAAAGTGACAGGGTTTAAAGAGTTCGAACGACTATCAGAAGGTTACCTTCCAGTTAAAGAGAGGGTTCAGAATTACAAAGAGTTTGTTTTACATCTGAGTGATGATGATGCAAAAACACAGGGTGCGCGTTGTATGGATTGTGGTATCCCATTTTGTACCTCTGGTTGCCCAGTGAACAACATCATTCCTGACTTCAATGACTTGGTGTACAACCAAGACTGGAAGCAAGCGATTGATGTGTTGCACTCCACCAATAACTTCCCAGAGTTTACAGGTCGTATTTGCCCTGCTCCTTGTGAGGCAGCTTGCACGCTGAATATTAATGATGATGCTGTTGGGATTAAATCCATTGAGCATGCCATTATTGACAAGGCTTGGGAAAATGATTGGGTGACACCACTAATCAACCCCAACAAAACAGGCAAAACAATTGCAATTGTTGGTTCTGGCCCGGCGGGTTTAGCCGCTGCGCAACAGTTGGCACGTGCTGGACATGCTGTGACTGTGTTAGAAAAAAATGATCGCATTGGTGGTTTGTTACGTTATGGCATCCCAGACTTTAAAATGGAGAAGTCACACATTGACCGTCGTATGGTACAGATGGAAGCAGAAGGCGTCACGTTCAAGACGAATCAATATGTGGGCGATAATGTGAGCGCAGATGATGTATTGAAAGATTTTGATGCTGTTGTGTTAGCTGGCGGTGCAGAACACCCACGTGATTTACCTGTTACTGGTCGTGAGTTAGATGGCGTACATTTTGCGATGGACTTTTTAGCGCCAAATAATAAAGCGGTTGCAGGAGATGTGGTTGCTGATCAAATTAAAGCGACAGGTAAGCATGTAGTAGTCATTGGTGGTGGTGATACAGGTTCTGACTGTGTTGGCACATCTAACCGACATGGTGCTGCTAGCATCACACAGTTTGAATTGATGCCACAACCTGCGGTGGAAGAAAATCGTGCGTTAACATGGCCAAACTGGCCACTCAAAATGCGCACGTCAAGTTCGCATGAAGAAGGCGCTGAGCGTGATTGGTCGGTGGGAACAAAAGCATTAATTGGTGAAGATGGTAAAGTCACAGGCTTGCAAGGCATTAGGCTAGAATGGAAAGGTCGGGAAATGGCTGAGGTCCCAGGTTCTGAATTCACCATTAAAGCGGATTTGGTTTTATTAGCAATGGGCTTTGTATCACCAATCCAAAAAGTACTGGATGCATTTGGTGTAGAAAAAGATGGCCGTGGTAATGTAAAAGCAACAACAGATAGCGAAGGCTGCTATTTTACCAGTAAAGATAAAGTGTTCGCTGCGGGTGATATGCGTCGCGGACAATCATTGGTTGTTTGGGCGATTCGTGAAGGTCGCCAATGTGCGAAAGCTGTGGATGAGTACTTGATGGGTTCGTCAGTGTTGCCACGTTAAGCAACTAAAATCAAAGTAAAATATGGGGGTACACGTGTACCCCCAATTTTTTGGAAAAGAGCTATGAGCATGCAAACACTTCAGAATGATACTTTTTTAAAAGCATTGATGCGTGAGCCTACTGATTACACGCCGGTATGGATGATGCGCCAAGCAGGACGTTATTTACCTGAGTATAAAGAAACGCGTAAATATGCAGGTAGCTTCATGGACTTGTGTCGCAATGCACAGTTTGCAACAGATGTGACGCTACAGCCGTTAGATCGCTATCCATTATTGGATGCCGCGATTCTCTTTTCTGATATTTTAACCATCCCTGATGCCATGGGTTTAGGTTTGACCTTTGAGGCAGGTGAAGGTCCGCGAATTGCGCGAACTTTGCAGCAAGAGATTGATATTAAAAAGTTGACTGTGCCTGATATGGGTGACTTACAGTATGTATTTAACGCTGTATCCAGCATCCGCAAGGTATTAAATGGCCGAGTACCTTTGATTGGCTTTTCTGGCAGTCCATGGACGCTGGCGACTTATATGGTGGAAGGTAAAGGCGGTACTGATTTTTTAACGATTAAAAAAATGGCGTACGCACGTCCAGACTTGCTACACCATATTTTAGAAACAACTGCGCAAACCGTGATTCAGTATTTGAATGCCCAAATTGAAGCGGGTGCACAAGCAGTCATGATCTTTGATTCATGGGGTGGTGCGCTTTCACATAATGCTTATATTGAGTTCTCGCTCAACTATATGAAAAAGATCATTGCTGGTTTAACTAAAACAGCCGATGGACGAAAAGTGCCATGTGTGATGTTTACTAAAGGTGGCGGCCTATGGCTTGAAGCACAATCTGAGTCTGGCGCTGATGCTTTAGGTTTAGATTGGACAGTTGATATTGGCCAAGCACGTGCACGTGTGGGCGATACTATGGCATTACAAGGTAATTTGGACCCTGCCGTACTGTTATCAACGCCAGTGGCGATTGATAAAGAGGTGGCCAGTATTCTAGCGAGCTACGGACAAGGTAATGGCCATGTGTTTAATTTAGGCCATGGTATTACGCAGTGGACAGATCCTGAAAATGCCGCTGCTTTCCTTGAGGCTGTTCGTAAACACAGTGTTCAGTATCACCAGCAATAACTAACATTCAATAAATAGCAGACAAAAAAATGGCTCTTTATTAAAAAGAGCCATTTCAGTTGAGGATGTTAATCCTCAGGTTTTATGTAACTTAAGCTTTCTGAATATTAGAAGCTTGTTTACCTTTAGGTCCGTCAGTCACGTCAAACGTTACTTTTTCGTTTTCTTTCAAACTTTTGTAACCGCTATCAACGATTGCTGAGAAGTGAGCGAATAGATCGTCACCACCTTCGTCTGGAGTAATGAACCCAAAACCTTTTGAGTCGTTAAACCATTTTACTGTACCTGTAGCCATGTTTTATATCTTTCATACTTTAAGTAGGGAGGCACCCTGAAAACTTGGGTTTTAAAATCATATGCCTAACTGACTTAAAATTGAAAAATCCAACGCCTTAGTACGCTTTTTACACGCTCTTGAACATAATAACAAGGGCTAAAGCCACTTTTTTGCAATAAAAGCACAAAAAAAAGGCATTTATGGGTGTTTTTGTTGCTAAACAAGACATCACAGCCTATACTTCGTACCTTATTGTGCCTGTATGCAATTTATAAGATTTTGGAGTAATAGTTGGCTAAAGAAGAATTAATTGAAATGAATGGTGTAGTAACCGAAGTGTTACCAGATTCACGTTATCGTGTGACATTAGAAAATGATCACAAATTAATCGCCTATGCGGGCGGTAAAATGAAAAAGAACCATATTCGTATTTTGGCAGGGGACAATGTCACTTTAGAATTATCGCCATACGATATTAATAATGGACGTATTACGTTTAGACATATCGAGCCGGGTAGTAATAACTTTACGCCGCGTAAAAGACGTTACTAGGCAAAAGCAGCTACCTTATGTAGTTGTGGTTCGTTAGATAATAAAAAAGCTCCTTTCGGAGCTTTTTAGTTGATGTCTTTAATATAAGACAGTCACTTATGGCAACATGCGTTTCATGATGTCATTTTTATCGATAATCTTATGTTTTAGTGCACCTGCAATATGTAAGACAATAATCAAGATTAAGGTAATGCCTACAATTTCATGCACTTCATGAGATACATCACGCAATGTTTCACTATCAATACCAGGGATTAATTTCATCCCAAACCATTTCACACCATATTTACTTGATACAGCCATTACTAAGCCGCTTAACGGCATGGCAAACATTAATAAATATAGAAAATGATGCGTAGCCTTAGATAGCTTACTTTCCCATGCTTTAATCCCAGCGGGTAACTCAGGGGGTTTGTGACCAATACGCCATAGCACACGAAGCAGAATAAATACGAGCACAGTTACGCCGATTGATTTATGCAAATTAAAATAGAAGGCTCTAGGAGAAGCTTCTTTTGCTAAATCCCAAGTGTAAATGCCCATATTAAATAAATCGTAAGACATTTGTGCTAGTGCTTCTTTTGGTAGCTCACTCATGAACCAACCAAGGCCAAACATGGTAAAAATCCCTAAGGCAATAAGCCAGTGCAATAAGATTGCGGTTTTAGTATAGCGATCGTTCATTCATCTCTCCTCAAATATAGTGCTACTTAAACTTATATTTTGTGTGACAATTGTCACTATTTTTTTGTTAAATAAGAATTAACATTTTAACCGTTAAAAACGGAAAGAGACGACTTATGCGAATTTTAATACAAAGCATGATGCTATTAGTGATGACTGGTTGTGCAGAAAGCGGCCCAACAAGTGCAGCTTCGGGCTTCTTAGCAGATATTGGTGGTGGGATTTATGTGCATCATGGAGAACACTTAGATATTGATACTGGATATCAAGGCGATATTTGTAATGTCAGTATCGTCGTCGGGAGCAAAGGTGTTGCTGTTATTGATACCACAGGCAGCTTAAAAGTGGGCAAGCAGTTACGAGCAGCGATTGCAGAGATTACACAATTACCTATTTTATATGTAGTGAATACGCATGTGCATCCTGATCATATTTTTGGTAATGCGGCTTTTGTTGCGGATAAACCAACTTTTGTTGGGCATGAGAAATTAGCAGAAGCGATGCAATTACGTGAAGAAGGTTATGCCAAACTCAATGAAAAATTTCTAGGTGAGAGTGCTAAAGGCAGTGATATTGTTATTCCTACTTTAGCGGTAAAAGACACTTTAGCACTAGATTTGGGCGATAGGATATTAACATTAACCGCTCATCCTGTTGCGCATACCAATACTGATGTCACCGTGATTGATAGTCAAACACAAACCTTATTTACAGGCGACTTACTATTTATCGAGCGTACACCCGTGCTTGAAGGTGATATTAAAGGCTTAATTTCTACGTTAGAAACACTCAAGACGGTTGATGGTGTGAAGCAAGTCGTACCAGGCCATGGCCCACAAACCACTGAGTGGAAACAAGCGATTGATAATGAATTACGTTACTTAACGTTATTACTAAAAGATATTCGTGAAGGAATCGAAAGCGATACTGGCTTAGAGGCAACAATGGACACCGCTGCAGCAAGTGAAAAAGATAAGTGGGTATTGTTTAATGGCGCTAATCGACGAAATGTGAATATCCTGTATCCCGCTTTGGAGTGGGAATAAAAAAAGCGGCTAAGGCCGCTTTTTTATTAGTTCTACTGACAGAGCGACAACACTACGACTTGCGGTTATCTACACTACAAGCCGTTTGTGGATAGCTACTTAGTAATAACATACCACCAGCAACACCGATGTATAAGAAGAATACTTCAGGAATTTTAGTGCCTAGTACCAACGCTAAAAAGAATGCTAAACCTGCTAATACACGTGCAAATAGCTTTGTTTTAAAGCCGACGAGTAGACTGAAGCCTGCAATCAATTGAACCAAGATTAAGATTGGTGCAAAAATCGTTGGTAAACCAAATTGACCCAATGTCACTTGATATTGCACATAACCATCAGGGGTATTCATAATCGCGCTTAAGCGTAAGAGCACTAAGCCTAAAAAAACCAATGCGAGTAAAATTCGCGATATTGCTGTTTGATACTTTTGCATCATTTCTTCCTTAAATTCACAGTTTAAAATTATGTATGCATAATGCCTAAAAGCACAATGAACTGCAAGTTTTACAAATGAGGTTGTCAAAATCCATGCAAGAATTTTATATTAAACAAGTCTCTTGGGCTACACATGAAGCACAATTAAGGCTGATTCGAGAGCAAGTCTTTATTCTTGAGCAGCAAGTGCCAGTCGCTTTAGAGTGGGATGCGCATGACAGGGATGCATGGCATTTGTTGGCTTTCAATCAATCAGGCGCGACCATAGGTTGTGCCCGTATTTTGAGCAATGGCAGCATAGGCCGCATGGCGGTGCTGCAAGAAAAGCGTGGGATTGGTATCGGCATGGCCTTATTAAATGCCGCTATGAAGCTATGTAAACAACAACAGCTAAAAGAAGCGACCCTTTCGGCGCAAACACATGCCACATCATTTTACGAGCAAGCAGGTTTTGTTATTGTGAGTGATGTTTACTTAGATGCCAGTATCCCCCATGTAGATATGCTGCTAAAGTTTTAAATCATCGCATTAAAATTGTATAATCATCCATAGATTTTAAGTCGATTTCAAGTTCAATTATTAAGGGTATGTATGTCAAAAATTATTTTAAAAGCAGGCGAAGCAACGCTATATACAGAAGGTAAAGATACCTCAGCAGCGATGCCAGAAATTCTCATCGGCGCAGTCGATGGACCAGTCGGCCAAGCGTTCGCCAATTTAATGCAACAAACAAAAGGCCACACAGCGATGTTTGCTGTACGTGACTTAAACCAAATGGTGCGTCCAGTATGCATGACAGTGCCAAAAGTGACTTTAAAAGATTCAGCTAATATTGATTTGTTCGGTGGCTTGGTTCAAGCAGCAACAGCAGATGCGATTTTAGATTGTGTGATTGAAGGCATTATCCCTAAAGATCAAGTGAATGACCTTTGCATTATCAGCTTGGTATGGATTGACCCAGGAGCAGCTACAGACCCTAACTTAGACAAAAAAGACATGTACAAGAATAACTACGAGGCGACTAAGCTGGCGATTAAACGCGCTTTGAATGACGAGCCTAGCATTGACGAGTTAATTGCTAACCGTCAAAAAGTGAAACACTGTATGTGGGAAGACAGCTGGGATCAAGACTAAGTATTAAGACCACCTAACTCAAATTAGTGGTGGCTGATACAGGCGAGCAAGATAAAGTCTTTGTATCACCTCGCTTTCAAATGACAGCAGAACGGATTTAGCAGTCGCACGAAGCGTAATAAAAGGCGGCCTAGGCTGCCTTTTTTCATTAACTAGTTAGAAAAAATTAATATACGAAACAATCTATTCAAGTGCATCAAAGCCTTAACATTGCTGTGCACCACGCTAGTATTAGTTGCTTGCAGTAGCGCTCCCAAGCTAGCGGCTATCCCAGTGGGCGCAACTGTCCTCATACTAGGCGATAGTTTAAGCTATGGCACAGGTGTCGCTGAAGGGTGAGACTACCCCTCATTACTAGCACAGTACTCAGGGTGGGACATTGTCAACGCAGGCATCCCTGATAACACTAGTGCGCAAGGCTTGGCGCGCGTGCCAGGCTTATTAGATGGACATCAGCCTGCTTTACTCATGATTGAGCTAGGCGGCAATGATTTTCTACGCAAAATAGCCCTTAGCGAAACAGAAGCCAACCTACGCGCCATTATTTAAGCGGTAAAATTAAAGCGTATTCCAACGGTACTTATCGCTATTCCCGACTATCAACCAGCTAAAGCTGCGTTCGGTGGCCTAGATGACCATCCGCTTTATGCAAGGCTGGCAGAAGAAATACAAACTACATTAGTTGCCGATATGTTTACTACTGTACTTTCAACCGGTGTGTTAAAAGCAGACTATGTACATCCGAATACAGCGGGCTATGAAGGGGTAGCAGACAGTCTGCGAGAATCGTTGGAGGGACTGGGATTATTGTTAGCGGAGTAACCGCTAGTTAGTCATGAGTGTGGTGTCACATACGGCGCAATGCCTTGTTAGTTACTGCGCCCTACGCGAGTTGTGCTTAACCTTTACCTAGGTAAGGGATCGTACCAGCAATATCCGTATCATCAATTAATTGAAAGCGACTATTTGAGCCATCTTGTCTGGCCTTTCCAAATGGCGCATATTCAGGATCGTTTGCAAACGCCTTCGCCGATACAGCATCTGGGAATGCTAACAAGGCGATTAATGTATTCGGGTATGGCTCACCTTCTAGTACTTCAATATTGCCACTACGAGATAAATATTTCCCGCCGTGCTTATGCACAATATCATGCACTTTATCGGCATACTCAGGGACCCAAGCACCATCAGTCACTTCAACATCAGCAACAATATATACAGTCATACACATACTCCTTAAGGCTTAAAGTTTAAAAAGAGGGTCAAAGGCTGATAGTTGAATAACAGTCTTTAATATTCTAGAAACTTAATTTTACATTGATTCCAAACAGTCTAGGGCCTCGCAAGAAAAGTATATTGTGTTCTTGCCCATTGCTGGTGTGGTTAGTTAAGCCAGCCCTTTGTTTTGCAATATTGGGCATACCAAATCAGGAAAAGTGCAACGATTGAAGGCATCATAATAATCCCAATGACTTCACCCATCTCGAACTGAACACCTAAGGTCAGGGCATGCAGGGCTGTAATGACAACACCGATGACCCAAAAACTCCAGTGGACTTTATTAGTCATAATTTTACTCCGAAGATTTTTCTTTCACTTTAGCCTTGGCTATTTCTTGTTGTTTAAATACTTTGGCCACAAACTTTTATGCTTCTTTTGCACTTTCGCTACCTAAAACTTCCCTTTTGATTACATCACGCTCTAATGCATCAGTAATTTCTTGAGGGTCAATTTTGATGCCACCTTTTAGCTTCCTATACTCTCTTCTTATGGCGAATATAACTGGGCCAGATAGTAAAGCGGCACCGATTATATAACGACTCACACTTTGCTTGTATTCAAAAAAATCGTTAATTGCGTCCTTTTGTATGCCCCTTTTACAGAGTAAAAATAATTGCTCTTGATCGACATATTTTTGGATTTATACTTTCGAAGTCAAGTGTACAAATGTTTTCGTTCTCAACTATTCCATTAAGTATGACACGGTGAATTTCCCAAACTAACCCATTAGTGAGTACTACCCATTTGATACCTTCTCTTCAAGCATAATTGACGGCTTGTTTCAGATGGTTGTCTTTTAGATTGAGGCTAATCACTTTTACTTCAATTAAGTACTCAACACCCTTTCCACACTTGACTGCTAAATCGCAATAGGTGCCTTGGATTGAATATTACCTTGTGATATCTGAGTATTTGTCAAAGTCAAATATGTCCTTAAGCATGTTAGTAATAATCGTGACTTTGCCAGATTCGTTGACATCGTACTCTTTCGCCTTAAGGAGTATGGTTTTAAATTTGGGAACGGTTGAAATTAAACGTTTAGATACTATTGCAGGTACATTCGCCATGATGTTTTTCTTATTTGTTCTTTTTGTTTACTACTACAACAATATAAATGTATTTTTTTGGGTAGTCTAGTTCTTGGCGGTTATGAAGTGGGATTAGCTAATACTTAGTAAAATGTTGCGCACAGGCGTAGGTAGTGCTGCACCAATGGCATCTTCTACTACCATCCAAATATACCCAGCCTTTTCTTTCTGCTTCGGTGTGCTGGTAACTTGTAACGGTTGCGGAGTAATGTCGAGTTTGTAATGGGTAAACACATGATTCACGATGGCTAGTGGCTCATCAGGCTCTACCGTTAAACCAAATTTCTCTTGCGCCACTTCACTCGCAATTTCAGTCATGCTAATTTCAGGCAAACTCCACAGTCCTGCCCAGATGCCTTTTTGAGGACGTTTTTCTAGTAGCACTTCATTGCCCATGCGAATGACTAGCATGGTGGTTTCTTTATGCGGGATGGTTTTTTTCGGCTTGGGTGTGGGTAGGTTTTTTGTTTGGTCGTTAGCGAGTGCTTTGCAGCTTTTATTCACTGGGCAGAGTTCGCACTTTGGTTTGCTGCGGGTGCAAACCGATGAGCCTAAATCCATTAAGCCTTGCGTGTAGGCAATGGCGTCTTCAGGTGGGTTTTCTTGTTCGGCAATTGTCCATAACTGTTGTTCAATGGCAGGCTTACTTGTCCAGCCTTCAACTAAAAAGTATCTTGCAAATACACGTTTCACATTGCCGTCTAAAATCGGTTGTGGACGGTCTAAAGCAAAGGTTGAGATGGCGGCGGCAGTTGAGCGACCGATACCCGATAAGCTGATAATGTCGTCAAAGTCTGTTGGAAACACACCATTGAAATCATCAACGATGGTTTGTGCAGCATTGTGCAAATTACGCGCGCGTGTATAGTAGCCTAGGCCACTCCATGATTGCAGCACTTCTTCTTGTGTTGCATTGGCAAGATCAGCAATGGATTGAAAGCGTGCCATGAAGTTGGCGTAGTAACCAATAACAGCGGCGACTTGGGTTTGTTGCAACATGATTTCAGAAACCCAAATCGCATAAGGATTTGTGGTGTTTTGCCATGGCAAGCCATGCCTGCCATGATCTTTTTGCCATGCAATGATGGCGGTTGAAAAAGCACGCATATGTGCTTAAAACTTAAGCAAGTCTTTTAACTTCTCTTTTGCTTTATCTTCTATGCTTTCTGGTTTTTCAGAAGGCGCGGTTTCTGCGGCTGGAGCGCCCGCTGGTGCTGCGACAGGCTCTTTTTTATTTTTACCTAATAAGCCTTTGAGGGCATCAAATTTATTGCCGCTACCAACAAGTTCTTGTAAAGCACCACCTTTGGAACCACCAACTTTTTCTAATAGTTTGGCTTTAGCAATACCTGTGGCAATACCCGCAAAATCTAAGCTGAACTTAGGGTTATCAAATGAGCCAGCAATTTTGACTGGAATGCCAACGCCGCTCAACTGATTCAAATCATCACCACCCTGGCCTTTTAGCGACTTAACAATTGTTGGCTTGGCGACGTAGTTAATATTTTCATTTGCAATATCAATCGTACCTTTACTGTCACCTTTGGCTAAACGCAAAATAGGTGCTTTCATGGCTAGATCACTGTTTTCTGCGATGCCATCTTTAATGGTAAAGCTGGCATTGAGCTCACTAAAGTCAGTCTTTTTTGAGCTATCTGACGCCGCCTCTTTTGACTTTGCAAAGTTCACTTTGTTTTTAATTTCACGAATGCTGCCAGCAATGTCTACACCCTTAAGTGCACCGTTAGCGAGTGCGAGTGATGAGGTGCCAGCTAAGTTTTTTTTAAAACTATTTACCGTATTGCCTTGGGTGGTGATATCCACTTTAACGGTTCCGTTGCCAGACAGCATGTTATTGTTAATGGTGTCTTCTAATAAAGGGCCAACGGAGACGTTGCTTATGGTTTGTTTAAAGATGATATTGGGCGTTGCGCGCGCATCAACATCCAATGAACCTTTCATGCTGCCACCGTATAGGCTAGCTGAGAATGGGGCTAATTTTGCAACACCACCATCGGCTTTTAAATCAATTCGAATATCAGCCAGTTTGGTTTTGCCATAACTCAGTTTACCAATACGTAATGAACCATTGGCATTTAAGGCTTTTAACGCGCTTAAGTCGAGGATTTCATCACCCGTGGTTTTTGCATCGGCAGGCGCTTCACTGACGTAATCATTCAAGTTCACTTGGTCGATATCTAGGTTGAAGTTGTATAACGGTTTAGCAAACTGGCTAACACTTAATTCCCCTTTAATTTGGCTGCCATTGACCTTTACGTTTAAACCACTAACAGCGATTTTTTTACCATCGGCTTTGATGCCAAGGTTTAAGCCCGATACGTTGTATGTGTCATACACGACGCTGTTGATTTTCACTTTACCATCGAGTAGTAAAGCGTTTAGTGCAGACATGTCAGCAGGTTTTCCTGAGGCTGCAGTAGATGCGGTTGGCACACCTAATAGTTTGTTCAGGTCTAGCTTGTCAGCAGTTAAGCTGAATTTAATATTTGGTTTTTTAAAGCTAGCGACGGCAACATCACCTTTGAGTTTGGTGTCTTCTAATACAATATCGAACGTGCTGTTGGCTAACTCTTTTTTAATATCGGTATGTGTATTTAAGTTAAAGGACCCTTTCGCTGCACCATTGGGCAAGCTCGGGTCTTTAATATTTAGCTTTCCTACCAGTTTTGGTATGTCAAAGATGAGCGCATCCATATTGCCTTTGAACGGTGATGAAAAGGTCCCTGTTACAACGCGCTTGCCTTGTGTCATCGATAAGTCGCCAGTGATGCCCGTGCTTTGAATGGCTTTTGATGAGCCTTGCATATTCGCTAACACCATATTGACGGCCAAGTCATTCCCTTTACCTTTTTGCGTCAGTTTGACAGTGACCTTGTCACTTTTCACGTTATCTTGCTCAATGTTAATTGATGGAGCATTTAAGTTGATGCTTTTTGCAACACCGTTAAAGTTGCCAGAAACAAGGAGTTGTAAGTTGTCGATTAAAACTGCGCTATTTTCTGTTTGTGCATCAACATCACCAGTTGCTTTGATATCAACATCTGTCCCATCCAGTAGTGCGCCTTGGATGGAGCTGTCTAGTCCTTTTACCCTAAAGCGCTTGCTGCCAGGGTCATACAAGAAAGTGCCTTTGATTGCCGATGTTGCATCAACGGCAGGCTGGTTGGTTTTAATGGTGAAGTTGGTGTCTAAATCAACAGGCTCACCTAAAGCAATATGGCTAGACGTTAAGTTGAAGTTGCTTACGTTGTATTGTGTGCCTTGTGTTTCATCGGCATAACTCACTTCCGAGTTCGTGATGTTAATGCCTTGTACATTAAACTGAATGTCTTCTGATTTTGATTCATCGGTACTCAACAAGTCGTCGTAGTTGGTCGTGTCGTCTTTATATTTAACGATATTGGCTTTTGCGCCATCAATATAAATGGTATCAACGACGAGTGAGTTTTTGAGTAGTGGCAGCACAGCGAGCGCGACTTTGGCGCTAGTAATAGAGGCAAACTCTTTGTCAGACTTGTATTCAGAGAGAGAAACCTTACCTAAATCTGCACCTAGTTTTGGCCAGAAAGAGAGGCTAATGTCACCATCAATGGTTAAGTCTCGATTGTTATCTTCTTTAACAAGATCAATGATTTCCTGTTTATGGTCATTCGGGTTAAACGTTGCGGCAAAATAAGCGATAAAAGTGAGCGCTAAAATAACAATAGCAACAAAACCCAAAGCAGTATGTTTCAATATTTTTTTCATTGGTGTTCCTTAAATTAACTTAAGCTGTTAATCCATTTGTTTTCGAGGATGAATAATATTTACCAGTAATAAAAAAGCACTAGCGCGCCAAATGCAATGCGATACCAAGCGAATATGGCGAAATTGTGATTAGCAATATAGCGAATCAATACTTTAATGACAACGAGTGCAGCAATGAATGCGGTGATAAAGCCAATTAGAAATATCCACACATCATCACTAGCCAGTAAATCTTTGCTTTTGTATAAATCATAAGCGGTTGCGGCAAACATGACAGGAATCGCTAAAAAGAATGAAAACTCAGTTGCTACTGTGCGAGATAAACCAAACACCATGCCGCCGATAATGGTTGAGGCTGCTCTAGATGCACCAGGGATTAAGGCAATGGCTTGTGCAAAGCCTATCTTCACCGCATGCTTCCAGTCCATATCATCCACAGAAGTGACGGAGACTTTCGGCAATTTTTTTTCTATCCATAAAATAATAAAACCACCGATAATGAGTGCAATGGCGACTGATTTTGGGTTGAACAATAAGGCTTTAATTTGATGGTGAAAGGCTAGCCCAATAATGGCTAATGGTAGAAAGGCAATAAATAAATTAAGGATTAATTGCTGCGATTTTGGTTCGCTTAAATTAGTCGTAACATGTAAAACCTTGGTACGGTACTGCCACACCACAGCTAGAATTGCACCCAGCTGAATAATGATTTCAAATACATCACGTTTATCTTTGGTCAAAAATCCCAGCACATCACCTGCAATAATGAGATGCCCAGTACTGCTGATAGGCAAAAATTCAGTTGCACCTTCTACGATGCCCATGATGATGGTTTTGAGAATTAACAATAAATCCATGAGTGGCTTTGTTTAAATAGTTGTTGAGGAATCGTCTATTTTATCAGCTAGTAGCTGATGAGATGATTGTCTAAAAACAAATGGCGCCTAATACTGCTATTGGCGTCATTGTTCATCTATTCGCTTTATTTCAGCATACCCAGTACAGCAGATAGTAATTCGTCTGACTTGTTATCCACTTGACCATTAGGAGTCACATTGTTAACAATCTCAGGTAAGTATTTTGCAATTTGACCAGTCAGCAAGCTAGAGTCAATACCAAATTTAGAAGCTAGCTCTGCAATCGTATCGTTACCCAATAAGCTGCCAATTTGATCTGGAGAAACTGATTGATTTGCCTCTTGGCCAACCCAAGAGGCAGCAATATCACCTAAGCCACCTTGGTTGAATTTTTCTAAAAGACCGCCGATGCCACCATTTTTGTTCAGTACTTCCATTGCAACTTGGCCGAGGATGCTTGTATCAGCCCCGCCACTTTTGCCACCTAACATATTACCTAATACTACTCCTGCAACGCTATTAAATAGCCCCATTTTTTTGGTCCCTTGTGTAAAGTTCAGAACGGTAGGCATAACTTAAAATGATTCGTTACCACGTAGGTAACGCCACATTCCTACTGGTAATTTACCTAAATTTACACTTCCGATGCGGACACGCTTCAAACCGACCACATGTAGGCCGACCATTTCACACATACGTCGAATTTGGCGTTTTTTACCCTCACGTAAAACGAAGCGTAATTGGTCTTCATTCTGCCAGCTTACTTTGGCTGGTTTGAGTTCTTCGCCATCTAAATGTAAACCGTGGTTTAAGCGTTCAAGGTCTTTATCGCTAAGCTCGCCTTCAACACGTACTAAGTACTCTTTTTCTACGCTGGTGTCTTGCCCGATTAAGCGGCGTGCAACACGGCCGTCTTGAGTAAGTACTAACAAACCTGTTGAGTCAATATCTAAGCGACCTGCTGGTGCAAGTCCGTGTAAGAATCCTCGTTGAAACTCTTTTTCATTGACTTCGTTTAGGTCGGGGTCTTCTATCCATTCATTATCAGGGTGCACTAATACAATGGCAGGTTGGTAACCATCTTCCGCTTGGCCACTGACATGACCAACTGGTTTATGTAGCAAGATTGTCACGTTCTCGGCTTGATGCTCCATGGCATAAGCACTGACAACGATTTCTGCATCTGGGTTCACACGTGAACCTAATACATCAATAATCTCACCATCGACTTTTACCCAACCATTAACAATCCAATCATCTGCTTCACGACGGGAGCAAAGCCCAATATCCGCCATTAATTTAGACAGTCTTGGTTGAGGGTTGCCTTGCGTGTTTGGTAATTTCTCTGCAGCTTTTTGATGAGCTGCCGTTTTACCTGCGCGGGATTTATCAAACTCACTCGCGACAAAGCCATCGCGTGCTTTACCACCACGTCGTGGCGGATTACGGTAATTACCTTCGCGGTCTGCATAATTTCGAGTGGTATCCGCCTGGATTTTTCCGCCGTCATCTTGGCGGTTGTCAGGCGCTCTATTGTTGTCTCTTAGTCTATTGTCTTGTTGCGGAGGACGTTGTTCGCGATCACTGTTGTGGCCATCGTTGTCAACAAAAGCACGGTCTTTAAACTCGCTTCTTAAAACCGGCTGCTCATCTGCTGGCGCTCGTTCTGCTTTTGGTGCATTACGCAAGCTGCCATCATGTCGATGATTGCGTTGACGGGCGCTTTTATTGTGAGTGTCTTCATTCTCAGCATTTTCAGGTTTGAATTTCGGGGGCGGCGCTTTAGAGCGGTCGCGCTTACTAGGATCAGCACGACGTACCGGCCCCCTAGATTTACTGGTGGTTTCTGAAGATTTTTTGTTGAGTTTAATTGTGGTCAAAATGGGTTCCTAATTTGAAGTGCATTTTAACAGAGTAAACCTTACTATATATTAAGTTTACATTTTGATTACAAACAAAAAAGCCTCAGCATAGCCACGGTTTTTTACGATTCGATCAATATCGCTTGACCAAGGTGACTTATTTATTCCCGTTACGCATTTTCTGGAACCAGTACTCTAGTTGTTTGCCAGCTGCTTCTCGTCCGCCAAGACCAAAGGCTAGGACAAATGCGATAGCAACCCCACCCAGAGTTAAGTCAAGTGCTATGTTGACGATATCGTCAGCGAGACCCAGTTGAAATTAGAAAGTTATGGTTTGCCAGGTAATGTACGTGAGTTAGAGAATGTATTAGAGCGAGCTAGCATTTAATTATCTGATGGCACGATAGCGCTAGAAAATCTACCTGTCGATATTGCTGGCGTTGTCAGCACGCCAGTGAAAATGGCTGAGGGTGAAGTGCAAAATAGCTTCTCTATTTCTGCAGTCACAGCGCAATTAGAGAAGAAGTTGATTGTTGAGGCTATTGCGCACTGCAATGGCAATAAGGCAAAAGCAGCTAAGCTTCTAGAAATTAGTGAGCGCTCACTCTGGTACAAGCCAGACCAATACAAGCTTAAATAAATCTGATTTAAACAATGAGGTAGACAATAAATGTTTGACAGAGTTAATTAACACCGTTAACTTAACGATGTTAATTCATGAGTATATATAGAACATTTGTATAAGTTGTATCAATAAATGCCGCCAAAAGTAAAAACTGAACAAGAAAAACAACATTTGAAAACGCTGATTATTGACGCTGCGCGTGACTTGTTCATCAGGAAAGGTGTTGAGGCGGTGAGTATGCGCCAAATTGCAAAACAAATTGGCTACTCTGCTACCAGTATTTATCTGCACTTTAGTGATAAGGATGACTTGTTGCGCGTGATATGTGAAACGGATTGCATCGCGTTAGCCAGTACTTTTGAGGGTGTGATGAAAATCACCGACCCAGTAGAGCGTATGGTTGCATTGGGTCAAGCATATGCTGATTTTGCGCTTAGCCACCCTAATCATTATCGATTAATGTTTATGACGCCACGCCCTGCAGTGGCTATTGAAAGTGATGATGCAAGGGAACATAGCACTGAGCAAAATGCATATTTGTTATTGAAAACCGTCGTTACCGCTGTGTATGATGCCAAGTGTTTTAGAGGTGACTTAACTGATGTGGATTTAATTGCTCAGACGATATGGGCGGGCATGCATGGCGTGTGTGCATTACACATTACGATGGAAAAGGATGACTGGGTGCAATGGAGCGGACTGCGGGAAAGAGTGTATTTGATGCAAAAAGTAATGATGCGTGGATTAATGAGAGGGTAAATAATGAAATTAAAAAACATACTCAGTGGCTTGACAGTCATATTATTATTACAAGCCTGTGATAAACCACCAGAAAAGGCGGTACCGCCGCGGCCTGCACTAGTGATGGTCGTTGGAGAAGCCAGTACTGAAGCTAGTGAAAAAATGGCATTGGTCGGTGAGGTGAAGTCACGTTATGAGTCCAACCAAAGTTTTAGAATTGCAGGCAAGATTATTCAGCGGAAAGCAGAAGTGGGCGATGTTGTTAAAAAAGGCCAAGTACTTGTAAAAATTGATGCTACTGATAGTCGTTTAACTGCTCAGGCAGCGAACGCGGACATTCTGGCTGCTAAGGCAAACTATGCATTAGCAAAAGCAGACGTCGAACGTCAGCGACAATTGCTAACGAAGAAATTCATTTCACAGTCAGCATTAGATAGTCAAGAAGCACAATTAAAAATAGTTGCAGCAAGATTAAAGCAGGCCAAAGCGCAAGCAGCCGTTGCTAATAACCAATCACACTACACAACGCTGACTGCCGATCGCGATGGCATCATCACATCCATTAATGCAGAGCCTGGGCAAGTCGTTCAGGTGGGCGAAATGATTGTGCAAATTGTGGATACGCAACAAATTGAAGTGCAAGCAGCCATACCAGAGTCGCGAATGAATGAAGTGAAAGTGAATGACCTAGTGGCTATTAGATTGTGGGCAAATCAAACGAAAGCGTATAAAGGGAAGGTGCGTGAAATTGCACCAGCTGCAAGTGAAGCAACTCGGGCTTTTGATATGCGAGTAGCCTTTATGGATGTAGACGAACAAGTGCGACTAGGCATGACGGCCGGGGTTGTTTTTGGCATGGAATCAGCGCAAAAAATAACCGTACCAAGTAGTGCTGTTACACAAGTTAAAGGACGTAGTATTGTTTGGGTGATTGACGATAAAGGCATCGCTAAACAGCGCGAAGTTGATATAGGATCATTTGCCGAAAAAGGGATTGCGGTTAACAAAGGTTTGGTTGTTGGTGAAATGGTTGCCATTGCCGGTGTGCATACTTTAGTGCAAGGTCAACAAGTGAAGCCTACTATACAAAAAGTGAGTGATCGTCGTGGCCAATGAATCACTAGAAGAGGCTATTGTTACGCAACAGTTTAATCTGTCAGATTGGGCATTAAAGCACCAAACAGTCGTCTTATATTTGATGCTCATGTTAGTGGTGTCTGGCATGTTTGCTTATACCAAATTAGGGCAATCTGAAGACCCTCCATTTACGTTTAAAGTGATGCTGATTCGTACGGCTTGGCCAGGTGCAAGTGCCGTTGAGGTTGAGCAACAAGTCACCGATAAGATTGAAAAAAAGCTGCAAGAAGTGCCGCATCTTGGTTATACCAGTAGTTTTTCAAGGCCAGGTGAATCGGTTATTTTTATTGTCATTAAAGATGATACTTTCTCTGAAGAAATTCCAGAAATTTGGTATCAAGTTCGCAAAAAAGTCGGCGACATTCGACACACCCTACCCAGCGATATTCAAAGTTTAACCTTCAATGATGAGTTTAGTGATGTGTATGGCACCATGTATGCATTAACGGGTGATGGCTTCGATAACTTTGCCTTAAAACAGCAAGCTGAATTGATTAGAAATGCGTTGCTTAAAACGCCAGATGTTGCAAAAGTTAATTTCTTTGGCGAACAAAAGCAGCGGATCTATATTGAGTTCTCAAATGCGAAATTAGCAACACTGGGATTAAGCGCGGTAGAGCTGATTAATACCCTGCAGTTACAAAATGCTATCGTCGCGAGTGGTGTTTACGACTCGCCAAAAGAGCGGATTAGGGTCGAAGTTTCTGGGCGATATGAAACACTAGCGGATTTACGTCAAACAAGTTTACGCGTAGGTCAGCAAGATTTTAAGTTAGGCGATGTTGCTAAAGTCTATCGCGGCTACGAAGATCCACCACATGATACAGCGCGGTATAACGGAAAAGAAACACTGTTAATGGGCGTAAGCATGACGGAAGGCGGCGATGTCATTGCCCTAGGTAAAGCGCTTGAGATAAAAATGCTGCGCATCAAAAACCATCTACCCGTTGGTGTGAGCGTACACACGGTGACATCACAGTCAGAAATCGTCGCAGATAGTGTGAATGATTTTGTTGGCTCTTTGGTCGAGGCGCTAGTGATTGTGCTTGGTGTGAGCCTATTATCATTAGGCTTAAGAACGGGTATCGTTGTTGCTATCTCTATTCCTGTGGTGCTGTCCGCTACCTTTTTGTTAATGTATTTATTTGATATTGGATTACACAAAATATCATTGGGCGCGTTAATTTTAGCGCTTGGTTTGCTAGTTGATGATGCCATTATTGCGGTTGAAATGATGTCATCCAAAATGGAACAAGGTTGGGATAGAGCGAAAGCCGCTTCGTTTGCTTTTAACTCAACTGCAGTGCCAATGCTGACGGGCACCATGGTGACGGTCGCTGGGTTTTTACCTATTGCCACGGCCGCCTCTTCTACTGGTGAATACACGCGTTCTATCTTTCAAGTATCTGCGATTTCACTCTCACTATCATGGATAGCTGCGGTTATTTTTGTACCGTATTTGGGCTATCACTTACTACCTGACTACAGTAAAGCGCCACAGCAGTCACGCTTGATGGCTTGGATAAGGCGAACCTTCAAAATCGCTGACGCAGCAGAATCGGAACATCATCACGATATTTATAATACCAAGTTTTATGCAATTTTCCGCCGACTAGTGATCCGTTGTGTACGTTATCGTAAGACCGTAATTGTGGCTACCTTACTCACTTTTGTCTTAGCGGTGATTGGTTTTAGCAAAGTACAGCAGCAGTTTTTTCCAGATTCAACACGGTTAGAAATGGTGGTTGATTTACGGTTAACCGAAGGCGCTTCTTATGAAGCAACGGATGCTGAAGTCAAAAAGTTAGAACAATGGCTAGATCAGTGGAACAAAGAGCATCAAGGCCTAGAAAACTATCTGGCCTATATTGGTACAGGCGCGCCGCGATATTACTTACCACTCGATGTGCAAATGCCACATAGAGGATTTGCGCAACTGGTGATTTTGTCAAAAGACCTAGCGACACGTGAAGTCTTACGCAGTGACTTATTAGACTTGTTTGAGCATGACTTCCCCAGTTTGCGCGCCTCTGTTATGCGTTTAGAAAATGGGCCGCCTGTCGGCTTTCCTGTGCAATTTAGAGTCGATGGCGCTGACTTAGATAAAACAAGAGCAATCGCTCGTCAAGTTGCTGAGATTATGCGCGATAACCCGAACTTGATTAACGTGCAACTAGGCTGGGAAGAGCCAAGTAAGCTGGTGAAAGTCGATATTGACCAAGCCAAAGCCCGTTTGCTAAATGTCAGTTCTGTCGATATTGCGAACATGATTAATGGCGCGATGCATGAACTTTACTTGACCGAATTCCGCGAAGGTAATGAGCGCATTGATTTGGTCGCGCGTGGCCCGGCGGTGGAGCGGACAAAACTATCGCGTTTGCAGAATTTGATGATTACATCATCGTCAGGTGACAATGTACCGTTATCGCAATTAGCCACCATCAGTTACACATTTGAGGAAGGTGTGATTTGGCGGCGCAATCGCGTGCCTTCTATTACGGTGCGGGCTAACTTAAAAGGAGGGATACAAGCACCAGTTGCCTCGAACCAAGTAGAAGCAAAGTTAACGGAGATAAAAGCCAATTTACCACTCGGCATTACCATAGAAACAGGCGGCGCTATTGAGGAGTCCAGCAAAGGTGGCGCCTCTGTTGCAAAAGGCGTACCATTGTTTTTAGTTGTCGTGTTGACATTGCTCATCATACAGCTGCAAAGTTTCTCACGTGTATTTTTGGTATTACTAACAGCGCCATTAGGGTTAATTGGAGTCACAATCGCCCTCTTATTGTTTAATCAACCCTTCGGCTTTGTTGCTATGCTGGGCACAATTGCGTTATCAGGCATGATCATGCGTAATTCCGTAATTTTGATTGATCAAATTGAACAAGATAAAAGCGCGGGTGTCGAAACATGGCAGGCGATTGTAGAGTCCACAGTCCGACGGTTTAGGCCGATAGTATTGACCGCAGGTACAGCGATTTTGGCGATGACTCCGCTGACCAGAAGTGTGTTTTTTGGACCAATGGCTGTTGCCATAATGGGCGGCTTAGCAGTAGCAACCTTGTTAACAGTACTTTTTTTGCCAGCCTTATATGCGGCGTGGTTTAAAGTAAGTATGCCAGAAGAGGCTGGCAGTAATGAGCCACCATTATTGGCAGAAGAAATGACGGAATAATCACGTTAATAAGCACCACAGTAAGCAATACTGTTTTACACTATTATATATACGTAATATTTAGGTTTAATGATGACAATAGCAACGATAAATGATGGTAACGCGCAAGCCCGTTTTAACATGATAGAACAGCAAATTCGCACTTGGGATGTATTAGATCCTAAGGTGTTGCAATTGTTGCACGATGTGCCACGTGAACACTTTGTACCAGCAGCCTATCAAGGCCTCGCTTTTGCTGACATTGAAATACCATTGATTGATGAACAGTTTATGCTGTCACCAAAACTTGAGGCGCGCATTTTACAATCGCTTAACCTCAAAAATACAGATAGAGTCCTTCATGTTGGTACAGGTAGCGGCTACTTCACTGCATTATTAGCCAAGCTGGCTGAACATGTTTACTCACTAGAGGTAGACCCAGAGTTGAGTGCAAAGGCGGCTTATCAATTGGCTCAGCATGATATTCATAATGTCACGATTGAATTAGTCAATGGCGTTAGAGGGTTTGCAGAGCAGCAGCCTTATGATGTGATTGTGCTGACTGGTTCGTCGCCAGTGGAGCCACCTAATTTACGTGAGCAATTAAAAATTGGGGGCAGCCTATTTGTTGTACTAGGGTCAGCGCCGGTGATGGAGGCAACGTTAATCCAGCGGGTTTCTGAGATTGGCTTTAGCAAACAAGTGATTTTTGAAACCTGTATTCCTGAATTAGCGAGTGCACCGCAACAAGATAATTTTGAGTTCTAACTTAATCGCATGAAAATAATAATAGTCTTTCTGTTGTTAATGACGACAAACATCGCGTTTGCTTCATTTGATTTAATGTTGATTACCGTCTTAAGCGATATCGACCCCATCGTGCTGGAAGATGAGCCACGACCCTTAAAACGACAAACGTTATATGAAGTTTATCATCAAACCGGTGTGCGTGATAATGCTGAATTAGGATTGATGAGGGCAACAACATTGTCCGAAAATTTAGGTAAAGCAGATTCGGTGTTTGTTAACCAGTATGCTGGGCCGGTGCAGACACAGGCGAAGCCTCAGCAACAAACGTTGATTGATATTTATCAGCAAGCATTAACCAACGACCCTGCCTTGGCATCTGCGCTTAGCAGCAACCAATCTGCACAAGAGTTGATCGAGCAAAGTAAAGCGCTATACCGTCCAAACATTAATTTTAGTGCTGGTGCTAGTGCATCGGAAACGGATATTGAATATATTGGCGTTAATATCTTTCGTAATGAGGGGCGCAATTCATTCGAAAGTCGCCGGTACAGCTTAGAGGCGAGACAGGCGATTTTCCGCAAAGATAGCTGGGAGAAAATCAATCAAGCGAAAACGCAAGTCAGTCTAGCCGATAAACAATATCACCTAAGTCAGCAAAATTTGATTCTTCGGGTAACAGAAGCCTATTTTGATGTCCTGATTGCACAAGATAAAATTGATCTAATCAAGTCGCAAAAAACAGCCATTCTTGGGCAGTTACAGCAAGCGCAGGCCAATTTTGAAGTCGGGACTTCTACGATTACGGATGTGAATGAAGCGCAAGCCCGTTTTGATTTGGTGGTGTCACAAGCGATAGCGGCAGAGAATGAGTTTTTAATTGCGCAGCGGAGTATACAAGCCATTACCAACCAGCTTCCTGCCACATTAGCGACAGTGAAATCTGACATCAAGGTAGCGCAACTTGGGCAGACCATTGAGGATTGGCAACAAGTCGCCTTGCTCAACAACCTAAACGTACAAATGCAGCAAGATAATGTAGCGATTGCAGAGCGAGAAATCGTAGTCGCAAAAGCTGGACACTTGCCAACCTTAGACGCGGTTGCTAGTTATTCGAATAGTTATGCGAATAGCAGTGCCAATGGGTTCGGGAGCGACCTCAATAATGGCACCATTGGGATAGAGTTAAATATTCCAATTTATCAAGGTGGTGCAATCAGTTCTGTGGCCAGACAAGCTGGCTTTGAAAAGCAGAAAGCGCAACATGAGCTAGACCTTACCATGCGAGAAACGAACTTAGAAACACAGCGCCATTACTTTAATTTGGACAGTACCATTGCCCAAGTTCGCGCTTTAGAGCAAGCGTTGTCCAGTACGCAAAGCCAACTGGAATCAACGATACTCGGTTATGAGGTCGGTGTGAGAACCAGTATTGATGTGCTGGATGCACAACAACAACTATACTCATCTAAGCGGGATTTGCTGCAGGCAAGATATAATTACTTGGTGAATATTATTCGATTGAAATTTTCCGCAGGCTTGCTTTCTCCTATGGATTTAGAAGAAATTAATAATCAATTATTGGTTGATAGCTAATCATGTCTAACGATCATAAAGCGACAACGCAGTTCACCCACGCTTCATCAAGCCAGCTCGCCATTATCGATGTGCAAGCTAAGTTGTGTGGTGAGATGCAGACGATCGAGATGCAAGCTGTGATTCAGAACTGCAGTCGTTTGGTGCAAGCGGCCAATTTGTTGCAAGTACCTGTCATCGCTACCGAGCAATATCCGCAGGCCTTAGGTGAGACTTCACCAGAGATTGCAGAACATTTGCTAGCGAACAAACCAATCGCAAAAACGGCATTTTCAGCCTATGCAGAACCGAAATTCAAAGCTAAGTTACAACGTGATAAATCACACATTGTATTAGTCGGCTTAGAAGCGCACATTTGTGTCTTGCAAACAGCATTCGCTTTAATCGCACAAGGCAAACAAGTCTTTGTCGTCGCTGATGCTGTTATTTCCCGTCAGCCTGAAAACAAGGCCAACGCATTGGCACGTTTAGCCAGCGCAGGTTGTATCGTCACTAATACGGAATCTGTTGTATTCGAATGGCTAGGCAATGCCAATCACGAAGCGTTTAAAGCCATCTCAAAACTAATTAAGTAGTTGTTGGTGCGCTGCCACCCAGCTGAGTAATCAGTGTCATCGTTCTGGCGGTTGCACCTGTCGCCGATTGGCTAAATTGAAGCGCCGCTTTGTGCATGCTGCTACGTTGAGCAGGGTTTTGTAATAAGCTTGAAATTTGTTGACGCAGATCAGCGGCATCACCCACTTGAATCGCCGCACCAATGGCAATCGCATTGGCGCTCGCCTCTGCAAAATTAAACGTATGTTGTCCTATTAAAATGGGTTTTCCCATGCTAGCAGGCTCAATGATATTTTGCCCACCAAAATCAAGTAAGCTACCGCCGACAAAGGTAAAGTCACACGCTGCGTAATAACTAAACATTTCCCCCATGCTATCGCCCAGTACGACTTGCACATTTTTTTCTACCCGCGTGGCAATGGCCGATCGCCGAACAAAAGAAAAATCTTCTTCTGCTAACAATGTCGCGACGGCATTAAAACGCTGCGGGTGGCGAGGTACAATCACCGTTAATACCTTTAAGCCACGCACGGCTTCTAATATCAGCGCCTCTTCGCCTTCTCGCGTACTTGCAGCTAAAAACACTGGCCGCCGCTTGCCGAAGAGTGTGCGTAATGCCAAGCCATCTTCGCGACTCTCTTCTGGCGGCATAACATCAAATTTCAAGTTGCCAGTGACACTGACATTGTGCGCACCCAATGCAATTAAACGCATTGCATCCGCTTCACTTTGTGCTGCAACAGCAGTTAAAGCACTCAAGCCATTGGTCGTTAAGCTGCCAAGCTTGGCATAGCCCTTTGCCGACTTTTCAGATAGCCTCGCGTTGAGTAATAGCAATGGCACTTTCTTTTGTTTACAGCTGGCAATTAAATTAAACCAAATCTCTGTTTCCATCAGCAGGCCAAGCGCTGGCGTAAAATGTTTTAAAAAGCGTCGCATGGCAAATGGGACATCGTAGGGTAGATACACACGCTGCACCGTATCGCCAAACAGCTTCTCACTCGCAGCACGGCCGGTAGGGGTGGTATGCGTGAGCAATATATGATGTTTCGGATATTGCCGCTGTAGCGCTTTAATCAATGGCGCTGCCGCATGTGTTTCACCAACAGAAACGCAATGCAACCAAATCACTGGCTCTAAAGGCTTCATTTGACCGTAGCTGCCAAAACGTTCACCCCAGTGTTTGAGGTATTCACGTTGCTTTATTCCGCGCCACAAGAGTTTAAGTGGCAAAAATGGCAAAGCCACATAAAGTAAGAGCGTATATAAGAATCTTGGCATACCGCATTTTCTCATAGAATTTTCTCAGCCAATAGCCGTTTGCAACAGCTAGTTCAAAAGTTGTTACACAGATATCACACTTTTGTCTATTTAATTATTTTCTGTGCTGTTTGTTTAGGTTGGTAATCACTCACATTAGCTGTATCCCACTAATAGCGCAACCTAGTCTTTTGATCCCCAAAAAATGGTGCAGATTTGAATAAAACTAAGAGGTAAAAAAGTGTTGCAAAACACATCATAAAGGCCTAAATTATTACTTCTGGCACAACATCTTGTGTTGAGAGGTGAGATTTTGATTGATGTAAATAGTGAATATTTATATAAATCAAAACCTTAGGGAGAGTACCGTACAAGCTACGGTATATACACAATAAAAACGGGAGTAATAATGCTAAAAGCAGTAGAGTCAGCCAAGAAGTCAGCGTCAGCATCAGACGTACAAGAAATTCCAATGCAGGATGTTTCACTCGATATTTGGGATAAAAAGTATTGTCTTAAAACTAAAAATGGTGAGCATGTTGATCAAAATATAGACGACTCTTATGCCCGTGTTGCAAAAGCACTAGCAGATGTAGAAGAGACAGATGAAAAGCGCGCAGAGTGGAATGAAAAGTTCCTATGGGCATTACGTCACGGTGCGATTCCGGCTGGCCGTATTACTTCTAATGCAGGCGCACTAGAGCACAAGCCAGCAACTTCTACCATTAACTGTACTGTATCAGGTGTGGTTGAAGACAGCATGGACGACGTGTTGAATAAAGTACACGAAGCTGGCTTAACGCTAAAAGCAGGTTGCGGTATTGGTTACGAGTTCTCTACATTACGTCCAAAAGGCGCATTCGTCGCAGGTGCTGGTGCAGTGACTTCTGGCCCACTCTCCTTCATGGATATCTACGACAAAATGTGTTTCACTGTGTCATCAGCTGGTGGCCGTCGTGGCGCGCAAATGGCGACATTCGATATTAGCCATCCTGATGTTGGTGACTTCATCAAAGCGAAACGTGAAGATGGTCGTCTACGTCAATTCAATCTTTCATGCCTCATCACTAAAGAGTTCATGGAAGCGGTTAAAGCCGACGCTGACTGGAAACTTGCTTTCCCAGTGACAGAAAAAGAAGCGATTGTTGATGGCCTTGATACTAACAATCAAGAACAAGTTGTTTGGCGAGAATGGCCAATTAAAGATAAATATCTCACTAAAGAAAAAGGCATAGACGCTGGTAAAGTGGCTTGCCGCATTTACAAAACGATTAAAGCGCAGCGCTTGTGGGATGTGATTATGTCCAGCACCTACGACTTTGCAGAGCCAGGCTTTATCCTGATTGATCGTGTCAATGAAATGAACAACAACTGGTTCTGCGAAAACATACGCGCAACTAACCCATGTGGCGAGCAACCATTACCACCATACGGTGCTTGCTTACTTGGCTCAGTTAATTTAACCAAGTTTGTGAAGAACCCATTCACGCCAGAAGCCACATTCGACTGGGCTTCATATCGAAAAGTAGTGACTATCTTCACTAGAATGTTAGATAACGTCGTCGAAATTAACGGTTTACCATTAGAAAAGCAACGTCAAGAAATAGCGCGTAAACGCCGTCATGGCATGGGTTATTTAGGTCTTGGTTCAACCATGACTATGTTGCAGCAAAAATACGGTGATGATGATTCAATTAAATTCACAGAAGAAGTGACACGCATCATGGCTGAAATCGGCTGGGAAACAGGCGTGCAACTGGCTGATGAAAAAGGCCCAGCGCCAATCATGAATGAGAAATTCACAGTGACAGCAGACATGCTAGCGAAACGCCCAGAGATGGCAGCGGATGGTATTAAAGTCGGCAACAAGATTGCTGGTAAAGTCTTAATCGGTAAATACAGCCGCTACATGCAGCAGTTCCCAGTCGGCCTGCGTGATCAAATCGCAGACAAAGGTGTACGCTTTACGCATCACAGCTCAATCGCTCCAACAGGTACGATTTCACTTTCATTGGCGAATAATGCAAGTAACGGTATTGAGCCTAGCTTTGCTCATCACTACGCACGTAACGTTATTCGTGAAGGTAAAAAATCGAAAGAGAAAGTCGACGTTTTCTCATTCGAGCTATTGGCTTACCGTGAGTTGATTAATTCACGTGCGATGCCTTTCGGTGAATCAGAAGAAGAGAAACTACCAGAGTATTTTATGGACTCTTCAAGCATTAAAGCCAAAGCGCATGTGGATATTCAAGCTGCCGCACAAAAGTGGATTGACAGCTCAATTTCAAAAACCATTAACGTGCCTACAGAATATGACTTTGAAGAATTCAAAAACATCTATCTATATGCATACGATAAAGGCTTGAAAGGTTGTACGACTTTCCGTTTCAACCCAGAAGCCTTCCAAGGCGTATTGGTGACAGAGAAAGATTTAGAAAGCACCACGTATAAATTTACGTTGGAAGACGGCACAGAAGTGGAAGCCAAGGGTAATGAAGAGATTGAGTATGATGGGGAGATTCACTCAGCAGCCAATCTCTACGATGCCCTAAAAGAAGGCTACTACGGAAAGTTCTAGTTTTAAGCTGCTGCGCTTATGATTGGGGTGTTAAAAAATCGTTTTAAATCCTCATGTACTTAAATGTACATTCCGGGTCAAAACAATTTTTTGCCTTGCACTCCCTCCGCTCGCGACGCTTAAACGCTAGAATTTTAAGAATGGTTAAAGTAGCAATATTAATTGAATAGTAAAAACTGAATTAAATAAAACCCAAAAGGGTCGTGAGATAGCTCACTAGGAGAAAAGAAAATGGCAATTAAAATTGAAAAGAAAATCACCGCATACAACTTAGTCACACCAGAGACTGAGGAAGAAAAAGCCAAGGCAGCAGCGAAAAGCAATGTGGTGCAAATGGGTGAGCCGTTAAGCCGACCAGAAGAGTTAGTAGGTAATACCTACAAAATTAAAACGCCTGTTACAGAGCATGCGCTTTATATTACGATTAACGATATCGTGATGAACGCAGGCACAGAGCAAGAGCACCGCCGTCCGTTTGAAGTATTTATTAACTCTAAAAACATGGAGCACTTCCAATGGATCGTTGCACTAACGCGAGTCATGTCAGCTGTGTTCCGTAAAGGTGGTGATGTCACTTTCTTGGTAGAAGAGCTAAAAAGCGTATTCGAACCAAGCGGCGGCTACTTTAAAAAAGGCGGTAAGTTCGTCCCTAGTCTAGTAGCAGAAATCGGTGAAGTGGTAGAGAAGCATCTACAAAACATCGGTATGCTAGAAAAACCAGGCCTAGACGAACATCAACAAAAACTCGTTGATGAGAAAAAAGCAGAATACCTAGAAAATCATGCCGAAGCAGGCGAAGAAATGAATGCCGAAGGCTTCCCAAAAGGCGCACAGCTTTGTCATAAATGTAATACCAAAGCCAGTATCGTCATGGATGGGTGTTTGACTTGCTTGAACTGTGGTGAAAGTAAGTGTGGTTAGTTAAAAATAAAGCCAGTGTTAAGCTGGCTTTTTACTTGGTTCTACTCATAGCAACCGTTACGTTCACATCACCCGGTTTAGAAGTGAAGTTTAATTTTACGTTTGCCCTATTGATTGATTTATTAGATGGTGCGACTAATGGAAAATAACGAAGAAGCAATTATAGAATTACAAACGAAGCTGGCATTTCAAGAAGACTTATTGGAAAACCTTAACCAAGTCATTACTGATCAACAAGGCCAAATTGCAAAACTAGAGCGCACGGTTGAGTCGATTATCGTGCAAATGCATAGCATGCAAAGCTCGGGGCAGGATAATGGACAGCAGCAAGAGATACCGCCGCATTATTAAAGCTTTCCTTAACACCCCCAACCTCGCTAGGCGGTAAACCGCCAAGTCGATTGAGAAAGTCAGCTGTGAAATAACTCTTCCACATGCTTCTTAATATTGGCAGCCATTTTTTTGGTTGGTAAGTCATTTTTATCATCTCCAAAAGGGTCTTCTATTTCCTCGGCAATCAACTCTAAACTAGCTAATACATAGAAAATAAACACAACCACTGGAATGACGTAATAACCCAAACTAAACACATAGCCAAACGGCAGCGTCATAATGTAGAAGAAAATGAATTTTTTAATAAAAGCACTGTAAGAATAGGGAATGGGCGTATTTTTTATGCGTTCGCAAGCGCCACAAATATCGGTAAATGATTGTAGTTCTGCATTGATGATATAAAACTGGTCGCCTGTTATTTTGCCTGAGGTATAGAGATCATTGGCTCTTTGGAATAATAGTTTTGCTACTTGGTTGGGGCTGTGCTTTTGGTGGTCGATGGTTAAATCTAAGCCGTCAAACAACATCTTACTGACTTCTTCATTGGCTAAATGTTCAGCTAGAACCGCAGCATAAGTCGGAATCGCATTTTTAAAGAAATTGCGGTCGCTTTCATCTGACAAATAAGCAGAAAGTTTAAGTGCCAGATTACGGCTGTTGTTGACCAAAGCGCCCCATAGTTTTCTGCCTTCCCACCAACGCTCATAGGCGGTGTTGGTTCTGTAAGCCAATAATAATGACAATACAAAACCGACAGTGGTGTGCAGTAAAGGAATGTTCTTCACATGGCTATTTTCAGACAACTGCCAATACTCAATCTCCAAATAAGCAATGGCGCCTGAGTACAAACCAATGAGTATCATCATTGGAATCAGTTGCCGAAAAGTATCCGATTCGTGAAATCGGAAGATAAAAGTCAGCCAGTCTTTGGGGTTATATTGAACCATGTTGTGATGTTATATTTCTATATTGATTGAGGCGTTGAAGCCAGTTTGTAGGGAACAATCTTACCAAATAATCGGCTTAGTAGGGTGGGCAGATTCTGCCCACGAATTGGTGACTTTTTAATGATTGCTACGCGGGGGTAAGCAAGTTGCCCACCCTGCTACGCTAGCACGTATAGTTAACGATGAAAAGTTAGCCGATGAAGTAGCGCAAGCGATTAAAAAGCAGTCAACGAACAATAGAATTATAAGAAAGCAGTCATTTAGTTAGGAGGCGTATTTTTCGCTTCTAACATACGTAGTTGCCGCGCTTCTTCTTGTTCGCGTATCGCATCAATCTCATTAACAACACTTATTAAATCTACAGCCTTGTGATTTTCTTTCACGCGGCCTGTTAATTCCACTTCAAGGGATAGCGCGCCTTTTGCATAAAGCGCCCAAATCTCTTTGCCGTATTGGGTATTGAGTAGCTCTGGAGCGAATTGGCCGAAGAAGACGGCTAGGTTGTTGACGTCGCGATAGAGCATGTCCTTGGCGTGATTGTTACCTGAGGCATCGACAGCTTGTGGCAGGTCAATAATGACAGGGCCATTTTCACCCAGTAGTATGTTGAACTCTGATAAGTCGCCATGCACAATGCCAGCGCAGAGCATGCGGACGACTTCTTTGATGAGAGACTGATGATGTAGGCGTGCTACTTCTGCGGTAAAGCTTAAGTCATTGAGCCTAGGCGCTGCGTTACCAGTCTCATCAGTGACCAGCTCCATCAGCAACACACCTTCGTAAAAGTTATACGGCTTTGGTACGGTCACACCAGCATCGGCCAGTCGATATAAGGCATCGACCTCTGCACTTTGCCATGCTTCTTCTTGCGCTTGTTTACCGTATTTTGAGCCTTTATTCATCGCCCGTGATTTGCGACTATTTTTAACTTTACGCCCTTCGGTGTAATCCACACTTTGCCGAAAGCTGCGTTTATTCGCTTCTTTATACACCTTAGCGCAAAGGACATTGTCGCCACTTTGTACGACATATACTGTTGCTTCTTTGCCACTCATCAGCTGTCGAGAGACATTATCAATTAAGCCATCTTCTAGCAGTGGTAGTAATCTTGGTGGTGTTTTCATATGGTTTGATAATACGTGGTTAATTACACTTAGTCTGCATTAATTAGTTAACCTTATTTCCACCATCAGCCTATGATGGGCTAATCTTACACAACAGGAGCATCATCATGGGTAAAAGTCAGAAAAGTAATAAGGAAACGAAGAAACCTAAGAAGGCAAAGTTACCAGTTCCAGCGAAGTAATGAATGGTAGGTGTGTAATCCCCTCATTATTAACTGCAGCTAAAAATAGAAACTAAGCGGCCAAAGCTAACTTTTGCTTTGGGATCATGCCACCCAATGCCATGTTGGGGGTTCGTGATTGTATGTCCATAGCCAATCTGTGGCAAATTGCTGTACTTTTAAGCACGAATAACCAGCTTCAGCTGGTATATTCTACTGGGAAGACCTTTACGGTCTCAGCAACGCTTTCAAACAAGTGATGTGCTAGCCATTCATATCACACCGTTCTGTTATACCTTTGCACATAAGCATACTGTTGTGGATTGCCTGGCTGAATAAAATCAATGCGGATGCCGCGCTTCTTAGCCCACTCCGCTGTCGTTGCACTGATGTACTCAGGGTCGTTGTCACAGCGAATAGCCGTTGGTGCGCCGGGCCATTCAATGATTTGGTCCAACGACCAGGTCACACGCGCAGACGGCAACGAGAAATCCACATCAATACATAATCACGGTTAAAGTCATCAATCACGTTAAACAACCTAACCGAACGACCATCTGATAACTGATCATGCATAAAGTCAATCGACCACACTTCATTAATTTGTTTTGGCATTGCCAGCTTCTGCTTGCTTTAAAATCTGCATAGTCTGACTGTTGGTAAATCTTAATATCTTCATGTAAAACCTCCTTAAAACATAATGGGGAAATAACACAAGCGATTAAAAAAGAAGTTAATGAGTGGCCCAATCTTACAGCTGCTTAGTGGTATTTCAGTTATCATTCAAACATGACCAACTCATTACATCCGCAACCTAACAATCCATTACATGGCATTACACTCAAGACCATCGTGACTGAGCTAGTAGCCCATTATGGGTGGGTGGGTTTAGAAAAAGCGGTTCCCATCAATTGCTTTAGCCATGATCCGAGCATTAAATCCAGCTTAACCTTTTTACGTAAAACCCCTTGGGCACGTGAGCGGGTTGAGGGGCTTTATCTGAAAATGTTGAGAGACGATTAACTGTTCTGCGCTATGGTTTTTTAAACTTAAGCGTCATCCGATCGCTTTCACCAATGGCGGTATACTTTTCTAGATCAGTATCACCTAAGCGTAATCTTGGCGGTAATGTCCAAACGCCTTTTTCGTAGTCTTTTGTATCTTTTGGGTTGGCATTGACTTCCGATGCACTATCAAAAACAAAGCCTGCTTGTTGCGCTAATGCAATGACGTATTGCTCTGTCATATAGCCTGTTTTTTTCATGGTCTCAATGTCGGTATTGGGCTTTGCTCTGTGATCAATCACACCAAGTATGCCACCTGATTTCAGGACGGAAAAAATGGCTTGGAATATCTTTTCCTCATAGCCACCTTTTACCCAGTTGTGCACATTTCTGAAAGTTAATACTGTGTCGACACTATTGTCTTCACCGAGTGACCAGAAAGACGGTGGGCCAAATTCAACAAAGCGAACGTCATCATAATATTCAGGCTTGCTGGCAAGATAGTCGCGGTATTCCTGCCGTCTATTTTGACGCCACTTTGGCCCTGTATGTAATGGCACACCAGCTGAGATATATTGCCCGCCGCCCTGCTTGATGGTGGGTGCAAGTATTTCGGTATACCAACCTTTGGCTGGCCATATTTCTAATACGGTGGCATTAGGCTTCACCTCAAAAAAGGCAAGTGTTTGTAATGGATGCCGTGCGGAATCCCGTACACGATTTTGCTCACTACGCTGTTCGCCTTTAATGTTGTTTGCTAGCAGGCTGTTTTGACTAACGCATGCTGAGAGCATTGTGATAAACAACAACAATAAAAAAGTATGGATTGCTCGTTTGTGGTTCGGCATGTTTTTCCTAATGTGAGTCGATACATCGTTAAGTTGAGAGCCAAACTGAATCAAGCGGTTCTTAACCTTTGTTGCATTTTGATTATAATGAAGTAACAGTAAAACTGGTGGAGTTGATATGTTTTTTAGAGCGAAAAAATGGTTATGGACTAAGTTCATTGAGGGGCGAGGTCCAGATAAGGCTTATGCTAAATATTTAGCGAACTTTAATCGTATGCAAGCGAATGCGGATGGTGCATTGCAGAAAGAGCTGAGTGTAAAAGCCATGACCAAAGCAGAGTTTATTCGGGTGTGGAACGGGACCAGTCAATCTAAACAGGGCAAATCTAAACCGGGTTGCTGTTCTTAATCTCCACCGTTGCTCGGATGAGCAACTATTTATAGTAAGCTTGGATTTTCACCAACAATCACGATGCAAACTTCCGATTCAAAAACTGCTCGACTTAAGGTGCTGTTTGCTGGTGTCTGTAGCCTAATATTAGCGATGGGCGTCGCGCGATTTTCCTATACGCCATTATTGCCCGTGATGGTGGATGAGGCGGGCCTATCGCATGCGGGTGGCGGGTGGTTGGCTTCGATTAACTACATTGGCTATCTAATAGGCGTATTTTTAGCCTCCCGTATTGGTAATACGGTTTTGAAATATCGGTTATATCGCTGGGGCATGGTGATTGCTGTCCTTAGTACAGTGCTGATGGCGGTGTCGACTGACTTTTATATCTGGGCTATTTCTCGGTTTATTGCTGGTTTGTGCACGGCTGCGGGCCTGATGATTGGTAGCGGTTTAATCTTAAATTGGTTGATGCGGCATCAACATCGTAGTGAATTGGGCATTCATTTCTCTGGCATTGGATTTGGTATTGCCATTAGTTCTTTTGCCGCTATTTTGATGCATCAGCATTTGCCGTGGGATATGCAGTGGATTGTACTGACAGGCTTGGGTGTGTTGCTACTGATTCCTGCCTTAGGATGGTTTCCATCAGTACCTGATGATGACCATGTCACAAATAAAAACCCAGCCATGCAGCATGCACCACCCAATGTGAAGTTTATGCGTTTATTTATGGCGGCGTATTTTTGTGCAGGGTTTGGTTATGTGGTGACTGCGACGTTTATGGTGGCAATTATTAACGAGCTTCCGGGCTTGAGTGAAGTGGGTGGCTGGATGTTTTTAATGGCAGGTGTGGTAGCGGTGCCTTCTTGCATCCTATGGGATGTCATTGCACGTAAAGTGGGTGATGTGAATGCGTTGTTATTTGCCTCATTATTAGAGGTGTTGGGGATTATTGCACCAACCTTAGGTTTGGGGTTGGCAGGGGCGATGATTGGTGCAGTGTTGTATGGCGCCACTGCCATTGCCATTGTGAGTTTAACGCTAACAATGGCAGGCCGATATTACCCTGCACAACCTGCAAAGATGATGGGAAAAATGAGTATTGCTTATGGTACTGCACAAATCATTGCACCTGCACTGACTGGTTGGATAACGGATGGTCAAAGTGGTTATGCCAATGGGCTTTATATCGCGGCTGGCATCATGAGCATTGGCATCTTTTTGTTTTATCTAATGCGTAAAGCACAATAGGGGTTATTGTAAGTTTTCATTACATTGAATAAGCGACTGTGTGTTTAATGTGCCAATTAGTAGGGATTGTTTTTTGTTATTTAGCTTTTTAGCAGAAAATAAACTGCTGTAACATTGAATTATCATTAGGATAGACACTATTTTAAACATTAGATGTACAGGGCATGGTATCAATTGGTCAGCCATGGATGTGGGTAGTATTTATCATCTTTATATTATGGTGGTACTTGAAAGGAAATGTTGGCGATGAAATAGCTAATCAAAAAGCGGTAGAGTTTTTGACGGGTTATGTGATTAAAAACCGTTTTCTATCGATAATATTTTTGTGTTTTTGATGATTTTTAGCACTTTAAAGTGCCTGCTGAATATCAACGGCGTGTATTGCTGTATGGTATTTTAGGCGCTATTGTACTGCGTGTATCCATCATATTGGCTGGTGCGTGGGTAGTACAGGAGCTTCATTGGATACTGTATGTGTTTGGTGGATTCTTATTAATCACTGGCTTACGGATGATTTTGATCTCAGAAAAGGATTCTGATTTAGAGAGTAGTGCACTGCTGCGTTTTGTGAGTAAGCATTTACGAATCAGTAAGGCGTTGCATGGAGACAGGTTTACGGTCATCCAAAATGGGGTGACTTACTTTACGCCACTATTTCTTGTATTACTGCTGATTGAGTTCTCTGATGTAATCTTTGCGGTTGACTCTATACCCGCCATTTTTCCCATTACGACGGATCCTTTTATTGTCTTTACTTCCAATATATTTGCTATATTAGGGCTTCGCGCACTGTACTTTCTATTGTTAGATATTGTTGGGCGCTTCCATTTTCTGAAGTACGGTTTAGCTGTTGTAATCATGTTCATTGGCACCAAAATGCTACTGGCCTACTGGGTGCACATTTCAGCAGTGGCTTCATTACCCGTGATAGCGGCTGCACTTATTACATCAGTAATTGCTAGTGTGGTATTGAAAGAAAAGCAATCGTAATTGACCAATGTAAATATCTATGGAGTGTATTACTCGTAGTGGAACGGTACTAAAAAGAGTAAGCCGAGTTGTTGCTCGTAGCTGATTATTTTGAAGAGCTGAATGATCTATAGCAACTGAGAAAAGTCATTACATACAGAGTTGTTGAACACTTTTGTTAAGAATGAGTATGATACTTAATGCATATTGTTTTATCATGCGATTGGATGTTCCAGTTCTGGAAAATCTTCATTATTGATTGCTGCTTCAAAGGCGTTGAGGCGTTTATACACTGAAAGCATCTCTACAATTTTGTACCATGATTTCACAAGGTATTGGAATGATTCGCTGACTTGTGAGAAAGCGGTCAGGA
>Ga0209502_10000173_pt1 | contig 71397 bp, 65 predicted proteins | sample ArcticOcean_MG_C_10_FD_187442 | JGI IMG/M metagenome (GOLD analysis project Ga0209502, IMG submission 187442) | Marine microbial communities from western Arctic Ocean - ArcticOcean_MG_CB11_90 (SPAdes) (version 2) | ecosystem: Environmental > Aquatic > Marine > Oceanic | place: Arctic Ocean... | reverse complement strand
ATGTACTAGAACTAGAGAAATACAAGTAAATGAATCTATTGTGGCAACCATTACAGATGCTGATGTAACGATAGTAGATGATTCTGAAAATAATTCTATTAGCATAGATCCAACAAATCTGGGTATTGGTGATTATCAGTATGCTTTAATTAACGAAGATGGAATCCAAACTTCGTTTCAAGACATTCCGTTGTTTGAAAACTTAACAGGTGGGTTTTACACTATTGTGGTAGAAGATAAAAATGGCTGTAGACCCAATGCAACACTAGAGGTCTCTGTGATAGAATATCCAAAGTTCTTTACACCAAACAATGATGGTATTAATGATACATGGGCTATTAAAGGGGCAAACTCTACATTCTACCCTAACGCTCAAATAAATATCTTTAATAGATTTGGAAAAGTAGTGGCACAAATAGAGGTAGATACCCCAGGATGGACAGGAACCTACGGAGGTAAAACACTGCCGTCTGATGATTACTGGTTCTCTATAATTCTTGTCGATAGAAATGGAAGAACTAGAAATAGAAAAGGAAATTTTTCGTTGTTGAGGAGGTAGAAAATAGTTCTTTTTTTATTTTAAATAGTGCATCATAGACATTAAAAGGATTTGTATTTTTATAGAATGGATTTTAAACTACAATCTGAGTTCAAACCAACAGGAGATCAACCAGAAGCAATAAAGCAACTAACTGACGGAATAAACTCTAAAGAAAAGTTTCAAACGCTTTTGGGTGTTACAGGATCTGGAAAAACATTTACCGTTGCTAATGTTGTTGAAAGAACCAATAAACCAACCTTAGTACTAGCTCATAATAAGACGCTAGCAGCACAATTGTATTCAGAATTCAAACAATTTTTTCCAGAAAATGCTGTAGAATACTTTGTTTCTTATTATGATTATTATCAACCTGAAGCTTATATTCCGGTCACTGGTACCTATATAGAAAAAGATTTATCCATCAATGAAGACATAGAACGGCTAAGGTTAAGCACCACTTCTTCTCTACTTTCTGGCAGAAGAGATGTGTTAGTTGTAGCTTCTGTTTCTTGTTTATATGGAATTGGAAATCCTGTAGAATTTAAAAAAAATGTTATCCCTATAGAAGTTGGTCAAATTATTTCTAGAACTAAATTTTTACACCAATTAGTAACCAGTTTATATTCAAGAACAGATGTAGAAATAAAAAGCGGAACCTTCAAGGTAAAAGGAGATGTGGTGACAATTTTCCCTTCCTATGGAGAAAACGGCTTTAGAATTCACTTTTTTGGAGATGAAATTGAAGAAATTGAGTCTATTGATCTAGTCAGTAATCAAGTCCTAGAAAAATACGAAAGCCTTACTATTTATCCAGCAAACTTATTTGTAACCTCACCTGATGTTTTACAAAATGCCATTCATCAAATACAAGAAGATATGGTGAAGCAAGTAGATTATTTTAAAGAAATAGGAAAACATTTAGAAGCAAAACGATTAAAAGAAAGAACAGAATTTGATTTAGAAATGATTCGTGAATTGGGCTATTGTTCTGGAATAGAAAATTACTCTCGGTATTTAGATGGACGAGAACCCGGCACAAGGCCATTTTGTCTCTTAGATTACTTTCCAGATGATTATTTGATGATTATAGATGAAAGTCATGTAACCATTCCGCAAACCCATGCAATGTATGGTGGAGACAGAAGTAGAAAAGAAAATTTAGTTGAATATGGTTTTCGTTTACCAGCAGCAATGGACAACAGACCCTTAAAGTTTGAAGAATTTGAAGCCATACAAAATCAAACGATATATGTAAGCGCCACACCAGCTGATTATGAGTTACAAAATACGGAAGGAGTATTTATAGAACAAATCATTAGACCAACAGGTTTGTTAGATCCTGAAATTGAAGTAAGACCTAGTTTGCATCAAATTGATGACCTAATAGAAGAAATTCAAATTAGAGTAGAGAAAGACGAACGTACTTTGGTAACAACATTAACCAAAAGAATGGCGGAAGAGCTAACAAAATATTTAAGTAGAATTTCTATACGTTGTCGTTATATCCATTCTGATGTAGACACACTAGAACGTGTTGAAATTATGCAAGATCTAAGAAAAGGTGTTTTTGATGTGTTGATTGGTGTCAATCTTTTACGAGAGGGATTAGATTTGCCTGAAGTTTCTTTAGTAGCAATTTTAGATGCTGACAAAGAAGGTTTTTTACGTTCTCATCGTTCTTTAACCCAAACAATAGGGAGAGCTGCAAGAAATATTAATGGACTTGCAATTTTGTATGCAGATAAAGTGACTAAAAGTATGCAGTTAACAATAGATGAAACTACCAAGAGACGCGAGAAACAAGTTATTTATAATACAAAAAACGGCATTACTCCTACTCAAATTAATAAAAAAATTGATGATACACTGTCCAGAAAAGCAGTGGCGTCTTACCAATACAATGCTGCTATTAAAGAAGCAGCAGAACAAGATTTACAATACTTGCCAAAATCTGAAATAGAAAAACGAATCAGAGAAAAAAGAAAGTTCATGGAGGAAGCAGCAAAAGCACTAGACTTTATAGTTGCTGCTCAACTTAGAGATGAAATTGCAGTTTTAAAGGAACAACTATAAAATTATATGAAATACATGTCAAAACATAGACTTGTAATAAATTATTATCAAAAGAAAGAAAATTTGGTTAAAAAAACACATAAAATAAAAAACACCTCTAGCTAGAGGTGTTTTTTATTTTATGATTTCAAGTGAGATTTTATAAATCTAAAACCTCTTGAACTTTATCTGCTGCTTCTTGAAATTCTGTAGCAGAAATAATTTCCATTCCACTAGTATCAATTAAAGCTTTTGCTTCAATGGCATTTGTTCCTTGTAATCTACAAATAATAGGAACATTAATTCTATCTCCCATATTTTTATAAGCATCTACAACACCTTGTGCTACTCTATCGCAACGAACTATACCTCCAAAAATATTTACTAAAATTGCTTTTACATTTGGGTCTTTTAAAATAATCCCAAAAGCAGTTTCAACACGCTGTGCATCTGCAGTACCTCCAACATCTAAAAAGTTAGCTGGCTCACCTCCTGCTTGCTTAATTAAATCCATTGTTCCCATAGCTAGCCCAGCACCATTAACCATGCACCCAACATTACCATCTAAATCTACATAATTTAATCCTGCAGCTTTAGCTTCAACTTCTATAGGGTTTTCTTCACGTAAATCACGCATTTCTGCATAATCTTTATGACGAAATAGTGCGTTTTCATCTAAAGTAACTTTAGCATCAACTGCTAAAATTTTATCATCGGATGTTTTTAACACAGGGTTAATTTCAAACATAGATGAATCTGATTTTATGTAAGCTGTATATAAAGCAGCAACAAACTTTGCCATTTCTTTTAATGCACCTCCAGATAGCCCTAAATTAAATGCAATTTTACGACCTTGAAAAGGTAACAATCCTAAGGTAGGATCTATTTCTTCAGTAAAAATTAGGTGAGGCGTCTCTTCAGCAACCGTCTCAATATCCATTCCACCTTCGGTAGAATACATAATCATATTTCTACCAGTATTTCTGTTTAATAAAACAGACATGTAGTATTCTTCTGGTTCAGAATCTCCAGGGTAGTATACATCCTCACAAATTAAAACTTGATGAACTTTCTTACCTTCTGCAGAAGTTTGTGGTGTAATTAGCATCATTCCAATAATATCATCAGAAATGGTCTCCACTTCGGTTAAGTTTTTAGCCAACTTAACACCACCACCTTTACCACGACCACCTGCATGAACCTGTGCTTTTACAACATACCAACTAGTGCCAGTTTCTGTTGTTAATTGTTTGGCTGCTTCTACAGCTTCTTTAGGAGTATTTGCAACAATTCCGCGCTGAATTCTTACGCCAAAACTATTTAAAATTTCTTTTCCTTGATATTCGTGTAAGTTCATGTATTCTTAATGTTTAAAACGGTAGCAAAAGTACAAATTCAAATTCAAATTTTGAATAAACAGAATGATAAAAATGAGCTTATTTATCAAAAGTTTTTCCAACCCTGCATATTTATTTTTTAATGCTTTTTATCATCAAAACACAATAAAATTCCTTAATGGCATAGGACAACTCTATTTTTTAATTTAGAATTACTTACTTTGAAATTGATAATAAATAAAAAAACAATTTCTGAAGACGCGTCATTTCAGTCCTTTTTTAATATTTTCGTTATCGTAAATATAATTTCATGATAATTGCAAAAAATATACACAAGTATTATGGTGATGTAGAAGTTCTAAAAGGAGTTAACCTTACTATTAAGAAAGGTGAAGTTGTTGCTATTGTTGGCCCCTCTGGTGCTGGAAAAACAACCTTACTTCAAATTTTAGGCACTTTAGATAAACCTTTAAAAGAGCAAGATTTTATATTAGAAATTAATGGAATTACACTTCAAGGTTTAAGTGATAAAATGATTGCTTCCTTTAGAAATGAACATGTAGGCTATATTTTTCAGTTTCATCAACTATTACCGGAATTTACTGCCGTAGAAAATATTTGTATCCCTGCATTTATTGGAAAAAAAGACAGAAAAGAAACTGAACAAAAGGCAAAAGAACTTTTAAAATTTTTGGGACTAGAGAATAGAATGAATCATAAACCTAGTGAGCTTTCTGGAGGTGAACAACAGCGAGTAGCAGTTGCCAGAGCCTTAATAAATAACCCTTCTGTAATTCTTGCTGATGAACCAAGTGGGAATCTTGATTCTGCTTCAGCTGAAAGTCTTCACAAGTTATTTTTTGAATTAAGAGATACATTCAAACAAACATTTGTTATTGTAACTCACAATGAAGAATTGGCTTCTATGGCTGATAGAAAATTAACCATGAGAGATGGTGTTATCATATGACAAAAACATTCAACGAGCTTATTAATTACCTGATTAATCCGGTTTTAGAAAAAGATACCAATCATAATTTTTTATATAGATGTAAAGTACTCCTTTCTCTTCTATGGATCTCAATTACAATTTCTTTTCTTATATCTCTAGTTAATGGATTCTTAACATCTTTAGGAGTTTTACATGAGATTAGTCATATTACTGATACACTTTTTGAAGATTCAAGTGGTTTTAAAATTCTATTTCTTGCAGCTGTAATAGCTCCTGTTATGGAAGAACTCATTTTTAGGGCTCCGTTAACACTTTTCAAACAAGCGAGGTTATTTAAAATAGCATTTTATGCTATCGGAATTATTTTTGCGTACGTGCATCTTTTTAATTTTGAATTAACTACAAATGTGATACTCTTCTCACCCTTACTAGTTGCTCCTCAGTTTTTTATAGGATTAATTTTTGGATTCATAAGAGTTCGTTTTGGCTTACTTTGGTCTATCTTTTTACACAGTTTATATAATGGTTTATTAGTTTCATTATTTCTTTTAGCTAGCAATGGTAATTCCTAAAAAAGAGTTAAAAAATTTCTTAGACTTAAAAGTAGAAACCTACAATAGAAGTAGTTTTATAGCATCGGATCCTATTCAGATTCCACATCAATTTTCAACAAAAGAGGATATTGAAATTGCCGGATTTTTATCAGCTACAATAGCTTGGGGAAATAGAACAATGATTATTAGAAATTCAAAAAAAATGATGGAGATTATGGATAATTCTCCGTTTGATTTTGTAATGAACCATTCCAATAGCGAACTTGAAACTATCACTAATTTTGTACACAGAACATTCAATTCTACTGATTTTCAATATTTTATAAAATCTCTTCAAAATATCTACAAACACCACAAAGGATTGGAAAGTGTTTTAAAACCGTCTAGAGGTGATGTAAATTATCAAAATTCTATTGCAAATTTTAAACAGATTTTCTTCGAACTTTCACATGAAAGTAGGACAGAAAAACATATTTCTAATCCATTAAAAAATTCTGCAGCTAAACGAATTCATATGTTTTTACGATGGATGGTTAGAAATGATACTACTGGAGTAGATTTTGGCCTCTGGAAAACTCATTCTCCAGCATTTTTATCTTGCCCATTAGATGTTCACTCTGGAAACGTAGCTAGAAAATTAGGAATTCTAACTCGCAAACAAAACGATTGGAAAGCCGTCTATGAATTAGACACTAAACTTAGAGCTTTTGATAAAAATGACCCAGTAAAGTATGACTTTGCACTATTTGGCCTTGGTGTATTTGAAAAATTTTAAATAACATATCGGTAGCTTAAAAGTCGTTTATTTCCATTAATTTAGAGGCTCTTAATTAATTACAATGAAAAAATATTTATTTTTAATACTCGTAATCAGTTTTATAAGTATACAAGCGCAAGACTCAAGAATTCCAGTAGACACTACCGTTGTTACCAACAGTGAAGTAGTTATAAATGGTCAAAAAATAACCTATAAAGCTACCACTGGAATGCAACCTGTCTGGGATGATCATGGAGAAATAATTGCATCTCTATACTACACTTACTACAAAAGAACCAATATAAAAAGTAGCCCAGAAAGACCAATAATTATGTCATTTAATGGTGGTCCTGGTTCTGCTTCTGTTTGGATGCACATCGCATATACAGGTCCAAAAGTATTAAGGATTGATGATGAAGGATATCCAATCCAGCCCTATGGTGTAAAAGATAATCCTAATTCAATTTTAGACGTTGCAGATATTGTATATATTAACCCTGTAAATACCGGGTATTCTAGACCAGTTGTAAAAAAAGGAGAAAAATTAGACAAATCTTTATTTTTTGGAATCAATGCAGATATTAAATATCTTGCCGGGTGGTTAAATACATTTATTTCAAGAAATAATAGATGGCAATCTCCCAAATATATCATAGGTGAAAGCTATGGTGGTACCCGCGTTATGGGGTTAGCTGCTGAGCTTCAAAACAGACAATGGATGTATTTAAATGGAGTAATCATGGTTTCTCCAGCAGATTATAAAGTATTAAGAACTGGCTCAGTACTTTCTTCCTCATTAAACTTACCCTATTTTACCGCTGCTGCATGGTATCATAAGATGCTGCCAGAAGAATTACAAAATAAAGATTTATTAGAAATTTTACCTCTTTCTGAACAATATGCCATTAACGAATTAATCCCTGCAATGGCAAAAGGTGGCTTTATTTCGGATACAGAAAGAAATAAAATAGCAGAGCGCATGTCTTATTTTTCTGGAATAAAAAAGAATGTGATTTTACAACATAATTTAGATGTTCCAAAAGACTACTTCTGGAAAGAGTTATTAAGAGATGAAAATGGTTTTACAATTGGAAGATTAGATTCTAGATATAAAGGCTTAGACAAGAAGTTAGCGGGTGATAGTCCAGATTATAATTCAGAAATTACCTCATGGCTGCATTCTTTTACTCCTGCAATAAATTATTATATAAGAGAACATTTAAACTTTAAAACAGATGTTACTTATAACGTGTTTGGACCTGTTAGACCATGGGACAACAGAAACGACAATGTTAGGGAAGGATTAAGACAAGCAATGGCACAGAACCCTTATTTAAAGGTTTTAATACAATCTGGATATTATGATGGTGCGACTACTTATTTTAATGCTAAGTATACCATGTGGCAAACAGACCCTAGCGGGAGGATGAAAGATCGTTTCTATTTTAAAGGGTACAGAAGTGGACATATGATGTATTTAAGAAGTGAAGATTTAAAAAAATCGAATGATGATTTAAGAGATTTTATTAAAAATAGTTCTTCAAAAGGTAAAGCCGCAAAATACTAATAGATTATTTAGCAAATGCAATTTAAATATCCTGCTGTTTTTTATTTTTTATTTGTTCTAATCATTCCAATAGTAGTGCATCTTTTTCAGCTACAAAAGTTTAAAAAAATTGCGTTTACGAATGTTCAGTTTTTGCAAAAAATAAGCCTTGAAACACGTAAGAGCTCCCGTGTAAAAAAACTACTACTATTAGCCACAAGAATGCTTTGTTTCTTAGCGTTGCTTTTTACATTTTCTCAACCCTACTTTAGCGATAAAAAAGCAGAAGTAAAAAATCATAATTATATATATTTAGACAACTCCATGAGCTTAAAAACGAATGGTAAAAATGGAAAACTGCTTACAGTAGCAGCACAAAAAATTATAGAAAATACACCAGAAAAAGATACGTATTCTCTTCTTACAAATAATGAAATTAGATTAAATATTTCTAAAAAAGAATTAGACATATCTCTAAAAAATATAAAATATACTACAAATACCACCTCTTATCAAGATAAAATTAATACAATTCAAAGCGAAATTAAAAACAAAAGCAACACTTCATATAAATATATTTTAATATCTGATTTTCAGAACTTTAATAAAAAAATAATAAATAAGTTTACAAATGTAACTAGTCCTTTTTCCTTTGTAAAACTGAATTCTGGCACAAAAAATAATATTTCTATTGATAGTGTATTCATTACCACAACCAGCGCTAAGGTTAAATTAGTTTCAGTAGTCATAAAAAATCAAGGAGAGGCAAAAAATAATATTCCAATTGCACTATACAATTTCTCAAAACTCATCAATAAACGCTCCTTCTCTATTTTAGAAAACGAAGTAAAAATAATAGAATTCCCAATAGAAAATTTTCAACAATTTAAAGGAAAACTACAAGTTACTTTTAACGATGTTTTCTTATTTGATAATGTCTTTTATTTTACAATGAACACCCCTAAAAAAACATCAATTTTAAACATTGGAAAAACATCTTCTTACTTTTCAAAGATTTTCACTGAAGAAGATTTTTATTTTACAAATTCAACATTACAAAATGTAAATTATAATTTAATTCCATCTCAACAACTACTTATTATAAATCAGCTAAAAAGTATTTCGCGTGTTTTGGAAAACAGTATACTGCAATTTGTTAAAAATGGAGGGCATTTATTAATCATACCTGATCAAAAAATAGAAATTAGTTCTTATAATTCATTTTTTAAGAAAATAACTTCAGGAGCCATTCTTAACAGCACTAATAATTCTTTAAAAATTACTACTATAAATTTTCAACACCCTTTATTTAATAAAGTATTCCTGAAAGAAATAACTAATTTTCAATACCCATCTACTACATTTAGTTACAACCATAATCTTCAAGGAAATACTATTTTATCATTTGAAAATAACACTCCATTTTTACAAGAAATAACCAATCCTTTTTCAAAAATATATTGGTTTTCGGCTCCTTTAGATAATCAGTCTTCTAATTTTGTTAATTCTCCATTAATTGTTCCAACTTTATATAATATTGCTGAACAAAGCTTAGAAATAACGAAACCCTATTATACACTTCAAGAAGAAAATATCATAGAAATTAATAAAAAAATTGAGAAAAATCAAATTTTAAAAATTTCTAACCAACAAAAATCCTTTATTCCTTTTCAAAGAAATTTCGCTAGTAAAGTAGCCTTATCAACAAATAAAGAGCCAAAAGATGCTGGTTTTTATGACATCTCTTTAGAGAAAGACACCCTAAGCTCCATCGCTTATAATATTTCATCAAATGAAAGCATACTGTCTTTTCATGATCTAAAAGCTATTGAAAAAGAAAACAAAAACGTACAAGTTTATAGCTCTATTAAGGAACTTTTTAAAGAAATAAATGAAAAAAATGAAGTTCAATGGCTTTGGAGGTTGTTTTTGGCAATTGCAATTGTATCTTTGTTGCTGGAAATTTTAATTTTAAAATTCTTCAAAATATGACTACGCTTTTAAAATCGGCTACTATCATAGATACTTCCAGCCCATACCACTATCAGACTAAAGATATTTTAATTGTTAATGGAAAGATTAGTGAAATTGCAACTACTATTCAACAAGAACCATCTTATAAAACTATTAAGCTAGACAACCTGCATGTTTCTTGTGGCTGGTTTGATACAAGCGTTTCGTTTGGAGAGCCTGGATATGAAGAAAGAGAAACAATTAATATAGGCCTAGAAGTAGCTTCTAAAAGTGGTTTTACAGCTGTAGCAGTTAATGCAAACACTAATCCGGTTATCGATTCAAAATCTGATGTAGAATTTTTAATAAACAAAGCAACAAACTCAGCAACCAATCTTTTTCCAATTGGCGCCTTAACCAAAGGAAGTAAAGGAATAGATATGGCTGAACTATTTGACATGCAACAATCTGGAGCAATAGCTTTTGGAGATTATAACAAATCTATCACCAATGATAATTTAATGAAACTGGCCCTGTTATATGCACAAAATTTTGATGCATTAATCTTAAGTTTTCCACAAAACAATTCAATTGCAGGAGAAGGAATAGTTAATGAAGGAATTAATAGCACTAGATTGGGTATAAGAGGCTCAGCTGCTCTAGCAGAACACATGCAAATAGCTAGAGATTTATATCTTTTAGAATATACTGGAGGAAAACTACACATTCCTACAATTTCTTCAGCAACATCCGTGCAGTTAATCAAAGAAGCAAAAAAGAAAGGATTACAAGTTAGCTGTAGCGTATCGGCTCATCATCTAACTTTAATAGATGACGAATTAGACTTCTTTGATAGTAAAGTAAGAGTAACTCCTCCACTTCGCACTAAAAGTGACACAAAAGCCCTGTTGAAGGGTCTAAAAGATGGAATTATTGATGTAATAACTTCAGATCACAATCCAATAGACATAGAACACAAAAAACTAGAGTTTAGCCTTGCAAAAGACGGAACAATTGGTTTAGAAAGTTTATTTGGTACCGTAAACTCAGTGTTAGATATAGAAACAACAATCAAAGCTCTAACAATAAACCCAAGGGCTATATTTGGTCAAGAATCTATAACAATAGAAAAAGACACAGTCGCTAACTTAACACTTTTTAATCCTGAAGGAATTTCCGTTTTTTCTAAAGAAAACATCTTATCAACCTCTAAAAACTCTGCCTTTACTGGGAAAGAATTAAAAGGCAAAGTCTACGGTATTTTTGCAAATAAAAAATTAGTGCTTAACTAAATATATGAGTGACATATTACCCCATGTTGTTAGACAACCAAAACAACCTACTAAAAATCCTGCCTTATTAGTTTTACTTCACGGATATGGAAGTAATGAACTCGATTTATTTTCTTTTGCAGATGAATTGCCTGATAATTTATTAATTATTAGCCTAAGAGCACCCTATGAAATGGGTAATGGGGCTTATGCTTGGTATGCAATAAATCTTGACAGTGTAAATAATAAATTTTCAGATCTTGTTCAAGCTAGAGAATCTATGCAAAAGATTGCAACAACCATAGACAGTTTAAAAACTCAGTATGCTACTAACCAAAACAATACTTTTTTATTAGGGTTTAGCCAAGGAGCTATCCTAAGCTATGCATTAAGCTTTAATTTTCCTAATGAAATACAGCATATAATTGCATTAAGTGGGTATCTTAATACAGAATTACTACCAGAAGAAAGTAATCAAAAAATCTCAACAGATTATTATATCTCACATGGCTCTGTAGATCAAGTAATTCCTGTAGATTGGGCAAGAAAAGCAAGTCCATTCTTAGATTCTAAAGAAATTAAGAATGAATACTCAGAATATCCTGTTGGGCATGGTGTTGCTCCTCAGAATTTTTTCAGCTTTAAAAAGTGGATTGAAAACAGACTATAATCATCAAGTTATAACTATTTCAAAGAAATCATTTAATTATTTATAGCGTAATCTGCAATCCATCATAAGATAAAAAGACGTTCTCTGGAAGTATTTTTTCTACATCTTCATGAAACCCTAACTTATGACTAATATGCGTAAAATAAGCTCTTTTGGGTTTTATTTCATTGACAAAAGCCAAGGCTTCTTCTAAATTTAAATGTGTAGGATGCGCATCTATTCTTAATGCATTTACAATCAAAATTTCTAAATTTTCTAACTTCTTTTTTTCTTGATCTGACATGGTCTTTAAATCGGTGATGTAGGCAACATTACCAAACCTATACCCAGTGATGGGTAAATTCCCGTGCATAACAGCTAGAGGAGTAACCTGCACTCCATGTAAAATAAAACTAGTTGAATCTATGGTGTTTTCAGTTAGTTTTGGTGCGCCAGCATACCTGTTTTCTGTTTCAAAAATATATGAAAATCTAACCTTTAAGTTTTCTATCACACGTTCCTGAGCATAAATAGGAACCTCCCCCATTTTATAAGTATAAGGTCTTAAATCATCTATGCCTGCAGTATGATCTGCATGTTCATGAGTAAATAACACCCCGTTAATAGACTGTATATTTTCTCGTAACATTTGCTGACGAAAATCTGGTCCACAGTCTATAATGTAACGAATATCATTCCAGGAAATCATAATAGAAGATCGCAGTCTTTTATCTCTAGGATTATCAGACAAACAAACTGGTTCATTATTTGCAATCATTGGTATGCCTTGGGAAGTTCCAGTCCCTAAAAAAGTAATCTTCATATTTCACAAAAATAACATAAAAATTGACTGATAGCAATCAATTTAGTTACCTTTGTTTGTAAGCAAAATCAAGCATAATGTCTATTTCTTTAAAAGGGGATCAAAAAATTAGCAATGTTCCTGCAACAAAAAGCAAAGCACTTAGAATTAATTTAAACAGTGATATCTACGGAACATTTGCTGAAATAGGTGCTGGGCAAGAAACCGCTCGAAATTTTTTTAGAGCTGGTGGAGCGTCTGGAACCATTGCAAAAGCAATGAGCGCATATGATAAAGATTTCTCAGATGCCATCTACGGTATTGAAGAAGATAGACGCTATGTAACAGAAGAACGCTTAAAAAGAATGCTTCACCATGAAGTAGACTTAATGGAAGATCGTTTAAGTAGAAAAAAACATCCAGATAAGTTATTCTTTAGTTATGCAAATACTGTTGCAACCATAGATTTCTCTAAAAAGTTTAAAGGACATGGCTGGGTAGGAATCAGGTTTCAACTAGACCCACTTGAAGATTTCAATGAAATTGTATTACATCTTAGATTTAAAGAAACTGACGCTCGTCTTCAACAAGAAACCTTGGGTGTTTTGGGTGTAAACTTAATTTACGGTGCTTTTTACTTAAATGATAACCCTAAAGAATTACTAAAATCTTTTTATGACAATCTTCACAAAGATCAGTTAGAAATTGATATGATTAATTTCTCTGGCCCACGCTTTATGTATGTAGACAATCGTTTGATGAGTTTACAATTAGTCAAAAATAACATGACTACAGCTGTAATGTTTGGACCTGATGGAAATAATTTACTACCTGCACAGGTATTATACAAAAAAAACATATTGGCTTTGCGTGGTAGTTTTAGACCCGTAACCAAAGTTAATATGGATATGTTTGAAAGAGCTAAAGAGCTCTTCTTTAATGAGAAAAAAGTAGATCCAGAAAACTCTCAAATTATATTTGAAATTACCCTAAGTAATCTTAGAGCTGAAGGAGAAATTAATGAACGTGATTTCTTAGATAGAGCAGAATTACTATGTTCTTTAGGACAGAATGTAATGATTACCAATTTTCAAGAATATTTTAAACTAGTTGAATATTTTAGCGAATTTACCAAGGCTAGAATGGGTTTAGCGATGGGGGTATATAATTTAATTCAAATTTTTGATGAAAAATATTATCGCCATTTAAGTGGTGGGATCTTAGAATCGTTTGGAAAGTTATTCTACAGAGATTTAAAAGTATACATGTACCCATACAAGGATGAAGAAAAAAAAGAGTTTATTACCAGTGAAAATCTAAAAGTTCATCCTAGAATGAAGGAGCTTTACAAATTCTTTAAAAACAATGGAAAGCTTATTGATATCTCAGACTTCGATCAAGAAATTTTTCATATTTTTTCTAGAAAAGTATTAAAAATGATTACAGATGGTGAAGAAGGCTGGCAAGAAATGCTTCCTGAAGGTGTTGCTGATACCATTGTAAAAAAACGTCTTTTCGGATATTCTAAAACTAGAAAAAAAGCATAAGAACTCACTTCACAAGAAAAAACTACCAAATAAAAAAAAAGGAAATATAAACTATATTTCCTTTTTTTTTATAAAGTGATTTAAACTTTTTTCAATTTATAAGACTTAAACATGAATATAATTCTGGTTTATTGCTTGTAAATTTCTTTAACCAAATACTTAATTCATTTATCTCATGTGGTAATAATCTTTGAAGTGCTTTTTCTAATTCTTTATAAAATAAATCAGAACTAAAACTTACTTTTTTTAATACAGTCTTAGAATATTCAAACATTGCTCTAGCCATAGGTAACCTAATTATTATGATACTATAACGAAAACGAAAAGCTTTTCGTATACAAACATGCTAATAAATAAAAAAACCATTTTAATTAATTAAAATGGCTTGTAATGGTACTAAAAAAGTAAGTATTATAACTTATTTACTTTCGTTAATAATTTCGCAGCACGCTTTTCTAATTCAGCTTCAATACTTTTAAAATGTGCTTTTTTATTTTCTACATCTTTTGCATTTACTTTCGCAATTAAATCATCAAATACAACAATTGCCTCTTCTACAATAGCTTCAGAATTTTTAGTATCTCCTGTTAATGTTACTAGACATTCATCTATAATATCTCCTAGAACGTAATTGATATCTTTTTTTAAGTTCTTAATACTTGCCATAATTCTTTTAATTTAGGCTGCAAATCTAGCCTATTTTATTCAATTCTATTTGAAACTTTTTAAAAAATTCTCCAATATGATATCCATCAACTAAAGCATGATTAACTTTTACTGAAACAGGCATCATCAGTTTGCTGTCTTTTTCAACGAATTTTCCATAAGCCACCATTGGAACCGATTCTGTGAGACCCGATACAGGTTCTTTATGTGCAGAAAAAGGAACCCAAGGAAGGGCTGAACAATAAATACAATCTTTCGTATTTACTGGGGCAAACAAATCGTTAGAATTTAGCACTCTTTCTTTTTCTATTTGAAAGTTTTTATAAAAAGCTGTGAAATCTTCAGAATAATCAATAAAAGTAAATCCAAATGTTGTGTCTTCTCTAAAAATTGTTGCAGATGCATGTATTATTTCATGAATTACAATCTTATCATCAATAATTCTATATTTTAAATTCTCTACACTATTGATAGCTTTCATACAGGCATGCAAATACAATGCAAAAAATGGAATGGTAGTTTTTTTAGAAAATAAGTAGGTATTAGTAACATCTACATCAACTACAACACCAAAATAAGGATCAACAAATTTACTAAAGTGCTCAAAATGCTGTTTTCTATTCCAAGTATTAATATCTAGATATTTCATTTATAAGAATCTTAAAATATCAGTGATACTATGAACCGTCTTAAACGTTGATTCATGAGCATCTTTTTTAGAAACTTTTTCATGAGCCCAGGTAGTATGAAAAGGCACATGTATTGCTGATGCGCCAGTTTTTAACACAGGTAATACATCAGATTTTAGCGAATTACCAACCATTAATAACTCACTGGATTGAATATCTAAATGCCTTATTAACTTTTGGTAGTCTGCTACTTTTTTCTCACTCATTACCTCTATATGATGAAAATAATGTAGCAGTCCTGATTTTTCTAATTTTCGCTCTTGATCTAATAAATCTCCTTTTGTAGCGACTATTAATGTATAGTTTTTTTTTAATTTTTGAAGCACCTCCTCTACGCCATCTAACAATTCTATGGGTTTCTCTATCATCTCCTTTCCGATTGTTAAAATATCTGCTATTTCGTGTTGAGAAATTGTATAATTAGAAATTTTTAAAGCACATTCTACCATAGATAACATGAACCCTTTGATACCATAGCCGTAAATCTCGAGGTTCTTAATTTCTGTCTTAAAAAGCTCTTGTTCTATTTTGTTTTCTGTTTCAAAACGCACTAAATATTGCGCAAACTTTTTTTCTGCTTCTCTAAAATAGGTTTCGTTTATCCAAAGTGTATCATCTGCATCAAAAGCTATTACTTTACATTGTTGATACATATTTAAAGGTCTTTATTTTTTGTTAATTATTGTGAGATTTTTTTATTGAATTTCAAATATACATATTTCATATAATCTTTTTTAAATACTCTTTTAATTTAAAAAAGCACAAATAATCACTGTCTTATATTTATTTTCAAATAACTATGGAAATAAAAAAGTTTTTATTTTGATGATAGAATCTAGTTACTATTAAAGGGCTATAAAGTTTTAAGACAACTGAAAAAAGCAACTAAATATAGAAAGTGCATAGATGGGGTAGTCAAAGATTCTTTACTCTCCTGAATAACTTACAAAGTTTCTTGGTGTCTCATATAAGGTAACCTCTAGGTCTAGAGAACTTGGTAAATGTTTTCTTAATTTATTATAGGAAACTACACAAATGTTTTCTGCTGTAGGATTTAAAGTTTTAAATTCTTCAACCTGTACGTTTAAATTCTTATGATCAAAAGCATCTTCAATTTCAGAGCGAATTAAACGCTTTAAAATCCCTAAATCAAAAACATAGCCCGTATCTGGATCTATGTCTCCTGTAACTGCTACAATAATTTCATAATTGTGACCATGAAAATGTGGATTGCTACACTTTCCAAAAATGGCTAAGTTCTTTTCATCAGACCAATCTGACTTATACAATCTGTGTGCTGCATTAAAATGCGCTTTTCTATATCCTGTAATTCTAGGCATATGTAAGTTTTAAATATGATTCTTTAAAAATAATTTTAAACCAAGCTGTATATAGATCTGGATGTAACTCTATATCATCCTTAACAGCTTCTAAAGACATCCATTTATAGGATGCAACTTCATCTATATTGATTTGTGGCTCTCCACTAAAAGCGCCAACCATAACATGATCTAATTCATGTTCTGTTAAACCATTGTCAAAAGGGGCTTTATAAACAAATGAAAACACCTCTTTTAAATCGGTTTTAAAGCCCATTTCTTCCTCAAGACGTCTTTTGCCTGCCACTATATTAGATTCACCATCTCGTTGATGAGAACAGCATGTATTTGTCCACAATAATGGGGAGTGATATTTATGAGCAGCTCTCTGTTGCAACATTAATTCACCCTTTGTGTTAAATATAAAAACAGAAAAAGCCCTGTGTAAAACTGCTTTTTCATGTGCTTCCATTTTTGGCATAAGACCTAGCTGATTGTCTTGCTCATCTACCAAAATAACATTCTCTTCCATTAATTCTTATTCTAATTACAAAAATACAAAAATGAACCGATTGAATTTTAGATTTTCACATATTAATATTCGTTTAAAAATCATTTAAAAAATCTAATATCTATATTTGTCTTATGTTTAAAATACCTAAATACATTGTTATTTTTCTCAGTTATTTCTCAATTTGTTTTTTTAGTTGTCAGCAACAAGAAAAAACAGTTATAAAAAGAGTCCCTGTAGTAAAAAAAAAGACTGTTAAAAAAGATATTGAAACAATCTTACAAAGAAGAACTGATACAATTAATAAGACAAATGTTATCCCGTTTTTGAAGGCTTATGGAAATCTAAATAAAGAATTTATTGTTTTATTTAAAACACGATTAGGAAATATAAAAATTAAACTATACAAAGAAACTCCTTTACACAGAGCAAGTTTTATTTTCTTAACAAAAACCGGGTATTTTAACAGCACCGCGTTTCATAGAATTGTACCAGGTTTTATCGTTCAAGGAGGTAATTCTGATCTTCCTATGACTCGTAAATTAAGAATCAGATATAATTATAGAATTCCAGCAGAAATAAAATCACATAGAAAACATAAGTATGGTGCACTTGCCGCTGCGAGACAGTGGGAAAACAACCCAAATAAAACATCATCTCCTTTTGAGTTCTATATGATTCAAGACAAAAGAGGAAGTCATCATTTAGATGGAGAACACACCATCTTTGGCGAAATTATTGAAGGCTTTGATACTATGGAAAAAATAGCGAAGCTAGATACAGACAAAAAAGAATGGCCCTTGAAAGAAGTATTTATAAAAGCTCTAGTTTTAAAATAGAATACTGTAAAAAGGGATGTATTGAAGTTAAAGATTTCAACGCATTATATGTTTTTTGAATCTAACTTCACAGACTTCAGTTGATTTTTACCTTCAATAGAAATAGTCCAAACTAGAAAAACTTCACCTTTCATTATTTCTAATTGAGGAACTCCGGTATTTCTTCCGCCATCTATCTCAGATACAGTAAATGCGTCAGAAACCATGCCATCTAAAGAAACTTTCTTAACTTTCAGGTAGGTTCCAATATCATCTACTTCCATATAACTAACCAGCACTTCTTTTGAGTTTAAAAAAGCAACATCTACTCTACCTATTGCATCTAAATCGTTGAGTTGTATTGGAGAATTAAATGCATCTCCATTAGATGTTGAAAAGGAGATATTTACCAGAGGTATATCGTTAGCGGCTGTAAACCATGCAACTGCTAGATTAGTTGAGTTAGCAACTACCTTTGGACCGTTCACAGGACATCCATTTATTTTCCATCCATCTTGGTGAACAGGTGTTGGTGCCTGCCATTTTCCATCTACATATTTTGTACTGTAAATATCTCTGAGTTCTTCCTTACTTCTATCTCTGTAAACAACTATAGGTCCATCATTTGTCATGGCAATAGATGTTTGGCAACAATCACAAGTTGCAGCATCTAATTCACTTTCATTTAATATCTCTCCAGTATCAGAAATTTCAGCAAATCTTATAGTCATTGCTTTGTGATGACCCTCTTTAGTATCTTCTATTGTATTTCTTCCGTCTAACCAGGTAATAAAAAAACCTTTCTCATTGGTAGGAATCATACTTACAAAACCATGTTCTGCTTGAACTCCATCAGTGTTTAATAGAAAATTTTCTTTTATTTTTTCTCCAGAAAGTGTTTCTAAATTTAAAACTACATCATATGTATATGTGCCAGATGCTGATTTTTTTAAGTAACTTGTCAATATCAAATCTCCATTGATAGCATTTGCAGGGAAATCTGCCCAATTCACAAACCAATCAGAACCAGAAGTTATGCGAACAGGTAACTTCCAATTTTCATTTATAAACTGACTGTAGTACAAAACTGCTTCTTGGTCTTCTTCGGATGAAATCCAAGAGAGTGTTAAATTTCCGTCTTTAGACACCAAATTAGGTGCTACATTGTTTTCCCCAAAAGAAAATTGAATGTCTTCAATAATAACCTCTTGTTTTGAGCAAGAAATTAAAATAATCATGAAAATAAGTACTATAAAATTCTTCATATTAAAATGCTTTTAATTTTTTTATCATTTGCTTAGAATCCCATTCAATTGCACCTACCATAGTTTTAACTTTTTTTCCTTCTTCATTAAAGATAACAGTTGTAGGAAGGGTAAAAATACGCATTGAAGCTAATGATGTTGTTGATTTTAAGTAGGTGAAATTATAATTTTTTCGATCCTTAAATCTAGAAATTCTTTTAATCGCTTCATCTGATACTAATAAAAATACATAATTTTCTGCTTTTAAAACTTCTTGAGCTTTTAATAAAGACGGCATTTCTTGAATGCATGGTCCGCACCAAGTTGCCCAATAATTAATTAAAACTTTCTTCCCTTTAAAGGCAGATAGATCAACTTTATTATCATATAAATCTACATAACTTGCTTTTATCTGATTAGATTCTAAATCTGTTAATTTAATATTTTGAGAAATACTAGAATTACATCCAAAAAACAAAATCGAACAACAAATAATTGCAATATTTCTCATTTTTAATTAATTTTTGTCAAGGTATAAAAATATCACCTTAAAAATTATGTAAAAAACAAGTATTTATGATCTACAATTCTAAAATTTTAGAATAAAACGTACCTTTGCACATCAATTTTTGTAGATGAGCTTTTTAAAAGAAATAGAACGCAGAAGAACTTTTGGTATTATATCTCACCCAGATGCGGGAAAAACTACTTTAACCGAAAAGTTGCTTCTATTTGGAGGTGCTATTCAGGAAGCTGGAGCTGTGAAAAACAATAAAATTAAGAAAGGAGCTACTTCAGATTTTATGGAAATTGAGCGTCAGCGTGGTATCTCTGTAGCAACTTCTGTCTTGGCTTTTATATACAAAGACAAAAAAATAAATATATTAGATACACCTGGTCACAAAGACTTTGCTGAAGATACTTTTAGAACACTAACTGCTGTAGACAGTGTTATTGTTGTAATAGATGTTGCCAAAGGAGTAGAAGAACAAACAGAAAAACTAGTTGAAGTCTGTAGAATGCGAAATATTCCCATGCTTGTTTTTATAAATAAACTAGATAGGGAAGGAAAAGATGCCTTTGATTTATTAGACGAAGTAGAGCAAAAATTAGGATTGAGGGTAACACCTATGAGTTTTCCTATTGGAATGGGCTATGATTTTAAAGGAATTTATAATATTTATGATAAAAGGTTAAATATTTTTTCAGGTGACAATAAACAAAACATTTCTGCTGGGATAGAATTTAATGACATCAGTAATCCTAAATTAGATGAAGTTGTTGGTGAAAAAGCTGCTGAAACACTTCGTGAAGAATTAGAGTTAATTTACGAGGTCTATCCTAAGTTTGATAATACAGAATACTTAGAAGGTAAATTACAACCAGTTTTCTTTGGCTCAGCGTTAAATAACTTTGGAGTTAAAGAATTATTAGATGCTTTTATTGAAATTGCCCCAAAACCTCAACCTAAAAAAGCTGAGGAAAGATGGGTAGACTCTAAAGAAGAGAAATTAACAGGTTTTGTTTTTAAGATTCATGCAAATATGGATCCCAAACACCGAGATCGTTTGGCATTTATAAAAATTGTTTCTGGTACTTTTAAAAGAAACGCTCCCTATCTTCATGTTAGAAATGGTAAAAAAGTAAAATTTTCTAGCCCAAATACTTTCTTTGCTGAAAAGAAAGAAATTGTAGACGAGTCATTCCCTGGAGATATTGTTGGATTGCATGATACAGGAAATTTCAAAATAGGCGATACTCTTACTGAGGGAGAGCAATTAAACTTTAAAGGAATTCCAAGTTTTTCACCTGAACATTTCAGATATGTAAATAACGCAGACCCCATGAAATCTAAACAATTATTTAAAGGTTTAGATCAACTAATGGATGAAGGTGTTGCACAATTATTTACCTTAGACATGAATGGAAGAAAAATTATTGGAACAGTTGGTGCGCTTCAATATGAAGTAATTCAGTATCGTTTAGAGCATGAATACGGTGCAAAGTGTTCCTATGAAAATATTCATGTACACAAAGCATGTTGGGTAGAAGCTGAAGATACAAAAAACGAAGAATTTAAAGAATTTAAAAGAGTAAAGCAGCGTTATTTAGCAAAAGACAAACAAGGTCAGTTGGTTTTTTTAGCAGATTCTTCTTTTACCATTCAAATGACTCAAAGTAAATATCCTACAGTAAAGCTTCATTTTACAAGCGAATTTCAATAAAATAGTATGAAAAAAGCACTTCTTACTATACTAAGCATTCTAAGTTTTCAACTGTATTCACAAACTGAAAATTCAGAAACTACATACACCTTTAAAAAACTAAACAATTCAATTAGATTAAATCATATTTTAGTTGGCATGCCCACAGATAAGGTAAGCTATGAGCTAGCTCCTAAAATGAGTTTGGTTGGTTTAAACTACAACGTACCTCTAACTAAATGGCTCTATACAGGTGCCGGAATGCATGCCGCTGTTACCGGAGATCAAGGAGGTTTATTTACCTTAGGCGTTCATTTAGGCGTGAATGCCAAGATTTATAATAATATTTATTTTGATGCTAACGTTCACTTTGGTGGTGGAGGTGGCTATAGAACTCTAGTTAATGGTGGTGGAATTCTTTATCCGAATATAGGTCTTCAATTAAAGAAGAAAAATTATTCTTTTGGAGTGCAATACGGAAAGGTGAACTTCTATACTGGAATTATTAAAAATGATAATGTCTCTTTTTTTATTGAAATACCGAGTGTTTTACGTTATAAGAGCTATAATGATGCTCGAAAAAAATATAATTTAAACACTCCTTTAAAAGAAAATAATAGCATTAAGCCAGCCGTAAAAACAGTACAACAAGTTACGTTTGATTTCTTCTTTCCTTTTGGTGATTCTAGAAAGGATGCCTCCCAAAACTATGAACCACTTAACAACACCTTATCTATTTTAGGTTTTGAATACCAACGCTATCTATCAGAAGATACATTTATTTATGCACATACCGACGCCATGTATAAAGGATTAGTGGCAGGTTTTATGGATTTATTTATTGGTATAGGAAAAAACTTTCAAGTAACTAAAAACATCAATCTCTTTGGTAAATTTGGAATTGGTGCTGCTGGTGGAAGAATTTTTCCAGAAAACGGATTAACAATGTACCCAAGTATAGGTGCAGATGTTAAAATTACAGATCATTTTGGTTTGAGTACTCATGGTGGATATCACCGGTCTATTGGTGGTACTTTTGAAGCATATACACTAGGTTTTAGTGTTAAATATTATGGATTAAATGGAGGTACTTCAGATCCGTTTACAAAAGAAAAAGCAAGACATATTAAAACACAGGGAATTCAAGTTGGTGTTCAAAATCAGACATATTTTGATGTAGCTAAATTTGGGATTCCAGACAGTGATTTACAACTTATCGCAGTCAAAGTATTTTATGATATGAGTAAAAAACTCTATCTCTCAGGAGAAGCTTCATTTGCTTACGAAGGAAAGTCTGGTGGTTATGCTCATGGAATGTTTGGACTAGGAATTAAGAGTAATCGTTTTTTAAACAACAAGATTTCTACTTTCTTTGAAATAGGTCTTGGGGTTGCCGGCGGAGGAAGAGTTGATTCTGGTGAAGGTATTTTAGTGAGACCAACTGCTGGTTTTAATTATCATATTAATAACGATTTTACATTAAATATAGCCGGAGGGCAGATGGTTTCTCCTTATGGAAATGTAAACTCCTCTAATATCAATATTGGATTAACTTATGGTTTATCTATTTTAAACGCAAAAAAATAATTTAAATTAATAATAATGAATAACGGAATCTACGCAAAATTCAAAACTCCAAAAGGAGACATTTTAGTGAATTTAGAATATGAAAAAACTCCTGGTACTGTGGGGAACTTTGTTGCCTTAGCAGAAGGAAATTTAGAAAACAATGTTAAAGAACAAGGAACACCATATTATGATGGTTTAAAGTTTCATAGGGTAATTCCAGATTTTATGATTCAAGGAGGCTGTCCTTCAGGAACTGGAACTGGTGGCCCAGGCTACCAATTTGATGATGAAATTCACCCAGACCTAAAGCATGACGCTCCAGGAAAATTATCGATGGCTAATTCTGGTCCTGCTACCAATGGTTCTCAATTTTTTATTACACATATAGAAACTTCTTGGCTAGATGGAAAACATACTGTATTTGGAAATGTTGTAGAGGGACAAGACGTTGTAGATGCGGTTGCACAAGGAGATGAAATGTCTACAGAAATTATTCGTGTAGGAACAGATGCTGAAGCATATAATGCAGTGGAGGCTTTTAGAACCTTTGAAGGTTCTAGAGCAAAACGAGAAGACGAAGAAAAGAAAAAGCAGCAAGAAGTTTTAGATACTGTTGCACTTGGTTATGATGAAACAACCACTGGTTTGCGTTATAAAATTTTACAAAACGGTGAAGGAAAACAAGCTACAAAAGGAGCCAATGTTTCTGTACACTATAAGGGACAATTATTAGATGGTACCGTATTTGATTCTTCTTACAAACGCAAACAACCAATTGACTTTCCTGTTGGAGTTGGGCAAGTTATAGCTGGTTGGGATGAAGGAATTCTTTTATTAAAAGTTGGAGACAAAGCACGTTTTGTAATTCCTTCTAACCTAGCATACGGAGAAAGTGGTGCTGGCGGTGTAATACCTCCAAATGCTACACTGATCTTTGATGTAGAGTTGATGGATGTGAAATAAAAAACTACCACTAAACACGAAAAAATCCAAGTTTTTCTTGGATTTTTTCGTGTTTTTATTTGAAAATAAAGTAAATGAAAATTACATTCTAATAATATTTGCTTCAATCTCTAAATCACTTTTTGCTGATAATGCATCTGAACTCAAAGCTGTGTCAATTAGATCATTAATTTCATAAGGGTCATCTAATAAGTTGTAAAACTCTTGATTGCCATTTTCATGTACAATTAATTTATATATGGAATTTCTAATCGCATAACTTACACCATTATTAGAACGTTCTGTATAAACAAATTCTCTCTTTGATGCGGTTGAGTCTGATAGTAAATTATAAAAACTTTTACTATTATTGATTTCTTCAATAGAAACTCCAGATATTTCTGCAATTGTAGCAAATAAATCTGTTGTATGAATTAAAGCAGCTTCCCTTTCTCCAATCCTATTTACTCCTGAGCCAGCTATAATCATGGGTACATTTACACCTCCCTGATAGATAGAACCTTTAGATCTCATAGCTCTATAAGGTAATTGAGTAACCCCATTCGGAGTCCCATTATCACCAATAAAAATAATAACGGTATTCGCTCTTTCTTCATCAGATAAACTATTTATCAATCTTCCCATTTCACTATCCATAGCCTCCACAGCTGATAAAAAATAAGGCAATGGATTTACATCTATAGAACCTTCATCAGATGGTAAATTTCCTTGTGAATGTAGATTTGATGGTGCTAAATGAAAAGGGGTATGAGGAGCGTTGTAAGCTAACCATAAAAACCATGGTTTTGTTTGATCATCTACCCAGTTAATGGCTAAATCAGTAAACTTTGTAGTTGTGTATTCTGATGAGTTTGTTGTTTGTCCATTTTCTATCAAATTCCAATTTGTATATGACTGAACCCCTCCCTGTAATAATCCAGCGAAATAGTCAATACCCATAAATAAAGGATCCTGAATATTATTTGATAAATGCCATTTTCCAATAAGAGCAGTAGCATACTCATTTTGAGTATAAGTATCTAGATATTCTTGAATAGAAGTTTCACTTGTGGAAATCTGATCTCCTACCTCTAAAACACCCGTTCTAAAACCATATGTGCCTGTTAATATTGAAGCTCTTGTTGGTGTACATACTGGATAAGACCAAAGATTATCGAAAGTTATTCCCGAGGAAATTAAACTTTCTAAATTTGGCATATTGGGTTTTATACTTCCTTCTGGATAATTAGGTGTCGCATCTTTTCCAAAATCATCAGCAATAAGTAATAAGATATTCGCTTTAGTAGATAATACTGGGTCTGTATCTATATCTGTGTCAATGTCTATATTTTCAGTTTCTGTTGAAGGGCTACAACCAAAGGAAAAAAAACAAATTAATAACAAATAATATATTAATTTTATATTCATAATTAAAATTACCTTATTTATTTGAACTACAAACAACTAAATTGGTTAAATAATTAATATTTTTTTGTAACAAAAAGAGTGAAACAATCGTCTTGTATTAAACAAGAATCATTTTTTAAATCCTAAAGCTAATAAAATGAAATCAATATTCTATCCAATAATTATATTCTTCCTTATATCATGTGGTAATTCTAAAAATTCATCAGAATTCATAAAAACTGTTGAAGGAAGGTATCTATTCAATTCAAATGAAACTCTAGAAGTATACTTTATTGAAGATGTTTTAAAAATAAACTGGAGAGATAAAGACATGACCCCTATAAAAGTAAATGATAGCTCATTTTATTTAAAAGAAATGAATGAGAAATTAATTTTTATTTCAACTCCACAAGCACACATAGAACTAGCAGAAAAAAGAGAGCACGAGGGAGAAAAATTCTATTTCACAAAACTAACAGCAGGAGAAAAAACAGCCTTAGAATATTTTAAAAATAAAGAATATACCAAGTCACTAAATGCATATAAAGCTTTACAGCAAAAAGATTCTTTAGATCCAACAATTCAAGAATGGGGTTTAAATAGAACAGGATATGAATACTTGAAAGCCAATAAATTTGAGAAAGCTAAAGCAATCTTTGAAATAAACATTGCCTTATACCCAGAAAAGTCAAATGTTTACGATAGTATGGGTGATGCTTTTAAAAAAGAAAATGACACCCTTAAAGCTATTGAGTATTATGAGAAATCAATTGCTATTAATCCAGAAAACAGAAATTCGGTGAAAAATTTAAAAAAACTGAAGAAGAATATTGAAAAATAAATGTTCCACTGAATCTAGATAGATCAAATTTTGACAAGTGAAAACAGCTAAAAAAAATCACTATCTTTATTTCAAATAATTTACACTATGAAAACTGCACAACAATGGTTTGATGAATATGCTGTAAGTCATCAGAATTCAACAAATCAATTTATTCATTACCTATGTGTTCCTCCTATTTTTTTTAGCGTTATAGGACTTTTAATGAGTATTCCAACTTCATTTCTAGAGAACACCTTTGGGTTGTATAACCCGTTATTAGAAAATTGGGCTGCAGTTGTTTCAATTTTTATTTTACTTTTTTACGTACGTCTTGGTTTTTGGTATTTTGTTCAAATGCTATTCTTTATTTGTTTGGCTATTATTGGAAACTTTTGGCTGGGTTCTGTTGTAAACTTATTGTATGCATCTATGATCATATTTATTGTAGCTTGGATTGGGCAATTTTACGGCCATCACATCGAAGGTAAAAAACCATCGTTTGCAAAAGACTTACAATTCTTGTTAATTGGACCACTCTGGGTAGTTAAAAAACTTTCTTTAAAAAAATAAATAAGTGTCAGAAGAAACATCGTTTGAAGACTTTCTAAAAGTTGATCTTAGAATAGGAACCATTATTGAAGTTCATGAGTTTCCAAAAGCTCGTAAACCTGCATATCAATTAGTTATTGACTTTGGTACTATTGGTATAAAAAAATCGAGTGCACAAATTACAGACCTGTACACCAAAGAAGAATTATTACATAAACAAGTAAGTGCTGTTGTTAATTTTAAACCTAGGCAGATTGCAAATTTTATGAGTGAATGTTTAATCTTAGGTGTATACAACAACGATGGTAATGTTGTTCTTTTACAAGCTTCCAATTCAATTAAAAACGGAGAACAGATTCGATAAAATTCTTATTTATTTTTAGGGTTATTTAAAATAACCAACGCTCCTATAACTCCTGGTATCCAACCACAAAGTGTTAACAAAAAAATGATGAAGAATGAACCACATCCTTTGTCTATGACTGACAAAGGTGGGAAAATAATTGCGAATAAAACACGTAAAAAACTCATAAGTATAGTATAATTAGTATCCTTTATATGACGTATTTCTTTACTTTTTGTTACAATATTTTAGAATTAGAAAAAAAAGTCATGAGAATTAGAAATTAAAACTCACAACTTTTTATATCTTTTGTTTTTAATTATTACATTTTATCTCCAAAAAATACAGCATTCATCAACAACTTATTGGTTCCGTACCAAAAAGCTCTAAAGTTCGTATTATCTGTAAAAACTAGTACTCTTCCGCGTCCCATTCTTTGAACTTTAAAGGGAACGGTGTTTTTAATCACCTTTGCGTTTTCTTTTGAAATATAACCACTTAACAATGGGTTATTCGTATACTGTATTGGATTGTTATAGCTTTTCTTATCTGCTTTCATAAAAAGAGTTGTATTTCTAAACAAAGCTATTTTATCATTTTTATATCCAAAATTAATAGGATGAGAGCGGTCTATTGTTGCTTCAAAAATAGCACCACCAATAACTTGTGCTCCATTTTTTAAAGATTTTGCTTCAAAAGAAACCTCTTTAATAGTATCTAACTTAGCACTCTCAAATTCTATGTTTATAAATTTATGATCATTTAACCATTTGGCCGCACTTCTGTAACCTATTAAAGTTCCTCCATCACGAACCCATTTTTGTAACTTTTCAATAGCTTTTTTATCTAGACCTCGGCTATTCGGTGCAATTAAAACAGTGTATTTGCTTATATCTATTCTATTGAAATAAATCATATCTAATTTGGTCACATGCATATCATAACGTTGATCAAATAGGTGCCATATTTCACCTGGATCACTAACATTTACTCCATTTCCAACCAACATTGCTACTTTTGGTAATGATATATTTCTAAAATTATTACTTCCTAAATCTATACCCTCATTTAAACCAGTGGTAACTCCATCTATTTGTAAATGACTTTCTTTAGCTACTTCACTTAAAAAGTTGTACAATTCTATACTGTTTAACTTTTGGTTTTGAACAGGAATATGAATGGTTCCATAATCATAAGAAACTCCACCATTTTTAAAGTTTTTCATAGATACTTTTGCACGCAAGCCTTTTTGTAGTATTGCATTCAAAGCTTTAGGAGTATAGTACTCATTCCAAGGCATCAAATAACCAACAGTACTATTTTTGCTTACATTTCCTTCTTTAATTCGTAAGGTTTCAATTTTAGGACCAGCGTTGCTCAAAGAAACATTTTCTGCATAATCTACACCAAATGAATGATTAAACGTCCATGCAGATACATCATAAAACAAACTGTCTTTAAAGCTTTTTCTAACATCAAACATTGCTTTTACCAATCGTTGATTTTTTTGATTCATAGGAACTATATAACTGTATCCCTTTTTAAATTGTTTGCCATTTGCTCTAAAATCTGACTTTACTTCATGAATAGCTACTTGATGTCTTTTTAAAACCTCTGCTAAATGAAAACTTTTTGCAGCGTCTTTATGGTCACCAAAAACAATTGCCTTGGCTTTAGAAGATTCATTTCTTGCTTTTTTGTAAAAATCTTGTTGGTATTTTAAGATTTTCACACGCATGTTTTTTGCAGCTTCTAAAGTAGACATTGCTGCAGTGTATTGATTTCTAATTGTAAAAGGGAAGGTTAAAATACCGTTAGACGTCTCTTGTGCGTGCCCTCTAGAACTACCTTGTTCAAACAAAATTCCAATACCACCATTAATATCTGGAAATGTAGATCCTTTTCCGTAATAAAAATCATCATAACTTTCTTCAGAATAATATTGTGATCCTATTTTATCCATCGCTTTTGCATGATAAGCACCAATTTCTCTAGTTAAATCTTGATTGAGTTGTGGTGTTAAAGGATGAGTTCTACTAGGAATACCTGGTTGAAAAAAAAAGGTAGAATTAGAACCCATTTCATGATGATCCGTTAAAACATTTGGCAACCATTTATGAAATGATGCAATTCTTGCTCTAGATTCTGGCAATTGAACTGGCAACCAATCTCTGTTCATATCAAACCAATAATGATTGGTTCGTCCTCTTGGCCAAACCTCAAAATACTCACGATCATTTGGATCTGGATTAATATTTTTACTTTTATTAGTATTTGCCCAATAAGCAAAACGTTGTAAACCATCTGGATTAAAAGATGGATCAAATAAGATCACTGTATTTTGCAATAAATTCTCTGTTGCAGAACTAACTGAAGCCGCTAAATAATAGGCAACAGCTAAAGAAGCATTAGAACCACTTGGTTCGTTTCCATGTATTGAAAAACCTTGATATACTATAATAGGATCCTTAGAGACATCAAGAGATGGGTTGTTAGTACCATCTATATGTCGTTGTCTAATGTCATCTATTCGAAGATGATTACTTGGAGAAGTAATGGTTAATAATAAAAGAGGTCTTCCTTCAAATGTTTTACCTCTATCTTCTAGCGTAATTCTGTCCGAAGACTTTGCTAGCGCTTTCATATATTCTACTAGTTTGTCATGAGTTACATGCCACTCTCCTACTTCATGTCCGATAACCTCCTTTGGTGTTGGAATTTGACTGTCGTATTTTTCATCAGATGGAATATAATAGTTTAGGTCTAACTTCTGTGCAGCAACTGAAAAAGAAAGTGATAAAAACAAAAAGCTTAGAATTATTTTTTTCATCGGTATTTAGATTTGATTTTAACAAAGATATTAAAAACAAATCTTACATTTTTTTGGAACAAAACTCTTATTTTTGATTCCTAATAATCTACCATGCTTACCAAAAAAAGATATTCAGTAAAAGACATGTTCCTCTGGTCTATTGGAGAAACTCTTATTTTTTTAACTTATGCCGGTCTCATTACATTTCTATATGAGATTCTTGATTTTACTTTTTTAGATGTACCATGGACACCGGTCGCTTTAATTGGTACTGCTGTCGCTTTTATGGTTGGTTTTCAAAATAATGCTGCCTATGATAGAATCTGGGAGGCTAGAAAGATATGGGGTGGTATTGTAAACACATCTAGAACTTGGGGAATGAAAGTTCAAGAAATGGTAAACAATCAATACACTAGTTCTCCAGTAGAATTAGAAGATATTAAAAAAGAAAAAAAAATATTAATCTATAGGCATATAGCCTGGATGACAGCATTGCGTTATGCAATGCGACAACGTAAACCCTGGGAAACCTCTCATTTATCTAGAAGTAATAGAAAATGGGCAGACCTATTACATATTCCGGAAAGAATCTCTAGTTTAGAGGACAATCTCATGTTATATTTATCAGCAGAAGAAGAAGAATATGTATTTAGTAAAAGCAACAAGCAAACCGCAATTCTATATCTACAATCAAAACACATTGGTAAATTAAAAGAGAAAGGAATTGTTTGGGAATTTTCTTTTTTAGAATTAGAAAATGTTTTGGGAGAATTATTTATTCATCAAGGAAAATCTGAAAGAATTAAAAATTTTCCTTATCCAAGACAATATGCAAGTTTAGCCTACTATCTAGTGAAATTATTTGTTGTATTACTTCCTTTTGGTATTGTTTCTGAATTTGCAGACATTGCTAAATACATCAGTATAGACCATCCTTCAGTAGGAAGTTATTTCATATGGTTATCTGTTCCTTTTTGTGCTTGTGTTTCTTGGGCATTTCATATTATGGAACGCATGGCTAGAATTGGAGAGAATCCTTTTGAAGGTGGTCCAAATGATGTACCTATCTCTACCATTTCAAGAGGTATTGAAATAGATTTACGTGAAATGCTAGACGAAAATAAGAATGATATTCCAGGTCAATTTCCGGAAGATCAAAATGTTCAAATGTAGAATATGATTGATGATAAAAAATTGCAAGAACTTCAAGGCAGATTAACTGGATCTCTTGTTTATGACGATTTACATAAGGCTCTATATGCTACTGATGCATCTGTATACAGAAAAATACCCTTAGCTGTTGCCTTTCCTGAAGATGAAAAGGATCTTCAGTTTTTAATTGAGTTTGCAACACAAAATAAGGTAACATTAATTCCTAGAACAGCAGGAACTTCATTAGCAGGACAGTGTGTTGGCGATGGTATTATTGTTGATGTTTCCAAACATTTTACAAACATCATCGCTTTTGATGAACTCAATAAAACCATTACTGTAGAACCCGGAGTTGTTAGAGATGAATTGAATTTATTTTTAAAACCTTTTGGACTCTTTTTTGGCCCAAACACCTCTACATCCAATCGATGTATGATTGGAGGGATGGTGGGTAATAATTCTTCTGGAAGCACCTCCATTAGATACGGAGTAACTAGAGATAAAGTTTTACAAATAGATGGAGTTTTAAGTGATGGTTCCTTGGTTTGTTTTAAAGAACTAACTTCTAAAGAATTTAAATTAAAAGCTCAAGAGCAGTCTTTAGAAGGAGAGATTTATGCTTCTATTTATAATGAACTTTCGCAAGAACAAGTTCAACAAGAAATAAAAAGCCAATTTCCAAAACCTAGTATTCACAGAAGAAATACTGGATATGCAGTAGACGAATTACTTGCTTCAGATTTATTTGGCGGTCTAGAGGCTACTATAAACATTGCTAAACTATTAGCAGGTAGTGAAGGCACCTTGGTATTTTCAACAGCCATTACTTTGCAATTAGATATTGTTCAACCTAAAGAGAGTGTAATTGTTGCATCTCATTTTAAAAGCATCAACGAAAGCTTAAAAGCGACTGTTTTAGCAATGAATCACGAGTTATTTGCTTGTGAATTAATGGATAAAGTTATCTTAGATTGTACTAAAAACAATCGTGAGCACTCTAAGAATCGTTTCTTTATTCAAGGAGATCCTGAGGCTATTTTAATGTTTGAAGTTTCTGCAAACTCCATAGAAGAAGCTCAGAAAAAAGCAGATAAATTAATTGCTGATTTAGACAACAAGAATTTTGGATATCACCACCCTAAAGTAATAGGAGAAGATATCAAACGTATGTTTGATTTACGAAAAGCCGGACTAGGACTTTTAGGAAATATTATTGGTGATAAAAAAGCAGTAGCTTGTATAGAAGATACAGCAGTAGATTTAAACGATCTTCCAAGCTACATTGAAGAGTTCACAAAAATTATGGACAAGTATCAGCAAAAAGCCGTGTATTACGCACACGCTGGGGCTGGTGAATTACATTTACGTCCAATTTTAAATTTAAAAAAATCTGAGGATGTTTCTTTATTTAGAAAAATAACTACTGAAACTGCTCAATTGGTGAAAAAATACGGAGGATCTTTTAGTGGTGAACATGGAGATGGAATTGTACGTGCAGAATTTATTCCTCTAATGATTGGAGAAACTAACTATCAATTATTGAGACGTATCAAAAAAACATTTGATCCAAACAATATTTTTAACCAAGGAAAAATCACAGATGCTTTTCCAATGGATAAAAGTCTACGATATGACATCGATAGAAATGAGCCTGAAATAAAAACAATTCAAGATTTTTCAGACAATCAAGGAATTCTAAAATTAGCAGAAAAATGCAATGGTTCTGGAGACTGTAGAAAACCCGCTTCTGCCGGAGGAGCTATGTGTCCTAGTTACAGAGCTACCAAAGATGAAAAAGATACTACACGAGCCAGAGCCAATACTTTACGTGAATTCTTAACTAATTCTGAACAAGCAAATAAATTTAACCATCAAGAACTTAAAGAGGTATTTGATCTCTGTCTAAGCTGTAAAGCCTGTGCTTCAGAATGCCCAAGTAATGTAGATGTTGCTGCACTAAAGAGTGAGTTCCTATATCAATATCAAGAAGAAAATGGCTATTCTTTTAGAAATACAATGTTTGCAAATAATGTTAAATACAACAAAATAGGAAGTCTGGTTCCTGGTCTTACCAACTTAGTGTTAAATACTTATTTAACAAAGTCTATTATGGGTATTTCATTAAAACGCAGCATCCCGAAATTAACACCAAAAACCTTAAAGGCTTGGTATAAAAAACAAACCCATTCTAGCAGTCAAAAAATTGTATATGTTTTCTGTGATGAATTTACCAATTTCTATGATACAGAGATTGGAAAAGATACCATCACTGTTCTAAAAAGACTTGGATACAACCCAACCTTTATAAACCACCCAGAAAGTGGAAGAAGTTTTATCTCTAAAGGGTTTTTAAAAGAAGCAAAAGCTTTAGCAAATAAAAATGTCTCTATTTTTAAAGAATTAATTTCAGAAGAAACACCTCTTGTTGGCATAGAACCTTCTGCTATTTTAACTTTTAGAGATGAGTATATTCGTTTGGCTGATGATGTGAACTCAGCTACTGTTATTTCTAAAAATACATTTACGATAGAAGAGTTTATACAAAAAGAATTCGAAAAAGGAACTATTAGAACCAATCAATTTACTACTGAAGATAAGCTTGTTAAAATACATGGTCATTGCCATCAAAAAGCTCTTTCTAGTACCCATGCTACTTTTTCTATTTTAAATATTCCTAAAAACTACAAACCCACTATTATGAATACTGGCTGCTGTGGAATGGCAGGTTCTTTTGGTTATGAAAAAGAACACTACAAAGTAAGTATGCAGGTAGGTGAAGACACGCTATTTCCTAAGATAAGAAATACCTCAAAAGAAATAGAAATTGTAGCTGCTGGAACCAGCTGCCGTCATCAGATTTATGATGGAACTAAACGTATTGCCAAGCACCCTATTACCGTTTTACGCGAAGCACTCGTTTAATTCTTAAACATTTAAAAATACTCACATTTAAAAAAAAACATGAGTATATTGTATGTGATATTTAGAAAAGCACAATCTAAATATCCTTAAAAAGGATAAGTTTAGGTAATTATTAATTTGCTTGAATTAATAGATTAGATCTCTCTAATGACTCCTTTAAATCAGTAATAAAATCTAGATAATCTTTTTTCTTTTTTGCTTCAAAAAAATCACGATCAATACATATTTCATCTTTAATTCTCATCTGAGATTCGTCTAAAATAGATTCATCTAAAGATTGAATAGAAAATAAATATAATTCAATGATAATAGGTAATGAAGAGATTCCTTTGTCTGTGGCTATATAGCGAGTACTCTTTTTGGTTCCTAAAGGATCTAATTTTTTAATGAAACCTTCTGTTTGTAAATGTTTTAATCGATTAGTAAGAACATTGGTAGCAATTTTTTCTTTTGAACTTCTAAATTCTTTAAATCTTGTTTTTTTGTGCATAACCATATCTCTCAATAATAAAAGTGACCATTTATCACCTAAATGTTGAATAGAAACAGCAATAGCACAAGTGTGTTTTTGGGAGGTTTTCACGTTTGTATGTTTTAAATTAAACTTTTAATAAAATTACAAAAAAATTAGATACAAACAACAAAAACTATTTAACAATAGCTAATAAAATAAATCTATAAACATAGTACTAGTATACGTTGAACTCAAAAACATTTAAAAAAAAAAGCTCAGCAATAAATTTTTAAATGTTTTTTAACTCTATAACTTTAAACTATCTAGACTAGATAGTATTGTCTGTATTTTGGCTACAGTATCTGATTCCTTTTTTCGTTCTAAAATTATTACTTGCTCAGGTGCATTTTTTACAAAACGCTCGTTAGATAATTTCTTTTGAATTCCAAAAATAAAAGCCTGTGCTCTTTTTAATTCGGCCTCTAACTTCGTGATTTCGGCTTGTACATCAATATTTTCTATAGAAATTGGAACAAAATATTCATTAGACTTTACTCTAAACGAAGCGCCTTCAACTTTTCCTGATACTTCTGTTATTTTAGATATATTGGTTAGTTTCTGAAGTAAGGCATCAAATTGATGGTTGTTTTTTTCTCTGTTTATGACAAACAACTCAATAGAATCTCTAAATGGAATATTTTTATCTTTTCTGATGGTTCTAATTCCAGAAATAATGGCTGTGACTGTATCAAATTTTGAAATAATTTCTGTATCAAACTCATTTTGAGTTGGATATTTAGCAATAATTAATGCCTCTTCTGGAGTTCTATTAGCTATGTATTGCCATATTTCTTCGGTTAAAAAAGGCATAAATGGATGCAATACTTTTAAATTATTTTCTAAAATTCTAAGAACATCGTTAAAGGTAGTTGCATCAATTGGTTGCTGATATGCTGGCTTTACGATCTCTAATAACCAAGAAGAAAAATCGTCTGTAATTAATTTATAAATTGTCATTAAGGCATCTGATAAACGATACTTAGAGAAATGATCTTCTATTTCTGCTAAAGCTTTTTGAAATTTAGCTTCATACCAAGCCAAACCAATAGTAGCTGTTGCTGGTTGTGGTAAACTTTTGTCTATCTCCCAACCTTTAATTAGGCGGAATGCATTCCAAATTTTATTGGCAAACTGTTTTCCTTGCTGACATAAATCTTCGTCAAACATTAAATCGTTTCCTGCGGCAGAACTTAACAACAAACCTACTCTAACTCCGTCTGCTCCATAGGTGTCAATGAGTTTTAATGCATCTGGAGAATTCCCTAAAGATTTAGACATTTTACGACGTTGTTTGTCGCGAACCAATCCTGTTAAATATACATTCTGAAATGGTTTTTTATCTTTGTATTCATACCCAGCAATAATCATTCTAGCTACCCAGAAAAATAAAATATCTGGCCCGGTTACTAAATCGTTTGTTGGATAATAGTAGTTAATTTCTTTATTTTCTGGGTTTCTGATGCCATCAAAAACCGACATTGGCCACAACCAAGAAGAAAACCAAGTATCTAAAGCATCTTCATCTTGACGTAAGTCATCAATTGAAAAAGAATTCTCTGCCTCGTTTGAAGAAACAGCTAGTTTCTTTTTAGCCAATTCAAAGGCTTCTTCTTTGCTTTCTGCAACTACAAAATCATTTTTGCCGTCTCCATAGAAATAGGCAGGAATTTGTTGACCCCACCATAATTGTCGAGAAATATTCCAATCGCGAATATTTTCCATCCAATGTCTGTAGGTGTTTTCAAATTTTTTAGGATACAAATTAATGGCAGTATCATCTCCTAAAACCGCATTAATCGCTGGTTTTACCAAATCTTCCATCTTTAAAAACCATTGATCAGACAATCTTGGCTCTATAACTGCTTTCGTTCTTTCTGAGGTTCCAACTTTATTGGTATGAATTTCTGTTTTTAACAAAAATCCTTTTTCTTCTAATTCTTTTGTAACTTCTTTACGTACAACAAATCTATCTTTTCCTTCATAATGCAAACCAAATGAATTTAAGGAGGCATCATCATTAAAGATATCTATTACTTCTAGTGCGTGTTTGTCTCCTAAAACTTTGTCATTTTCATCATGTGCTGGTGTAACTTTTAAGCAACCTGTTCCAAATTCGATATCTACATATTCATCTTCAATAATTGGAATGACACGATTACACAAAGGAACTATTGCCTTTTTCCCTTTTAAATGCGTGAAACGCTTATCTGTTGGGTTTATACATATAGCTGTATCACCAAAAATAGTTTCTGGACGTGTTGTTGCAATAGTTAATACATCTTCACTTCCTTCAATTTTATAATTTAAGTAATATAAATTCCCCTGTCTTTCTTCGTGAATTACCTCCTCATCAGATAAGGTTGTTTTAGCTTCTGGATCCCAATTTACCATTCTAAAACCTCTGTAAATTAATCCTTTATTGAACAGGTCTACAAAAACTTTTATAACAGATTCTGACATTTCTGGATCCATAGTAAAAGCAGTTCTTTCCCAATCACAAGAAGCTCCTAGCTTCTTAAGTTGGTCTAAAATAATACCACCATATTCATGTTTCCATTCCCAAGCATGTGCTAAAAACTCTTCACGTGTAAGATCATTTTTATCGATTCCTTGTTCTTTTAATTTTGCAACCACTTTGGCTTCAGTAGCTATAGAAGCATGATCTGTACCAGGAACCCAGCAAGCATTTTTACCCAATAAACGAGCATGCCTAATTAGCACATCTTGTATAGTATTGTTTAGCATATGTCCCATATGCAATACTCCGGTTACGTTTGGTGGAGGAATTACAATGGTATAAGGCTCTCTGTCATCTACTTCTGAATGAAAATAATTATATTTTATCCAGTAGTCATACCATTTACTTTCTACTAAACTTGCATCATATTTTGATGGAATACTCATACCTCTTTTGCTTTTTGCCTATAGCACACAAAAGTACAATTATCTATAGTATTTGAAAGTCTGTTGAACTTTTTTTGATTAAATTTGTTTTTATATTTTATGTAAACAGTAAATCTTATGAAAAACCTATATACATTTATCATTGTTTTATTCTTCAGCAGCGTTTCTTTTGCACAAGAAGTAGATGATTTAAAACCAGAATTTAAATTTATAACTGAAACAATTAATTACGGTAAAATTACTTTAGGAGCTAATGGTGTTCGAGTTTTTGAATTTACCAATATAGGAAAGTCTCCTTTAATTATCACCAGAGTTCAAGCCTCTTGTGGTTGTACTGTTCCCAAAAAACCTGACCAACCTATAATGCCAGGTGAAAAAGGTGAGATTGAAGTTGCTTACGATACAAAAAGACCAGGTGGATTTTCTAAAGCCATTACTATTTTCTCCAATGCAAAGAACGAACGTAAAATGGTGAAAATTAAGGGTTATATTGAAAAAACAACATCTTTTGAAAAGAAAAAAAGTATCCTGTCAGAAAATAACTAAATAATCTTTTTAAGCTTAAAATTAATGGTGAGTATATTCACACCGCGTAAAACTGTTAGGCGAATTATTTTTTGATCTTCTTCTTGAAATTTTGCGATAATATCTTCTAGCTTATAATTGTATACCGCTTTCCCATTTATTTTCATTATTACATCACCCTTAAGAACGCCTGCAATATCAGCAGGAGATCCATTTAAAACTTCGTTTATCTTAAAACTTGGTTTAAATTTATACACATAATTTGTAATGATACTCACAGAATTTCTTGCACTATTTGGGTCTGGTGTGTTTCCAAAACTTTCTGCATAATTTCTTGAAGCTTCTTCAACCAATATCTTTCCATTATATACCACTTCTATTCCACTCATATTATAATTAAAACCAGTGGTGAAAGAACCATTTTTCTGAAGCGTTAGCTTTTTATTTGGATAATCTATCCATACTTTAAAGCGTTTTAAAATATCATTTCCAATACTGCCATTTCTTTCATTATACTGTCTTGCTTTTTTTGATGAAATACTATCTAAAAATGAAACCGTGGGGTTTTTAAATAAAAACCTACCTATTGTTAAAGAAAAAAGCCTGCTTCGTTTTCCATAAATAGTACCACTTAACCCTACTCCTAAAAAATCAATAAAATATACTTCTGGTGTTGTAATATCTTTTCTACTATGTTCAAACAACCATATGGCATCAGACCCTCCAGAATCTAAGAGCATATTAACTGGAATCTTTTTTGAATTTTGTTTCAGAACTATACTTGCTGCTATATATGGCTTCTTTTGAAAAATGGTAAGCGCAAAAGTTTCACATTTTTTACATTCTTTATACCTAAAAGTAGCTGGTTTATAAAAACGAATTTTTTTACTTTTAAAATTTATTCTTAAAATTAAATTTTTTAGAAGATCATATCCAATAACACCATGTATGGTAATTCCCATTTTAGAGGAAAAATCGAAATTATCTTTTAAAACAACAAAGACATTATTATTTCTACTAATTAAGTTTTTAATTTTAAAGGTATTATTCTTTATCACTATAGCCTCTATTGGCAAGCCTTTACCCAAGCCACTTAATTTAAACTTTTGGTCAATATCTGATGAAATTGTGTCTGCTTTTGAAGAACTAAAGACAATGGTTTTATTAACCCCTGTGTCTAATATAAAATTTAACTTTTTTTTGTTAATTTCTACTGGAATTACTATGATATTATTAATTAATTGAAAATCTAAATCTACATAGTTTTTTTCTTTATTGATAAAACGAAAACCTCGCTGTTGACCAATAACAGATGTTATAAAAGTCAATAGTAAAACAAGGAGTATGAATCGTTTTTTTTTAATGAATTGTAATTTTAGATAACAACTAAATATACACATTTTAAAAAGATTAGATAAGAATATAAAAAGCAATGCTCTAATGACTATTTTAAAACTAGTCGTTTATAAAATATATTTTGCAAATTTGCACTAGAAATTTAATTTAATTAAAAATGCCATCAATATCAAAAAAAGGTGGGCTAATGCCCCAATCTCCTATTAGAAAATTAGTTCCTTTTGCAGAAGCTGCTAAAAAAAAGGGAACAAAGGTGTACCATTTAAATATTGGTCAACCAGATATTAAAACACCAAAAGTTGCCTTAGACGCTGTAAAGAACAACACCATAGAAGTACTTTCTTATGCTAGATCTGAGGGATCTGAACAGTATAGAGAAAAACTAGCTAACTATTACAAAAAAAATAACATTCACATACAGGCACAAGATATTATAGCTACCACGGGGGGTTCTGAAGCCTTGTTATTTACCATGGGTAGTATTACAGACCCAGGTGATGAAATTATTATTCCAGAACCATTTTATGCAAATTATAATGGATTTTCAACTGCATCTGGAGTCACTGTAATTCCTGTAATTTCAAAAATTGAAGATAATTTTGCATTGCCAAATATTGATGATTTTGAAAAATTAATAACACCAAGAACAAAAGCAATTTTAATTTGTAACCCAGGAAATCCAACCGGATATCTTTACAGCAAAGAAGAGATTGGGAAATTAAAAAAACTTGTATTAAAGCACGATTTATTTTTAATTGCAGATGAGGTATATAGAGAGTTTGCCTATGATGGCCAAACACATCTTTCTGTTATGTCTGAGGTTGGTTTAGAAGAACATGCTATTATGATAGATTCTGTCTCTAAGCGCTATAGTATGTGTGGAGCAAGAATTGGTTGTATTGTTTCTAAAAATAAGAATTTCATGAACACAGCTATTAAATTTGCACAGGCAAGATTGAGTCCGCCAACCTATGCTCTTTTAGCTAGTGAGGCCGCTTTAGACACTCCACAAAGTTATTTTGACGAGGTTATAGAAGAATATGTTGCTAGAAGAAATACACTAATTACTGAATTAGAAAAAATAAGTGGTGTAAAAGTTGCCAATCCAAAGGGTGCTTTTTATTGTGTTGCAGAATTACCCGTAGATGATACTGATCATTTTGCTCGTTGGATGTTAGAAGAATTTCACCACAATAATGAAACGTTAATGGTGGCTCCGGCTAGTGGTTTTTACTCTACTGAAGGTGAAGGAAAAAATCAAGTTAGGATGGCCTATGTTTTAAACAAAGAAGATTTAATTAGGTGTGTAGAAATTTTAAAAATAGCACTGGATACCTATCACAAATAAAAAATGTAAGTTTGATCTGAATCGAAGACAATAATATTACAATTCAAAACAAGTGTACTCATAAAAAATAAAGATTTGAATATACAACAAAACATATCTCTTAAACCTTATAACACCTTTGGAATAGATGTAACAGCTAGTAGATTTGTTTCTGTTGATAGTTTTTACAGCTTACAAGAAATTTTAACGCAAGAAAAAGATGTTTTTTTATTGAGTGGGGGTAGCAATATGTTGCTTACTAAGAATATTAACAAGCTTGTTGTACACATCAATAGTAAAGGAATTTCTATAGATCGTGAAAATGAAAATGATGTTCATATTACAGTAAATGCTGGTGAAGATTGGCATGAATTTGTATTGTGGTGTATTTCTCAAAATTATGGTGGTCTAGAAAATCTTTCTTTAATTCCTGGCCATGTAGGAACCTCACCTATTCAAAATATTGGTGCTTATGGTGTAGAAGTAAAAGATGTGATTACAAAAGTTGAAGGAATAGACATAAGCACTACAAAAAGAGTTGAGTTTTCCAATGAAGACTGTGCGTTTGAATATAGAAATTCTATTTTTAAAAATGAATTAAAAGGAAAGATTGTTATTACTTCTGTTAGCTTCAAACTTAGCAAAAAACAACATCAATTAAACACTAATTATGGTGCTATTAAACAAGAATTAGCCGATAAAAATATTATCAATCCAACAATCAAAGACATATCTGATGCAGTAATTTTTATCAGACAATCTAAGTTACCAGATCCTAAAAAGATTGGAAATAGTGGTAGTTTTTTTAAAAACCCGGTCATTTCCTCTAAAAAATTTAAAAAATTACAAAAAAAATATCCAAATATTCCGTTTTATAAAACAGCAGCGGCAAATACAGCAGATAGTTCTCTTTCTTATAAAGTACCTGCAGGATGGCTAATAGAAACGGCTGGTTTTAAAGGAAAACGTTTTGGAGATTGCGGAGTTCATGAAAAACAAGCGCTGGTCTTAGTTAATTATAATAATGCCAGTGGTACCGAAGTTTTTAAACTTGCTAAAAAAATTCAAGAAACTATTTTAGCTACTTTTGAGATTACTTTAGACATTGAAGTAAATGTCATTGAATGAGACAGGTTAATTAATTGATTGATTAATCTTCTAATTTTAAAATTCCTATATGTTTTATCAGTCTTTTAACCTCAACAGACAGTGTACCATTGTAAACACCTCTTATTCTCCCTTTTTTATCGATTAAGACAAAGTTTTCTGTATGAATAAATGTGTTTTCATCTTTTGTTTTTACAAAATCTTCGTCTGCAAAATAACCTGTTCTTGCAATCGCATAAATTTCATCTTTATCTCCTGTGACTAAGCTCCATTTTTTTGAATTTATATCATTATGTAAAGCATATTCTTTCAATACAGGAACTGAATCACTTTCAGGCATTACCGTATGTGATAGCAATAGAACATTAGAGTCATCATTAAATTCCTCTTGTAATATACTCATGTTTTTTGTGAGTTTTGGACAAATTCCTGGGCAGCTAACAAAAAAGAAATCTGCTACATACATCTTTCCTTTAAAGGTTTCATTTGTAACAAGGTTCCCATCTTGGTTTACAAAAGAAAATTCTGGAATTGTGTGTATGTTTTTATAATTGGATGATTTTTTAGAGATCCACTCTGGTGTAAATAAAGCAGTATTAAAAAATGGTAATTCTGAGTTTTTAGTAGTTTCTTCGTTTTTCCCACAGGAAATAAAGGATAATGTTATAAGTAATAAAAAAGTATAATTTTTCATTTTTGAACAGCTATTGAGTAACATTTTTTTAAGCCAATTAAACCAAATCTTTCTCCATGTTTTACAAAGTAATTTGCTCTAATAGTACCATTAGTATTCCACATTTTTTGCGAACCATTTTCTTTCCCGTTAACATAATTAAACTCTTTAATAATCTGTCCATCTTTAGACCATTGCTTAAAAGAACCATCATAAAATCCTTTGTTATTAAAAAAATATTCAAATTTCAAGGAACCATCTTGCCAAAAGCCTCTGTGGTTTCCTGTCTTCAACCCTCTTTTATAAAATCGTTCTTCTGCAATAATCTGATTTGTATATGTTTTTGTTTCTAAACCCTCTTTTTTTCCTAGTATATAATTACTAGAATTAGTTGTATTATTTATTGAATCATATTCTTTAAATAAACCAGTAAATGGTTTGTTTATATAAAGCAATAGACCATTGTTAAGCACTAAACTTGAATCATTAGACTCAACTTCAACCAACGCTAATTGTTGTTTCTCTTGGCACATAGAGAAGCAAGTTATTAAAACAACTATTATAATGTTTTTCAAAATTATTGAGTAATATTTCCTGGTGTACCAAAATATCCATTTCCATTAAGGTAAGGATCTTCATTAGGTGTAACATGATAATGATAGATTCCGTTTGGGAAGTCTTCTGTAGCACTCACATGACCATGGTATTCATCTAAATCTGAATTGGTAATTGTCATACCATCTTCTAGGGGTCCATAAACCGGAAAACCGTCAGCTAACAACCCTAAAAAAGCATCATCACCAAACTGGTTTATTAAATAAGTAGGTTCTATATGATAATGATACTGACCTGTATTTTGAGGGTGTCCTAACCATTGGTCAAACGAATTAATTTCGTTGGTAAGTGGTTGATTGTTTGGTCCGGCGTATTGATTAAAAAAAACAACTCCATTTCTAGAAATCCCTATTGGTCCAAGGTTGGTAGCTTCTTTGTTTGCAGCTTCGGTAGGGTTTAATGAAATAGTAAATGTGATGTTTTGAGTGCTTATTCTATTTGGGTTTAAGTTAAAATTTGCATTCGTTCCATTATAGGCTTCATGTAGAGGATTATTACTGGGCCAATAAGGACTTGTATGATTTGGTAAATCATTTGTTGTAAATGTAACGATAGTTCCATTTACAGCATAAGAAACTGCCTCAATACCATCAAATAATGGAAGAATTGAACTTATATCATAATTTGAGGAAGTATCTGGATCAACAATTACTGGATCATTAATGACATCATTATCAGAATTACAAGAAGAATTTAAAGTCATTAAGGGTATCATGATAGCTAATATCATTTTTAAACGTTTTGTTTTCATTTGGCGAGATTATTAAATATTAGTATTTTTAGATGCATCGGATTTATAAAATTTGTCTTTTTACTATGATTACTTTTTATTCATTCCTCTTCTTGGTGGCCTTTGTCCTCTTTTTTGAACTGCTCTTTTAATAATTATTTCAAACTGAACAAGCTGTTCTTCATCGCACAACTTTCTAACTTCACCAAAAAAAGCAAACAACTCTTGTTGTTTAAGTACTTCTAACTTACCTATCTGCTGGGTAATAGAATCTGACGAGAAATGATCTAAACTAAAAGAGGTGTATAATTTATTTCTCAATTCGTGTAATTTGTGATCAAAATCACGCATTTGAAATCTATGAGTTTTATCTAAAGAAAAAAAGTGCTTTTTTTGTTGCGCTGAAAATTTTAATTCTTTTACAATAAACTTTTCTTTAGGTGGACTAAAATTTTTGGGGCCTTTACTAAAAGTAAGAAAAAGCAATATAAGGTTTACTACTACTAAAAAAATTAAAAATGTATAAATGATGGTTTTTTTCATCTCTATTGAATTGAAATATAATTTATTGTTTCCAAGTTATACTCTTCTACAAAAGAATCAAATTCAGATAACTTCTCTTTAGCCGAAGTTTCTGTTGAAGAAATAGTTAAAGAGATGGCTCCTATATTCAAGCAAAGTAGAACAACAAATGTTGCCAATTGAAATTTTGGATTCACCCAGACAAAAGAAGATTCTTTCAAGTCTTTTTCTTGTAAAAGTTGATTCAAAACTCGCTGCTTAAAAAAAGAATTTACAGGTGTTTCTTTAATTAAATCTAGGGTGTCTAAGATACTTTCTTGTGTGTTATTATGATTATTTCCAGTTTCCATATCTATAGTATTAGATGCTGTATTTGTTAAAAACTTGCGCCTATTCTTTATTTTTATAAAAATTAGCTAATTTTTTTTGTAAATTTTTCTTGGCTCTAAACATAATAGACTCTACAGAAGACATACTTTTACCAGTAATTTCAGCAATTTCCTGATACGTCTTGCCGTCTAGCTTTGCCAGAGTAAAAACAGTCTTCTGACTTTCTGGTAATGTATTTATTGCCAAATAAATAGTTTCAGATTGCTCTTTATGCTCTAGTAAAATTCCTGGATGATTAAATTCTGTAAAGAAATTAGTCTTGTCTAATGGAATTTCATTTCCTAAAATACGCTGCATAAAAACAAGTCTTTTTTTCGCATTTTTTTTTCGAATAAATTCCAAACATTTATTTGTGCAGATTTTATAGATCCAAGTAGAAAGTTTTGAATTTCCTTTAAACTTTCCAATAGATTTATATACTTCTAAAAACACTTCTTGAGCAATATCTTCAGCATCTTCTTTATTGGGAACAAATGAAATACAGGTATGAAAAACCTTTTGCTGATAATCATCTATAAGTAGACTAAAAGCTGCTTGGTTACCTGATCTTAAATTTTTTATAAGTTCTTCTTGATTGATCAAAAAAATAATGTGATTCGTGTTCGGTTAAAGTATGAAAAACTTACAATAACACAAGCTAATTCGGCTATTTTTCTAGAAGAATTAGTATCTTTGTAGGCTATAATAAAAGAATCAAATGAAACTTATTTTATTAACCATAGGACTGTTAGCATTAGGTGTAGCAGGAATCGCTATAAAAATTTGGGCAAAAAAAGATGGTGAATTTGCTGGAACTTGCGCTAGTCAAAACCCACTATTAAATAAAGATGGTGAAGCCTGTGGTTTTTGTGGCAAGACAGCAGATAAGTTTGAAGATTGTGCAGAACCAACTCATAATTAACTCATAATGATCATTACTGTTTTATTCTACATTTTTGTAGCTGTTACAGTTATTCAACTTTGTTATTACATCTCTTTTATTCCATTTCTACTTCATAAAACTACTAAAAAGCCTATTAATGAGTGCCTTCCAATATCTGTTATTGTTTGTGCAAAAAATGAAGTCATCAATTTAAAGAAACTTGTCCCATTACTTCTAGAACAAGACTACAACCACTATGAATTGGTCTTAATTAATGATGCTTCAAATGATGAAACATTAGAGGTAATGAAAAAATTTAAAGAAAATGATTCTAGAATTACAGTTGTAAATGTACAAAATAACGAAGCTTTTTGGGGAAATAAAAAATATGCATTAACGCTTGGAATTAAGACTGCCACTCATGAGCAGTTACTTTTTACAGATGCTGATTGTATTCCTGCTTCAAAAAATTGGATTCAAGAGATGAGTGTTCTTTTTTCTGAATCTAAATCTATTATAATAGGCTATGGAGCCTATCAATCTAAAAAACATTCTTTTGTAAATCTACTAGTACGGTTTGAAACATTGCTTTCTGCTATTCAGTATTTTTCGTATGCCAAATTAAAAGCACCATATATGGCTGTTGGAAGAAATTTAGCCTATACAAAAAGTGAGTTTTTTAGAGTTAATGGTTTTATAAATCATATGCAAATTAGGTCTGGAGATGATGATTTATTTATTAGAGACGCAGCAACTTCATCAAATACAACAATTGCTTTAGCTCCTAATAGCTTTACGTATTCTGAAGCTCCAACTAGTCTAAAAAAATGGTTTCGTCAAAAAAGAAGACATGTAACTACGGCTTCACATTATAAATATAAACATCAATTTTTCTTGGGCTTATTTTATAGTTCTAAACTCCTTTTTTTTCTATTAGTTCCCTTTGTTTTGGTATATAAACTAGACATCATAACAGGAAGCCTTGCAGCAAGTTATGTTGTTTTCACCTATTTAATTGTTGGTTTTTCTGCTAAAAAATTAAAAGAAACTAGCCTTCTTTATTTTTTGCCATTTTTAGAACTATTTTTAGTTCTATTTCAATTTGTTATATTTATAACCAACTCTATTTCAAAACCTACGCATTGGAAATAACAAAAGAAATATTGGCTACTTACATTCAGAAAGCAAAAGAAGGAAACCAAGGTTCTTTTAACTTTCTATTGCACCACTTTTGGTCTAATGTTTACAACTATCAGCTAAAGAGAACTCACAATGAAAATGACGCTGAAGATATTACCATTCAAACCTTTTCAAAAGCCTTTGATAAAATTAACACTTTTGATGAAAAATATCAGTTTAAGACCTGGTTAATTACCATTTCAAAAAACATACATATAGATCTTATTAGAAGAAATAAAAAATCTATCAATACAGCTACTAGTGAAGAACAAGAAGCTGAAGCGTACAAGATTGTTGATGACAATCCTACACCAGAAGACAAAATTATTACCGAACAAAACTTAGCCAAGCTGTTGCTAGATATTAAACAACTGAAACCAAAATACCAAGAGGTGATTCATTTGCGTTTTTTTAAAGAATTGAGTTATAAAGAAATTTCTCAAGAAATTAATGAACCGATGAACAATGTAAAAGTAAAATTATTACGTGCTAAAAAGCTATTGGCAGAGATTATAAAGAAATCTGAATGAAAAAAAACATCTTTAAATCTTTAGGTCCTGGATTACTTTTTGCAGGTGCAGCGGTTGGTGTTTCTCACTTGGTACAATCTACGAGGGCTGGTGCAGATTTTGGATTTGGATTACTATGGGTATTACTTTTAGCTACTGTTTTTAAATATCCTTTTTTTCAATTTGGCCCCAGATATGCAGCTGCTACAGGAGAAACATTATTAGATGGATATAAAAAATTAGGAAAAGGAGTTTTAGCTATTAGTTATGCTATTAGCTTTTTAACCATGTTTATTATTCAAGCTGCAGTGACTATAGTTACAGCTGGTTTGGCTATCAATATTTTTGGAACTTTTGATTTATTTACGTGGTCTGTACTCATTACAATTAGCAGCATGATTATCTTGCTAGTAGGAAAATACAAATTGCTAGATGGTTTAATGAAATATATAATTTTATTACTAACCATATGCACATTATTTGCCGTAACTGCTGCATTATTAAAAAACAATCAAGCTTTTAGTTTTGAACAAGTGATTCCAAAAGGAACTATTGAAATTACCTTTTTAATTGCCTTTTTAGGTTGGATGCCAACATCTTTAGATATTTCTATTTGGCAATCTATTTGGTCTGTAGAAAAAGAGAAAATATCACATCAAAAAATAACTCCTAAACAAGCTATATTCGATTTTAACGTTGGCTATATTGGCACCATATTCTTAGCAGCCTGTTTTTTAATATTAGGAGCTTTGGTAATGCACAATTCTGAACAAAGTTTTTCTAATAAAGGAGGTGTTTTTGCTGGGCAATTGATAGAACTATATACCAAGAATTTAGGAAATTTTGCTTATGTATTTATTGCTACTGCAGCTTTAACCACCATGTTTAGTACCACTATTACTGCTTTAGATGCATCACCAAGAGCTATGTCTAAAGCCAATGAATTGTTGTTTCCTACAAAAATAAAATTGAACTACTGGTTTTGGATAGTAGTACTCAGTTTAGGAACCTTTATAATTTTAAAATACTTTAGTGACAATATGGGCTTGATGGTTAAAATAGGGACCATACTTTCTTTTTTAACGGCACCATTCTATGCCATTTTAAACTACATTTTAATTACTGGAAAACACACCCCTAAAGAACATAGGCCTTCTATCTATTTGAAAATTTTGAGTATCTGTGGAATTATTTTTTTAGTAGGATTTTGTGCTTGGTTCTTATTGAATTTATAATAGTTTTCTTCGTAACTTTGCTTCATAAATTATTATAAAATGGCAAACGATACTGCTGTACTTCCTAAGCGAGTAAAAAAACCAGACTGGTTGCGTGTAAAACTACCTGTAGGTAAAAAATACACAGAACTAAGAGGCTTGGTAGATAAGTATAAATTAAATACTATTTGCACTAGCGGTAGCTGCCCTAACATGGGAGAGTGCTGGGGTGAAGGAACTGCTACCTTTATGATTTTAGGAAACATCTGTACCAGATCTTGTGGTTTTTGTGGTGTAAAAACCGGAAGACCCGAAACAGTAGAATGGGATGAGCCAGAAAAAGTAGCAAGATCAATTAAAATTATGGGTATTAAACATGCCGTAGTTACTTCTGTAGATAGAGATGATTTAAAAGATGGAGGGTCTATTATCTGGGCAGAAACTGTAGATGCCATTAGAAGAGCAAACCCTAATACAACTCTAGAAACATTGATTCCTGATTTTCAAGGAAAAACTTCACAAATAGATAGAATTATAGCAGTACACCCTGAGGTGGTTTCTCACAATATGGAAACAGTACGTAGACTTACCCGAGAAGTTCGTATTCAAGCAAAATATGACAGAAGTTTAGGGGTTTTACAATACCTTAAAGAAAAAGGAATGAGAACTAAAACTGGCTTAATGTTAGGTCTTGGTGAAACAGAAGAAGAAGTGATTCAAACTATGAAAGACCTACAAGGAGTAGGCTTGGATGTTTTAACAATTGGACAATATTTACAACCTACAAAAAAACACTTGCCTGTAAAAGAGTTTATTACGCCGGATCAGTTTAAAAAATACGAAACCTTAGGCCTAGAAATGGGCTTTATGTATGTAGAAAGTGGTGCCTTGGTTCGTTCTTCTTATAAAGCGCATAAACACGCTAAATAAATGAGTAAAACACTTTCAGAAATTTCTTTTTTTCTGAGAACAATAAATTGAAATTTTTTAAAATTTCTAGAATTACGTTAAAAAAATGTGAAAATGATGTTTTTTTAAGTGCAATAACACCATTTACTATTTTTTGGCACAATACTTGAAAAGTAATTAATCAAGCATTATTATTTGATTTTTAAAAAGTAATTTGATTAGTTTTAGTTTAAAAAAACCATCTCCTTTGGAGATGGTTTTTGAATTTTAAACTATATTCTAATATTTTTTTACGCCTTGTCTGCTGCTTGTAATTCCTTTGCTATAGCTGCAACATCGTCTAACACTCTAAGTAAATTACCACTCCATAATTGAGCAATTTGAGCTTCTGTATAGCCTCTTTTTACTAATTCTGCAGTAACATTTAAAGTTTCAGAAGCATCGTTCCATCCGTAGATTCCTCCTCCTCCGTCAAAATCTGAACTTATTCCTACATGGTCTAAGCCCATTTTTTTCACTAAATAATCTATATGATCTACATAATCTGCAACATCTACCGGTTTAGGGTCTTCATCAGACATCATAGCAGCTGCTTCTTTAGACATAGCTCTGTATGTTTTCATATAACGATCTCTTTCTGTGGATTCTAGTTTTCTAATTTCATCCCAAGATTTCATTTCAAGACCTCTTTCTTTAGCTAAGGCTATAACTTTTTCACTAAGTGCAGCTGCATGTGCTGAATGCTTTTCTGAACTCACATACGAACTAAATGCAACTGTTTGCACAACACCTCCGTTAGATTTCATCCATTCTAACTGCTCGTCATCTAAATTTCTACTATGGTTACACAGAGCTCTTGCAGATGAATGTGAAGCTATGATAGGAGCCTTAGACAAGGTAATCATGTCTTTTATAGATTGTTTAGACGGATGAGAAACATCTATCATTATACCCCATTTATTCATTTCTTTAATCACTAGCTTTCCTAGATCACTTACTCCTTTATCTACCCACAAACTATCTTTCTCTCCTGTATTAGAATCGCAAAACTGGCTGTGGCCATTGTGAGATAAAGACATGTATCTAGCACCTCTATCGTAAAATTCTTTTACTCTAGAGATATCTGTTCCTAAAGGATAGGCGTTTTCTACTCCAATCATGGCAATCTTCTTTCCAGAAGCATGTAATTCTTTTGCCTCTGCAGAACTTACTGCTAAACCTATTCTTTCTGGTGCAATTTCTTTGGTTAACCTATGAATGGCATCAAATTTACTAATGGCATTTTCATAGGCTTTGTCGTATCCTTCTGGTGTTAATGCTCCTTGTCCTGTATACACAATAAACCAAGCAACATCTAGACCACCAGCTTCCATTGTAGGCAGGTTTACTTGATTTCCTAGGTCTTCTGTATAATTTTTATCGGCAGTAAAATTAGTTACACTAATATCTACATGAGTATCTAAGACCAATACTCGATCGTGAATAGCCTGAGCTTTTTTCAAAATTTCATCTGAATAATTCATAAGATTGTTTGTTGGTTCTTGTTTGTTATTGCAAGATGCAACCAACAATGCAAAAACGATGACTTTAAAAATTTTCATGTTTTGTAATTTGATTATTATTTATAAAGATAGCGATCTTAGTTGATTCTTTGTTACTTCTTTGTTATGTGATCTTAGGCTGTTAATGTATTTTAGATAAACCCTTGTTCTCGCATCCAATCATCATTAAACATTTTACCAACATACCTGCTTCCATGATCATGAAATAACACCACCACTACATCATCCTTTGTAAAATGTTCTTTTAATTGTAAGAGCCCTTTAATAGCAGCACCTGCAGAATTCCCTAAAAACATTCCCTCTTCTTTGGCGAGCCTTTGAGTATATATGGCCGCATCTTTATCGGTTACTTTGGTAAAACCGTCTATTAAAGAGAAGTTTACATTAAGAGGTAAAATATCTTCTCCAATACCTTCGGTAATATATGGGTAAATCTCTTTCTCATCAAATATTCCAGTTTCATGGTATTTTTTAAATACAGATCCGTAGGTATCTATTCCCCATATTTTAATAGCAGGATTCATCATTTTTAAATAGCTCCCAACTCCTGAAATGGTACCTCCTGTTCCTACTCCAACAACAAAATGGGTTATTTTACCTGCTGTTTGTTCCCATATTTCTGGACCTGTACTTTTAAAATGTGCTTTACAATTACTTGGATTGTCATACTGGTTTACATACCAAGAATTAGGCGTCTCTTTTCCTAATCTTTTAGATACCGAATAATAAGATGAAGGATCGTCTGGCTCTACATCTGTTGGACAAACTACCACCTCTGCTCCTACAGCTCTTAAAATATCTACTTTTTCTTTAGACTGCTTGTCTGCCATCACAAAAATACATTTATAGCCTTTTACTATGGCTGCCAATGCTAGTCCCATTCCTGTATTTCCAGAGGTGCCCTCAATAATAGTTCCACCAGGTTTTAAACGGCCGTCTGCCTCTGCATCTTCAATCATTTGCAAAGCCATTCTATCTTTTACAGAATTTCCAGGATTAAACGTTTCATATTTGGATAACACCAAACACGGCAAATCTTTTGTTAACTGATTTATCTTTATTAAAGGAGTATTCCCTATGGTTTCTAAAATATTATTAGCGTATTGCATTCAGTTCTAAATTATGCTGTAAAGGAACAAAATATTTAAGAGATAACCTTCAAGAGACTGGTGTTTTCACAAGAACATCATTAAGCAAATCGAATAGATTTGGAAGGTTGAATCTTTGTGATAATAACGGAAGGGATAATGAGCATTAAAAAACACAAAACCAAGGTACCTATGTTTACGAATATAATGGTTAAAAAATCAATACTTATAGGAACTTCGGAAACATAATATGTTGCTGGATCTAACGTGATAAATCCACCATATTTCTGTAAAAAAAGCAATAGTAAGCCAATTAAATTTCCCCAAAACAACCCAACAAAAATTAAGTAGGAAGCGTTGTATAAAAAGATCTTTCGTATGCTCCAGTTAGAACTTCCCATAGCCTTCAAAATACCTACCATAGGAATGCGTTCTAAAATGAGAACTAACAAGGCTGTGATCATATTAATTCCAGCGACTAAAATCATAATAATGATGATAAACCAAGTATTATTGTCAAAAAGCTCTATCCATTCAAATAATCCAGGATAATTAGAAGCAATTGTCGTAGCATCTAAAGTTGCGTCAATTTCTTTGTAAATTTCAGTACCTTTTTGTTGCAGCTCATCAAAATTTTCTAAAATAACTTCAAAACCACCAACCTCATTTTCATTCCAACGATTCAATCGTTGAACCTGCCTAATATCACCAATCATCATGTTTTTATCAAACTCTAAAAAACCAGTGTTGTAAATACCAGTAATCACCAATTTTCTATTTGATGGTAATTTAGAAGCCTTGCTTTTAAAGAAGGTTACATTTATGGTATCATTTAACTGCAATTGCAGTCTATTGATAATTGTTTTAGATAACAAAACATCTCTGGTTCGTTTTTGATTAAAATCTGGAATTCTTCCTGCAATTAAATACTCTTTAAAAAATGTCCAGTCATAATCTGTAGAAACCCCTTTAAAAACAATGCCCTCAAAATCGGTTTTTGTTCTAATCAAACCAACCTGATTGGCATAAACTTGAACGTTTTTAATTCCTTTGATGTTAGAAAATGTAGGGTAAAATTTTTGATTTTTGCTGATAGGCATCACAGAAACATCAGAATTGTTAGCGTCGTATTTTGTGATTTGTATATGTCCTTTAAAACCAGACATCTTACTCCTAATTTTTTCGCGCAAACCGTCTCCAGTAGCAATAGCAATTAACATAATAATGACTCCTAATGAAATTGCTGCAATTGCAATTTTTATTATTGGAGACGATATACTACTTTTATGCTCTTTACCAGAGATAATACGTTTCGCTACAAATAATTCGTAATTCAATGCTATGATTTTAACTGCACGTAAAAGTACATATTTATTTATTCTTTTTGTGATTTGTACCGCAATCGTTTCCTGTGCTCAAGAAACTAAATCTTCCTATAAAATCCTTACTGGTGCAGACCAAACAAACTTATACGTCTCAAAATTAAAAGGAAAAAGAATTGCTATTGTCGCAAACCAAACATCTGTTATTTCTAACGAATCCAACTATACTCACCTAGTAGACAGCTTGGTTTCTTTAAAATTAAATATTCAAAAGGTCTTTGCTCCAGAGCATGGTTTTAGAGGAAAAGCAGATGCTGGAGAATCTATAGCTGACGGAATAGATGCAAAAACAGGACTTCCTCTGATATCGCTTTATGGAAAAAATAAAAAACCTACAAAAGCTCAATTAAAAGATATTGATCTGGTGGTTTTTGATATTCAAGATGTTGGTGCTAGATTTTACACCTATATTTCTACCTTACACTACGTCATGGAGGCTTGTGCAGAACTTAAAATCCCTATATTATTACTAGATAGACCAAACCCAAACGGACATTATATAGACGGGCCAATTTTAGAAATAGCACATAAAAGTTTTGTAGGAATGCACCCTGTTCCTGTTGTTTATGGTATGACCATTGGTGAATACGGACTCATGATTAATGGAGAGAAATGGTTGAATAATGGAATAAAAGCCTCTTTAACTGTTATTAAACTAAAAAACTACACGCACAGTTCTTCATACAATTTACCCATAAAACCTTCACCAAACTTACCTAATAAAAAGGCTATCAACCTCTACCCTAGTTTGTGTTTTTTTGAAGGTACTAATGTAAATGCTGGACGTGGAACCAACATGCAATTTCAAATTTATGGCTCTCCTTTTTTAAATACTAAAAGTAAATTCTCGTTTACACCAACTCCTAATGAAGGTGCAAAATACCCAAAACACGCTCATATGATTTCTTATGGAGAAGATTTAAGAGGAACTGAAAAATTAACTTCTTTAAACCTTTCTTGGCTTATAAAGGCAACAAAACAAAATAGAACTAAGAATTTTTTTAATACTTTTTTTACCAAATTAGCAGGAACTACAAAACTTCAAACACAACTAGAAGAGAAGGTTTCTGAAGCAGACATTAAAGCTTCATGGCAAGAAGGCTTGGAGAAATTTAAGATTGTTAGAAAAAAATATATAATCTATCCGTAGGTTATTTTTACAATTCCTTCAAATTTGTAGGTTTTTGATACTTCTGAAAAGGTTGTTTTAACAATTCTTTCAAAGAAGAGTTTGTTTTTTCATCCGGAAAAGTATCTACTCCATACACAATTTTTTCTCTATCTAAATGCATATAAGTTCCCAACAAACGATCCCAAATAGAAAATATATTCCCATAATTGGCATCTGTATAGGGTAATAAATTATGATGGTGTACTTTGTGCATATCTGGAGAAACAACAATATAGCTTAATAGTTTATCTACAGATTTAGGGATCTTAATATTGGCATGATTAAATTGTGTAAAAACCAAAGACATTGATTGATATATCATAACAATAGCAATAGGAGCACCAACTACCAACACACCAAACAATGTAAACCCAAAACGAATCACACTCTCTAAAGGATGATGTCTATTAGCGGTTGTAGTATCTACTTTATGATCTGAATGATGCACTAAATGAATCATCCACAAAGGTTTAATCTTGTGTTCTGTATAATGTGCCAGATAAGCACCAAAAAAATCTAGTAGAACTACCCCCAATAAAATATACAACCATAGTGGCATTTCTGGCATCCAATTAATAATTCCAAAATTATTGATCTGTACCCAATCTGCTGTAAATAACAGCAAAAAAGCTAATGAAAAATTAATGATCACTGTGGTTCCTGTAAAAAATAAATTTGGAATGGCATGCTTCCATTTTTTATAGTTAAAAAGGAACAAAGGCAATGCACCTTCTAAAAGCCAAAAAAAAGTAATACCGCCAACCAGTATCAAACTTCTATGTGAAGAAGGTATGGTTTCAAAATAATTGAATATAGTTTCCAAATTGGTTAAAAATTTGCACTAAAATACAGAAAGTTTTTCACTTATAAGGATAGCGTCTTTAACGCCTATAAAACTAACAATCTAATTAGTTAAAATAGAATTTAAATTTAGATAACATGAAAAGTCTATAAAAATAATGTAGGTAAATCTAACAACTTAACTTCGTTTTACTTTTTTATTATAGTGCAACGGAATTCGTTTTTTTAAGTTTTCTATAATAGTATGAGCTGCTGGACAAACTTCTGTATTGGTAAGTGTTAAATCTGTAATCTGAATAAACTTCTTTCTATTGGTATGAGGGTATTCTGAACAAGCCTTTGGTCTAACATCATAGATAAAACAAGAATTATCAGTAGCATCAAAGAAAGAACATGGTGCTGTGCGTAAAACCATAAAATCATCTTGATCTCTTTCTAAATACTGATCTATGAAATTGCGTTCTTTCATCTTTAAATGCTTAGAAATACGCTGAATATCTTTTTCTATAAATATAGGACTGGTTGTTTTACAACAATTTCCACAAGACAAGCAATCTGTTTTTTTAAACTCATCTTCATGCAGCTCTTTCATCACAACATCTAAATTCTTAGGCGTTCTCTTCTTTAGCATTTTAAAGTACTTTCTAGTCTCAGGCAAGGTTTCCTTAGATAATTTCGGTAATTGTTCTAAACGTTTTTCCATGCTAATAAAGTGAGTTTTTGACCTAGCTATAGCAAACACAATTGTCTACTAGAATTAGTATCTAGTGTTAAAGCTAAAGCATTGCAAAAGTACCAATAAAATCTGCGTAAACATCTATCAAAAAAACAAATAAAATATGTAATTTTGCACTTCAATTTAAGATACTCAATGAATATTCAAACCCTTTTAGAAGCTAAAGTAAAAGAAGGTTTTTTAACACTTTTTGAAACCATATTGCCTACGGTTGAATTTCAAGCAACACGCAAAGATTTTGAGGGTGATATTACCATTGTTGTTTTTCCTATGTTGCGATATAAGAAAGGAAATCCCGCTCAAATTGGAGAAAGTTTAGGGGGGTATTTGGTTGAAAATATTCAAGAAGTTATTGCATATAATGTTGTAAAAGGTTTTTTAAACTTGGTGATAGCCGATGAGGTATATCTTCAATCTTTTAATGCTATACATGCACAAGATCATTTTGGTTTTTCATCAAACTCAAAAGATGTTGTTATGGTAGAATATTCTTCTCCAAACACCAACAAGCCACTACATCTGGGGCATGTTAGAAACAACTTACTAGGATATTCTGTAGCAGAAATCTTAAAAGCTTCTGGAAATAAAGTATATAAAACACAAATCATTAATGATCGTGGAATTCATATTTGTAAGTCTATGTTGGCTTGGAAAAAATTTGGTAACTCAGAAACTCCTGTCTTAACAGGTATGAAAGGTGATAGCTTTGTTGGAAAATATTATGTAAAATTTAATGACGAGTATAAGAAAGAAATTAGCACTTTAATTGCTGATGGAAAGTCTGAAGAAGTTGCAAAAAAACAGGCACCTATTCTAATTGAAGCTCAGCAAATGTTGTTAAGATGGGAAGCTGGAGAGTCTGAAACTGTTGCTCTTTGGAAAATGATGAATGACTGGGTGTATGAAGGTTTTAAAATTACCTATAAAAATTTAGGAGTAGATTTTGATACGTTGTATTACGAAAGCAATACTTATTTGCTGGGTAAAGATGTTATTGAAGACGGAATTACCCGCGGAGTATTCTTTAAAAAAGAAGATGGATCTGTATGGTGTGATTTAACAGACGAGGGGCTAGATGAAAAACTAGTATTACGTTCAGACGGAACTGCCGTGTATATGACCCAAGATATTGGAACAGCTATTCAGCGCGTAAAAGACCATTCAGACATTAATGGAATGGTGTATACAGTTGGAAATGAACAAGACTATCATTTTAAAGTCTTATTTTTAATTTTAAAAAAATTAGGCTTTTCATGGGCAGCACAATTGTATCATTTAAGTTATGGAATGGTAGATTTACCTTCCGGAAAAATGAAGTCTAGAGAAGGTACAGTAGTAGATGCAGATGAGTTAATGATTGAAATGACAGATACTGCCAAGAATATTTCTCAAGAATTAGGAAAACTAGAAGGGTATTCTGAAGAAGAAAAATCTGACTTGTACCGCATCATCGGTCTAGGTGCATTAAAATATTTTATTTTAAAAGTAGATCCAAAAAAGCGAATTTTATTTGATCCAAAAGCCTCCGTAGATTTTCAAGGAAATACAGGACCTTTTATACAATATACCTACGCTAGAATACAATCAATCTTACGAAAAGCTACCTTTGATTACAGTCAGGAAGTAAGTGCCTCTAGTGTGTCTTTGCATATCAAAGAAAAAGAATTGATTAAACAGTTAGAATTGTATCCAGATATAATTCAACAAGCTGCAGATAATTACTCTCCTGCACTTATTGCAAATTACACCTATGATTTGGTGAAGGAATTTAATTCATTCTATCAAAATGTTTCTATTTTAGGTGAGTCTAATGAAATTAAAAAAAGATTACGAGTTCAATTGGCAGATAAAGTGGCCAATGTTATAAAATCTGCATTCAGTTTGTTAGGAATTCAGGTTCCTAATAGAATGTAAAAAATGGTGCTTGAGCGGAGTCAATAACACCAAGTGAAAATTACAAAAAAGTGATTTAGGCTCTGCTCAATCACCAAATAAACAAAAGATTATGAAATACGATATTATTATTGTTGGTAGTGGTCCTGGAGGATATGTTACTGCCATTAGAGCTTCTCAATTAGGTTTTAAAACTGCTATAGTAGAAAAAGAAAGTCTAGGAGGTGTTTGTTTAAACTGGGGATGTATTCCAACAAAAGCCTTGTTAAAAAGTGCACAAGTATATGACTATTTAAAACATGTAGATCAATATGGTTTAAAAGCTGAATCTATAGATAAAGATTTTACCGCTGTAGTTACTAGAAGTAGAAATATAGCCAATGGAATGAGCAAAGGTGTTCAGTTCTTAATGAAAAAAAACAAGATAGATATTATTAATGGTTTTGGAAAAGTTAACACTGGAAAAAAAGTTGCAGTTACAAGTAATGATGGAACTGTAACAGACTATAGTGCTGATCATATTATTATAGCCACTGGTGCTAGATCTAGAGAGTTACCAAATTTACCACAAGACGGAGAAAAAGTAATTGGATACAGAAAAGCGATGACGCTAGCTTCACAACCCTCCTCTATGATTGTTGTAGGTTCTGGTGCTATTGGTGTAGAATTTGCCCACTTTTATAACGCCATGGGTACAAAAGTTACCATCGTAGAATATTTACCAAATTTAGTTCCTTTAGAAGATAAAGATGTTTCAAAACAATTTGAGCGTTCTTTCAAAAAGGCAGGAATTAAAGTAATGACAAATGCTTCAGTAGAATCTGTAGATACTTCAGGAAAGGGTGTAAAAGCAACTGTAAAAACTAAAAAAGGAGAAGAAATATTAGAAGCAGATATTGTGCTTTCTGCGGTTGGTATTAAAACAAATATTGAAAACATTGGATTGGAAGATGTTGGAATTATTACAGACAGAGACAAAATATTAGTGAATGATTGGTATCAAACCAATATTCCTGGGTATTATGCTATTGGTGATGTAGTTCCAGGTCCTGCATTAGCGCATGTTGCCTCAGCTGAAGGAATTACCTGTGTTGAAAAAATAGCAGGCTTACATTCTGAAGCAATAGACTATGGAAACATACCGGGTTGTACCTATGCTAGTCCAGAAATTGCCTCTGTTGGACTTACAGAAGACCAAGCTAAAGAACAAGGCTATGAGTTAAAAGTTGGAAAATTTCCTTTCTCTGCCTCAGGAAAAGCAACAGCTGCTGGAACACCAGATGGTTTTGTGAAAGTAATTTTTGATGCAAAATACGGAGAATGGTTGGGTTGCCATATGATTGGTGCTGGAGTAACAGATATGATTGCAGAAGCAGTATTAGGAAGAAAACTAGAAACTACTGGGCATGAAGTTTTAAAAACAATTCACCCTCACCCTACTATGAGTGAGGCAGTAATGGAGGCTGTTGCTGATGCCTATGATGAAGTAATCCATTTATAAAAAAAATTAAAATTAAAAAAAACCGAAGAGATTTCTTCGGTTTTTTTGTGGCATAGTTTTTGCTTTTAATTTTATAAGATATGTCTATTCAAAATACTTTTATTTAAAATGTATTTTGTGGGAACTGTTGTAAAGAAAAAGAGAATAACCCCTAAACCAAAGTTGCTAGCTTTGGTTTTTGTAATTTACAGAAGTTACTGCATAAAGAATCTATTAAAATCCTAAATTTGTTTCCAACTTCAATAAGAATGGTATTTTTGTTTGCTACTATCTACATATGATTCAAATAACTAATTATAAAGGATTTCTTTTAGAAATTCTAAAAGCCATTATCAAACTTTGTATTGCTGGGTTCCTCATTGGATTCTTAAAATCCTATGATGCTATCATAGCAATTATTTTGTTTTTAAAAATTCTTCATGTTATTTACAAAAATATTATCATCGCTAAAACTAAAAACTGGATATTAGTCATTGGAATGACAGTAACTGGTTTTGGTGGAATGGTTGGTGAAAACTGGGGTGTTAGCAATAATTATTGGGAATATCATGAAGTTTCGAGAAAACTTCCGCTATGGCTTCCTTTTGCGTGGATGCTGGCTCTATATTTCCTGTATAGTATAGAATCTAGATTGATTGCTTTTTTAACAAACAAAACCATCAGTAACAAACTTATTATTGCATTTTGGTTGTCATTACTTGTTCCTGCTTTTGGTGAAGTAATTACCATAAATCTGGGAGTTTGGACTTACTATTGGCCCTATCAAATATTTGGTGTTCCTCTTTATGCATTTATCTGCTTAGTTTTTGTGCACATGCTAGTGTACGGAATCTTATCTTTTATTTGCAAAAAATGGAAGATTAACGACATTGTTTTTACATAGATCAAAAAAAATCAGCAGCTGTTCACTTAGAGAGCCTCAATGAACCAATAGAGGTTGACTGAGGCTTTAGTTATCACTAATAACAATAATTGAATCTAAAACTGCCAAGCAACAATTCTAGTAATCTTATTTCCTTGATGCATGGGTATTATTTTCATAGTTTTTACCTTCAATTTCTCTCCAGATTTTTGCAGACTTTCTATAGTTTCTTTTTTAGATACTAAACTGGTAAACCAAACACTAGTATCTTTATAAAGAGAACTCTGATATAAATAATTATGTAAAAAAGCTTTTTCACCTCCAGGGTACCACAATTCATTGTTATTTCCTGCAAAATTACGAACCGCATTATTTCCTAAGTTTCTAGATTTTCTTGCATTGGCTCCTTTTGCTTCCAGTTCTGATTTATAAAAAGGTGGATTACAAATAACCGCTGAAAAAGAATCTCCTTTTTCAATAATTCCTTTTAAGATATTAGCCTCATTAAACTGTTGCCTAAGTGTAATCTTTGAATCAAGATTATTATCGGATATGATATCATGTGCTGTGTCTAAAGAATCTAATTCTATGTCTGTTGCTACAAAATTCCAGTCATACTCCTTAACACCTAGTAATGGATAAATGCAAGTTGCACCAGTACCTATATCTAAAATAGTAATCTTTTCTGTACAATTAGAATCTGATAATAAATCTGATATATAATGCATATAATCTACTCGTCCAGGGATTGGCGGACATAAATTCTCATCTGGGAAAACCCATTTTTTGATTCCGTAATGAACTTCTAATAAAGTAATATTTAATTCTTTCACCGCTTTTGGATCAGAAAAATCTATGGTAAGAGTTCCGTGGTTGTTTTTAGTAACAAAAGAAGCTAAGTTTTTATTGTGTTTGGTTAAAACATCAAAGTTATAACCGTTTTTATGCTTATTTCTAGGATGCAATCCCGGCTTTAAGTTCATTTAGAGTTCTAAGATAGTAAATGCTTGTTCTAGTGGTTTTAATGATTTTTTTAATGCGATAATTAAGTCGTGTCCGTATGCTAAATAATACTCAGAAAAATTTCGCTGACGCTCTTCTAAGCTTTTATTGGGTAATAATTGATCTTGTAATGCGATAATTCTATTGGTTCTATCAACTTGTTTTCTTTTCTCTGCTCGCAACAATCGTTTTTCTAAATTCTCTAAGCCTTTTAGTTGTTTTCTTTGCTGTGCATCTACTGCTCCAATAAAAGAAACATCTGTTTCATTGGCAATTCTTCTTAGGGCTAAAAATTGTTGGGTTAACAATTCTGTAGCATCTGCAAAACTAAATTGAATATCTGAGTTCTCTTGAACTTTTTTAGCAATTAAAAGATGCTGTTTCATAAACATTTCTTCAAAAGAAATATCTAAGTTATTCAGTTTTTTAATCTGTTTTTTAGGCACAATCTGTACTGAATTTCTCAACAATAATATTGGAAAAGGAATCTCTACGGTTTCAAAGTAAGCTTTCAATTGCAACCAGTAAGCTAGTTCACCACCACCTCCAATATAACAAAGGTTAGGCAAAATTACTTCTTGATAAAGAGGCCTCATAATTACATTTGGACTAAATCTATCACTGTGGTTCTCTAGCTCGTTAAGAATTTCAGCTTCCGAAAAAACAAGGTCTGTGTCATGAATTGTATACTGTCCTTCGTTTTCTATAATTCGTTCTCGAGAGTTTTCAGTTAAATAAAATAAATTAATTTCTCTTGGGTTTACCTGTACTTTATATTCCTTCTCTAAGTTTGTTATGGTATTAGAAACTGCTTTCCAAGAAGTTTTATGAAGCAATTCATCCTTCATAATAGGAGCAAATATATTTTTCAATCGTTGGTCATCGGCATCTAAAATAACCAAGCCATACATTTTAAATAACTCATTGGCAATATATCTAGTAGCCTCAGAAAGAGAGGCATGAGAAACATATGCTCTTTCAAAAAGTTCTGATAGATATACTGCATTTTTAGAATCTCCTAATTGTTTTGAAAAACTAGTAAAAACTTCCTGTAAGCCTTCTAACGAAAATCTTCCAACGGCACCACCGTCTGATCTATCCCAGGTTACTTTTTTACCTTTAAAATTAAAATAATTAATTTCTTCAAAATCATGATCTTCTGTAGCCATCCAATACACAGGAACAAACCGTTGCAAAGGAAATTGCTCTGCCAAAGTTTCTGACAAATTAATGGTAGAGAATATCTTATACAAAAAATACAACGGTCCTGTAAATAGGTTTAATTGGTGGCCTGTTGTAATAGTAAAAGTATCTTTATTTTCTAGTGATTTTATGTTTTCTAAGGTGGCTTCTGAAGTAGTTATATTACTATACTGGTCTTGTAAAACAGTTACCAATTCTTTTCTAGTTGCTAGTGGAAAATATTTTTCTTTCTCCTGAATTTGTGCGGCAAATCCCTCCATATCTGGAAAATTATTGTAGAACGGCTGGATCGATTCTTTCTGATCTAAATAATCAGTCATTGTCTTAGAAAAGAATCCTGTTTTCTGAAATGGAATGTGCGTAAACTTCATAAAATTATACCATAACGCTATTAAAAAAAACTTTATTGCAATGGTTGAAAGCAATAAAATTTAAAATTTATCAAAAATACTAAATTTGTGGTCAGCTTTTAATAAATGTACGGACTAACAGCTTTTTAAAGCCTCTTTTTCTCTAAATAAATCCTTACTTTTGGTTTTCATCAATTAGATACCTTATGAAGTTTAGAGTTTTACTATTGGCAATTATATGTTCATCTTCTCTTTTTTCTCAAAATATTCAATCTCCTAAAGAATTTTTAGGCTACGAACTAGGAAAGCAGTTTACACGCCATCATAGAGTTGTAGATTATTTTACCTATGTAAGTACTCAACTAGACAACGTTTTATTAGAAAAGTACGGTGAAACTAATGAGCGTAGACCTTTGTACGTAAGTTATATTTCTTCTAAAAAGAATATAGAAAACATAGAACAAATAAGACGTAATAATCTTGGTCAAACGGGCTTAAAGCCTACTAGTAGTAATGATATTGCTATTGTATGGTTGAGTTATAATGTACATGGTAATGAAGCGTCTAGTACAGAGGCTTCCATGCAAACCTTGTATGAATTGGTGACAACAAAAAAAGATCAGTTAGAGAACACCTTGGTAATTATAGATCCGTGTATTAATCCAGATGGACGAGATAGGTATGCAAACTGGTACAATCAGGTAAAAAGTGAGCCCTATACTACAGATCAAAATTCAAAAGAACACAGAGAACCATGGCCAGGTGGAAGAGCAAATCATTATTTATTTGATTTAAATAGAGACTGGGCCTGGGCTACACAAATAGAATCTACTCAACGCTTAAAGATTTACAACAAATGGATGCCACATATTCATGTAGATTTTCACGAACAATCTATGAATAATCCGTATTACTTTGCTCCTGCCGCAGAGCCTTTTCATGAAATTATTACAGACTGGCAACGTAATTTCCAAACTCAGATAGGAAAAAATCATGCACGATATTTTGATAAAAATGGATGGTTGTATTTTACCAAAGAAAGTTTTGATTTACTCTATCCTAGTTATGGCGATACGTATCCAACATATATGGGTGCTATTGGAATGACCTATGAACAAGCTGGTGGTGGCATGGGTGGTTTAGGAGTAGATACAGATCATGGGTATGAACTTACGTTGGTAGACAGAGTAGCGCATCATAAAACTACTGGCCTGTCTACTGTAGAAATAGCCTCCAAAAATGCTGTTACATTAAATACTGAATTTAAAAAATTCTTTGACACAGGAAGCTTCAAGTATAAAAGTTATGTTTTAAAGAATGAAAACAAAGACAAAACAACTCGTTTACTTGCTTTACTAGACAAGCATCAAATTGATTATGAATTCACTAATAAAGGACTTGTAAAAGGATATAATTACCTCACTCAGCAAGAATCTCGCATGTCTGTAAATACAAAAGATTTGGTTATTCATACCCAACAACCAAAAGGAAAAATGGTAAAAGTTTTGTTTGAACCCAATGCAAAACTAAGCGATTCTTTAACCTATGATATTACTGCTTGGTCACTACCCTATGCGCATGGTTTTAAAGCAATAGCTTCAACAACCAAGGTTTCTTCTAGAAAAGATGTCATGGTAGATACTGCAAATAATGAAATAGATAATAATGCCTATGCATATGTATCAAAATGGAACAGTTTAGAAGATGCTTCTTTCTTAGCAGCCTTACTTCAGGAAGATATTCGTGTTCGTTTTTCTGAAAAAGATTTTACCATAGAAGGAAATTCATATGCTAAAGGGACCTTAATTATTTTACGTGGCGACAACAAAACAAATAAGGAGTTTGACAAACACATAACTTCTATCGCTCAGAATAAAAATAGAAAATTAACTCCAGTGCAAACAGGCTTTGTAAGTTCTGGAAAAGACTTTGGATCATCTAGTGTAAACCCTATTAACAAACAAAAAGTAGCCGTTATTTCTGGTAAAGGAACTTCTTCTTTAAGTTTTGGTGAGATTTGGCATTTCTTTGAGACTCAGTTACATTATCCTTTAACTGCACTTGATACAGACTATATCAACAGGGTAGATTTAGATGAATATGATGTGTTAATCATACCCAATGGGTATTATAGTACTATCTTAAATAAAAGTGGTTTAGAGAAAATAAACAACTTTGCACAAGCTGGCGGAACTGTTATTGCTATTGGTACAGCTTTAAGAAGTTTTGTCAACAAAGAAGGTTTTGCGTTGAAAAGCAAAAAACCAACTGAGGGCAAAGAAAATAAAACAGCAAACCTAACTACTTATGAAGATACTAGAAGAAACAGAGCCAATACTTTAATTACAGGAGCTATTTTTAAAAGTAAGGTAGACAGTAGCCATCCTTTAGCCTTTGGATATGATGATGTATACTTTTCCCTAAAATTAAATAATGCTAGCTATGGCTATCTGCAAAATGGCAGCAACGTAGCTTACTTTAATAAAAGTGCTACTAATTTAGCTGGTTTTGCAGGAAAAAAAGCATTAAAAAATATTCCAGAATCATTATTGTTTGGAGAAGAGAGAAAAGGAAGTGGTAGTATTATTTACATGGTAGATAATCCATTATTTCGTTCTTTTTGGGACAACGGAAAACTATTTTTTGTAAATGCTATTTTCTTTAGAAATTCTAGTACTATTAAATAATATAGAGCTTTTATGCACAAATAACATGAAAGAGAGTTCATAAGTGCTTAATATTTGTATTGATTATAAAAAGCGGTACTAACAGAAAATAATTAAAACAGTTTTTAAGTCTATAAAACTCCTAAACTTGAATACTTTAGAAAATTCCGAATATAGTTTCTGTTTAAGTTCCCTAATTGTCTTAACAATCTAGATTTGTGTTCCATCCCAAAAACAGAACTCATGGAAAGAATTTCTCTTAATTCATTAATCAATAATTGTTTCTTGTCTAGTTCGTTTGAAATAATGGCCTGCGAAAAACGATATTGAAACGGTGCTTTGTAGGTATTTAAAGAATCCTGAACCAACCTTCTCTTAGACATAGTACTGAGGTCAAGTTTAATTTGATTAGAAAAATTCATAATCTTAAGAATATTATCTTCTTTGTTTAAATCTAGATCTATTTTCTTAAAGGGACATTTATAACTTAATAAGAAAGCTTCTAATAAAGCTGAAAATTCTATATATGTTTGATAAAATTCTACAGTATTATTTTGATTGTCTTGATGAAATTTAGATATCTTGTCTAAAATAAAATTAGCTCCACTGTCTAACTCATTAGGAATGCTTTTTATGAAATTATCTTCTATCATAATACCTGTTTTAAATGGTGTTTTAATGATGTTTCTTAACTAATTTTAGGGGTAGATATTATTATTACAATTGTAAAAGTATGAATAGAAAGTACTCTTGTCAATCCCCATAAATGATGAAATTTTTAACTCCCCATTTATAGGGAGATAGAATACTTATCAGTATTTTGAATATCTAAAAATTAAATATATTTAGTGTTTTTTGACTATATAAAAATTCATCATAGCTAGTAAAGAAGTACTACTTAATATAGTTCTATTAAAATTTTTAAGTAAATACTCCTACCGCAATTTCTATCCAAATAAGTAGCATCAGTATTAGAAAAGCTATAGAGGTAACGATAAAATACTTGGTGTTTTTTATTTTTCTGAAAATAAAGTGAATTGTAGAAATTGTTATAACTAGCAAAATTCCCGCTATGGTAAAGTCTAATAGAGACCATCTTATACGATCTGTTAACAACATCATTGTGAACAGTATCAGCAGTAAAAAAAGAACAATCAGTACTACTACTATATATTTTTTAAGTTGCTTCATTTAAAATTACTAATAAAACTTCAACACTATGAAGCCAATTCTTGCAATGCTTTCACAAATACATCTAATTCTTGAGTAGTAGTAAAAACATTTGGACTAATTCTACAACCTTGCACATTAGCATAATCTATAGCAACTGTAAAAATTTGATAACGGTCCATCAATTGCTTTGCTAATTCATGAGGTTTTAAATTTTTAAGACCAACATTGGCAATTCCACAAGCTCTAAACGATTCTTTTGGTGTATTTACAAGGATGTTTGGATGCGTTCTCACACTAGTTGACCAATACTCTTGTAAATATCGTAAACGAGCTTCTTTTCTTTCTGCTCCTAACATTGTGTAGTACTCTATGGCATTCTCAATACTTAAATCATGATAAACAGGATGTGTACCTGTGTGATTTAATCTAGCAATATCTCCTGGCTCTTTATGATGTTCTGCAAATACGGGCCAAAGGTTATCTATGTGCTTATCATGCACATATAACATACCTGTTCCTAGAGGAACTGCTAGCCATTTATGCAAGCTAGAACCGTAATAATCACACTCTAGGTCGTCTATTTTAAATTGAAAATGGCCAACACAATGCGCGCCATCTACCATTACTTGAACCCCTTTTTTATGTGCCATCTGGCAAATCTTTTTAATAGGTAAGATTTGACCAGTAATATTCACCATATGACACACCATCAATAACTTGGTTTTAGAAGTAATTGCATTTTGGTACAAGTCTATAATTTCTTCATCAGAAGTGGGATGATTAGGAACAGATACAATTATATTTTTTGTTCCATAACGTCTAGACACCTGCTCAAACATCATTTTCATGGCTCCATAATCTTGTTTGGCATACACAGCCTCATCTCCATTTTCCCAATTCATTCCCTTAATTACCATGTCTAATGATTCTGTGGTATTTCTAGTAATGATTAGGTTCTTAGGACTAGTACCTACCACCTTAGCTAATTTAGCTGCCATTGCATTCTTTTGATCCCATTGTACAGTTCTCATATAATAAGAACCTTCATAGTTCACCATTCTAGCATGGTCTATCATATGGTTTAATGTAGGGTTTGGTATGATATTATAATAGCCACTTTCTAAGTTTATATAGTCTGGCTTTAACGAATAATCTTTACGTACCTGTAACCAAAAATCTTCTTCAGTGGCAATTTGGTTAGGCGAAAGATGTTTTAATGTATTTAAACTTGTTGAAAAGGAGGCCCTTATAAAAGGTAGTCCAACAGCTGCAAGAGATGCATTTTTTAAAAATTCTCTTTTATTCATTCTGCTAAGTTTTCCTTAAAGATACAGAAATAACTAAAATAGACAAAAAGCTGATTATCAGAGCTATTGAATAAAAAAATACGAATGGTTAAGCTGTTGAGTCTATTTTACTGGCGTACCATACAAATCAAAGTCACCGGCTTCATGAATTTTAATCGCCACAAACTCTCCTATTTTTATATAGTGTTCTCTGGCATCTACCAGAACATCGTTGTCTACATCTGGAGAATCAAACTCTGTTCTACCATAAAAATAATTTCCTTCTTTTCTATCAAACAAACAGGTAAAAGTTTTTCCTATTTTTTCTTGATTAATTTCCCAAGAAATTTGTGATTGAATTTCCATAATTTCATTCACACGTCTAAACTTTACATCTGCAGGAACATCATCTTCTAAGACAAAAGCACCTGTATTTTCTTCATGCGAATATTCAAAAGCACCCAAGCGCTCAAAACGCATCTCCTCTACCCAATCTTTTAATTCTTGAAATTGTGCTTCTGTTTCTCCTGGATAGCCAACAATTAAAGTTGTTCTAATTCCCATAGTAGGAACGGCTTCACGAAATTTATGAATTAAGGCGGTTGTTTTTTCGTGGGTTGTACCACGTTTCATAGATTTTAAAATCTCTGTATTAATATGTTGTAAAGGAATGTCTAGATAGTTACACACTTTTGGTTCATTTTTCATGACCTCCAATACATCCATCGGAAAACCTGTTGGAAAAGCATAATGCATACGAATCCATTCTATTCCATCTACTTTCGCCAAGGCTTCTAAAAGTGATGCTAAGGCTCGTTTTTTATAAATATCTAAACCATAATAGGTTAAATCTTGTGCAATTAGCATGATTTCTTTGATCCCTTTTTGAGCCAATTTCTCTGCTTCAATTACAATTTCTTCTATTGGAGTAGATTTGTGTTTACCACGCATTAATGGAATGGCACAAAAAGAACAAGGTCTGTCACAACCTTCGGCAATTTTTAAATATGCATAATGTTTTGGAGTGGTGGTTAAGCGTTCACCTATAAGCTCATGTTTGTAATCTGCTCCTAAAACTTTTAAAAGATTTGGCAAATCATGTGTCCCAAAATACTGATCTACATTGGTAATTTCTTTTTCTAAATCTGGCTTATAACGTTCGCTTAAGCAACCCGTTACAAAAACCTTATCTAGATCTCCAGCTTCTTTTTTCTCTACGTAATGTAAAATAGTATCTATAGACTCTTCTTTTGCTTTCCCTATAAAACCACAAGTGTTGATTACTACAATATTACCTTCATCGTTTTTATCTTCATGTACAACATCTTTTCCGTTGGCTTTCAACTGCCCCATTAAAACTTCAGAATCGTAAATGTTTTTAGAACATCCTAATGTAACAACATTGATCTTATTTTTCTTTACCGACTTCGTTCTCATTCTCTATTTTTAGGACGACAAAAATACGTTTTCTAAGGTGAAATTTACTTGAAATTTTTTGGCATTTTTCTATGGCTAGTTAATTGTTCAAAAGTATGGCCTAAAAGTAATAATTTACCTTCTTCATTTGGTTTGCCTATGAAGGTTAAACTTATAGGTTCTCCAGATTTCTTATACCCCATTGGTATTGTTAAATTGGGGTATTCAGCCACTGCAGAATAGGCAGAATGAGAGTTATTTATAGATAAAATAGCGTCTAAATTCTGAGTTTCTATAGATTTAAAAAAAGTTCTTGCAGTAGTCATAAGGTTTTTTTTAATAACTTCTAATTCGTTTAGTGTTATGGTGTCTTTCCCAATATTCATAAATCGTAACTGGCCATAGGGAGCTCTTAAAGTTGGGTCTAATTGGTTAAATGCAATGACATCATCTACACTTGCAACCTCTACCTTTTTATCTGCATGATTTTTTAAATATTCTGGTAACTCGTGTTTCATTTCAATATTTAAGATAGATAAGAAACCTGGAAGACCAATTTTTCTTGGAGCAATTAGAACTATTTCTCCTCCAGCTTCTTTTATTTTATCCATATTATACTTAAATATAGAATCTCTAAAAATATCTTTGAATACTCCAAATCGTTTTCCTTTGAAAGAATCTTCTAAATCACCAAAATCTTCTTCAACAACTTCAAATGATTTTGAATCTGAAGCATCGTAACCTTGCATAGCTGTTAACAAAATATAATTATCTGTAACATTTTTAGTCATAGGGCCAGGAGTATCCAGAGTAGTTGAAATAGGAACAATACCTGTTCTACTTAACAAACCTATCGTAGGTTTTAAACCTACAACAGAATTCTGACTAGATGGAGATGTAATAGAGCCAGATGTTTCTGTACCTACTGCAGCTACTGCATAATTTGCCGCCACACTTGCCCCACTTCCAGAACTAGATCCTCCAGATTCAAATATGGCTCTTCCGTATGGATTTAGAGTTTGCCCACCTGTTGCACTATAACCAACTGGGCAGATACCACAAAAATAATAAGCCCATTCACTTAAATTTGATTTCCCTAAAATAAGTGCTCCAGCTTCTTTTAATTTCTTTATAATAAACGCATCTTCTGTATTCTCATTTTCTAGCAAAGCTATAGCACCAGCAGTTGTTGGCATTCCAGATGTATTTATATTGTCTTTTATTAAAACTGGCATTCCATACATAGACACATTTATCAAAAAATTAGTAGTATCTCTATTCTTATCTCTGGCTCTAGCCTCTTCAAGAACAGTAGAATTTAACGCAATTATAGCATGTAATGATGTACTGCTATCACTTTCAAGCTTTCTAATTCTGTACAAATAAAATAAGGTTAATTTTTCATAAGAAAGAAGACCCTTTGAGATACTTCCTTGTATGGATGGAATATTTTGTTCTAAAATTAATGGTTTTAAGTTGTTATATTCTTCTTCAGAAAAGTTGGTAGCTAACTCATCATTAAATGGTTTAAAAATGGTATTCATGTTTAATACCTTAGATTGAAACAGCTTAAATTTCATTCTAGGAATTTGATGCTCTTGTTGTTTTTGTAAGAGCTCAGACTCATCATAAGTCTTGAAAAATTCTAGTTCTTTTTTGTCTTCACAAGAAATTAGAACTAAGAAAGCGAAAAGAATCATTATTTTTTTCATGTGATAATTTTTTAATTTTTATAAAAACTATATCATTTAATAAGTCGTAATTTATAACATAATCAGTAATATTGATTGTGTATTTTTATTACAAATTCAAAGATACTTTTTATAACGTAGAAAATAAAAAAGGGTACTAATTATTCAACTTAAATTTTAAGAAATTAATTTGATATTTTTACAACAATAAATTTTATGTACTCATATTTATTCAATTTTTTACATGAAGAAACCATACCTAATAATGATCTTACAGAAAATTAAAAAATGAAAAAAAATACTTTAATATTATTACTCGGGTTTTTTTTATTTTCCAAAGAATTTTT